>JAAIGF010054418.1_pt1 | contig 17713 bp, 11 predicted proteins | sample 6487441 | NCBI WGS metagenome assembly JAAIGF01 (sample SAMN13974129, study PRJNA590717) | phyllosphere metagenome | biome: pepper field; feature: multiple bacterial spot infested pepper fields; material: pepper leaves; isolation source: leaves from pepper fields | host: Capsicum annuum ... | reverse complement strand
GCTCGACGTCTTCTTCGCGACGCGCGAGACGGCGGACCCGGGCCTCGTCGGATCCTACGGCTTCGTCATCCACGAGATGAGCGAGGCGCGGGATGTCCGCATGGGCATGCTCGGGCTGTCCAATCAGCCCGCACACCACATCCCGTTCATGTACTGCTTCGCCGGGCGGCACGACGATGCCCACCGCATCGTCGTCGAGGCCCGCGACCGGCTGTTCGTCGGATCGGACATCGGCCAGGGGTACCCGGGTGACGAGGACAACGGCGAGATGTCGGCGTGGTACCTCTTCGCGGTCCTCGGCCTCTACCCGCTCGTGCCGGGTTCGGGCGAGTTCGTGCTCACGCCGCCCCTGCTGCCCCGCGTCGTGCTGCATCCCGAAGGACGCGGGCGTCCGCTCGAGATCATCACGACCGGCGCCGGGCTGCCCTACATCCGCGAGGTGCGGATCGACGGGCGGGCGTGGGAGAGCGTCGCGGTGCCCGCGGCGGTCGTCCGCGGCGCCGAGCGCATCGAGGTGGTGCTCTCCGACGAGCCGACGGGGTGGGCCCGGCAGACGCGGCCCACATCGTTCAGCACCGAGTTCGCGGCCGAGCCGCTCGACGACCTGCTCGAGGTCAGGCCGCGCTCGGTCACCGATGACACCGGCGACACCGTCCTGCGCCTCGAACCCGGCGACGCCGTCGAGCTTCCCCTGCGAACGTCCGCGGGCGTCGGCCTCTACACCGTCACCCCGGCAGGCCCACCGGCGACGGCATCCTGGCGGCTGCGCGGGCGCACCGTCTCGGGGAAGTGGCGCGAGCTCGACGAGCGCGCCGACGAGGCTTTCGAGACCGCATCGCAGACGCGCCCCTTCGCCGTGCGGGGCGATGCCGGGGCGCCCCTCGCGGCCGTGCGCTTCGAAGCGACATCCCGGATCGACCTCGCTCAGGTGGAGGCGTTCGCGGGCGCCGTGCTCTCGCGGGCCGACAGCGCCGGCGGGGCCGCAGCCACGGACGCTACCGGGGCGTCCGATCCGATGACCTCCATCAGCGTCCGGGCGGCGAGCTCGCCGAGGGCGTAGGTGTCGCGCGTGAGCGCGGTGATGGAGGGGCGCACGAGCCGCATCGCGATCGAGTCGTCGAAGCTCGCGACCGATACGGCGGCGGGGACCGGGACGCCGAGCTCCTGTGCGACGCGCAGCCCCGCGAGGGCCATGACGTCGTTGTCGTAGACCAGCGCGGTCGGCCGCTCGTCGCCGCCGAGGAGCGCCCGCGTGGCCTCGGCCGACTGCTCCGCGGAGTAGTCCGTCTCGATCGACATCGGCGGCGGGGCGTCGTAGCGCCGGGCGCACTCGCTCAGGGCGGACCGGCGCAGCTCGGTGTGCTCGAAGTCGAGGGGGCCCGTCACGTGCGCGACGCGGCGGTGCCCGAGATCGAAGAGGGTCTCGAACAGCGCCGTCGCCACGGCGTGGTCGTCGATCCAGACACTCGGGATCGCGGCGTCCGTGCTCGGATGGCTGCCGATCTGCACCGCCGGCAGGTCGAGCTCGGCCAGGAGCGCGATGCGGGCGTCGTCCCGGCGCGGGTCGACGACGATCACCCCGTCGACCCGTTGCGTCGCCTGCCAGGTGCTGTACGCCGCGAGTTCCTCCTCGAGAGAGGAGACGACGAGGGTCTGCAGCCCGGTGTGGGTCTCGGAGAGCCCGGCCTGGATGCCGGCCATCAGCTCGGGGAAGAACGCCTCGGTGCCGAGGGTGCGGGCGGGGCGGTTGATCACGAGCCCGATGACGTCGACGCGCGAGCGTCCCAGCGCCAGGGCGGCGGAGTTGGGGCGGTAGCGCAGCTCGGCGGCGACGGCGAGCACGCGGTCACGCAGCTCGGCGCTGACCCCGGGTCTGTCGTTGAGCGCGAACGACACCGCCGCCTTCGACACGCCGACCCGGTGGGCGATGTCGGCGATGGTCGCCCGTTTCCGCGGTGTCGACATCCGCTCCTCCTCGAGAACTGAACCGGATAAGTCCATCCTTGACTTACTCGGTTTAGTTGCTCAGGCTATACCCCGTCGCACCGTTTGCATACGAAGGAGTTGCACACCATGAGGAACCTGCGCACACCGGCTGTCGCCGGGCTCGGACTGCTCGCCGCCACCGCGCTGCTGGCCGGCTGCTCGAGCGGGACCGGAGCCGGCTCGGACCCCGACGGCGAGGTCGCGGGCTCGATCCGGTTCCAGACCTGGTCGCTGACCCCCACCTACGCCGAGTACCTCGACGGCGTCATCGACGCCTTCGAGGAGAAGTACCCCGACGTCACCGTCGAACTGCTCGACCAGCCCGGCGACGGATACTCCGAGAAGGTGCTCTCGCAGGCGTCGACGAACACGCTTCCCGACGTCATCAACCTGCCGCCCGACTTCGCGCTGCCCCTGGCGAAGCAGAACCTGCTCTACGACGTCAGCACAGCCACCGACCTCGAGTCGACCTACTTCGAGGGGTCGGTCGACGCCTACCGCTTCGACGGCGTCGAGGGCGTGTACGGCTACCCCTGGTACCTCGGCACCGACGTCAACTACTGGAACTCCACCCAGCTCGACGCGTGCGGCCTCGACTCCGCGAACCCGCCCCAGACGACCGACGAGCTCTTCGCCCAGGCGGCCACGATGGCGGACGCCTGCCCCGACAACTACCTCATCAGCCGCGTGCCCGGCATCGGCGACTTCACCCTCGAGGGCATCGACATCCTCAACGACGACGGCACCGAGTTCGTCTTCAACACCCCCGAGGCTGCGGCGCTGGTCGACCGCTACGCGAAGGCGTACGCGAACGGCGAGATGCCGCCGACCGTGCTCAACGCCGACTACCTCGGCAACGCGCAGCTGTTCACGCAGGGCAAGGTCGCGTGGACGACCGGGGGCGCGACCGCGATCGACTCGTTCGAGGAGAACAACCCGAGCCTGAAGGGCAACGTCGCCATCAGCCCCGCCCTGAACATCTCGCCCCTGTACGTGCAGGGCGTGAGCGTGGCGGCCGGCAGCGAGAACCTCGCCGCGGCGCTGGCCTTCGCGGAGTTCGTCACGAACGCCGAGAACCAGAACGCCTTCGCGCACATCGCGAACGTGTTCCCCTCGACGCAGGGATCCGACGCCGACCCCTACTTCACCGAGGACGACGGCACGCCCTCCGCCAAGGCCCGCATCACCGGCTTCGAGTCGCTGAAGACCGCCGAGGTGCTCACGCCCTACTCGGTCAACGGCGCGATGAACGACTACCTGAACCAGCAGATCGCCCTGGCCATCCGCGGCGACATCTCGGGCCAGGAGGCGCTCGACAAGTCGGTCGAGAAGCTCAACGACCTGCTGGCACGCCAGTAAGCCCGGCCATGACCGTCACCAACCTCCCCGCGGCCGGGGTCACTCCGGCCGCGGGGGCCGGCCATGGACCCGCGAGGGCGACGCGCGCCTGGACGCCCTGGCTCTTCCTCGCCCCGGCCCTGCTGTGGCTCGCGGTCTTCTCGATCTGGCCCTCGCTCAACACGATCCGCATGGCGTTCACGAACGCCAAGCCGCTCGGCGGCAACGAGCAGTACGTCGGATTCCGCAACTTCGAGCTCATCCTCCGCGACGACCAGGTCATGGGCGCGCTGCTCAACAGCGTCGTGTTCATGCTCGTGTGCCTGCCGCTGCTGACGATCCTCCCGCTGCTCATCGCGCTCCTGGTCGAGAAGAAGCTGCCCGGCATCGCGTTCTTCCGCACCGCGTTCTACACGCCCGTCATCGCCTCCGCCGTCGTGGTCGCCCTCATCTGGACCTTCATGCTCGACGACCGCGGGCTGGTGAACGGACTCGCCCAGGCGATGTCGATCATCCAGCAGCCGCTGCCCTTCCTCACCGACCGCTGGCTCATCATCCTCAGCGCCGTGAGCCTGACGGTGTGGAAGGGGCTCGGGTTCTACATGATCATCTACCTCGCCGCCCTGGGCAACGTCAGCCGCGACCTGCACGAGGCCGCGGCGATGGACGGTGCCGGCGCCGTGCGCCGCTTCTTCTCCGTGACCCTCCCCGCCGTCCGCGGAGCGATGTTCCTCATCGCCGTGCTGGTGTGCATCGCCGCGCTCCGCGTCTTCAGCGAGGTGTTCATCATGACCGGGGGAACGGGCGGAGCCGGCGGAGAGGCGATGACGATGGTCATGCTGATCCAGCAGTACTCCCGCGGGTTCTCGGGCGATCTCGGCTACGCGAGTGCGCTCAGCATCCTCATGTTCTTCGTGACCCTCGTGCCGATGCTCGTCCTGGCCAAGATCAACAGCAGGAGAAGCGAATGAGCACCGTCACTCGTGAGCAGGCCGAGCTGGGGCCCGTGCCGGTCGGAAAACCGCGGCGGCGCCGCGGCGGCGGATTCGGGTCGATGCGTCCCCGCGAGATCGTCGCGCGCTACGCCCTGCTGGTGTTCGTGCTGTTCATCAGCATCGGGCCGTTCCTCTGGCAGCTGTCGACGTCGCTCAAGAGCACGAGCGAAGACATCTACACCCGCATCCCGCAGCTGTGGCCCTCGCAGCCCACGCTCGACAACTACGCGCGCGTCATGGACGCGATCCCGGTGTGGCAGTTCATCGGCAACTCGCTGTTCGTCGCGGTCTTCGCCGTCGGCGGCAACGTCGTCTTCTCGACCCTGGCCGGCTTCGCGCTGTCGCGCCTGCGGTTCCGGGGGCGCAAGATCGTCATCGGGCTGTTCCTGGCCACCCTGATCCTGCCGGGCGAGGCGACGATCATCGCGAACTTCGTCACGATCCGGAACCTCGGCCTCGCCGACACGCTTCTCGGCGTCGCGCTTCCGGGGATGGTCGCGACCCTCAACGTGCTGCTGATGTACAACGCGTTCCGGGTGCTGCCCGAAGAGATCGATCAGGCGGCGATCATCGACGGTGCGAACGCCCTGCAGCGGTTCTGGAGCGTGTCGCTCCCGTCGGTGAAGGGAACGGTCGCCGTCATCGCGATCTTCAGCTTCATCGGCGCCTGGGACGACTTCCTCTGGCCGCTCATCGTGCTCACCAGTCCCGACCAGTTCACCCTGACGATCGGCCTGCAGTACCTGTCGGGCACGTTCTCCAACGACCAGCGCATGATCGCCGCGGGCTCGATGATCGCGTTCATCCCGATCGCGATCGTCTTCGCGGCGCTGCAGCGCCACTTCTTCAAGGGCGTCGAGGAGGGCGGGGTCAAGGGCTGAGCCCCGTCCCGCATCCTCTCGCCCTCGTCCCCGACCCCGGAAGGCCCCATGACCTCCCAGATCCACCCCGCACTGAGATTCGGCGTCAACTACACGCCCCGCTCCGGCTGGTTCCACGCGTGGCTCGACCTCGACCTCGACGAGGTGCGCCGCGATTTCGAGGCGATCGCCGGGCTCGAGGCCGACCACGTGCGGCTCTTCCCGCTGTGGCACCTCGTCCAGCCGAACCGGGGCCTGCTGCGCCCGGCGGCGCTCGCCGACATCGGCGAGGTGGTGGATGCCGCGGCCGAGTTCGATCTCGACGTCAACGTCGATGCGTTGCAGGGTCACCTGTCGAGCTTCGACTTCCTGCCCGCGTGGGTCACGACGTGGCACGAGCGCAACATCTTCACCGACCCCGTCGCCCTCGCGGGGGAGGAGGCGTACCTCCGGGCTCTCGGCGAGGCTCTGCGCGGGCGCCCCAACGTCATGGGGCTCACCCTCGGCAACGAGGTCAACCAGTTCGCGGCCCGGCCGCACCCGCACCCGCACCCGATCGACGAGGCGCAGGCCGAGGAGTGGCTCGTGCGGCTGCTGGGCGTCGCCCGCGAGAGCGCGCCGGGCCTCATCACGCACGCCGCCTACGACGCGACCTGGTACGACGAGCGGCAGCCCTTCCTCCCGCGGCATGCGGCCGAGCAGGGAGATGAGACCGTCGTCCACTCGTGGGTCTTCAACGGCGCGGCCCAGCGGTACGGCGGCCTCGGTGCCGGGTCGGTGCGGCATGGCGAGTACCTCGTCCAGCTCGCCGCCGCCTGGCACGCCCTGGCCGACCGCCCCGTCTGGCTGCAGGAGGTCGGGGCCCCCGTCACGGTCGTCGATCGCGACGACGCCGCCGACTTCCTCGAACAGACGGTGCGCCGCGCCGCCGACGTCCCCGTCCTCTCCGGCATCACGTGGTGGTGCTCGCACGACGTCGCGCGCTCGATGCTCGACTTCCCGCCGGTGGAGTACGACCTCGGGCTGATCGACGAGGACGGCGTGGTCAAACCCACCGGCCGCCGCTTCGCCGAGCTCGCCCGCGAGTTGCGCGGAGCGCCCCGGCCCGCACCGTCGCCCGTCGCTCTCGTGCTCGACGACACCCGCCCCCACCGCGCGGAATGCGCCCCCGGCGGCGCGTTCTTCGAAGCCTGGGTGCGCGCCGCCGAGCGCGACGGCCGCGGCCCGCAGGTCGTCCTCGCCTCGCGCCAGGCCGACGACGCGCTGCTGGCAGCCCGCGGGATCGAGAGGATGGAGCGGGTGGATGCCGGCGCCGGCGCCACCGCCGCGCCGGTCCTCGGCGGTGGCGCCGCCGCCACCGTGCCCTGAGACGATCCGACCGCCCGACCGCCCGACCGACTGAACGGACCCACCCGCCCATGCACGACGACATCCCCCTCACCACCGGCCGCGCCGCTCGCGTGCTCACCGAGCGCATCCGCCCCGCCATCCACTCGCACCGCACCCCACTCGAGATCGCGGCGCACCGGTTGCCGGGCGAGCCCATCGCCGCGGCCGACGGCCTGGCGCTGGAGTTCGAGCCGTTCGAGGCGGGATCGCCCTGGGGGCCGGCGTGGTCGACGACGTGGTTCCGCGTGCGGGGCCGGGTGCCGGCCGAGTGGGCGGGTCGCCGGGTCGAGGCCCTCGTCGACCTCGGCTTCGATCCGAACATGCCCGGCTTCCAGTGCGAGGGTCTCGTGTACCTGCCGAGCGGCGAACCCGTGAAGTCGCTCAACCCGCGCAACCAGTGGGTGCGCATCGCCGAGGAGGCGGCGGGCGACGAGGAGGTCGAGTTCTACATCGAGGCCGCGGCCAACCCCGTGCTGTTGGACTACCACCCCTTCCTCCCGACGCAGGAGGGCGACATCCGGACGTCCTCGCCGCGGGCCCTCTACACCGTGCGGCACATGGACCTCGCCGTGTTCGAGCCCGAGGTGCACGAGCTCGCGCTCGACCTCGAGGTGCTCGTCGAGCTGCAGGCCGAGCTGCCCGAGACCGCGCCCCGCCGCATGCGCATCCTGCAGGCGCTCGACGACGCGCTCGACCGCCTCGACCTGCAGTGCATCCCCGAGACCGCCGCCGACGCCCGCGCCGCGCTCGCCGACGTGCTGGCCTCGCCCGCCGAGGCCAGCGCGCACCGTATCTCCGCGATCGGCCACGCGCACATCGACTCCGCGTGGCTGTGGCCGGTGCGCGAGACCATCCGCAAGGTCGCGCGCACGAGCACGACGATGACGGAGCTGCTGGGCGAGAGCGCCGACTTCCAGTACGGGATGTCGAGTGCGCAGCAGTACGCCTGGCTCAAGGAGCATCGTCCCGAGGTGTGGGCCAAGGTGAAGGATGCCGTCGCGACGGGCCGCTTCCTGCCGCTGGGCGGCATGTGGGTCGAGTCCGACACCGTCATGCCCACCGGCGAGGCGATCGCCCGCCAGTTCCTCTACGGGCAGCGCTTCTTCGAGGAGGAGTTCGGAATCCGCTCGCGCGGGGTCTGGCTGCCCGACTCGTTCGGGTACTCCCCGGCGCTGCCCCAGCTCATGCGCCGCGCGGGGTTCGAGTGGTTCTTCACGCAGAAGATCTCGTGGAACCAGGTCAACAGGTTCCCGCACCACACCTTCGCCTGGGAGGGCATCGACGGGTCGCGGATGTTCACCCACTTCCCGCCGATGGACACCTACAACTCGCAGCTGTCGGGCATGGAGGTCGCCAAGGCCTCGCGGCAGTTCCGCGAGTCGCGCGTGGCATCCGGATCCATCGCCCCCGTCGGGTGGGGCGACGGCGGCGGCGGCACGACCCGGGAGATGACCGGCAAGGCCGAGCGACTGGCCGACCTCGAAGGCAGCGCGCGTGTTCAGTGGGAGCATCCCGACGCGTTCTTCGAGCGCGCGATGGCGGAGTTGCCGAAGCCGCCGGTGTGGGTGGGGGAGCTGTACCTCGAGCTGCACCGCGCGACCCTCACGAGCCAGCACAAGACCAAGCAGGGCAACCGGCGCACCGAGCACCTGCTCATCGAGGCCGAGGCCTGGTGGGCGACCGCCGCCTGGCGCACGGGCGCCGACTACCCCTACGACGAACTCGACGCGCTGTGGCGGCAGGTGCTGCTGCAGCAGTTCCACGACATCCTCCCCGGCACCTCGATCGCCTGGGTGCACCGCGAGGCCGTCGAACAGTACGAGCGCGTCGCGGCGGCCGCCGAAGCCCTCATCGACCGCGCCCAGGAGCTGCTGGCCGGCAGCGGCGACGAGCGCATCGTCTTCAACGCCTCGCCGCTGACACGCGACGGGGTGCCGGGTCTCGGCGCCGCGTCCGCCGCGCCCCCGGCCGGTGCCGTCGAGGTGCGCGAGCACGACGGCGGATTCGTGCTGACCAACGATCTCGTCCGGGTGACGATCTCGGACGCCGGGCTCATCACCTCGGCGATCGATCTCGCCACCGGCCGCGAGACGATCCCGACCGGTGAGCCGGCCAACCTCCTGCAGCTGCACCAGGACTTCCCCAACATGTGGGATGCCTGGGACGTCGACCGCTTCTACCGCAACCGCGTCACCGACATCGTCGGCATCGACGCGCTCGCCGCCGACATCCGCGACGGCGCGGCCCACGTGCGCATCGCCCGCTCGTTCTCGGCCTCGGCGCTCACGCAGGAGCTCGTGCTGCGCCCGGGCTCGCGCACGATCGAGATCTCGCAGCGAACCGACTGGCACGAGGTCGAGAAGTTCCTCAAGGTCGCGTTCCCGCTCGCGATCCAGGCCGAGCACACCGCGGCCGAGACGCAGTTCGGCTACGCCAAGCGGGTGACCCACACCAACACCAGTTGGGAGGCGGCGAAGTTCGAGACGTCGATGCACCGTTTCGTGCACGTCGCCGAAGCGGGCTTCGGGGCCGCCCTCGTGACCGACTCGACCTACGGATACGACGTCACGCGCGAGGCCGACCCCGGCCGAGGCGTCACCACGACGGTTCGGCTCTCGCTGCTGCGTGCGCCGCGCTTCCCCGACCCCGAGACCGATCAGGGCGAGCAGAGCCACCGCTACGGCCTCGTGATCGGCGCCGACATCGAGGCCGCGACCGCCGCCGGCCTCGCGCTGAACACCGCGATGCGCGAGCGCACCGGAGCGCCCGTGGCGCCGCTCGTGACGGCGACGCCCGGCATCCTGGTCTCGGGGGTCAAGCTCGCCGCCGATCGTTCGGGCGACCTCGTCGTGCGCGTGTACGAGCCGGCGGGTCGACGTGTCGCGGGCGAACTGCGCATCGACGGTGCGGCGACGATCCGCGAGGCATCGCTCATCGAGGACGACCTCGGCGAGATCGTGCACGACGCCGGCCGCGTGGCCGTCGAACTCCGCCCCTTCGAGGTGCGCACGTACCGGGTGGGCATGTCGTCCGGTGCCAGGATGGAGGGATGACCGAGACCACCGGGTCCTCCCGCGCCCTGCCCCTCGACGAGGCCGCGGCCGCGGCGATGTGGGAGCAGTACCGGTCCGCGCATCCCGAGGCCGTGCTCGCGGCTCCCGAGTACACGGTCGAGCACTTCGGCGACAACGCTCGGCTGGCCGACGAGCTGCTGGGCATCGTCCTCGCGGGCGGCAAGCGCGCGACCGCCGAGCTCGTCGCCGACTTCGTCGCGCGGGGCGACCTCATCCCGCGGATCGGCTCGCACTGGATCGCCTGCGACAGCACGGGCGCCCCGCGCATCGTCATCCGCACCACAGAGCTGCGCCTCGGGCCGTTCGCGAGCGCGGACGCCGCCTTCGCCGCCGACGAGGGGGAGGACGACCTCTCGCTGGAGAGCTGGCAGCGCGAGCACCGGCGCTACTGGACGCGCGTCGCGGCGGCCCGTGGCGCCGAGTGGTCGGAGGACGAGGACATCGTCTTCGAACGTTTCTCGGTCGTGTGGCCGCCCGAGCACGCCGACTGAGTCCGCAGCCCGAGTTCGCCGGTCCGCGGTCGTCGCCCAGCTGATGAAACCGCCGCGAAAACCGGGCCGCGTGCGCAGGCGAGCACGCGGCCCGGTTTACGCTGTGGGGCGGGGCGGTGAGCCCGTCGCGCCACTGCGGCGCGGCGCCGTCCTCGGGAGGTCGATGTGAACTGGCTGCTCGACACGAACATCCTCTCCGGGCCGGCCGTCGTCGGGACGTGCATCGCGGCTGCCCTCGCGTTCGTCCTCCTCGTCGTGCTGCGGCCGAGCAACCGCTGGCTGCGCCGGCGCTGGACGATGACGGCGGCGACGGCGGCGGTCGTCGCTGGACTCCTGGGCATCGGCCTGACCTGGCTGCTGGCGGACCAGTACGACCTGTTCGGCGTCGTCCTCACGGCCGACTCGCGGATGTGGATCGCGCTCGGGTTCGCCGCCATCGGGGTCGCCCTGGTGTCGCTCTGGCGTCCCACCTGGCGCCGGGCCGTCGCCGCGCCGTTGGCGATCGTGCTCTTCGCGCTCACCGCAGCCATGGGCGTGAACATCGCGTTCGGACAGTACCCGACCGTCCGTCTCGCCCTCGGGATGCCCGCATTCGGTTCCGCTGACCTGCCGTCGCTCGACAGCAACGCCGACCGTCCGACGATCGCCGACTGGACCGCCCCCGACGGGATGCCCTCGACCGGCGAGGTCGGCACGGTCACGATCCCCGCGACGGCGTCCGGCTTCACCGCCCGCCCGGCCGTCATCTACCGCCCGCCCGCAGCCCTCACCGACAACCCGCCGCTGCTGCCCGTGCTGATCGTGCTGTCCGGACAGCCCGGTCAGCCCCAGGATCCGCTGATCGCCGCGCACCTGCAGCAGTCGCTCGACGCCTACGCGTCGGCGCACGACGGCCTCGCCCCGATCGTCGTCTCGCCCGATCAGCTCGGCTCGCCCGACGCCAACCCGATGTGCATCGATTCGCCGCTGGGCAACTCGGCGACCTACCTGACGGTCGACGTGCCGACCTGGATCAAAGCCAACCTGCCGGTTCTGGACGCCCCCGACTTCTGGGGCATCGGCGGCCTGTCGCAGGGCGGCACCTGCTCGATCCAGCTCGGTTCGGCCCACCCCGAGCTCTTCAGCGCGATCCTCGACGCCTCGGGCGAGGAGTTCCCCTCGCTGGGTGACGAGGCGACGACGATCGCGCAGGGCTTCGGCGGCGACCGGGCAGCCTACGAGGCGGCCAAGCCCGCCGCGATCATGGCGGCCCACGCGCCGTACCGCGGCATGACCGCCGTCTTCGGCGTCGGGAGCAACGACGCCGGGTTCCTCCCGGGCGTGCAGCGGATCTACCAGGCCGCGCAGGCCGCGGGGATGGATGCCACCTACGTCGAGGCGCAGGGGAGCGCCCACGATGCGACCTCGTGGACCTACATCTTCCAGCAGGGTCTCGAGATCATCGCCGATCACTGGGGGCTCGGCCGCTGACGGCGGGCTCGCGCAGCGACCCCGCCATCCGTACCGCCTGCCCGAGGGTGAGGGTGGGCAGGTAGCACCGCGTCAGAGCGACGCCCAGCGCCGGCAGCATCGCGGGGTCGGGGTACACGGCCCACAGCGGCACGAACTCGGGCTGGAACTTGCGCTTGAAGTTCAGCAGCGACCGGAACCCGTAGGCCGGCTCGAGCAGCCCGCCCAGCAGGTCGAGCAGTCGCGCGACGTTGGTGCGCTCGGCGTCATCGCCGAGCTGCGTCGAGGCCAGCGGCGAGCCCGACAGGCTCAGCAGCCCGAGCCCGTCGCTCTTCATCCGGTCGGCGGCGGCGCCGATGACGAATTCCATGATCCCGTTCATCGCGTCGCCACGCCGGCGCATGAAATCGAGGGTGTAACCCGTCACGGCTCCGTGCTCGAACATCGGCAGCCAGCTCGTGACCGCCTCGATCCGGCCGCTCTCGTGCACCGCCATCATCACCCGCACGGCCGGGTCGTCGAGCTCGTCGACACCGCCGAGAGTGAACTCCATCTCGGGCAGCGAGCGGTCGGCGACCCAGCCCTCGGAGATCTCGCGGATCTGAGCGTGCTGGCTCGAGGTGAGCTCCCGCCACGACGTCCACACGGCGGCGATCCCCTCGCGCGAGGCCCGGTTGGTCGCGGTGCGGATGTCCTGCCGTTTCTTGCCCGCCGTGTTCCAGTCGGGCAGGCGCAGCACGGCCTCCTCGGCCACCGGCATCCGCTGCCAGCCGAGGTGGTCGAAGACGCTGCCCTCGCGCGCGTCGACGCTGTAGAAGACCGCCGTCCAGCCGTGTGCGCCGCAGAACTCCACGAAGCCCGACACCACGTCGGGCCGGTCGTGGTCGGGCCCGAACGGACCGCCGAGGGTCACCGCGATCGTGCCGCGCACGCGGTAGGCGATCGCGGCGTCGGCATCGGGGGCGAACCAGTAGGAGTTGCCGCGCCACGTCGACATGAACGACAGCGTGTCGCCGCCACCGCGTTCGAGCACGCCCCGGGCGCGCAGCCGGTCGGGCGCGTCGAGCACGGTGCGCGAGTCGACGAGCACGCGTGCGACAGCGACGACCAGGATCAGCCAGAACACCAGCGACGGGAGGTACCACATCGCCTGCGCGGCACCGGACTCGGGCACGAACTCGATGATGTCCGAGGGGATGAGGGTCGGCGGCACGAGACGCAGGGGCAACGCGCGCAACACCATCAGCGCGTCGACCCCGGGCTGGAAGCCGTCGGCGATCAGGAGCGTTCCGACGAACGAGACGACGAGCGTCGCCGCCGTCCCGATCACGATCGTCAGGACGAACGTCCGCTTGGCCGCCGCGGTGGTCGTCACCCGGGCGGCTCCCCGGAAGAGGATCAGCACGATCGCCACGCCCAAGGGCACGATCGCGCCGACGATCACCCCGGTGAGGGTCTGCCACACGAAATCCGCGGTCTCGGCGTTGACGGCCTCGCCGATGGCGGCGACGGTGTCGGGCTCGATCACGAAGAACGTGTAGAGCATGCCGGCGAACATCGCGAGGTTGATCGCGACGGCGACCTCGAGCGCGATACGCCGGCCGTTGCGGATGCCCCGCGCCGCGAGCAGGAGGACGATCAGCGGAAGCAGCGCCACGACGCTCGACCACCCCTGCAGATCGGAGATGGAGGAGAAGTCATCGGGGCAGGGGGCGCCGGCCGAGCCGAATGCGCACACCTGGCCGTCGACGATGCTCAGCGGGTCGATCGAGAGATAGCCGTAGATCGAGAGCAGGCCCGCGCCCGACCCCGAGGCGGTGGCGACGACCGGGCCGATCGCGGTGATCGCGACGATGGCAGCGAGGAGCACCCGCTTCTCGTAGTACGAGCTGCGCACGAGGCGGAAACCGCTGCTGCGTCCACCGAGCGCGAAGCCGAGCGCGAACACCACCGGCACGGCGAGGAGCGAGAACAGGTCGTTGGCGCCGCCCGAGTAGAGATAGAGGGTCACGGCCGAGAGCACCGCCAGCAGCCGAGTTCGACGCCGCCAGATCGTGCCGAAGAACGAGCTGGCCGCCATGGCCGTCGCGAGCAGCGGGGCGGTGGGGGAGAACACGTCGACGGCCGGGGCGTTCAACGGGATGCCGGCGAGGTAGGTCTGCTCGAACAGGTCGATCGCGAAACCGAGGAAGGATGCCGCGACGCCGCCGACGAGGTACGCGATCACGGTACGCACGCTTCCCATCGCCCGTTCGGCGGCGCCCACCACCACGAGCACGAGAACGACGAACACGATGAGCGCCGGCACCGTCTCGACGACGAACAACGAGGTCACGGAGCTCCACCAGTGACGAGTCGCCGCGCCGACGCCACCGGCGTCCTGGGCGGGGATGAAGCCCCAGTCGATCGGCTCGAAGATCAGCCCCGCGACACTCAGCCCGATCGTGAGAACGGCGATCAGGATCGTCACCGGTCGGTGGCGCAGCCAGGAGCCGGCGCCCGCGGTGAGCGAACGCAGGTCGCGGGGGGATGTCGTCACCTGACGCACGATAGTGGTTCCCCCTGTGCGCGCAGAGCAGGCGCACAGCGGGCACTTATCCGGCGGGAATCCTCATCCGGCTCGCACCGAACCGAACCACAGCGCGAAGTAGTAACTGAAGTTGCGGTTGCCGTACGACGAGCAGGGGCCGCCCGGGCCCCAGCCCGCCGACATCGCGGCCGGGTCGGGCTGATAGGGCGTGTAGTTGTACAGCGCCGCCGTCGCGTCGTTCTCGATCGCGACATCCGTCCCGCCGCACGCGGGGTCGGGGTGGAAGGCGATGAAATGCGTGCCGGGCTGGCGCATGAAGTCCGATGCCCGGTACGAGGCCAGGTCGGTCGCCCCGGCGACGATCTGCGCGCCGACGCCGTCGTACTGCGGATCACAGGGGGCGGTGTCGGGGCAGCTGGCGCCCATCGCCGCACGCAGCCGGCCCTCCGACGGTGCCCGGGCCGCGCGTCCCTCGACCAGGGACTGCTCCTTCTGGAGGGTCACGAGGATGACGCGGGCCGAGATCCCGCAGGCCTCCTGCGCACGGTGGATGATCTCCGCGACGGACAGCTCGCCGCCCTCGATCGCTCGGCAGATGACCTCGCCCGTGCGCTCGGACACGCGCGCCTCGCGCGACGAGATGCCGGCGGTCGCGACATTCAGACACGCCCCGTTCACGCATTCGCCGATGCGGTCGTCGAGGAAGTCCTGGATCTCGGCGGCGGAGAGCGCGTCGCGATCGAAGAACAGCGCGTCGTCGATGAGGTTGCCGGGGTCGATGGCCCCCGCGTTCGGCGGGAGGGAGCGCGGCTGTTCGCCCGGCCGCGCGTCGCCCGGACGCATCGCGAGGTTCGTCGCGGTCACGCCGATCGCCACGATCACCGTGACCAGCAGCACGGGGACCAGAACGAGGACCGCGGCGATCCCGATCCGCCGACGTCGCCGCCGCATCCGGGATCGAGAGACCATGGGAACGATCGTGCCGCACCCGGTCACGAGAACGCTGGGAGCGCGGAGCTCAGCCGTCCGAGACCGACGACTGCCGGACGATGAGGCGGGTCGGCAGCGGAGTGGCCTCGGTCACGACGTCGGGCTGCTCCACCACGAGCAGCACCTTCTGCATGATCAGGGCGCCGAGCGCCGGGAAGTCCTGTTCCACGGTGGTGAGGGCGGGGTAGAGGAAGGCGGCCTCGGGGACGTTGTCGAAGCCGACGATGCCGACGTCCTCGGGGACCCGCAGGCCGCGCTCACGCAGAGCGGAGAGCACGCCGATCGCCATGTGGTCGTTGCCCACGAAGATGCCGTCGCCCGGGGCGATGTCGCTCTCGATGGCGATGCCGAAACCGCTCGCCGCCGACCAGTCGCCGTACGTGAGCGGCGGGATGTCCAGCCGCCTCGCGACGAGCTCGTCGCGCCAGCCGCGCACGCGCTCGGCGGCATCGGGGTTGCGGGCGGGGCCCGCGATGTGATGGATGCGCCGGTGCCCGCTCTCGGCGAGATGGCGCACGGCACTGCGCGCGCCGCGGTACTGGTCGATCGCCACGAGCTGCGGGTGCGGGCGGCTGGTGGCGGCGACGGCGACGAGCGGGATGTCGAGTTCGAGCCCCTGTACGGCGGCGAGCACGTCGAGATCGACGACGATGAGGACGATGGCGTCGACGCGCTGCCGCAGCAGCCCGTCGATCGCCGCGCGCACGGCGACGACATCGCTCTCGGGCGAGCTGATCGCGTCGACGTTGTAGCGCTCCGACCGCGCGGCGAAGTTGAAGTGGGTCGCGACCGACGTCGGCCCGAACTGGACCGTGCCGGGGGTGATGAGGCCGATCGTCCGGGTGCGGCGGGTCACGAGCGCCCGAGCCGCAGGGGAGGGGCTGTAGCGCAGCTGCGCGATCGCCTTCTCCACGCGTTCGCGCGTCGCGGGCCGCACGTTCGGCATGTCGTTGAGCACCCGTGAGACAGTCTGGTGCGAGACACCGGCCAGTCTCGCGACGTCGAAGATGTTCGCCGCCCGGGGCGTGCGCGCGTCAGTCATCGGCCTCTTCGGTCTTGTCGGCGGCGGATTCGGCGGCGGTCTCGTCGGCGCGCGCCACGAGCGCGATCAGCAGGTCGGAGTTCAGATCGGCGGCCGGCAGGACGTGGGCGATACGGCCGTCCCGGATGACCGCGATGGTGTGCGAGACGCGCAGCACCTCGTCGAGCTCGGCTGAGATGTAGACGACGGAGACACCGTTGTCGGCGAGTTCGCCGACCAGCCGCTGCACCTCGGCCTTCGCGCCCACGTCGATGCCGCGCGTCGGCTCGTCGAGCACGACGACGCGCGGCGACAGCGCGAGCAGCCGGGCGAGCAGCACCTTCTGCTGGTTGCCGCCGGAGAGCTCCCGGACCGGGCGGTCGATGTCGGCGGGCCGGATGTTGAGAGCCTCGATCCAGCTCCGGGCGAGCTCGCGAGCGCGGGCGGCGCCCACGGGACGCAGGATGCCGCGCTGCGCCTGCAGGGCGAGCGTGATGTTCTCGAGCACGCTGAGATCGCCCAGCACGCCCTCGGTGCGACGGTTCTCCGACGAGTACACGACGCCCCGCCCGATCGCCGACCGCGGCCCGCGCCCGCCGAGCGGGGCGCCGTCCAGAAGCACCGAGCCCTCGTCGAGCCCGTCGACCCCCGTGAGCGCACGGGCGAGCTCGGTGCGCCCGGAGCCGAGCAGGCCCGCGAAACCGATCACCTCGCCCTCGACCAGCTCCAGGTCGAACGGATGCCGTGTCCGGCCCGAGCGCGCACCGCGGGCCGACAGCACGAGGGGGCCTTCGCTCGGAGGCGGGGTGTCCTCGTCGATCGCGGCGAGCCGGGCGGCGGAGTCGCCGAGCATCTTCTCGACGAGCTCGACGCGCAGCAGCTCGGTGGTGGAGTACTCGCCGACGAACCGGCCTCCGCGCAGCACCGTGACGCGGTCGCACAGCTCGTAGACCTGGTCGAGGAAGTGCGACACGAACAGCACGGCGACGCCCCGGGCCGTCAGTTCACGGACGACGCGGAACAGCTCGGCGACCTCATCGGCGTCGAGGCTCGAGGTCGGCTCGTCGAGGATGAGCACACGGAGGTTCGCGCCCGACACCGCCCGCGCGATGGCCACGAGCTGCTGCACCGCGAGCGAGTGCGACGACAGCAGCGAACCCGGGTCGATGGAGACCCCGAGGGACTCGAGCGCGGTCGCCGCGCGTCGCCGCATCTCGCCGTGGTCGATGATCCCGAACCGACGCGGCTCACGTCCGAGCGAGAGGTTCTCGGCGACCGTGAGGTTCGGCAGCAGGTCGATCTCCTGGTAGACGGTGGAGATACCCGCCGCCAGCGCGTCGGCGGGGCGCGCGAGGTGCACCGGCGTCCCGTCGAGCAGGATGTCGCCGGCGTCCAGGCGGAGCGCCCCGGTGATCGCCTTGATGAGCGTCGACTTTCCCGCGCCGTTCTCGCCCATCAGCGAGTGCACCTCGCCCGCGAACAGCCGCAGCTCGACGTTCGCGAGCGCCTGCTCGGGGCCGAAGCGCACGTCGGCGCCGCGCACCTCGAGCGTCGGCGCCGCCTCGGGATCCATGCGCACCATCATGCCGC
>JAAIGF010021045.1_pt1 | contig 17722 bp, 15 predicted proteins | sample 6487441 | NCBI WGS metagenome assembly JAAIGF01 (sample SAMN13974129, study PRJNA590717) | phyllosphere metagenome | biome: pepper field; feature: multiple bacterial spot infested pepper fields; material: pepper leaves; isolation source: leaves from pepper fields | host: Capsicum annuum ... | reverse complement strand
GTCGCCTCGATGACGCTCACCACGTCGAGCGCGTAGTGCCCCGTGCCCACGCCGCCGGCGGCGGCCGTGGCATCCGGCCCCCTCCCCAGCTCGACCGCGGGGTCGAGCATCTCGATCGCGGCGAGCGCGAACGGCGACAGCGGCTGATTGAGCGCGAAGTTGGGCTGCAGATCGACGGTGAGCCGGATGCCGTCGGCCCCCGCCTCGACGACGCCCGCCTGCACGAGGGTGCGGAAGATCGCGATGGCTCTGCGAGCGAGCTCGTACTGCCGGGCGCGGGGCTCGTGGTTGTCGAACACGAGCGAGCGGACGTTGCCGAACACGTCGCCGCCGCGCGCGATGACGTTGATGAGCATGGCGGCGCTCAGCTTCATCTGCGGGACGAGCGGCTCGGGCTCCGCCGCGACGAGGCGGTCGTAGCTCTGCTCGGTCCAGTTGACGAAGCCCTGCGGCGCCTTCTTGCGGACGATCTTCTTCTGCTTCTTGAGGTCATCGCCGGCCTTGAGGATCTGCGCGGCGTTCTCGATCTCGTGATCGGGCGCCATGACGACGACGGTGCCCGCGGTGTCGTAGCCGGCCCGGCCCGCGCGCCCCGCGATCTGGTGGAACTCCCGCGCGGAGAGCTGGCGCATGCGCGTGCCGTCGTACTTGGTCAGCGCCGTCATGAGCACTGTGCGGATCGGCACGTTGATGCCGACACCGAGGGTGTCGGTTCCGCAGATGACGCGCAGCAGCCCCCGCTGCGCGAGGGTCTCCACGAGCCGGCGATACCTCGGCAGCATGCCGGCGTGGTGCACGCCGATGCCGGCCCGCACGTAGCGCGAGAGCGTCTTGCCGAACCCGGTCGTGAAGCGGAACCCGCCGATCGCCTCGGCCATCTCGTCGCGCTGCTCGCGTCCGATGATGCGGATCGACGACAGCGCCTGCGCGCGCTCCATGGCCGCGGCCTGCGAGAAATGCACGACGTAGATCGGCGCCTGCTTCGTGTCGAGCAGCTCCTGCACGGTCTCGTGCACGGGCGTGCGCGCGTACTCGAAGTGCAGCGGCACCGGACGCTCGACACCCGTCACCCGCGCGGTGGGCCGACCCGTCCGGCGCGACAGATCGTCGGCGATGTCCTCGACGTCGCCGAGCGTGGCCGACATGAGGATGAACTGCGCGCGGTTCAGCAGCAGCAACGGCACCTGCCATGCCCAGCCGCGGTCGGCCTCGCCGTAATAGTGGAACTCGTCCATGACGACCTGATCCACGTCCGCGTCGGCGCCCTGGCGGAGGGCCAGGTTCGCGAGGATCTCCGCCGTGCAGCACACGATCGGCGCGTCGGCGTTGACCGAGGAGTCGCCGGTGACCATGCCGACGTTCTCGGCCCCGAAGATGTCGACGAGCGCGAAGAACTTCTCGCTCACGAGCGCCTTGATCGGCGCCGTGTAATAGGTGCGGCCGCCCCGGGAGAGGGATGCCGCGTGCGCGGCGACCGCCACCAGCGACTTCCCCGTGCCGGTGGGCGTCGAGAGGATCACGTTCGCGCCCGAGACGATCTCGATGACCGCCTCGTCCTGCGCGGGATAGAGCGTGAGCCCGCGCGAGCCCGCCCAGTCGACGAAGCCGAGGTACACGGCATCCGGATCGGCACCGATGGGCACGTGTTCGAGGAGGGGGGTCACGCCCCCAGCCTCTCATCCGGCGGGTGGGTGGGGCGGTCGACGATCTCGAGAACCGTCGCGCCCCCGACCTCACGGGGTCGACGCGTACACCCCGACCTCGTCCTCGTCGAGCACGAACTGGATCGCCGTCCCCACGGGGTAGCGGGTGCGGAAGGGCTCGGGGAAGGAGGCGCTGACGATGAACTTCACCGCCGCCGGGAAGGGCCCCGCTCCGCACGATCCGAAGCGCACTCCCCGGGGCGAGGAGCGGGATGAGCCGCCGTCCCTCGCCTCCTCGGTGTTGAGGACGATCAGGCAGTCGGACCGATTGCCGTCCGAGTCGATCTGCGAGACTCCCGAGAAGACGGTCAATCCGTAGTAGTCCGCGAATCCCCGCGTCTGCTCCGGGTCGAAGCCGAGGTACCCCGATGCACCGAGCTCCGCCGAGGGGTCGGGCGTCAGCGCGTCGGTCTGGGCGATCCCGGAGGAGCCGTCGACCGTGAGGGAACCGACGGCCGCCGCGGTCACGGCGCTGGTCAGGGCGATCGCTGCCGCCATCGCCAGTGCCGCGATCACCACGCGTCGCCGCGAACGGAGAAACGGCGGACGCGGAGGGACCGGGTCCGCGGCGGGCTGCTCGGCTTCGTCCACCGGCTCGGCATCGGCGTCGACGCGCGGAGGGGGCGGCTCCGTCGACGGCGGAGCGGTCGTCGACCGCTCGCGATCCTCCAGCTCGCGCAGACGCGCGAGAGCGGCCGGATCGCTCGTGATGTCGGCTCGCGGGCCGTAGGCCCGTGCGCGGAGACGGTCGAGTTCGTGTGCGTCGTCCGGATCCATCCTCTGCATGGTGTCACGCCCGCATCCGTGCCGGAAGCGACGGGGCCGAGTCAGCCGGCGTCGCTGAAGACGCCGAGGTTCTCGCCGTCGAAGACGAACTGCACGCTGGACCCCGGGGGAAAGCGGGCCACGAACTCCGCGGGCTCGAGGGAGTTCACCACGAACTGGACGGTCGCGGGGAACACTCCCGCGCCGCACCCCGATTCTGAGAAGCCGGCGGAGTACCCGCCCTCTTCGAGCTTGTCCAGGGTCGCGGTCGGCACGAGGAAGATGCACGCGTTGCGCTCCCCCTCGGGCCCGAACTGCGCGTACGAGACGAACGCGGTCATTCCGTAGAAGTCCGGGTACGCGCGCGCGTCGGAGCTCACCGACCCGAAAGCGCCCGGCAACGCGCGTCCCTCGTCGGGGGCGAGCGTCGCGATCTGAGGGACCCCCGCGCTGCGGGACACCGGCGCGATGTCCATTCCGGCCGCGGTCACGGCACTCGATGCTCCCGCGGCGACCGCGATCGTCAGCGCCCACGCCCAGAACACACGTCGCGACCGGATCGGCACGGACCATCGGCCGCGCGGCCGCGCGGCGTCCGCCGATCCGTCGGACTCGACACCCGTCCGCGGCGCGGAGGGATCCTCCGTACCCATGGCGGCCGCCCCCTCTCCCGCACGCGGCGAGGGGGCGTTCGTGACCGGACGTGAGCGTCGGTCGAGCTCCTCGAGTTCGGCCAACCGGGCGACGGCGTCGGGATCATCGGAGATGTCGGCGCGCGGTCCGTACGCGCGCGCACGAAGACGAGCGAGCTCGCCGGCGTCGTCCGCGTTCATTCTGTGCATGGTGCCACGTCCGATTCATGCGTGGGAATAGATCGGCGGATGCCGCGTTGCATCTCACATGCGCTCCTTCGGCACACTCTCCTTCGGCCACTACGGCCCCCTCGGCGGCGGTCGCCAGCTGACCGCCGGCGACTCGATGCTCCAGGCGATCGACCTCGCCCAGGGCATGGACGACCTCGGGGTCAACGGCGTCTCGTTCCGTGTCCACCATTTCGCGCGCCAGCAGGCCGCCCCCATGCCGCTGCTCGCGGCGATCGCGGCACGCACGTCGCGCATCGAGGTCGGTACCGGCGTCATCGACATGCGCTACGAGAACCCGCTCATGCTCGCCGAGGAGGCGGCATCCGTCGACCTCATCAGCGGCAACCGCCTCGCCCTCGGCGTGAGCCGCGGGTCACCCGAGACGGTCGTCCGCGGCTACGAGGCGTTCGGCTACACCGGTTCGCAGGACCCCCGCGGCGGCGACATCGCGCGCGAGCACTTCGACCTGTTCCTGCGGGCGATCGACGGCGAGGGTCTCGCCGAGCGCGACCCGATGAGCCCCTTCGGCGGCGGCACCGGTCTGCAGCGGATCGAGCCGCACTCCCCCGGGCTGCGACAGCGCATCTGGTGGGGCGCCGGCACGACGGCGACCGCCGAGTGGGCCGGTCGCATCGGCGTGAACCTCATGTCGTCGACCCTGCTCACCGAGGCCGACGGCACGCCGTTCGACATCCTCCAGGCGCAGCAGCTCGACGCCTTCCGTGCGGCCTGGCGCGAGGCGGGCCACGCCGGTGAGCCGCGCACCTCGGTCAGCCGCAGCATCTTCCCGATCGTGACCGCCGAAGACGAGATGTACTTCGGCGGCTCCGCCGGCAGCGACCAGATCGGCGTGATCGACGGCATGCGCTCGACCTTCGGCAAGACGTACGCCGCGACGCCCGACGTCCTCGTCGAGCAGCTGCAGAACGACGCCGCGGTGATGAGCGCCGACACCCTGATGCTGACGATCCCGTCGCAGATGGGCGTGGAGTTCAACCTCCGCCTCGTCGAGAACTTCGCGCGTCACGTCGCGCCGGCCCTCGGCTGGCAGCCGACGCAGGCGGCCTCTCGCGTCTGAGACGAGAAGACGGCCCCGGATGCACCTCGTGGCATCCGGGGCCGTCGTCGTTCTCGGCCGGCGCGTGTTCAGCGCGCGGTGAGGCCTCGCGATCGGGCGATCGTCTGCGAGACGAGGTACTCGCCCCACGCCACGACGTACGCGCCGAGGGCGGCCCACACGTAGCCGCCGGACAGGACGCCGAGCGCTCCCAGCGCCCCCACGACGGTGAGGGCGATGACGACGATCAGCACCGGAACGAGCGCACGGGATGCCACGGCCCCCGTCGGCGTCCGCCACACGACCAGCAAGGCGCCGACGGTGGCGATGAGCAGGATGAGCGGCGTCCACCACGACCCGAGCGTCGCCATGGTCGCGGAGGCGCCCAGACCGGCGATGACGAGGGACGCGGTGCGAAGCGCACGAGTTCGCGTGGACGGGACGGGGGTCTGCGATGCAGGAATGGGGGACTCCTTTTCGAGCACGACGGGAGACGGTCACTCCAGGGTATCGAGGGTCGGCACCCGCGCCCTCGGCCTTCCGACGGAGCGCGATCACGCGGATAGGGTGAGCATCGCACCGCAGAGAACGACAGAAGGGGCTCCCGTGGTCCTCACCGCCTCACCGCAGGAACAGCCGGATTCGCTCGACCGGATCGCGCGCGATCTCGTCGCCTTCAAAGCGGCCCGCGGCCCCGTCTCGTACGGCGAGCTCGCCCGCCGGGTCGGCGAGGTGCGCATCGCGCGAGGCGTCGCGGCCACGGCGGCCTACCCGGCGAGGACCACGGTGTACGACGTGTTCCGCCCCGGGCGCACGCGCATGGACCCGGCGCTCGTGCACGACATCGTCCGCGCTCTCGGCGCGGACGACGCCGAAGCCGACACGTGGGTCGAGCGCTACCACCGTGTCCGCACCGTGACCGAGCCCGCGGCCCGCCCGCGGCCGGTCGCTCCCGTCGAGGCCACCGCCGCGCCCCGGACGACCCTTCTGACGCCGTCGACCCCGGCCCGACGGCGGTGCGCTCCCCTGACGATCCTCGGATGCCTCGTCCTCAACCTCCTGGGACTCGTCGTGGTGCAGCAGCTCCACCTGCCGATCTACCTCGACATGGCCGGGACCGCCGTCGTGGCGATCGTCTTCGGGCCCTGGCAGGGCGTGGCCGTCGGCGTCATGACGAACCTCCTGGGCTTCGTCGTGGGGGTCCCGGGCGCCGCGCCCTTCGCGCTCGTCAACGTCGTCGGCGCGCTCGTGTGGGGATACGGCATCCGCCGATTCGGCATGGGGAGCGACATCGTGCGGTACTTCCAGCTGAACCTGCTGGTGGCCGTCGCGTGCACGATGGCCGGAGCCCCTCTCAACGTCCTCCTCTTCAGCGGTTTCTCCGGCCACGGGTCCGACACCGTCACCGTGTCGCTCGAGCATCTCGGGCTGCCCCTCATCGCCGCGGCCTTCTCGACGAACATCCTCACCTCGGTCATCGACAAGCTTCTCGCGGGGTTCATCGCGCTGATCGTGTTCGTGTGGCTGCGTCGCACCTTCCTCGTCTCGGCCGCGCATATGCCGCTGGTCGATCACCTGCACGCCCCGCTCGCGCGCCGGCGAGCCCTCGACGTCTTCCCCGTGCGGGTCGCTCTGCGGTGACGCCTCCCCCGAGAGAACCCTCTGAAACCCCGACGATTCGGGCGGAGTCCGCTTGAAGGTCACCCGGGCGCTCTACGCTGAGTGGCCGGAGAGGGCAGGAGCCCCCTCCTCGGTCGACGAAGCCATCGCATCGGGAGGGGTGAAATGGAGCTGTCACGACGGAACCTGCTCGTCGGCACCCTGAGCGTCCTCGGCCTCGGTGCGGGCAGCGTGGCCGCCGCCTCCCTGATCACGCGCGGAGGCCCCGAGAAACCCCTGGCCGGTCCCTCCGCGCACTCGGCCTCCCCGAGCTCCACCGCGAGCCCCACGCGCAGTCCGACCGCCACGGCCGAAGACCTGCGTCTCCACGCCTGGGACAGCGTCGTGCGTTCGATCTCGGATGCCGCCGACGCGACCGTCACGCTCGCCTCGGGGGCCCTGCCCGCCGGGATGGGGATCGCGGCGGGGCGTCTGATCGGACGCCCCACCACCGAGGGGGCGTACCGCTTCGCCCTCGAGGTTCGAGAGGGTAAGACGCGACGGCTACGCTCCTTCGCGGGCACGGTCGCCCCGCTCAAGCGGGACCTCAACATCTCGCTGAGCCTCGACCAGCGAACCCCGATGTCGGTCACGGAGAAGGAGCTCGACCGGATCGCCCACCTCGGTGCGAACGCGACGCTGGTCATCTACTGCTTCATCTCCGACTCGACCTCCACCGCCTTCACGCGCGTGTCGGATGACCGCATCGACAAGGCGTTCCAGCTGGCTCGGGACCGCGGCATCCGCATCACGATGGTCAAGCCGCACATCGTCACGAACGAGCTGGGCGACGGGTTCTACCGCGGCGACTACGCCCCGGCATCCCTCGACGCGTTCTTCACGAACTGGCAGGCGCAGCTGCAGTACTTCGCCACCCTGTGCGCGCAGAACGACGTGGAGTACCTCGCGCTCACGTGCGAGCAACCCGCCCAGACCGACGCCTCGACCTACGAGCGATGGGTGCCGCTCATCAAGAAACTCCGCGACACGGAGCCGGGGGTCAAGCTCACCGCCGCCTTCACGACCCTCGAACTCTTCCTGCTCTACACCTACTGGATCCCGCAGTCGACGCCGCACATGGCGCGGTTGCTCGACGTCTTCGGCATCAATTCGTGGATCCTGCTGACCGACAAGGTCTACACCCCCGAGGCCCCGAACATCACGGTCGACGAGCTCGTCGCCGGATGGCGGGGCGGCGGCGGGAAGACCGACGATCATCTCGGCAAGCTCGAGGCCGTGTGCGATGGTCTGCGCATCCCGTTCCTCATCACCGAGGTCGGGGTGCGTCCGCGCGTCGACGGCCTCGCGAAACAGGACAACAGCTCCCCCGCCACGGGAGCGGAGGACTTCGACGTGCAGGCGCTGCTGTACCGGTCCGTCCTGCAGGGTCCCCTGCAGTCGCGGTGGTGCACGGGAGCCTCCATCTGGCACACGCGCGCCCCGTTCGCGTTCAGTCCTCTCCGCGGGAAGCGCCTGTACCCCGGTGAGAGCGTGCTGAAGACGGCACTCGCCGATACCCCGGCGCTGGCCACGAAGAGCTTCTGAGGCGGACGGACGGGCGCCTCGGCGCCGAGCGGTCAGCGACCCGCGCGATCCCCCGCCGCACGCGATGGCGGTGAGGCGACGTCCAGACGATCGAGGCCCCGCAACGACGTCCAGATGAGCTCCTCGCCCTTCGCCGCGTGCTGCGACGCGCGCACGGCCCGCTCGTCGGCCCAGGAGTTCAGCACGTGCCCGCTGTGCCCCCGGACGTGCTCGAGCACCACGTCGGGGAGCCCCGCCGCCCGCCGGGCATCGCGCGCGGCGATGAGCGCTTCGAGGATGCCGCGGTTGGCGACGGGCTTCTTCGCGCTCGTCACCCAGCCGCGGCGACGGTGCCCGTCCATCCACGACGAGTACGTGTCGATCGCGTACTTCGAATCGGCCTGGACGACCAGTTCGCGCACGTCGGCGTGGTCGGTGATGGCGTGCAGGAGGCCGAGGAGCTCGCCGATGTTGTTGGTGCCCTCCGGGATGGAGCCGGCCGCCCAGTGGCCGTCCTCACCGACCCACGCCCAGCCCGCGGGTCCGGGGTTGCCCTTGCAGGCGCCGTCGGTGGCGACGACGTAACGATCGACGGATGCGGGGGCAGGCGTGCTCATCCCTCCAGTTTCGCCCCTTTCGGGTCGCTCCCCGTGCACGCCCCCGGCCCGGGTGACATCCGAGGTGAACTGAGCGCGGTCAGGGCGGGCCGGGCCGCGAGGGCGGACGTCGCCCGGGAGAAGGGATGCCACCCTGTACCGGTACTCCGCCCGGATCCGCCCCCGAGAAAGGCGCCAGCCATGTCTTCTGCTTCCGATCGTCGCATCCACCCCGGCGCGCTCACCGCGATCATCGTGTCCGTCGTGCTCATCGCCGGCGCCGTCGTCTTCGCCGCGTGGTACCTGACGTCGGCCGCCTCGGAGTCGGATGCCGCACCCTCGGTCGACCCGACCGTGGCCAACACGCAGGCGACCGATCTGCTCGTCCAGTGGCAGGCGGCCTTCACGGCGTACAAGGACGCGAACGGCAGCTACCCGGAGATGCCCGACGGGGGGTACTGCCTGGGAACGGGCTTCCCGGTCGGAGCCGGTGGAACCGCGAACTGCCGGGATTTCACCGCCACGAGCTACTACACCGAAGAAGCCAGCAAGCCCCTGATGGAGGCCCTGTCCTCCGTCGGCGATCTTCCGACCGGCGGGGCGTCCCTGCCCGTCCGCGGAACGGTCGGTCCCTACGCGCTCTACGAGGGCAGCACGATCAACCTGCTGACCGCGGAGACCGGCGCGTGCGTGGCCCCCGCCGTCCAGGTGTGGACCGACGGCGAGGGCCTCGACATCTGCGCGATCACACTCGATCGCTGACGGTCAGTTCTTCCCGCTGTCGGCCTTCTTCGAGCCCGCTTCGAGGACGTCGCCGGCGGGGAGCTCCTGGTGCCCGCCGAACTGCAGACGCATCGCCGACAGCACCTGGTTGGCGAAGTGGTCCTCGCCTCGCGAAGCGAAGCGCTCGAACAACGACGCGGCGAGCACCGGCACCGGAACACCCGTGTCGACGGCGGCCTTGACCGTCCAGCGACCCTCGCCCGAGTCGGAGACACGACCGGCGAGGCCGTCGAGCGTGGGGTTCTGCGCGAGGGCCGCGGCGGTGAGGTCGAGCAGCCACGACGAGATGACCGAGCCGCGTCGCCAGAGCTCGGTCACTCGCGCGGTGTCGATGTCGAACTGGTAGAACTCGGGCTCCTCGAGCGGCGCGACCTCGGCCGAGTGCTCGCCCTGGTGCAGGCCCGCGTCGGCGTTGTTGAGGACGTTCAGCCCCTCGGCGAGCGCGGCCATGATGCCGTACTCGATGCCGTTGTGGACCATCTTCACGAAGTGGCCGGCGCCCGAGGGACCGCAGTGCAGGTAGCCGCGCTCCTCGGTCGAGTAGTCGCCGGTGCGCCCGGGCGTGCGCTCGACCTCACCGGGCCCGGGTGCGATGGTGCGCAGCACCGGCTCGAGGTGCGCGACGGCTTCGTCGTGGCCACCGACCATGAGGCAGTACCCGCGCTCGAGGCCGAAGACGCCGCCGCTCGTGCCCACGTCGACGTAATGGATGCCGGAGTCGTTGAGCTTCGCCGCGCGACGCACGTCGTCGCGGTAGTTCGAGTTGCCGCCGTCGATGATGATGTCGCCCGGCTCGAAGACCTCGGCGACCTGGTCGACGACGCTGCCGGTCAGACCCGCGGGGATCATCAGCCACACGGCACGCGGCCTGGTGAGCTTGGACGCGAGATCGGCGATGCTGGTCGCACCGAGCGCCCCTTCCGCGACGAGGGCGGCCACGGCATCCTGATTCACGTCGAAGACGACGCAGTCGTGACCGTCCTTCATGAGCCTGCGGACGATGTTGGCGCCCATTCGTCCGAGACCGACCATGGCGAGTTGCATTGGTTCCCCGTTCATCGTGGATGGTTCATCGTGCAGGGGCGCGTCACACGACCCCTCTCGCGAGTCTAGGAGCGCGAACCCGCGTCGAGGTCCGCCTTGCGGGGCGGGGCGGGGGGCGGTTCTCACCTCAGGATGCCGAGCGACCGGGCCGTCGAGACGGCCGCCGTCCGCGAGGTCACGCCGAGCTTCGAGAACACGTGGGCGAGATGCGACTTCACCGTGGCGTCCGTGATGTGCAGGCGTTCGGCGACGTCGGCGTTCGAGGCGCCGCGCGCCACGAGCCGCAGCACCTCGATCTCACGCGCGGAGAGGCTGATCCGCGGCTCGCGGAGACGGGCCATGAGCCGCCCCGCGATGGCGGGAGCGAGCGCGCTGTGGCCGGCGGCGGCGGCGCGAACCCCGGCGAGCAGCTCGTGCGGGGGCGCGTCCTTGAGGAGGTAGCCGCTGGCGCCGGCCTCGACGGCGCCCAGGATGTCGCCGTCGGTGTCGTAGTTGGTGAGGATCAGCACGTACGGCGGGGCGGACAGCGCGCGGACGCGTCTGGTCGCCCCGGCACCGGCGGCGCGGTCGCCGAACTGCAGGTCCATCAGCACGAGCTCGGGCGAGAGGGCGGCGGCGAGTTCGACGGCCTCGTCGGGCGTCGCGGCCTCCCCCACCACGTCGATGTCGGCCTCGGCATCCAGGAGCGCGCGGACACCCGCCCGCACGACGGGGTGGTCGTCGGCGATCACGACGCGGATCACCGCGGACCCCCGATCGGCAGCGTCACGGCGACGATGGTGCCCGCCGCCGGCGCGCTCGTCACCGCGATCGTCCCGTCGAGCTGGTCGACGCGCTCGCGCATGGCGCGCAGACCGAAGGAGTCCGTGCCGCTTCCCTGCGCCTCCGGACCGTCGGGATCGAAGCCGCGACCGTCGTCGGCGATGGTCAGCTGCGCGTCCCGCCCGCTCGTGGTCAGCGCCAGGCGCACCCGCGTCGCCGCGGCGTGCTGGGCGACGTTGGCGAGAGCGCCCTGCGCGATGCGCAGGAGAGCGGTCTGCGCATCCATCGGCAGCTCGGCGTCCTCCGTCACGTCGACGTCGACGGCCACGCCCGCATGCTCTCCCCAGCCGCGGGCGAGACGGTCCAACGCGGGCCCGAGGCCCTGGGTCAGGCTGGGCGGCGCGAGCTCGCGGATGAACCGTCGGGTCTCGGCGAGACCGTCGGCGGCGGTCTCGCGCGCGAGCAGGATGTGCGCGATGCCCGGGCCCGTGGCATCCGCCCGTTCGGCCGCGTACAGCAGCATCTGGATGCTCGACAGCCCCTGGGCGACGGTGTCGTGGATCTCGCGCGCGAGGCGCCCCCGCTCGGCGAGGGTGCCCTGTTCCCTCTCGGCCGCGGCCAGGCGATCGCGGGTCGCGATCAGCTCGGCCATCAGCTCCTCGCGCTCGGCCGCGCGACGCTCGAGGGCGGCGTAGCCGAGGCCGATCAGCAGGGCGACACCGGCTCCCACGACGGGTCCGACGACGCCGCCCACGGTGAGACCCCCGTGCAGGGCGAACGCGGCGATCGTGAGACCGGTCGTCGCGATCACGGCGAGGGGTCCGAGACCTCGGGGCAGCACGTGCAGGTACAGGAAGAAGAGCGGGAACACGAGGTATGCCGCCTCGGGCACCAGCCACACCAATGCGGCCCACACCACCGTCAGGGCGAGGACCCACGCGATGCCCGCGCCCGAGCGCCCGCCGCGCGCGATCCACACGCCCGCGGCGTAGATCAGCCCGAGCGCGGCGGCGAGCGCGAGCGGGGTGACTCCGGCGCCCGTCACGAGCACGCGGACGACGACGAGGACCAGCAGGCCGACGAAGAGCGCGTGCAGCCCGATGCGCAGCCCCGCGAACACCGGGGCGAGAGGGCGATGAGACATGTCGGGATCCAGGCTACGGATGCCGCGCGCCCGGCGGATCATCCGAAAGGTGGAAGGAAGGTTCGCCCGGGACGGCGATGACCAGGTGGCATCCGGTCACGAGGGTGGAAGAACGCCGACGAGACCCGTCGGCCGGAAGGAGGCGACGTGTACGTCGCATGGCGCGATCTGCGGTGCGCCCGCGGGCGATTCGCCCTCATCGGGGCGGTCGTCGCCCTCATCACCCTGCTCGTCGGATTCCTCTCGGGCCTGACCGGAGGCCTCGCCGCGCAGAACGTCTCGGCGGTGCTCGCCCTGCCCGCCGACCGGCTCGTCCTGCACCCGGTCGGTGACGCGGCGGCGACGTTCGCCGACTCCACGATCGATCAGTCGACCGTCGACGCGTGGCGTTCGGCCCCCGGCGTCGACGCCGTCACCCCCGTCGGCATCGCCCAGACGCGCGCCGAGGGGCCGGGAGCCTCGACCGCGGTGGCCCTCTTCGGCCTCGACGCCGGCACGAGCTTCCCCGCTCCGCGCCGCGACGACGAGATCGACCTGTCGGCGGGAGCCTCGAAGGACCTGGGCGCCGTGGTCGGAGACAGCGTCACGATCGCCGGATCCGCGTATCGGGTCGCCGCGATCGGCGGCGACGAGTGGTACAGCCACACCCCCGTGGTCACGCTCACCGCGACCGCGTGGGCTGCCCTCGACGAGCGTCTGGGCGGAACGGGACAGCCGACGGTGCTCGCGGTCTCCGGCTCCCCCGCGTGGGACACCGTGGCCGCCGACACCGGGACCGCGGCATCCACTCCCCTGTCGAGTCTCACGGCGCTGTCGACGTTCCGTTCCGAGATCGGGTCGCTCGCTCTCATGATCGCGATGCTCTTCGGCGTCTCCGCCCTCGTCGTGGGCGCCTTCTTCACCGTCTGGACCATGCAGCGCTCGGCCGACATCGCCGTGCTCAAGGCCCTGGGAGCAAGCACTCCCGCCCTCGTCCTCGACGCACTCGGTCAAGCCACCGTGGTCCTCGTGCTCGGGGTGGGGGTCGGCATCGGTCTCACCGCCCTGCTCGGTGCCCTCGCCGGAGGAGCACTGCCCTTCGTCCTGAGCCCTCTCACGACCCTCGCCCCCGCGGCGGTGATGATCGTGCTCGGCCTGCTCGGCGCGGCCGTGTCGCTGCGCACCGTCACCTCGTCCGACCCTCTCACCGCCCTCGGGAGCACCCGATGATCCTTCTCGACGACGTCACCCTCACCTACCCCGACGGCGACGCCCGCGTCACCGCCGTCGACCACGTCACGCTGGAGGGCCGCCCGGGCGTGGTCACCGGCATCACCGGGCCCTCCGGCTCGGGCAAGTCGAGCCTGCTGGCGCTCGCCGCGACCCTCATCCGCCCGGACTCCGGCCGCGTGATCGTGGACGGGGTGGATGCCACCGGCCTCGACGCCGCGGGGCGCACGGGGCTGCGGCGCGAGCGGATCGGCATCGTGTTCCAGCAACCGCAACTCCTCCCCTCGCTCACCGCGCGCGAGCAGCTGCGCGTGATGGCCGAGCTCGGCGGGCGGGGGCGCCGGGAGCGTCGCGTCGCGGTGCAGGGCCGGGTGGACGAGCTTCTGGATGCCATGGGCCTGGGCGAATTCGGCGATCGCCGCCCCGCCCAGCTGTCCGGCGGTCAGCGCCAGAGGGTCGCGATCGCCCGGGCGCTCGTGCACGAACCGCGCGTGCTGCTGGTCGACGAGCCGACGAGCGCATTGGACAGCGCGCGGGGGGCGGAGATCATGGCGCTGATCTCACGGCTGACGCACGAGCGCGGCACCGCGACCCTCCTCGTGACGCACGACCTCGTGCACGCGGGGGCGCTGGATGAGACGGTCGAGGTCGTCGACGGACGCGCGAGCCGCGTCGCCGCCGTGTGATCCCCGGCGCGCGCGGGATCGTCGGGCCCGGCGGGCCCACCGCATCGCGCGCGTCGCGATCACGAGCCAGCCACCCACCGCCGGGGCGAGGACGGCGAGCCACCAGGGCGGAGGCAGGGTGGTGACCGCCGGAGCCCCGGGCTCCGGCGGTCCCTCGTCGGCGATGCGCTCGGCGTGCACGACGAGGCGATGCGTGTTGATGCCGATGGGCGTGCAGGTCACGAGGGAGACGAGGTCCCGACCGTCCTGCACCGCGAGGCGGGAGATGTCGGTCGGCAGCACCACGTCGGAGTCGGTCACCCGGTACCGCAGGGTGCGTCCGAGGACGTCGACGTCGATCTCGTCACCCGCGTGGAGCTTGTCGAGGTCGGAGAGGAGCGTGGCGTCGGGGAGGCCCGAGTGGCCCGTCAGGACCGCGTGCGTCCCCGGCCCACCGACCGGTAACGACGAGCCGTAGAGGTGGCCGAGCCCGCGGTCGAGAACGTCGGGAGTCGATCCGTGGAAGACGGGCAGATCGACGGCGATGGCGGGGATGCGCACGCGCGCGATCACGCCGTTCGGGTCGAGGGAGAGCTGCGAGAGGTAACGCGCAGCGGCGGCGTCGACGCCCGGCTTCCCGGCGTCGTCGCCGAAGGGATCGATGAGCAGCCCCGTGGCCTCGCGGAGGTTGTAGTCCTGGGCCGAGGAGAGCGAACGGTCCACGACCTCTCGATCGGCGGCGTCGATCACCTGGGCGTATCCCTCGACGACCGTGTTGGTGCGGATGAGGTCGAGCCAGCTCGCGGTGGGGGGATACATCATCACCGCCACCCCGATGAGCGCGGCGGTGGCGAGCAACAGGTCCTGGCGGGCACGTCGCGCGCGGGTGCGCAGGGTGCGCGCCGTCCGAGACGGCACCGAGGAGGGCCCCGGCCGCCGACCGGCGTCCGAGACCCTCCTGGTCTTCACGAGAGAGCCGCTCAGGCCCGGCGACGCGCCCGGCGCACCAGCACGACGCCGAGAGCGAGCACCACCAGTGCACCTCCGGCCGCGGTGAACGCCGCGCCCGTCGATCCACCGGTGAGCGGGAGAGTGAACGGCGGGATGGGCGAGTCCGCGATGTCGGCGACGTTCGGCGAGGTGGTCGATCCGACGGCCACGGTGATCTTCACGGGCTGAGCGAGCTTCTGGTACCCGGTGGGTGCCGTGGTCTCGACGAGCCAGTAGTCGCCCGTGCGCAGCCCGGCGACCTGGACGGAACCGTTCGCACCGGTGGTCGCGCCCGTCACGACGGCCGTCGCGCCCGCCGTGCTCGGGTCGACCGCGTAGACGTCGAAGACGGCGCCGGCCAGCGTCTTGGTGCTGTCGCCGGTCACGTGCTTGACGACGCGCAGGGCACCCCAGGTGGAGGGAGTCGGCGTGGAGCTGGTCCCGTGCGTGTGCTGCGGGTCGTTGATGTACGCGGTGGCCGTGTTGCTGATGGTGCCATCACCGATCGAGAGCACGGTGGTGTCGATCTCGACGATCACCTTCGCCGTGCTCGCCACGCCGTTGAGCTTGGCGAGCCCCGACGCGGTGAGCGAGACGACGACATCGCCGGAGGCTCCGACGGTCGGCGCCGTCAGCGTGTAGTCGCGCGGCGTCGCGAGCGTCGAGGTCGTCGACCCGTCGACAAGCGAGACGACGGTGCTCGAGTAGCCGAGCCGACTCTCGAGCGTGTCGCTGATCTCGTAGGACGAGATCGAGGTGCCCGCCGGCGCCTTCGAGACGTCGTTGGTGATGGTCCACGGGAGCGTGTCGCCGATCACGTGCGCTTTGCTCTCGTCGACGGTCTTGGTCACGCGGGAGACCGCGTTCTTCGGATAGACGTGCACGTCGTAGTTCCACGCGCCGTTGGCCGGCTGCGGCAGCGCGACCAGGAAGGGGACGGCGGGCGAGACCACCGACGACGTTCCGGGGGCGGTCTCGCGCACGAGGTACAGGCCGATGCCCACGGTGGGGGAGGTCAGCGTGATCTCACCGGCGCTGTCGGTGGTGCGGACGATACCCGTGCCGAGCGTGTGCGTCGCCGACGAGCCGTACACGTCGGCGACGGTCAGCGTGCTCGCGGTCGCCCAGCCGGTATCGGTCGTGAGGTCGACGTCGGTGACCTTCTGCACCGTGAACTCGACATCCGCGAGCGGGGTACCACCGGGGTTGGCGATCTTCGTTCCGTCGTTCGTGCCGAGGGTGCCGATCGCGGGCTGCTCGAACTTGTGGATTGTCAGCGAGACCGAGGCGGAGGGGTCGATATCGGCGGACGAGGCGTGAGCCGGTGCGGCCGCGGCCAGGAGTGCGGCCGCCACCCCCGCCGAGGCGAGGAGTCGGAGCCGGCGCGAGAACCGGGTGGTGGTCATAGTCCTTCTGCTTTCTGAGTATCGATGGATGTCGGTGTCGGAGGAGAGGATTCGGAAGCGGATGCCGCCCCGCGGCGACGCCGCGCGCGCACCCACAAGAGGGCGGCCGACGCCATCAGGGCGACCCCGGCGCTCGTGAAGGCGATCGTGCCCGGGCCGCCCGCCGACGGCAGGGCCACGACGCGGGCGTCCCAGATGCGCAGCGTGCGCGAGGCGGTGTCGTAGGAGACGAGCGGGTCGGTGGTGGAGCCGAGGTCGATCGCGCCGTCGGGGTGGGCGGCGTCGTGGCGCACGGCGAAGGCGATGGGGGCGACCAGGGGCGCGTACCCGCTCGGTGCCGCCGTCTCGACGAGCCAGTACGACCCCGGCGCGATGTCGACGAGGGCGAACCGGCCGGGCTGGGCTCCCGTCTGCAGCACTCCCGAGACGGCGGCTCCGGGATGCCCGTGATCGTCCGCGCGGAGGTCGAACGCCGCGCCGTCGAGGAGTGCGGGCGCTGTCTGTCCGCGGTCGCTATAGGAGTGCTTCTCGATGTCGAACGTCAGGATGCGCTCGTCGGTCACGTCGGCCGTCGTGACGTCGAGGCGGGAGGCACCGATCGTGAACGAGGTCGACGCGGTGGCGAGGTGGTAGCCGTCGGGCGGCGACTTCTCAGTGAGCGTGTACGTGCCCCAGGACAGACCCGTGACGCGGAACACGCCGGGACGCGCGTCGGTGTCGGCACCGGAGTACCCGGTCTGACCGGTGTTGTCACCGACGTCGACGGAGGTCCCGCTCGGAGCCGTCAGGGTGAAGGTCGCACCCCCGACCACCTTCCCGCTCACCTCATCGGTCTTCCTCCACGTCACCGATCCGGGCTGGTCGGCGTTGGTGAGGGTGCACGTGACGCGCTGACCGTCGGCGATCGCGACGGTCGAGCTGCTCCCCACGGCGACGGTCGTCCCCGACGCATCGGCGCACGACACCGCCTCGAGCACGTACCCCGGCTGCGCCGTCTCGGCCAGCGTGTACGTCGTCGGCTCCACAACGCGCGTCTGCCCGGATGTGAAGGCGAGCGACGTGGTGCCCGCCGTCGCGGAGAGCTGCCAGGTCGACGCGTCGGCGGGCGCGTCATGACGGATGTCGAACGCCTTGACCAGAGTGAGCTTCGGCTTCAGCACGTTCACGAAGGCGCAGCTGACGCGCACTCCCCGATCCGGCGCCGCGGGATTGGTCGGGATCGTGGCCATTGCCGTCGAGCCGCTCCCCGAGGAGATCACGCCCGATGCCGACCGGCACGACCACGTCGTTCGATAGTCGTTCGGATCCGTCGTTCCCGCCGGGTCTTGGACGACGTCGTACGTGGACTCCGCGAGCACGGGCAGAGGACCGACCACGGCCGGTTGCACCCCCGTCGCGCTGCCCGTGGTCGAGTTCGTCATGGACGTGACCGTGCCGCTGCGGATGGAGAGCGTGAACTGGTCGCTCGGCGCGTTGCGCGCGTCGACGCTCACGGTGCCCGTCATCGTCGGCGGAGCGAGACAGCTGCCGAGGTCGGTGTTGGAGGGGAGGG
>JAAIGF010330790.1_pt1 | contig 17756 bp, 16 predicted proteins | sample 6487441 | NCBI WGS metagenome assembly JAAIGF01 (sample SAMN13974129, study PRJNA590717) | phyllosphere metagenome | biome: pepper field; feature: multiple bacterial spot infested pepper fields; material: pepper leaves; isolation source: leaves from pepper fields | host: Capsicum annuum ... | reverse complement strand
GTCCATCTGCTCGCGCCAGACGATCGAAACGCGTTTCGAAGACAGGTTGACGCGTGCACGGGCAACTTCCGGCAGCCCGGCCAGCACGCCCTCTATCGTGGTGATGCAGGTGCCGCAATGGACACCGGGCACCGCCAGATCGACCTGCCGCAGCCCCTGCCCCAGATCCCGGCTTGCCAGCATCAGCTCTTCCGATGAAGGCAAGGCCTTGCGAAGGCTTGCCTGTTCCAGAGCGCTTTCCGTTCCGGGTGCGCAGCAACTCATCTTACACCTCCGGCAATGTCGATTCTCTTGCCCTCATGCACGATGATCTTGCCGTCCTTCACGGCAACGGCCTCGACGATCCAGTCGCCCGGTGCAAGTTCGTGGTGCGCCGAGAATTTGTTCGAAGACTGCTTTTCGAGCACGAGCGAGAAATCCTGCTTCTCGCCCACCGGGCGGCGGAAATTGAGCGTGACCGAATCTGTTTCCACCGCACCCTTTTGCGGATGCGTCACCTCGTAAGCGATAGTATCGCCACCAAGCCTGAGCGCTCCCACGATTCCGCTCGCCGCACGGGCCTTGGCTGCTTCCGCCTTGCCGTTGAATTGCTGGCTGGCGACATAGGTGTTCTGCACCACAAGCCCGCTCCAACTGGTCACGGCGTTCCAAGCCATGGTGATGTTGACGGCGATCACCGTGCCGAAGAACAGCACCATGATCGTCAGCATATGCCAGCCGGTAAAAACGAAGCCTGATTTTGTGTGGTTCTCAGTGCTCATCTCTTTGCTCCCGGCCCGTTGAACACGGCCTTGTAATGTGCGGATTCCGCGTTTTCGGCATCTGCTGCGATGAACTGGAAGTCTTGGGCGGACGCCTTGTCGTGACTATCGGGCAAGGTAACGAAGACCTTCAGACTAGTGACCTCATCCGGCTTCACCTGAATATCGAAGACCCTCGACGGAGTTTCCGAGATGCCATTGATCTTCATCACCGCATCCGGCAGCCCCTTGAGCGACAGCGTTATCGTCCGCGGCTGGGCAATCATGTTGAGAAGCCGGACCGTATATCCGTTGCGGATCGACCCATCCGATTCCAGCACATATTGCGGGTTGCGATCATGGATGACGTTGACTGAGAGGCGTTCACGCGTTGCAAGCGTTACCAGCATCACGACACCGACGAGACACCAGACGGTCATGTAGAAGATCGTGCGCGGTCGGAAAATGATGCGCCAGTCGAAGTGACGAACGGCATCCACGAGGCCGCCATCTGGGTCGCGCACGACAGAAGGGCGGATGGAGTGGGCTCCATTGCCTGTCGCCAGTGCCATGTTCGCATCATATTCCTGAAGCGTGGCATAGGCGATGAGGCCGCGCGGCTTGCCGACCTTGTCCATCACGCCATCGCAGGCATCGATGCAGAGCGCGCAGGTAATGCACTCCATCTGCTGTCCGTCGCGAATATCGATTCCCATGGGACAGACCGCAACGCAGGCGTTGCAATCCACGCAATCCCCAACGGCTTCACCAGCGGCAGCGGCTTTCTTGGCATGGCGCGAACGTGGCTCTCCGCGCCAGTCATTATAGGTGACGACCAGCGAATGCTCGTCCAGCATCGCGCCCTGAATGCGGGGCCATGGACACATGTAGGTGCAGACTTGCTCACGCATGAGGCCGCCCAGAACATAGGTCGTAGCCGTCAGCGTAGCGACCGTATAATAGGCAATCATTGCCGCCTGCCCGGTCAGAAACTGCATCAAAAGCGTCGGTGCATCGGAAAAGTAGAATATCCATGCACCGCCCGTCAGCACACCGATGATCAGCCAGATGACGTGCTTGGCAACGCGCTTGCGCAGCTTCTCGAAACTCCATGGCGCGGCATCCAGCTTCATCCGCGCATTGCGGTCGCCTTCGATGGCGCGCTCCACGACGAGAAAGAGATCGACCCAGACGGTTTGCGGACAGGCATAGCCACACCATGCGCGGCCGACAGCCGATGTCAGCAGAAAAAGGCCAAAGCCTGCCATCACCAGAAGCCCGGCGACATAATAGAATTCCTGCGGCCAAATCTCGATGAAGAAGAAATAGAAGCGCCTGCTGGCTATATCGATAAGCACCGCCTGATCCGGCGCATAAGGTCCACGATCCCAGCGTATCCACGGTGTCAGATAGTAGATGCCGAGCGTGATGAGCATCACGATCCATTTGAACCGGCGAAACCGCCCCTCTGCCCGCTTCGGAAAGATTTTCTTGCGCGCTTCGTAAAGCGGCTTCCTGTTACTGGCGGAATTGACCGGCTCGGCATTCAGTCTTTCGACTGACCCGGAGCCGTTCCCCTGTTGTCCGGCGGTATAGAGATTCATGATCGCAAGGTCCGTTTCTGTCCTTGCGTTTTGACATTTGCACCGGCAATCATCCTTGACTTAGGTCAAGTCGAGACAAAGTGGCGCAGCTTGGCGAAGTATGGGAGGGCAGCATGACCACAATGCTTTCGCGGATCGTGCATGTAACGATCAATCGGCCATGGCGTGAGGTTTACGCCTTCGCCTCGGACCCTGCGAAAATGCCCCTCTGGGCGGCAGGCCTGGCCAGCGGATTGACGCAAGATGGTGAAGACTGGATCGCTTCCGGCCCGCTGGGTGGCGCCAGAGTGAAATTCACTGCCGCGAATGCGTTGGGCGTGATAGATCACGTTGTTACCCTTCCCAACGGCCTCAGGGTCTTTAATGCTTTGCGGGTGACACCGAACGGTGACGGAGCAGAAGTCGCTTTCACACTGCTTCGTCAAGCGGCTATGAGTGATGAAGAGTTTCAACGTGATGCCGATGCGGTGCTCGCGGATTTAGAGACACTGAAACGCATACTTGAAGAATAGGACGTTTTGCATGACCAGCCGCGATCAAAAGATCGACTACATCGAATTCAACGTGACCGATATCGAACGCAGCAAAGCGTTTTACGGCAACGTCTTCGGCTGGACATTCAAGGACTACGGCCCGCAATATTGCGAGTTTTCGGATGGCAGACTGACCGGCGGATTTACCACCACTGCCGAGGTCAATGCCAAGGGCGGACCATTGGTCATTCTGTTTGCATCCGACATTTCGGTGACGCAGGACCGAGTGGAGAATGCGGGTGGCAAGATCACACTGCCTATTTTCGAGTTTCCCGGCGGGCGGCGTTTTCACTTCGCAGACCCCGATGGCTATGAACTCGCCGTCTGGTCGGACCAGTAATAAAAAGGGCCGCATCGAGCGGCCCTCTCCTGTTTTGGACGATGCCCCTATTCCCCACCGCCCAGAGAATGAACAAACAGCGCCAGCTGCTTCACCGTCGTATCCCCGAGGCGCTCGCCCCATGTAGGCATGACGCCATGCTTGGGTGTGCGGATCTGGGCGATGATGCCTTCTTCGCCGTGTGCTTTCAGCCAGATGGCATCTGCCAGGTTCGGGGCGCCCATGTCGCGGTTGCCTTTGGCGTCTTCGCCGTGGCAGGAAGCGCAATTGTCGGCGAATAGCTGTTTGCCGGGTTCGATCATGGCTGGATCATGCGGCGTGCCGGTGAGGCTCACGACATACGCCGCCACCTGGCGAATTTCGTCACTCTTCAGAATATCGCCGAAGGCTGGCATTTCGGAGATGCGGGTTTCCGCATCTTCGTTGAAGCGAATGCCGTGGGTGACGGTGGTGTAGATATCTTCCGCCTTGCCGCCCCAAAGCCAGTCGTCATCATTGAGGTTTGGATAGCCATTGCCGCCTTCCGCGCCCGAGCCGTGGCACTGGACGCAGTTCACCTTGAAGGCGGCGGCACCGCCTGCAACGGCAAATTGCATCAACTCCCCATCCGCCTGAATATCCTCCAGCGAGGAAGAGGCGATTTTTTCCAGATAGGTGTTTTGTGCGGACTTGGCGTCTGCCATTTCGGTTGCGACATTGGCGCGGCTGCTCCAGCCGAGAACGCCCTGTGTCGCGCCGTTGATCAGCGGCCACGCGGGAAAGAAGATGGTGTAACCGATGGCCCAGAGGATGGTGGCGTAGAAGGTCCACACCCACCAGCGGGGCATGGGGTTGTTCAGCTCTCGAATGCCATCCCATTCATGGCCGGTGGTTTCGACGCCGCTGACCTGGTCTATGTGTTTGTCCGACATGATATCAATCCTCCTTGAGAGGAATACGTGCGGCGTCTTTGGCGGCCTTTCCGCCGCCGGGACGCAAGGTGAAGAGAACGACGCCGAGGAAGAAAAGCGTCATGACGAGCAGGCCCCAGCTATCTGCGAAGTGGCGCATGGCAGTGTAGGTTTCCATCGCTTTGCTCCTCCTATCGATAACCGGCAGCGTCGTCATAGGTCGAGAAATCGACCAGCGTACCCAGCATCTGGAGATAGGCCACGAGCGCATCCATCTCCGTCAGTCTTGTAGGATCGCCGTCGAAATCCCCGATCTTCGCCTTGGGATAGCGAGCTTCCAGCCCTGCCGTATCGGCATTGGGATCGGCCTGCGCCTTCAGATCGGCATCGGCATTTGCCAGCATCTCGTCGCTGTAAGGAACGCCGACTGCGCGGTTGGCCTTCAGCTCCATCGAGACGTTGGTGATCTGAAGCGGTGTCGTCTTCAGGAAGGCGTAGCGTGGCATGACGGACTCCGGCACGACGGAGCGCGGATCCATAAGATGCTGGACGTGCCACTCGTTCGAGTACCTGTCCCCGACACGCGCCAGATCCGGCCCGGTTCTCTTCGAACCCCACTGGAAAGGATGGTCGTACATGCTTTCAGCCGCAAGACTGTAGTGGCCGTAACGTTCCACCTCATCGCGGAATGGGCGGATCATCTGGCTGTGGCAGAGGTAGCAGCCCTCGCGGATGTAGATGTTGCGGCCCGCGAGCTCGAGTGGCGTGTAGGGCCGCATGCCCTCCACCTTCTCAATGGTGTTTTCGAGATAGAAGAGCGGCGCGATTTCCACGATGCCGCCAATCGAGACCACCGCCAGCGAGCCTACCAGAAGTAATGTCGCGTTACGTTCGATGATACCGTGTTTATCAAGAAGAGACATGATCGATCTCCTTACTCGGCAGGTTGCAGCTTGGGCGCTGCAGCCGTGCCGGTGTTCTCTTCGCGCGTGTGGCCGAGAATGGTTCTTGTTACGTTGTAGGCCATGATCAGAGCGCCGCTGAGATACATGACGCCGCCCATTGCGCGCAGAAGATAGTAGGGGAACATAGCCGCCACGGTTTCCGCAAACGAGTAGACGAGGAAGCCCTGGCTATCATACTCACGCCACATCAGGCCCTGCTGGATGCCCGCGACCCACATGGCGGCGGCGTAGACGACGATACCCAGCGTGGCGAGCCAGAAGTGCCAGTTGACCAGCGCCAAGCTGTAAAGCCGCTCGCGGTGCCAAAGCTTCGGCACGAGGAAATAGATTGCACCAAAGGTGATCATGCCGTTCCAGCCAAGTGCGCCGGAATGAACGTGGCCGATTGTCCAGTCTGTATAGTGGCTGAGCGAGTTGACGGCCTTGATCGACATCATCGGGCCTTCGAACGTGGCCATGCCATAGAAGGCAACCGCCATGATCATCATGCGCAGGATTGGGTCCGTGCGCAGCTTGTCCCACGCGCCTGAAAGCGTCATCAGACCGTTGATCATGCCACCCCACGAGGGCATCCACAGCATGATCGAAAACACCATGCCGAGTGTCTGCGCCCAATCCGGCAGAGCGGTGTAATGCAGGTGGTGCGGACCAGCCCAGATATACATGAAGATCAGCGCCCAGAAGTGGATGATCGACAGGCGGTAGGAATAGACCGGGCGGTTCACCTGCTTGGGAATGAAGTAATACATCATGCCTAGAAAACCTGCGGTGAGGAAGAAGCCGACGGCATTATGGCCATACCACCACTGCGTCAGCGCATCCTGTACGCCCGAAAAGGCCGAGTAGCTTTTCACGCCGAGAAACGAGACCGGAACCGCCAGATTGTTGACGATATGCAGCATCGCGATTGTGACGATGAAGCCGAGATAGAACCAGTTGGCCACATAGATATGCGGCTCCTTGCGCATGAAGATCGTGCCGAGAAACGCGACAAGATAGGCAACCCAGACGATGGTGAGCCAGATATCGACATACCATTCCGGCTCCGCATATTCCTTGCCCTGCGTGATGCCGAGCAGATAGCCGGTGGCGGCCATGATGATGAAGAGATTATAGCCCCAGAACACGAACCAGCCGAGATCGCCACCGAACAGACGTGCGCGACAGGTGCGCTGCACCACATAGAAAGAAGTCGCAATCAGCGCGTTACCGCCGAAGGCGAAGATGACAGCGGAGGTGTGCAGCGGGCGTACACGGCCAAAGTTGAACCAGGGCTGGATGTTGAGGTCTGGATAGGCGAGCTGGAGCGCGATGACCACGCCAACCAGAAAGCCAACCACGCCCCAGAAAACCGTGGCGATCACGCCGTAGCGGATCACGTCATCGAAATATTCCGTTTTTCTGCGTTCCAGCACGGCGGGGTCGATGGGCGCGAAGGATACGCGGCGCAGCATCACGACCGTTCCGATGAGGAGAACGGAGAACAGCACCCACATATGGGCGGCAAAGAGATTATCGTGGGCGAAGGCCGCCCCGAGCAGAGCGAGGAAGGCCCCCACGGCCACCATCGCTATTCCTAAAATCGAATTCATTGTTGGCTTCCCCCAACGTCACAGCGGATATGACGCGGAGCGAAGAGACCGGCTTTAAGCGGCAAACATGCTTTCGCGTCGTTTGCAGCTTTGCCACTCCGGGCCCCAAGCGGCCTTGATCCAAATCAAGACCGCCGCTTCAAAAGTGACGTGTCGGAAGTGTGGCCTATTGTGAAATGGCGGGAGGCGGAAACCGCAGGAGGCCGCTTTTGTAGTTTTCGATCACAAAGCTGATCGGCGTGCCATCCGGCTTGCTAAGCAGGGCTTGATTGCTGATCAACGTATCCGGAATTTCAAGCGTTTCGCGAGCTTTAACCGGTATTGCGCCGCCCACCGCCCAGTTTTCCGGCAAAGGTTGCCACAGCATCTGCGACGATATCGTATGACGCTGGAAATGAAGCGGCAGCACGACCTTGCCGAACGGGGCATCCGTGGTGTTCAGCGTTTCGTTCATCTCCGCGGTTAGCTGGCGCGGCACATACCAGTTGTCCGCTTCCGACAGCACGAGGTTTCCGCATTTGAGGAGGACGTGGCGATAACCCAGCTTCTCATCGGCAGAGACGTTCAACTGTTTGCGAACATTCTCCGGCGCCTGCTTCTCATCCTTGAGGCGCGTGGCGGAAATCTTGGCCGGATCGGCGAGCCGGTGATCATCGCACCAGCGCTCCAGCGTCAGCGTCGCACTATCATGGCTGAGCAGCTGGACATTTAAATCCTGAATAACGGCCAGCGCGGCAAGCCGGGTTTTGGGGGTATCCGGCCATTTGATTTCGGCAGCATAGGCCGTGCCGGACAGTGAAAACAAAATGCTGCAGGCGACATACTTCAAAGCGGACGGGGACATGCGCTTCTCGCTCCAGATGATGTTCATTTTCAATAAATTAGATCATGCTTGCGCAGCACCTGTTCGATGCAGGCGCTGCAAATCACAATTCATCTGTGGCGGATTTGTGGGAAACGCTGCTGCGTTTTACCCCTTCATTTTTAGGGGTAAGCCAGCGGCAATGAAATAGACTTCGCTGGCAACGGCGGCGATCTTCTGATGCAGTCTGCCAGCGTGATCGCGAAACTCCCGCGCCATACGGTTCTCCGGCACGATGCCGAGCCCGACCTCGTTCGAGACAAAAACGATTCGCGCCTTCGCGGTCGCGGCGTGCTGGATGAGAGGTTCGAATGCGGCCTCTACGTCCCTGCCCTCGTCCATCATCAGGTTCGTTACCCACAGCGTCAGGCAATCCACGAGAATGGTGTTTGAGGCAACGTCCAGCCGACTAAGCGTCTCCACCAGTTCAAGCGGTTCCTCATGTGTGGTCCATCGATCCCCGCGCTGGATGCGATGCAGGGCAATACGCGATTTCATCTCGTCATCCCAGGCCCGCCCCGTTGCGATGTAATGCGGCACGCCGTTGGATTCGAGGACCAGCTTTTCGGCGAAAGCGGATTTGCCCGAGCGCGCACCGCCGAGCACCAACACGGAACGGGATAGTGCGGTCATTCAATGCCTGGGGATAAGGAAAATTGAAGCGATCCGGTCGCCAATGCAGCGGTTGCCACAAGCTGTGGGGTGCAAAGCATGAAAAGAGAACGATTCGTAGATATGGAGGCGTTCTCCCGGTCGATCATGCTTCACCTGCACAGTATCGTTCCGAGGCTGAGATGCCCGTCCGCCCGTGCGGACATGTCGGCAAAAAGCTTCGAAAACGAAAGCGCCGGATCGTTGTTTAAAGGTAGGAGCAGAAGCCGGTTTTGTCAATTTCGCCCAAACAAAAACCGCGTCGCAGCGGCTGCAAACGCGGTCTTGGACCCCTTGAAACACAAGGGGTGATAAATGGGAACCGGTACGCAAAACCAAATCCGGTGCCACGCAGAAATTCCTAGCGGTATAATCTTACCGGATGGTTAGCGCGCATAATAAAAACAACGGCTTTGACGATTTTCATACGGCGATTGCGTTAGATCGAAATCGAAGAAATAAAGAGACAGAGATTCGCAAGAAAACGGGCGACGGGCGAGCACGACATGACCACCATCGATTACATCGCGCTTTTGGTATTTGTGGCCCTCTGGTATCTCTACAGTTATGTCACGACATCCCGCTCGCCATTTCCCCGCACGAGCCTCAATCAGGCCATGGGCGAACGGCGCAGGAAGTGGATTTACAATTCGCTGACCCGTGATTTGAAGATGATCGATACGCAGATCATGGCGGGCCTTCAAAACGGCACGGCGTTTTTTGCCTCCACCTCCATCTTCGCGATTGGTGGCTGCTTTGCGCTGCTGGGCGCAACGGACCGGGTGGAATCGGTGTTCCGCGACATGCCATTTGTGTATTACGGCGGGCGCACCGCCTTCGAAATGAAGGTCATCGGCCTTACCTGCCTATTCGGCTACGCCTTCTTTAAATTCGGCTGGTCCTACCGCCTGTTCAACTATTGCACCATTCTCTTCGGCGCGATGCCAATGATGCATGAAACGAATTCGGATCGGAAAGCGGCGGAACGCGCGGCAGAGAACGTCATCCGCATGAACATCATTGCCGCGAAGAACTTCAACGATGGCCTACGGACGTTCTTCCTGTCCATCGGATATCTCGGCTGGTTCATAAACGCCTATGTGTTCATGTTCACCACAGTCGTCATCATCATCGCTCTCTTGAGGCGGCAGTTCTTTTCCGAAGCCCGCCTCGCCATCATGGATGACCTGTAAAACAACTGCCATGAAATAGCCTCACTTTATAGGCGAAGCGCTGGCATGCTCCATAACCGTTGCGAAGGAACGGCTGAATGAATGACGCCACGGTAACATCTACTGCACCCAAGTCTGGTGGTCGCATCGGCTTTCTCGATACCTGGCGCGGTATCGCGCTGCTGGCGATGGCAAGCTACCACTTTACCTGGGATCTGGAGATGTTCGGATACATCGATCCCGGCACCGCCGTCCAAGGCTGGTGGCGAATCTACGCGCGGGGAATTGCCAGCACCTTCCTGTTTCTGGCGGGTTTCAGCCTTTTCCTCGCGCATCGCCGCGGCATCAACTGGCCATCCTTCGGCAAGCGCTTCGCCATGGTGGCGGGTGCCGCGCTGCTGATTTCCGTTGCAACATATTTTGCCGTGCCGGATGGGTGGATATTCTTCGGCATCTTGCACAATATCGCAGCGGCAAGCCTGATCGGCCTAATCTTCTTGCGGCTGCCATCGCTGGTGACGCTTATCTTCGCGGCACTTGCTGTGGCTGCGCCGCATTATCTCGCATCCGATTCGTTCAACACGATCTGGCTGTCATGGATCGGCTTTTCGACAGTCCCTCCCCGTTCGAACGACTATGTTCCGCTGTTGCCGTTTCTTGCACCGTTTCTTCTGGGGATCGCCGTTTCGAAATTCGTGGTGCCGCGCGGCTGGCTTGACCGGTTCAGAAAGCCAAGCGGCCAGCGCAACTTTCTCGCCTTCTTTGGCCGCCACAGCCTGTCCTTTTACCTGATCCACCAACCGGTGCTGATCGGCATCGTCTATCTTGCTTCAATTACCTTTCCTCCACCGCCTGTCGATCAGGTGGAGGCTTATAAGAAAAGCTGTGAGGCAAGCTGCATGCAGCAGCAGAACGGACTGGAACTATGCCAGAGCTTCTGCGGGTGCACGCTGGAGAAGCTTCAGGCGGAAAACGTCTTTGATCCGATGATGTCCAACGCATTGACGCCGGATCAACAGACGAAGATTGCCGAAATCGCCCAGCAGTGTTCGGCTGAAATTCAGTAAGCTGCTCTCTGACCTTACTGGCTCAGATCACGAAGTTGGGGACCGTGATTTCGCTAGGTGAGCACCAGTTCCAGCCGCCCTTGCCGTTGCGCTTGATATCATAAAGCGCCTCATCCGCCTTTTGCAGCAGCATGCTCAGCTCTCTGCCATCGCGTGGGTAGAGGCTCGCACCAACGGAAACGCCGAGGTTCACCAGTGTTCCGTTGACGGTGAACGGCGCTTGAAACGCCGCCTCCAGCCTATGACAGATTTTTTCCGCAACATTCTGATCCGAGATGTTGGTCAGCAGAATGACGAATTCATCGCCGCCCATACGCACCACGAGATCGCTTTCACGCACGGACTGGCTGAGGCGTTTCGCCACCATCCGCAAAACCTCATCGCCCGCCTTATGGCCGAGATTATCATTGACCGGCTTGAAGTGATCGAGATCGACCATCAGCACGGCGGCAAGATTTCTGTTGCCATCGTCACTCAAGACCATGTCATCATGCCAGCGCTCATGCAGTGCACGACGATTGCCGATCTGTGTCAGCGGATCGAGAAGCAGGCTTGCCCGAAGCTCCCGCTCCGCAAGCATTCGTTCGGTAATGTCTTCGAAGGTGGCAACGCCAATCCCGTAATCACGAAGAAGAATGCCGCGATGGGAGACGATGACGGTTCTGCCGTCAGCACAGCGTATGTCTATCTCAAGCGTGTCGACTTCCTCGATGCCCTCGCCGCCCGCAGTCCAGGAATGCAGCCAAGCCTCCTTTGCCCGCTCCTTGTTTCCGGGACCGACATAGACCCGGTCTATCCAGTCCGAGACCTTGGCGAAATCGGCTTCGCAATAACCGAAGGTCTTCTTGAACGCCTGGTTCATAAACAGGATATCGCCACTTCCAAGCGTCGCCCATGAAACCGGCACGGGCAGCACGTCCAGAATGGAATGCAGTTCATCCGGCGATTTCAATCCGCCGCTTTTTGCCATGGCCAGAAAATTTTTCATCGCATTGCTCTTTGGTTCGTGAACGTTTCGAGGCTCAGGCGCAAGCCGGTTCGCGGTAGCGGAATTCCGTCAGGCTTCGTTCCGAGAGCCAGCCCAGCAAGGCATCGCTGCCCAAAGGTCGGCTGATCCAGTAGCCTTGAATTTCATCGCAGCCCATGGCGCTCAGCAACTCGGCTGCCTCCTGCGTTTCCACGCCTTCCGCAACAACTTCATAACCAAGGCTGTGAGACAGTGTGATCATGGATTGAACCAGCACGCGCTCACGGTTCCCTTCCTTCATGTCGTTGATAAAGGAACGGTCGATCTTGACGACATTTGCGGGCAGCTTCTGAAGGTAGGCAAGGCTGCTATAGCCGGTGCCGAAATCGTCTATCGACAGGCGGATGCCCGATGCCGTCATCTCGTTGAGAAGACTTAAGCCCGCGCCCGCCTCCATCATCACAGCCGTTTCCGTCAACTCGAATTCGATCTGCTGGCCTTCAACTCCAAACTGCGCCATAGCGCAGTTGAGGCGCTCGAGAAAATCGGTTTCCTGAAGATTGATGGCGGAGAGATTGATGGAGATCTTCAGCCGCATACCAAGTGAATTCCAGTAGGAAAGCTGGCGCAGAGCTGCCGTCACGACCCAATCCGTCAATTGCCGCGCATAGGCCGAGACTTCGATAACGGGAATGAATTCCGCTGGCGAGATGTTGCCAAGTGTCGGGTGCTGCCAACGCAGCAGAACTTCCGCGCTTTTATAGACACCGTTTGCAGCATCGACGCGCGGTTGGAAGACGACGGACAACTGCCCATCCCCCTCGAGAGCCTTTGGAAAATCGCGTTGAATGACGAAGTTCCGCTGATGTCGGATGTCCATATCGGGGCAGAAGAACGCGATCTTCGAGGCGCTTTCGCGGGCATCCTGAACGGCGCTTTGAAGCGAGCGCAAAATCTCTTCCGGCGCATAATCTCCCGGCGTGAAGACCATGGAGCCGATGGATGGCGTCATCGTAATCTGGAATTCCAGCTCGTTCTGCACCGTCGTCATGATGTGCTGGAGGAAGTCCTTATAATCATCGGCTGAAAAGTCCGGCGGAGAAAGAAACGCGAATTGCGTTGGCCCGACGTGATAGGCGGCGAGGCTTCCATCCAGACATTCGCTGAGAATGTGGGTCACCTTGCCGATCAAGTCATCGAGATGCGACATGCCTACAACCCGGATCATGCGATCGAACTGCGAGGTCTGCGCGAGATCGAGCAGGCTGATGACCTGCTCGTGCCTGTGCGTCTGATTGGCGAGATCGGATAGATCGTTGACCAGTTGATAGCGGTTCGGCAGGCCGGTGGATGGCTCGATGCGACCGAAGGCATGCTGCAACTCGATCTGATCCATGACCATCGCCGCGAGATCGCTGAGCGTCGAAAGCTGCTCCTCGGTCACCTCGAATGGTTCGACGCCAAGCACGCAGAGCGCTCCGATGCCATGCCCACTCGGTGTGATCAGCGGAACGCCGCAATAAAAACGGATACCCGCATCGCCAAGCGTGCTCTTGGCATAAAACTCGTCAGTCTGAAAATCACGAATAACGACCGGCGCTCTGGTCTCCGCGACCTGCGCGCAAGGTGCTTTCACGCGGGGAATTTCGTTATGCTCGACGCCGACCTTGGATTTGAACCATTGCCGGTCCGTATCGGTCAGTGAGATCGCAGCGATTGGCAGGCCGAAATACTTGGCAACCAGCCGCGTGATGCGATCGAAGTTTTCACTCGGGAGCGTATCGAGAAGACGAAGGTTTTTAAGTGCGGAAATACGTGCGGCTTCATTATGCATAGTATTCTTCCAGACGTGCCTGCATAGTCGACATGGCAGCACGCGCAAATAAGGGAAAAAACATCTGTAGTAGCCGTGCCGTCCTCGCCCTGGAGTCGTGAGTTCCTCACGATGGCGACATTCAGGCTTCATGCCTGCAGCTCAAGAAATACTTTGCAATATTCTTATGCGGCAAAATAATTTTAAGAGTAAACGGTTCCACGGCTTATCGTAACGTGGTTATCCGCACGTTAAACTTTTCAGGCGCTGTCATTGAGAGCGGAATAGAAGGGTGAACACCGGCACGTCGGCAGCACAAGTCGGCTGCCAACAGTCAGGATGAACCTTACATCAATTGGGACTGAGCGAAGGATCAGGTGCCAACGCCGATTTCGGCAAGGCGCGTCAGGCAGGCCTCTTCGACATTGTCCAGTTCGGCCAGAGTTTCTTCGATGTCCTTGCGCTTCTGGCGCAGGTCGGCACGCTTTTCATCGACCTTCTTCATCAGAAGCTCAAGCTGGCCGGATTCACCCGGCGGCTCTTTATAAACCTGAATGATTTCACGGATTTCCGCTATGGTGAAGCCGATGCGGCGGCCGCGCAGAATTTCCTGAATAAGCCTGCGATCGGCAGCGCGGAACAGCCTTGTGCGACCCCGACGCTCAGGATGAATAAGCCCTTCATCCTCGTAAAAACGAAGAGTACGGGTCGATACCCCAAATTCACGCGTCAGTTCCGTTATGCTATAGTACTTGTTCAAGGCATTGTCCGATTCTTGGGCTTCCGGACATTATGTTTGACCTTCACGTAAAAGTCAATTTTTTGCATCAGCTCAGCCTGATATGCCGAACCACCATGTCGCGAGCCCGAGAAACGAGAAGAAGCCGACGATATCGGTGACCGCCGTAACGAAGACAGCAGAAGATACGGCAGGGTCGGCTCCGAACCTGTCCAGAAACAGCGGAATGAGAATACCGGCCAAGGCTGCAGCCAGCATGTTGATCAACATCGCCGTGGCAATGATGCCGCCTATATTCGCGTCGTGAAACCACAGGCCCGCGATGATACCGATGGCGCAGCCGAACAGCGCGCCGTTCAGCAACCCCACACCCGCCTCGCGACGGATGATGCGGGCGGCGTTGTGAATATCGAGGTTCTTGGTGGCAAGTGCGCGCACCGAAACCGTCATCGTCTGAGACCCTGCATTGCCGCCCATGCCTGCAACGATGGGCATGAGAATGGCGAGTGCCACGACCTGCTGGATGGTCGCGTCGAACAATTCGATAACGGAAGCAGCAAGGAACGCGGTCATCAGGTTGATACCGAGCCAAGGCACGCGCGAGCGTGACGTGATCGCGATGGAGTCCGACAGTTCTTCGTCACCCACACCGCCAAGGCGCAGCAGGTCTTCCTCGGCCTCTTCCTGAATAACGTCGACCACGTCATCGATGGTCAGCACGCCGACAAGGCGTCCGTTATTGTCCACCACGGCGGCGGAGAGAAGGTCGTACTGCTCGAAGAGTTGCGCCGCTTCTTCCTGGTCCATCTCCGCTGGAATGGGATGGTTCGTCTCGTGCATGATCAATTCGATCTTCACCTGCCGCTTGGAGCGTAGCAGGCGGTCGAGATCCAAGGCACCTACGAGCTTGAAGGTCGGATCGATGACGAAGATTTGCGAGAAGGATTCCGGCAGCTCTTCCTCTTCCCGCATGTAGTCGATGGTCTGCCCAACGGTCCAGAACGGCGGCACTGCGACGAACTCGGTCTGCATGCGGCGACCGGCGGAGCTTTCCGGGTAATCCAGAGCCCGCATCAGCCTCACGCGCTCGGTGAAGGGCATTTGCGAGAGAATGTCTTCGCGGTCTTCCTGGTCGAGGTCTTCCAGAATGTAGACGGCGTCGTCCGAATCGAGCTCGCTGATACCGGCGGCAATCTGCTCGTTCGGCATCTGCTCGACGATATCAAGGCGGATTGCTTCATCCACCTCGGTCAGCGCCGTCATGTCGAAATCGGTGCCAAGCAGTCTCACAAGCGCATGGCGCTGCTCCGGCTGGATCGATTCGAGCAGGTCTCCAAGTTCCGAGTCATGCAGCCGCGCAACGTTCTCGCGCAGGAAAAGCACGTCGCGGTCCGCAATTGCCGCGCCCACCATGGCCAGAAAATCGGATCGAATGGACCCGTCTTCCGCATAGATGTCGGCCATCAATTCCGGTCTTTTGGCGTCTTCCGGCACGGGATGATCGTTGTCGGCTTGTGTCAACTTGCGCCCCTTTTTCCGGTTGAATGCTTAGCTCGCGAACGGGCTGGAGAATGGCTTTTAAAGTTACATTGTCAACAACCGGTTAGGCGAGAAGTGGTTTCATCCTCTTCATAAGCTCGCCGCGAGTGAAGGAAAGCGTTTACGGTGTCGCCAATGTGAAAACGAACCGCGCGCAGATGCTAAGATACGAGTTGACATATGGTACTTATGGGGGAATCTGGAACATAAGGCGTCGCAGCAAAAATCGAATGGGCTGGCACCCGGAACGAGCGGCGGACAAACAAAAGAAAATATCAGAAAGAGACCTGTAACATGGGCAAGATGGATTTCATCGGTAAGGCCTCCTCCGCCGCGGGCGGTTGGGGCGCACTCAAGAGCGTGGGCAAGCGGTTGCTTGAATCCGGCGCACCGATTTCCGGCGCAAGAACGCTTCTCAAGGCAAACCAACCCGATGGCTTCGATTGCCCCGGCTGCGCTTGGGGTGACCCGGAGCACGGCTCCTCCTTCGAATTCTGCGAAAACGGCGTAAAAGCCGTTGCATGGGAAGCGACAGAAGCGCGCGTTCCGCCTGAATTCTTCTCCACCCACACGGTTTCCGCGCTGAGCAAATGGACCGATTACGATCTGGAAAAGCAGGGTCGTCTGACCGACCCGCTGCGCTACGACCGCGCAACGGACAAGTACCTGCCCGTTTCCTGGGATGCCGCCTTTGCTGAAATCGGCAAGGTTCTGCGCAGCCTCGACAACCCTGATCGTGCCGAGTTCTACACATCCGGTCGCGCTTCCAACGAAGCCGCCTTCCTCTATCAGCTGATGGTCCGCCTTTACGGCACCAACAATTTCCCCGACTGTTCGAACATGTGCCATGAGGCCAGCGGTGTTGGCCTGAAGGCTTCCGTCGGCGTCGGCAAAGGCACGGTTCTTCTGGAAGATTTCGAGAAGGCGGATGCGATTTTCGTCATTGGCCAGAACCCGGGCACCAACCATCCGCGCATGCTGGGTGATCTGCGCCGTGCAGCGATTCGCGGCGCACGCATCGCCGTGTTCAACCCGATCCGCGAAAAGGGTCTGGAGCGCTTCAGCGATCCGCAGGACAAGCTGGAAATGATCACCGGCGGCAACACCAAGATTGCCACCAACTATTATCAGCCACGTCAGGGCGGCGATATGGCAGCCGTTCGCGGCATGAGCAAGGTCGTATTCGCGGCTGATGAGGCTGCGCGCGCAGCTGGCAAGCCAGCCGTCATCGACTATGATTTCCTTGCCGAACACGCGGTCGAATTCGAAGCCTACCGCGCTGTCGTGGAAGCCACCAGCTGGGAAACCATTCTAGATCAATCCGGCCTGACCCGCGAGCAGATCGAGGAAGCTGCTGGCATCTACATGAATGCAGGTTCGGTCATCACGACCTGGGCCATGGGCATCACCCAGCATAAGCATTCCGTCATCACCATTCGCGAAATCACCAACTTCATGCTGCTGCGCGGCAATATCGGTCGCCCCGGCGCCGGTCTTTGCCCGGTTCGCGGCCACTCCAACGTGCAGGGCGACCGTACCGTTGGCATCGATGAGAAGGCCCCGCCTGCCCTGCTCGACGCGCTGGAAAAGGAACTCGGCGTTTCGATGCCGCGCAACCGCGGCCACAACACGGTGGAAGCCATCAGCGCCATGCTGGACGGCAAGGCGGAAGCCTTTATCGCGCTCGGCGGCAACTTCCTGCGCGCAACGCCGGATAGCCCGCTGATCATCGAAGCGTTCAAGAAGCAGAAGCTTACGGTCAATATCGCCACCAAGCTGAACCATTCGCATCTGGTTCCGGGCGAAACGTCCTTCATCCTGCCTTGCCTTGGCCGCACGGAAATTGACCGCAATTCCAAGGGCGCATCGCAGATCGTGACCGTGGAAGATTCCATGAGCATGGTTCACGGCTCTGGCGGCATCAACGAGCCAGCATCGCCGGAGCTGCGTTCCGAAGTCGCCATTATCGCCGGTATTGCGGAAGCGACGCTTGGCAATGAGCGCGTGAACTGGAAGAACCTCGCCGATGATTACGACCTGATCCGCGACATGATCTCGCGCGTCATCCCCGGCTTCCAGGATTTCAACGAGCGCGTTCGCGTGCCGCGCGGCTTCCACCTGCGCAATGCCGCTGCCGAGCGCGAGTGGAACACGCCAACCAAGAAGGCCACCTTCTTCACCGGCGCGCTGCCGGAAAAGACGGAGCATCAGGAAGCGCTTGCAAAGGAAGGCATTTTCGTTCTGCAAACCTTCCGCAGCCACGACCAGTACAACACCACGAT
>JAAIGF010326998.1_pt1 | contig 17773 bp, 14 predicted proteins | sample 6487441 | NCBI WGS metagenome assembly JAAIGF01 (sample SAMN13974129, study PRJNA590717) | phyllosphere metagenome | biome: pepper field; feature: multiple bacterial spot infested pepper fields; material: pepper leaves; isolation source: leaves from pepper fields | host: Capsicum annuum ... | reverse complement strand
GGCAGCAGGCCAAACATCGCCAGCAAGGCGGTCATCAGCACCGTGCGCAGTCGCTGCAGTGATCCGTCGATCACCGCCTGCAGCAGGGGTAATCCCTGCTCGCGAAGCTGTCCGAACCGACTGAGCATGATCACCCCGTTGAGTACCGCCTGCCCGAACAGGGCGATGAAGCCGATCGCGGCCGACACCGACAAGGGAATGCCGGTCAGCCAGAGCGCCAGGATGCCACCAATCAGCGCCAGCGGTACGTTGGCCAGAATAAGCGCAGCGTTGGTAAAGTCCTTGAATGCGTCAAACAGCAGCACGAAGATGATCAGCACCGACAGCGGCACCACCCAGCCCAGGCGCGCCATGGCCCGTTGCTGGTTCTCGAACTCGCCGGACCACTCCACACGATAGCCCTCCGGCAGCACCAGTCCACTTTCAACACGCTGGCGCATGTCGGCAACGACGCTGCCCATGTCCCGGCCCGCGATGAACACGCTGACTGCCTTGACCCGCTGCGCGTTCTCGCGCGAGATGTTGATCGCCCCGCTGGCCACGGTGAAACCGGCCACATCGCCCAGCGTCACCGTGTGTCCGCTGCCGGTGGCAACCGGTACGTCCGGCAGCCGCTGCACGCTGCGATCAGCGTCATCCAGCCGCAGGGTGATGGGGTATCTGCGCTCGCCCTCCCACAACTGGCCCACTTCACGGCCGCCCACGGCGGTCTCGATCACCTCGCTGATATCACTGACGTTCAGACCGTGGCGCGCGGCACGGTCACGGTCCACCTCGACCTGCACCTGGGGCAACATGCCGTCGCGGTCGATGAAGGCGCTTTCCACGCCGTCAACCCCGCGCACCATCTCCAGCACTGCGCGCGCCTGCTGGGTAAGTATGTCCAGGTCATCGCCGCTGACCTTGATGACCACCTGGCCCTTGATCTGCGAAATGCTCTCCAGGATGTTGTCGCGTACCGGCTGTGAAATGGAGAACTCAGGGCCGGGAATGCGCGACTCGAGCAGCTGCTGCATCTGCGCCACCAGCTCGCGCTTGTCGCGCTTCTGCGGCCATTCCTTCTCCGGCTTGAGCGCAACCAGCGCCTCGATCTGGTTGGCACCCTTGGCGTCGGAGCCATCCTCGGGCCGGCCGAGCTGGGCCACCACCGTGGAGACCTCCGGGAACGTGCTAACCAGGGCGCGGATGCGGCCGGACTGCTGCTGGGCTTCGGCCAGACTGGTGCTCGGGTCGAGTGTAGCGGTCAGCCAGATCGAGCCTTCGTCGAGCTCTGGCAGAAATTCCGAGCCGAGCCGGCTGCCCAGCAACAACGTGCCGGCCAGCAGCATCACCGCGGTCAGCAGCACTGCCTTCGGGCGCGCCAGAGAGCGCTCAAGCCACGGCCGGTACCAGCCCGTCAGGCGCCTCATCAACGGATTCTCACCCTTCATCCGATCCTGTCGCAGCCACCAGTAACACAGCAGCGGCACCACGGTGAGCGCCAGAATCAGCGCGCCGATCAATGCCGAGGTCACCGAGTAGGCCATCGGGGCGAACATCCGCCCCTCCTGCCGCTGCAGGGTGAAAATCGGGATGTGGGCGGCAATGATGATCAGCATCGAGAAGAACGTGGGTCGCCCCACTTCCGAGGCCGCAGAGAGCACGGTGCTGAAGCGCGTTCTGCGATCACTCCCGGCAGGCAGCGCCGACAGTCGCGAGACCACGTGTTCGGTCACGATCACCGCGCCGTCGATGATGATGCCAAAGTCCATGGCGCCCAATGAGAGCAGGTTGGCCGGCACGCCCCACAGATGCAGCCCCAGGAACGTCGACAGCAGCGCCAGTGGCATCATCGCCGCCACGATGAGCGCCGCGCGCGCGTTGTACAGGAACAGCCACAGCACCAGGAAGACCAGCACCGCGCCTTCGAGCAGGTTGCGGAACACGGTCTTGAGCGTGGTGGAAACCAGCCAGGAGCGGTCGTAGAACGGTTCGATGCTGACCCCGGCCGGCAGCTGGCTGCTCTGCAGCTCGGCCACTCTGGCATGCAGGGCATCGAGTACGTCGGACGGGTTCTCGCCCTTGCGCATCAACACCATGCCGAACACAGCGTCGTCGTTGTCGTCCTGCCCCACCAGACCCTGCCGTGGCAGGCCGGCGTCGGAGACACTGGCCAGGTCACGCACCAGAATCGGGGTGCCGCCATGTTCGGCGACCACAACGCTGCCGATGTCCGCCGGTGAGCGCATCAGGCCGACGCCGCGTACGAGGAACTGCTGCTGCCCCCGTTCGACGTAGCCGCCGCCGGCATTGGCGCTGCCCTTTTCCAGCGCCTCGCTGAACTCGGCCAGGCTGATGCCGCGGTCACGTAGCTTGTCCAGGTCGGGCTTGACCTGGAAGGTGCGCACATAGCCGCCGAAACTGACCACATCAGCCACGCCCGGCACGGTGCGCAGCCCGCGCTCCATCGTCCACTCCTGGATCGAGCGCAGCTCGGTGGAGCTCAGGTGCGGTCCTTTCAGTACATAACGGTAAATCTCACCCACCGCCGAGCTCATCGCCTCCAGTTCCGGCTGCACGCCCTCGGGAAGGTCCACGCCCTGCAGGCGTTCGAGCACCTGGGTTCGGGCGAAGTAGTCGTCGGCGCCATCGTCGAAGGTCAGAATGATCATCGACAGGCCGAACTGGGTGTGCGAAAACACGCGCACGGAGTGCGGAATGCCCGCCAAGGCCACTTCCAGCGGCATCGTGACCTCGCGCTCCACCTCTTCGGCCGCGCGACCAGGATGCAGGGTGACCACGGTGACCTGCACATCGGAGACATCGGGGAAGGCTTCAACCGGCAGCACACGGAACGCAGCCACGCCGCCGCCGATGAACAGCAGCAGCGCCAGCATCACCATCAACGGCTGACGCAGGCAGTAGTGGATCAAGCGATCAATCATGACGCAGCCTTGGCGGTGTCGGTGTCGGTGTCGGTGGCCGCCGCTGTGGTGGTCGCAGGTGCAGTATCGAGCAGCTGCTGCAGCAGCAGGCCGCCCCGGGTCACCACGCGGCTGTCCTCGGCCAGGTCCTTCTGTACCCACAGACGGCCATCACCCAGCTCGCGGGTCTGCACCTGCCGCTGCTGGTAACGCCCCTGCCCCTGGTCGACGAACACGACCTGCCGGCCTTCGATGACCAGCACCGCCGAGGCGGGCACGATGACGCCTCCCTGTGCCGGCACCGCCACCGCCGCGCGCACGTACTGACCCGCCTTGAAGCGACGTGCGCTGTTGTCCAGGCGAGCGCGCGCCTGGACCACGCGGCGCTCGCTGTCCACGTAGTCGTCCACATAGGTCAAGGTCGCCTGCGCCACTTCGCCCAGCCCTGCCTCGACGGTCACCGGCTGGCCCGGCTGCAGCTGCCCTGCCACCCCCTCGGCGGCGTCAAGCACCAGCCACAGGCGGTCCGGATCGCCGACCACGGCCAATGGCCGCTCGGCATCGGGACTGACATGCATCCCCGGGCTCATCCGCCGCTCGACCAGAACGCCGTCGATCGGCGAGCGCAGCGGCAACCGCTGGTCGACGCGATCCCCGTTGCCGTGGCTGCGCGCGAACGCCACACTGCGCGCATGCTCGGCCTGGCTGGCGGCGAACGCCGACTCGGCCTCTTCAAGTTCGCGCGAAGAGGCCACGCCAGCTTGCTGCAGCTCGCGCATCCGGGCCAGCTCGCTGCGCGCCTGGCGCAGTTCTGCTCGTCCGCGCGCGCCTTCGGCCTGTGCCTGGCCGAACTCGGCCGAGTCGATCCATGCAATCACCTGCCCGGCCTTGACCTTCTGCCCGGGCTCGACCTCGAGCGAGGCAATCTGACCAGGCAGTGGGGCGTGCAATGCGCTCGAGTGGGTGGGGTCCCATTCCACACGGCCGGGCAGCGTCAGCGTGGCGGCCGCCGCAGGTTCGACGCGCTCGCTGCCGAGCACCTCACGCTGGGGGCTGTCGGCGGCGAAGGCGATGGTGGTGCCCTGCACCTGCGGCCCATCAGCAGCGAAGTCCACCGGCGCGCGGGTGCACGCTGCCAACAGCAGCACGCAGGCCAGGCCGCCCGGGGCCGCGATGCGGCCAGACAGGATACGGTTCACAGGGTCTCTCCTTGTTGTGCGTGTGTAGCCGCGCGCAGGCGCGCCAGCGCGATGGCGTGCCCGGCACGCGCATCGATCAGTTCGGTTTCCAGCTCGCGCCAGCTGCGGCGTGCATCAAGCAGGTCGGTCAGGCTCGCCGCACCGCGTCGGTACGCCAGCTCCATGCCTTCCAGGCTGCTGCGGGCGCCAGCAGCGGCCATCGCTTCATAGGCCTGGCGCCGGTCAACGGCCGCCATTGCATCCAGCCGGAGCTGATCGATCTCGCTGCGCATCTGGCGCTGGCGCTGCTGCAGTTCAAGTTCGGCCAGGTCGCGGTCGGCAAGTGCGCGGGCCTGCTCGCCCTGCCAACGCGCACGCCCGCCCAGTGGCACGCTGAGCGTCAGGCCCCAGGTAACGCCGCTGATGTCTTCCGGCTCGCGCTCCATCTCCAGGCCGACCTGCACGTCGCGATGGCGACCGCTGCGTGCCAGTGCGACCCCGGCTTCGGCCGAGCGCAGGCGCTGCGCTGCAGCGCTTACATCGCTGCGTTCGGCAAGCGCGATCGCCGGTGTACCGGAGCCCACATCCTGTTCAACGTTGGGCCATGGGTCATCGGCGCGCAGGGCGTCGCCTGCTTCAAGCCCCAGCAGCAAGGCAAGTTCCGCGCGGGCTGCGCGCAAGGCGTGCTGCGCCTGGCGCGCCTGGTCGGCCACGGCGAGGTCGTCTGCCGCCAGACGGGTCAACTGCAGCGGCGCCATCGCGCCGGTGGCGACCTCGTGACGCGCCGCGCGCAGCGCTTCGGCCGAGGTCTCCAGATTGTCCTGGGCGAGTTGTGCAAGCTCTTCGGCTGCCTTCAACTCGAAGTAGTGCTCGTGCAGAGCCAGCTCCTGCAGGCGCTGCGTGTCCAGCAGATCCAGATGACTGGCCTGCAGGCTGGCATTGGCCTGTGCGGTGCGCAGGCGCCGCTTGCCGCCGCGCTCCCAGGTCCATTCCAGCCCCAGCGTGCTGTCGATGCGTTTGTGCTGCCAGCGTCCGCTGCCGATGCCATGATGCGGGCTGACCTTGCTGCTGCCGATGGAGAGCTCGGGCTGCGGGCGCAGGCCTGCCAATGCGGCGTCGGCGTGTGCGCCACGCACCTCGGCAGCAGCACCAAGCAATTCGGTATTGCGTTCGCGCATGAGCTGGCGCGCGTCGGAAAGACTCATCGCAGTTGCTGCCGGCGCGAACAGCAAGGCGCCCAGCAGGACCGCGCCGCAAGTGGGAAGATTCATCCGCACACGGTAAGGTGCGGCACTTGCGCCCCGCTTTCTCCAACCTTTCGCCAAGCTTTCGATGCGTATTCTGCTGATTGAAGACGATGCCGCCCTGGCCGATGGCCTGATGCGCGCCCTGGGCGGCGCCGGCCACGCCTGTGATCACCTCGAACGCGGGCTTGATGCGCCGGCGGCGTTGGTGTCCGCGCCGTACGATGTGCTGGTACTCGACCTTTCGCTCCCGGATATCGATGGCCTGGACCTGCTGGCGCGCCTGCGCCAGGACGGCGTCACGCTGCCGGTGCTGATTCTCACCGCACGCGACAACGTCGAAGACCGCATCATCGGGCTGGACGCAGGCGGCGATGACTACCTGGCCAAGCCATTTGCACTCGGTGAGCTGGAGGCGCGGCTGCGCGCGCTTGCGCGGCGGCGGTCCGAAAGCCCCGCGCTGCGCCAGCTCGGCCGCCTGGCTTTCGACACCGGATGCCGCGAGATCACCGTCGAAGGTGCGCCGCTTGAACTCACCGCGCGCGAACTTGCGCTGTTTGAGGTGCTGATGCAGCAGCCCGGTCGCATCGTCACCAAGCAGCGCCTGTTCGATGCGGTCTATAACTGGGAGGCTGACACCCGGCTGGCGGCCATTGAAGTTCACATCAGCCGCGTGCGCCGGAAGCTGGAGCTGGCCGGTGCAGGCGTGGGCATCCGCATGATGCGCGGACTGGGCTATCGGCTCGAGGCTGTCGATGGGTAAGCACATCGACAGCCTGCAGGGGCTGCTGCTGCGCCGGGTCGGCCTTCCCCTGCTGGGCCTTCTGGTCTGCAGCGGTATTGGATCATTCGCGCTGGCACGGCACTACGCGGGCGAGGTGTACGACCGCTGGCTGCTCGACTCGGCGATGTCGCTGGCCGAGCTCGTTGAGGTCCGTGAGGGGCGTCCACACATGCAGGTCAGTGCGCGGGTCTCGCGCATGTTCACCTGGGATACCGTCGATGAAGTTCACGGTGAAGTGCTGGCGGGCGACGGGCGGCGCATCTATGGCGATCTTGCGCAGCCCTTGCCCGGCCCACCTGCTGCCGAAGGCGAGCGACCGCAGTACTACGATGCCCAGCTGCGCGGCCAGCCGGTGCGCATGGTCGAAGTGATGCGCAGCGTCGAAGGCGGCAGCTGGGTGCGCCTGCGCGTGGCCGAAACCCTGCGCAAGCGGGCCCGGCTGGAGCAGAAGCTGTTGCTGTCGAGCCTCCCGCTGCAGGGCGTGATCCTCGCTTTGGCGGCATGGCTGGCGTGGCGCAGCACGCGCGCGGCGGCCCGTTATACCAATGCGGTCGCGCACCGGCTGTCAGCACCGCGGCCGGATGCGCTTGCCCCGCTGGTGCCACAGCGCGAAGCGCCACGCGAACTCTGGCCAGCAGTTGAAGCGTTCAACGCGCTGCTGCGACGTCTGGCAGCGATGCAGCAGGCCCAGCAGCGCTTTGTCAGCAACGCCGCTCATCAGCTGCGCACGCCACTGGCCACGATGCAGCTCGAGCTGGAGAGTGCGCTGCGGCTTGACGATTCCGACGCGCGGCAGGCGGCGCTTTCAGGCGTGGTGGCCAGCCTTACCCGCCTGCGCCATCTGGTCCACCAGCTGCTGCTGCTCAGCCGCTCCGAGCCAGGTGACGCCGCTGTAGTGACCTTGCGACCCACCGATGTGGCCCTGCTGGCCCGTGACCTGCTGGAGCGCTTCATGGACCGCGCGGTGGCGGCCGGGGTCGATCTTGGCTATGAAGGGCCCGATGAAGGAGCCATCGTCGATGCCGAGCCCGAACTGCTGCGCGAAGCGCTTGCCAACCTGCTCGACAATGCGCTTCGATACGGCCGCCCGCGCGGCGTGATCACGCTGCGCGTGGCGCTGCGCGCAAAGGTGTGCGAGGTGCATGTCGACGACGACGGGGGCGGCATCCCCCCCGACCAGCGCGCCCTTGTCACCGAGCGCTTCTACCGCGCTCATCCGGAAACCGACGGCTGCGGACTGGGGCTTGCCATCGTCTCGGAGATCGCGCGCCTCCACGGCAGCCGTGTGGGCATTGCCACCTCGCCACTGGGCGGCGCCCGCATCAGCCTGCAGCTGCCCGCCGGGAGCACTTGATCACCAGCGTTACTGGCGCTGCAGCCAACGCAGCGCTTCATCCAGTGCCGCGCCCTGTGTTGCTGGTTGCGCTGGCATCAGTTCGCGGCCGTAGCGATTGCCTGCGCCATCGACGAAGGCCACCGTGGTCAGCTGCAGCACACTGCCGTCGAGCAGGGTGAAGCCGCCATTGCCGGTGGACAGGCCCGCGGTGGGCTCGCCAAAACTGCGCGTGCGTGGGCGGGCGCGGAATGCAACGGCCACCGCTTCGCCTGAACTGGCGGTGCGTGGGCTGGTGAGTACCGCCACCGGCAGCTGGCTCAGGTCCGCCACCTGAGCGGAGCCGGGTGGCACCGGCGTGCGCCAGGCAGTGCGCTGGCCCGCCCGGTCTTCGAACGCACCGGCGGGGTGCCCGCGCAGCAGCGGCTCCAGCCCCGCCACCATCGGCCACATCGCGCCCCCGGTGTTTCCGCGCAGGTCCACCACCCAGCCCCGCACGCCGCGACGGTGCCCTTCCTGCAGCGCGGCCAACAGCGTCTTTGTGTACTGCCGTGTCACCTCGGCATCGCCGCCGAGCACGCCCGGGACCTCCAGGTAGCCCCAGCTGCCTTCGAGCAGTTCCCAGCGCGGCGGCTGGAAGCGGGCGCGCGACTGCTGCGGCAACGCCTGCATCTGGACCGGATCGACCAGGAAACTGTGGTTGTCCCCAAGCACCCTGAGCAGGCGGCGGATCGCACGGCGCGCCTCACCTGGCGTCGCGTGAGCAGCCGGGCGCAAGCGGGCCACATCCCCGTCGCTCAGTCGCGGCGCCTGCAGTGCATGCTGTGCCATCATGGACGCTGCCTGCTCATACAGCGCCCCCGCATCGACAGCAGGCTCCTGCAGGGAGTCGACCCGGGACAGCCGGATCGCGCGGGCATCCAGCTGGCCCCCAGAGGCAACCACGACGGCCAGCTCGATCAGGCCGGCCTCGGCAGGAACCGCAAACTCCAGCCGCGTGCGCTCCAGGTCTGCCGGCGCAACGATACGACGCTGCACGCGCTCAAGGCGGCGTTGTCCGGCAAACGCGGACAGGGTCAGCATCACCTGCCCTGCACGTGCCTGACCCCCACCGATGGTGAGTGCATACGCGGCGCGCTCACCGGGTCGTCGTTGCAGCGCAAAGGCACGGCCACAGTCGTGCATGTCCGTGCCCAGCCGGAGCGCAGCGCCGGCCGGTTCAAGCGGCGAGCCGGCCACCACTGCCGTGCAGGCACGGGCAAGCGTGCGCCAGCCGCTGCGCCACGGGTTGTCGGCCAGTACGGCCAAGGCGATGCTCGCGCAGGCGATGAGCACCGTGCCGAGCAGCAGCAGCCATTTTCCTGCCGGCACCAGCCAGCGTCGCAACGGGAGCATCCCTGCCCTCCTGCTTCGCGCCACCTTGGCGCGGGGGCTGACAGCATACGTCAGCGGCTGTCCCCTGCGCCGCTTACCCTGCCGACGTAGTCGGCGCATGCTCGCATGAGCAGCTCACCAGGACGCCTGACCATGGATACACCCCACACCCCGCTGGACATCCTGCTTGTTGGCGCCGCCGGGCTCGTCGGGCAGGGCGTGCTGCGGGCCTGTCTGGAATCACCTGCCGTCGGGCGCATCGTGTCGCTGCAACGACACCGCCACGGCCCCGGCCACCCGCGCGTGGAGGTTGTTCTGCTTGAGGATTTCACCAAGGCAGATACGCTGCAGTCTGCATTCGAAGATCTGGACGCCTGTTTCTACTGCGCAGGCGCGACCCCGATCGGTACGCCGGAGGAGGAATACCGGCGGGTAACCGTGGACCTCACCCTGGCCGTGGCCCGCTCGTTTGCAGCTGCCAACCCGCAGGGCACTTTTCTGTATGTCTCCGGCGCACACGCCAATCCGCGCAGCGGGGTCATGCCGCTGCGCGTCAAAGGGGAGGCCGAGCAGGCATTGGCCGCCCTCCCCGTCCGCACGGTTTCGCTGCGCCCGGCGGGCGTCCGTCCGGTTGCTGGCACGCACACCCGGCATTATGCGCTCAAGCCGCTTTATGCTGTCGCCGGTCCGTTGATGCGTCTGGGCGCTGCAATCGCGCCGTCGCTGGTGACCGACAACCTCTCGGTGGGCAAGGCCATGATTGCCTTGGCCGCCATGCCGGACCCACCTGCAAGCGTGACATGCAGGCAGATCCGGCGTCTGGCTGCGGGATAACGTGCTCAGTCGACGATCTCAACCGTTGGCGTCGAGGTCAGCACGCCTGAAACGTTGCACTTGACGCCCAGCGGGCCTTTCAACGCGCCGGCGAAGGTGACCTTGCCATTGTGCAGGGTGCCGCTCAGGCTGCCCCTGCAGTGCATGCCGCCCGGGCCGCCGAAGTCGAGCTTCTGCAGTTCCATGCGATTGCCGCCGAGCATTGCCACCGGCCAGTTGCCCAGGGCCTTGGCGACGCTGCACACCTTGGATTTCCCTTCGAGCGTGGTGAGGGCGCCCTCGATGACGGCCCGGCCCATCGCATCGATGTGCGCATACATGGTTGCATCGCAGTCGCCTTTGAACGGCCCAGCGGCGATCTTGATCCTGCCGAGAATCTCCACATCGCTGCTGACCGGGGCCAGGCTGGCCGCGCCTGCCTGGCCGGACAGCATTGCCGCCACCAGCAGCCCTGCATGGAAAGCCTTCATCATGATCCTGCTCCTGCCCGGAACGCCGGGCCTGCGTGCGGGCAGTCGACCCGCCGGCGTGGTCTGCAACGCCGTGCAGCGTTTATCCCGCCAGTGAGGCACGTGGCACTGCGAACCACGACACAGGTCAAACCCTTGCCGCACTAGCCTTACGCCTGACCGAGACATCACCGAAGCTACGGGGTTGATGCCGTATGGAGCCTCCCGTTTCGGGCATCGGGGGCGTCGATAGGCGGCCGAATCGACCAACGTGTAAAATCGCTTTCTTTGTGCCCACCGGACCCCATGGCTAAAGCGTCCTCACGGCCGCCCCTGCCGGGGCCGCCCCTGACCCGGATCCTGTCGCGGATCGGCGCGGCGAAAGCGCCGACCGAACCGCCGGTCCTGCCCGCTGTGCTGAGCACCTGGGTCGACTGGAACCGCGCGGTTGTCCTGGCCCGTGCCTTGGATGCCCCGGCAACCAACCGCGAACAGGTCTCGTCGGCGAGCGACGCCGCAGGGCTGGAAGACGAATGCGTGCAGGCGCAGACCGATCTGCGCGCCAGTGTCGACGTCCTGCTTGCCGAGCTGCTCCACGCTCCGGCCACCACCGCACTGCTTCTCAAACGTGTCGCCGGTTTCCAGCGCAGCCTGCAGATCGCCTGTGGCCGGCTGCGTGGCCGCTTGCGCGATGCGCTGGCCTGCGCATCGGAGGACCAGCGGCGACTGGCCGAGCTGGACGCGGTGATGGAGCAGGTGCTGAGCCCGCGCGAGTTCCGCCTGCTCGAACAGATGCCCACCTGGGCGACCCAGCACTGCGCGCCGGCCAGCGATGTACCGATCGACCCCGCGCACCCCATCTGGCCCGACGGCCTGCCACCGCACCTGTGCGCAGACCTGCGCGAGCTGCTGCTGGCAGAGCTCGAGCTGCGCTTCCATCCCATCCAGGGGCTGCGAGCCGCCCTGCATTCCCACTGACGACCTCCCATGTCCCGTACTCTGTTGCTTTCCGTACTTTTCGTTGCTGGCCTTGCCGCGCCCCTGTGGATCGGCGCGGGCTACCTGGGCCACCACGCCGTCGGCGCAGCGGTTGCCGCACTCATTGCGGCGTGCTTCCTGATCGGGGGCATTGAACTGCTGGGCTTCGCCCGTGCCACGCGCCAGTTGGCCAATGCCCTGCGCACCCCGATCAATGCCGACAGCGATCTGGGCAGCTGGCTGCAGGGGCTGCCGGGCGAGCTGCGTGCGGCAGTGCGCCTGCGCGTGGAGGGTGAGCGGACCGCCCTGCCCGGCCCGGCGCTGACGCCCTATCTGGTCGGCCTGCTGGTCCTGCTGGGCATGCTCGGCACCCTGCTGGGCATGATGGCTACCCTTCGCGGCACCGGCCTGGCCCTGGAAAGCGCCACCGACCTGCAGGCGATCCGCGGTTCGCTGGCGTCACCCGTGGAGGGTCTGGCGGTCGCCTTTGGTACCTCCATTGCCGGCGTCGCCGCATCGGCGATGCTCGGCCTGCTCTCGGCCGTCCTGCGTCGGGAACGCAGTCAGGCGGTACAGGCGCTGGATGCACGTATCGCAGGTGACCTGCACGGACATACCCGCCGCTGGCAGCGCGCCGAGTCGCTGCGGCTGCTGCAGCTGCAGTCAGACACCCTGCCGCCGCTGGTGGATCGATTGCAGGCTGTCCTGGACGGCATGCAATCGGCACAGCAGCGTCAGGGCGAGCAGATGCTGGCGCAGCAGGAGGCGTTCCAGACCCGCAGTGAGCGTACGCAGCAGCAGCTGATCGAGGCGCTGCAGGTGTCATTGCAGCGTGGCGCTCAGGATAGCGCAGCCGCAGTTGCCGGAACCCTCCAGCCGCTTGTGCAGCGCACGCTGGAAGGACTGGCCAGCGAGGGCGCTCGCCAGCACGCCGGCATCCAGTCGGCGGTGCAACAGCAGCTGGAGGCATTGGCGCAGGGCTTTGCCGGCGCGAGTGCAGCTGTTTCGCAAAGTTGGCGCGATGCGGTGAAGCAGCAGGCCGACGCCAACGCGGTGCTGATCGAGCACCTGCAGCAGGCACTGGCCCAGACGGCGAAGCAACAGGGCCAGGCCCAGCAGCAGGTGCTGCAGACCGTCGGCACCCAGCTGCAGGCGCAGGCCGAGCACAATGGACTGGCGTGGCAGCAGGCCGCCGAGCACCAGCGCGAGTGTGCCGAAGCTGCCGCCACAGCGAACGCACAGGCATGGGCCAGCGCACTGCAGGCGCAGCAGGCACAGGCCGAGGCGCTGCTGGCGCGGCTGCAGCAGCAGGCCCAGCAACAGCAGGGTGAGCGCGGGCGCGATGACGCCGCGCGGCTGCAGCAGTGGTCAGCCGCGTTCGCCGCGCTGGCAGAGCAGGCATCGGCGCAATGGCTGCGCAGCGGTGAACAGCAGGCCCAGCAGCATCAGCAGGTCTGCAACGCACTGGCGAAAACGGGCGAGCAGCTGCATGCCCAGGCGCGCACGCATGCCGACGCCACCATCGCCTCGATCAGTCGTCTGATCGACGCGGCGGCCGAGGCGCCGCGCGCCGCTGCCGAGGTCATCGGTGAACTGCGCGAGCGTCTCTCCGAGAGTCTGGTGCGCGACACCGCCATGCTCGAAGAGCGTGCCCAGCTGCTGGGCACGCTGCAGTCGTTGACCGAAGCGGTGACGCATGCATCGACCGAACAGCGCGGCGCCGTGGATGCCTTGATCGACAGCGCCGGCAGCGCGTTGGACCGGGCCAGCAGCCGCTTCGCCGAACAGGTCGAGCACGGCACCGGCCGCATGGACGGGCTTGCCGCGCAGCTGCTCGAAGGCGCACAGGCCCTGGGCACCGTTTCGACCGGCATGCAGGAGGCTGTGCAGGCCTTTGGAAGCACCAGCGGAACGCTGGGTGAGAAGCTGCAGCAGGTGGGTGCTGCGCTGGATGCCAGCATGGCCCGCAGCGACGAGCAGCTGGCGTATTACGTGGCCCAGGCCCGCGAGGTGGTTGACCTGACCCTGCTTTCGCAGAAGCAGCTGCTCGCCGAGCTGCAGCAGCTCGGTGCCGCTGCGCCGGACACCCGCGCATGAGTCACGAGGTCGACACCGACGGTGAGAGCGCCACGCCGATCTGGGCTGCCTTCGGCGACCTGATGTCGGTGCTTCTCGGCGCCTTCGTGCTGATCCTGGTCGGTGTGATCGCCATGCAGCTCGAGCTCACCGACCGACTGGACGAAGAGGTGCGGCAACGGCAGGCGGCCGAGCAACGGCAGCAGAGTCTGGAGCAGGCCCTGGCCGGCCCGCTGGCGGCTGGACGGGTTACGCTTGTCGACGGACGCATCGGCATCCGCGGCAATGTGCTGTTCGCACTCAACTCCGATCAGCTGCAGCCCGAGGGCCAGCAGCTGTTGGCCAGCCTGGCCGGCCCGCTGAAAAGCTACCTGAACAACCGCAATGAGCTGCTGATGGTCAGCGGCTTTACCGATGACCAGCCGGTGCGCGAGGGCAACTGGAAGTTTGCCGACAACTGGGAGCTCTCCGCGCAGCGTTCGCTGACCGTCACCCGCGCCTTGATCGCATGCGGATTGCCCGCCGATGCGGTGTTCTCCGCCGCCTTCGGCGCAGAGCAGCCGGTGGATTCCAATGCCAGCGAGGAGGGGCGCGCACGCAATCGCCGGGTCGAGATCGCACCGATCCCGCGCCCTGGCTCCAAGGATGCCGAGGAACATCATGCGCCGTGATGCGGCGGGGCCGGCCGTCACGGGTCTTGCAGCGCTGACCGCAGCGCTCGATGCGGCGTCGCGGACGCGCGCCGACTACCCTCGCCTTCCCGAGCTGCAGCAACTGCGCGCGCAGTGGGAAACCCTTCACGCCAGCAGTCGCCTGCGGATCGCGCTGCAGCAGGCGCCCGCCGAAGGCGGACCCTTGAACTCAGCCGTGCTGGTGCACCGGATGCTGGCGCAGATGCAGGCCTGCTCGCCAGGCTACCTGGCGCACTTCGTCGCCTATGCCGATACGCTGGCCTGGCTGGACCACGCGACGATGCCCACAGCTGCCACCCAGCCGGGCACAGGTCGGCCAAGAGCCCCCCGCAAGGCGCCGGCCGGCGGCCGACGCCCGCGTTGAATCAGGCAGCGCGCTCGGCTTCGCGACGCGACAGGTCGCCAAAGCGGCCCAGCGACATCAGGTGCTGATGCACCAGCGCCAGCCAGCCCTTGCGGTGCCAGTCCAGCACGACGTCGTCGGGCAGTGCGGTGAACTTCTCCACGTCGACCACACGGAAGCCCTGCAAGGCGAGTTCACGCCCATCATTGAGGCGCACGTTGGCATTGCGGGTCACCAGCAGGTCCTGCGCCAGCAGGGCCTCGGCAAAGGCACGGGTGTGCTCGTGGTCGCGGGTGTACTGGCCACAGAACTCCAGCACCTGCTGGACCAGGTCGGTGGCCTTGCCATCGACGAACAGCGGCTGACCTTCCTCGCCGCCCTTGACCACGCGCTCGCTGGCCTCGTCCACGCCCAGAATGAAATTCTCGGCGTTGTCGGTGTCGATGAAGATGAAGGGATGGCGGCGGACGTAGGCTGGCACATAGGCGCCCTCAACCCAGAAGCCGTCCTGGATGAACAGGTTGTACTCGCCGAAACCCAGCGCAGCCATCGGCACGGCGTTCTCGCCGCCGAACAGGATCGGGAAGTGGTGCAGGGCCGGGGCGAACTCGGTCACCACCAGCGGAATGGCATTGCTGCCCGCTGCGAAATCCAGGCGACCGGGCAGGATGCGCATGTCGGCATGCACGTCGGACTGCAGCGGCACCGGACGGCTGTAGAACATGGGGGTGCCGCTCGGCGCGGGCGCGGTGTCATTGGTGGTAGTCATTGCACAAAACCGGTTGAGGTCCGCGCCTCCCATCCCGGGCGCGTATGCGGGTCGAACATGAACCTCGCATTATCAACAACGTCGGCGGCATTCACCACCCCATCACGCCTATTTCAGTTGCAGGGGGTACCGCTGCCACAGCACGTGCACCAGAAAACCGGTCAGCTCGGCATCCTTGCTGCGGATTGCCGAGCGGATCTTGTCCAGCAGGACCATGTCACTGCAGGCACGGACATCGGCATGATTGGCCTGACCGGCACGGCGGGCACGATACCGCGCGGCCCGCTGGGCGTCACTCATCGCATAGCCGAACTTTGGCGGCCTGCCCCGCTTGCGCGGCAGGACCAGCTCCAGTGTTCCGGGGTCATTGTCGTCGCGCATGGGAAGGGGTCGATGAATGCGGTCGCGCACTTTATCGTGAGGCATCACTTATATCCAGTGTTTTTGCGAGGTAAATCACCTGTTTCGTGTCAGTTCACGACACAAAAAGCGTCGAGGGGGCAGCACCCAGTGCGAATGGTTTGCATTTACAATTCTGAGGCGAGCCACTACGCTGGAGCCACTCTCCTTCATGGGCCGCCCTCTTCGCGGCAACCCTGCCTTGATGATCCTCTCGCTGCCACACCGCGCCCCATCGCGCCGCCCCCTCACGCTCGCCTGCCTGCTGGCACTGGCACCGGCCGTCCAGGCCCACAGCGCAACGCCTTCCTCCGCGACCGAACTGGACCGGGTGACAGTCAATGCCTACCGCGCCGCAAACAGCGTCAGCGGCGCCACCAAAACGAGCACTTCGGTGGCAGAAACCCCGCAGTCGGTGTCGGTGATCGAGCGCGAAGAACTCGACGCCCGCGCCGTGCAGTCGCTCAACGATGCCATGCGTTACGTGGCAGGCGTCAGTCTGGAAAGCTCGGGCATCGACAACCGCGTTGATGACTTCCGCATCCGCGGTTTTGATGCCGGTTCCTGGGCCAACAATGTCACCCTGGACGGTCTGCGTGCTCCGCAGGGCAGCCAGTGGAACCGCAGCATGTTCGACAGCTGGAACCTGGACCGCGTCGAGGTCCTCAAGGGGCCGTCTGCGGTCATGTACGGACAGGTAGCGCCCGGCGGCATGGTCAACCAGGTCAGCAAGACCCCGCAGCCCGGGCAGCAGCAGCAACTGCGTCTCGGCCTGGATGCCAACGGCATGTACAGTGCGGCCTTCGACATCGGTGGCGGCGGCACCGGCGACCGCCACCTGTTCCGCCTGGTCGGCCTGCAGCGTGACGGCCAGACCCAGATCAAGCACACGACGCAGCAGCACGGCTTCCTCGCGCCCAGCTACACATGGCAGATCGCTGCGGGCACGCGTCTGACCCTGCTGGGCATGTATCAGAAGGACGACGGCGGGGCGACCTATCAGTTTCTGCCGATGGATGGCACGCTGCGCGCCACCGCGTATGGCCATATGAAGAACGACACCTTCATCGGCCAGCCGGACTGGAATACGTTCGATCGCACGCTGTGGACGGCGGGCTGGATGTTCGAGCATGCCTTCAACGACCACCTGACGCTCAGCCAGAGCGCGCGTCGCACCCATGTCGACTCGCTGTACCGTGGCGTGGTCACGTTTGGCGCACTGCAGGCGGATGGCCGCACCCAGAACCGTCGCGGCGTGCAGGGCACCGGCGATTCCGATGGCGATACCGTGGATACGCGCCTGCAGGCGCGCTTCAGTACCGGCGAGGTCGACCATGTCATGCTGCTGGGCTGGGACTGGCAGCGTGCCGACTGGGCGGGCGTACGCAGTGCGATGAGCAATCCCGCGCCGATCGACATTTTCAATCCGGTTTACGGTGCGTACCGCCCCACCGTCACCTCGGAGGCGCCCACCGGCGGTGTCAACCGTCAGAATGGCATCTACCTGCAGGACCAGCTCGCTTTCGGCAACTGGCGCCTCACCGTCGGCGGCCGTTACGACTGGGCCAAGGATGACACCCACAGTTCCACGCGCAACCTGGTCACGGGCGTGGCCCAGCTGACCGGCCGCAGCGTCATCAAGAGCGAGGCGTTCACCGGCCGCGCCGGTGTGCTGTACGCCTTCGACAACGGCTTCAGCCCATATCTGAGCTACGCCGAGTCATTCCAGCCTTCGACCAAAACCCCGCTGGACAGTTACACCCGGTCCGGTTTCGATCCGGTGACCAGCCACCAGTGGGAGGCCGGCGTGAAGTACCAGCCGCGCAGCGTCGACGGACTGGTGACGCTGGCTGCCTATGAGATCAAGCAGCAGAACATGATCGTCGACGATGCGGTGCACGTCGCCAATGTCTGCGGTTCGCTTGGCACCACACGCTGCCAGGTCCAGGGCGACGAAGGCCGCGTGCGGGGTATCGAGCTGGAGGGCCGGATCACCCCATTGCCCGGCTTCAGTCTGATCGGTGCCGCGGCCTGGATGGACTCGCAGATGACCCGCTCGGCGCAGTACGCGGGCAGGCAGCTGGCGATGGTACCCGACTACACCGCCTCGTTCTGGGCCGATTACACGTTCGCCGGTGGTGCGTTGCGTGGCTTCAGTCTGGCTGCCGGCGCACGCCATAACGGCGTCAGTTACGGCGACAGTGCCAATGCCTTCCGCATTCCGTCCTACACCCTGTTCGATGCGGCCGTGCGCTACGACGTTGGTATGGTCGGCGCTGGCAATCTGCAACTGGCGTTGAACCTGAGCAATATCGGTGACCGCCGTTACGTATCCACCTGCACTACGGTGTCCTCCTGCTACTACGGCAGCGGCCGCACGGTGCAGGCCACCGCACGCTACGGTTGGTAACGCCTCC
>JAAIGF010383903.1_pt1 | contig 17794 bp, 11 predicted proteins | sample 6487441 | NCBI WGS metagenome assembly JAAIGF01 (sample SAMN13974129, study PRJNA590717) | phyllosphere metagenome | biome: pepper field; feature: multiple bacterial spot infested pepper fields; material: pepper leaves; isolation source: leaves from pepper fields | host: Capsicum annuum ... | reverse complement strand
GCGGGTGCCGGGCCTGCATTTCATCGGCGAAGTGCTCGATGTCACGGGCTGGCTCGGCGGCTACAACTTCCAGTGGGCCTGGGCCAGCGGCCATGCCGCCGGGCTTGCCGTGTGATCCGGGTCGCGGTTTCCTGCGCACGCGCATGGACCCGGAGCGCGCCTTGGTGTATCTAACTGCAGTACCTGGGGAGCGTTGAATGCAGAACTCGAAGGACATCACCCTGCGCCTGGTGATCGTGGATGACAGCGGTGAAAACGCCGAAGCCATCGTCAGCCAGCTGCGCAACAGCGGCATCGCCGTGCGGCCCTCGCGCCCGCAGGACGACGCCGAGCTGGCCCAGGTGCTGGCCGACAGCGCCATGGACCTGGTGCTTGCCCGGCAGGGCCAGAGTATCGGCCTGGCCCAGGTGGCCCAATGCATTGCCGGCAGCGGCAAGGACGTGCCGCTGATCCTGCTGGTTGAGCGCATCGAGGAAGACGCGCTGGTGGAAGCCAGCGCCCACGGCGTGCGCGCACTTGCCCTTGGCCACCGCCCCGAGCACCTGCTGGCCGTGGTCCGCGACCAGTGGGTGGACCTGCAGGCACGGCGCGGGCTGCGCCGCATCGAAGCGCAGATGCGCGAAACCGAGCGCCGCTGTGATGCACTCATCGCCTCCTCGCGCGACCCCATTGCCTACATCCACGAAGGCATGCACATCCGTGCCAACGAGGCCTATCTGGAGATGTTCGGTTTTGAGAGCTTCGACGAGGTCGAAGGCATCTCGCTGCTGGACATGGTGGCCAGCCAGCACGTGGACGACTTCAAGCAGCTGCTCAAGGCGCTCGGACGCGGCGAGGCGCCACCGCCGCAGTACCAGCTGGATGCGCGCCGGCAGGATGGCAGCGCGTTTGCCGCCACCCTGGAGTTCACCGCCGCTACCTACGAGGGCGAGGCCTGTCTGCAGGTCGTGCTGCGCCGCCGTCTGGAAATGGATGCCGAGCTGGCGCGCGAGGTCGAGGACCTGCGCCAGCGTGACCAGGTGACCGGCCTGCTCAACCGCCCGACCTTCATGGTGCACGTGGAAAACGCCGTGGCCCAGGCTGGCCGCAGCGAGGGCCAGTTCGGCCTGCTGCTGGTGGAGCCGGACCACTACGCCCGGTTGCTGCCGGACATCGGCCTGGACTCGGCCGACACCCTCGTGGCTGCGCTGGCGCAGCTGCTGGCGGGCGTGGCTGGCGAGGCCATGCCGGTGGCGCGGTTCGGCGAGCACAGCTTCGCCGTGCTGGTCGATGGCCCCTATGCCAGCACCATGGCGCTGGCAGAGCGCATCCGCCAAGCCTACGCCGCCCACGTGTTCAGCGTCGGCGAGCGCTCGGCCACGGTCACCGTCAGCATCGGCGGTGTACAGGTGGGCGAGAAGATCGCCAGCATCGGCCAGGTCCTGGCGCGCGCGAGCGCCTGTACCCAGGCCGCGTCGGAGGTGGGCAACACGGTGAGGGTGTTTGACCCCGCCGCGGCCGACCGGGTCGAGGAAGAGCGCATCGAGCGCTGGGTGGCACGCCTGCGCGAAGCGCTGGCCGGCGACGGGTTCCAGCTGCATTACCAGCCGGTGCTAAACCTGCAGGGCGAACCGCTGGAGTTGTATGAGGCCTACCTGCGCCTGGACAACAACGGCGAACTGGTCGGCCCGGGCAGCTTCCTGACCATCGCCGAAGAACACGGGCTGCTGGCGCAGATCAACTGCTGGGTGGTGAAGCAGGCCATCGCCCTGCTCGGCGAACGTCAGCGCGCGGGCCATGCCACGCAGATGCTGGTCAAGATCACGCCCGAGTCCTTCGCCGACCCGCAGCTGATCGCCACCCTGCACCAGGAACTGAAGGCTCACGACGTGCCCGGGCACCGGTTGTGGCTGCATGCACCGGAAGCGAAGGTGTTCACCCATCTGCGCAACGCGCAGCAGTTTCTGGCCGATGTGGCGCCGCTGGGGTGCCGCATCGGCCTGGAGCAGTTCGGCTCGGGGTTGGATTCCTTCCAGCTGCTGGCCCACTTCAAGCCGCAGTTCCTCAAGCTGGACCGCGATTTCACCCGCGACGCGGCAGCAACGCGCGACAACCTGGCCAAGATCACCGAGATCACCCAGCGCGCGCAGGCAGCCCAGATCCTGACGCTGGCCGAGTTCGTCAGCGACGCCAACTCGATGACCCAGCTGTTCAGTGCGGGGGTGGACTACGTGCAGGGCGAGTTCGTCGGCGCGGCGGCACCGACGATGGACTTCGACTTCGGTTGAGCGAACCGTTTACAGCTCGTGCTGGGCGTCCAGCTCGAAGCTGCTGCCGATCGGCGCGGCAACCACGTTCTGCCAGACCCGCGCGGGGAAGATGTTGCCCGTCTCGCCCCTGAAGTTCTGCAGGTTGTGCAGGTACGGGGTGTGCGCCCAGCAGCGGTAGCCGAACTCCTTGATCTTCCGTACCTCGGCTTCGACGTTGTCGATGCCCGAGGTGCGTGCGTAGATCAGCGGATGGCAGCGACGCACGGTATCGGCCGCGCCGTTGAGCACCCCGAGCAGGTCATCCTTGACGTTGCTCTTGAGCACGTCCAGGCGCTCCAGCTTGAGGCTGTCGATGCTGTTGCTCAGCTCTTCGTCCTGGCCGTTGTCACCGCGCCTGCGGCCCTCGGCTGCGGCAGCGCGGAACTGGTGGGTGTAGACGTTGTGCAGGCGGTTGAGGATCGCATTGCCGACCACTTCCTGCAGCGCCAGCCGGGAGGGGTCCACCACGTGCACGCGGCCACCGCGCTCGACGGTACGGGCAAACCACAACGGATGCGCGCCGTGTTCGGCGCCGACCTGCAGCACATGCTGCCCTTCGATCACAAAGCTGCTCAGCACGTCGAGCTCTTTTTCGGCCCATTCGCCGTAATGCTGCAGCGAACGGACCGCGTTGTCGTTGTCGGTGGCGTCCACGCCGATCATGGCGCCATAGCGGGTGGTCCACAGCTCCAGCGGAGCACCGATGGTAAGGGTCGAAATATTCATTGAAGGTCTCTTTGGTCGTTTTCGTTAAAGCTGGGCGGACGCGGCCTGCCGCGCCCGTACGTTTTCCTGCCATGCCGTCCGCGCCTCGTCGCGCAGGCCCTGCGCCTTCCAGGCCGCGCTGGCGCGCTCCCACAAAGCAATGAGGTCCGGGCGAAGCCGGTGCTGGCTGGCCGCCTTGGCCGCCATCTGGCAGGCAAGCTGGAACTGTTCGCGGCGCAGATGCACGTCGACGATGCGGCGCCAGGTTTCCGCAGCGAGCAGCGCCGTGCCCTGCAACCGGTCAGCCAGATCCTGTGCCACCTGCTGCGGCGCCGGCACATTGCCCAACGCTTCGTAGGCCAGCTGGATCGCCAGGCGGGTCTGCAGCGAAGCAGCTTCAAGCGCCGGCTCGCGGCCGGCCAGAAATGCGTGTGCCAGCGCCTGCTCCAGCAGGGGCAGTGCCTGCGCAGGTTCGGCCAGCTCGGCACGGGCCAGCGCCACACTGGCCACGGTCAAAGCGGCGGCAGCAGTATCGCTGAGCGCGTATACCTGCGCGGCCAGCGTCTCGGCGCGGCGCAGGCTGGCCTCGCGGATACCGCCCACTTCCTGGCGCGCGCGCAGCAACAGGGTCTCGGCCAGCAGGCGCTGGCTTTCCTGCACCATCTGCGGATGGCCAGCCAGGCGCACACAGACTGCCTCGGCCTCGTCGAAACGCTGAAGTCCGGCATCACCCTGCTGCTGGCTGCCCCACCACTGCAGTACCTGCAGCCAGGCAAGCTGCACCGGCAGCGAATCGCGCTGGTCAAGCTCGGCAACGGCGTGGCGCATGCGCGACAGCCCATGCATACGGCTCGCGCGCCCCTGCTGCTGCAGCCAGGCCAGGTGCAGCTGGATGCGCACGGCCTGCCAGTCGGCGTCGCTGGGTGAGCCGGTCCGGGCCGGCGGCAGGGTCAGCTCCACGGCATGCTCATAGATCCGCTCGGGCTTGTGCCCCTGCACATTGAAACGGCTTGCCAGAATCACCTGCACCTGCAGCCAGCGGGCCAGTTCAGGCACGCTCATCCGATTGATCCCGGAGAACAGCGCGCTGGCCGCTGCCGCAGGCAGGCTCGGTACCAGCAGCTCCAGCTGCGGCACCTCCGACCCCTCCACCACATGTACGCGCAGCAACCCGGCACCGGCGGTGTCGTCCAGCAGCGCCTGTACCCGACGCGCGAACGGCAACGGTTCGGCGGGCGCTACGGCTGCGCCGCGTTCTGCTGCAGCAGGCGCCGACGCCTTCGCGGTGGAGACCGTCGGGACTGCATCCTGAAGCAACGGAGGCGGCGGCGCGCACGTGGCCGCCGTCGGCGCGTGGATGGCATCAGGCGCGGCCACGGTCGCCGCCACTTCCGGTTCCGCCAGTGCATCCTGATACTGCAGTTGGCAGCCTTCCCCCATGTCCACCGAGGCGCTGGACATCCAGTCGTCCCAGATCATCTGCTCGCCCTGGGTCGCGGCCCAGCGCACGCGCAGCGACATCTGCGTGCCGGCGAGTGTCCACATCGGTCGCGCGGCTACGGCGGCTTCTGATTGCGGGGATGCGGGTTCGCGCGACACAGGGGTGGACTCCATCGGGGGGGCAGGCTGGGGGGTGGCGGGCAGTGGTGCGGCGACGACCGGCTGCGGGGTGGCGTGCAGTCGGCCGATCGGCACCGTACCGGCCCGAAGCGGAATGCTCTCTTGTGCCTGGCGGCCCGGCACCTTGATGAAGGCCGCCGGTGCGGCTGGGGCGACCCGTGCCCAGCGGATCGACGGTGACACGGTGTCGCGCAGCGGTCGACTGCGGCGTGGCTGGGGACGCGCGCGATGCCGCTGCCGCACGACGAGCAGCACGGCCAGCACGGCCAGTGCCAATAGTACCCACAACAACCAGACCCACGGACCGGCAAACGCAGCCTGCAGACGTGACAGCGCAGTTGCTGCGGCCGGCGCAGGCATCGGGCGGGCGTGATCCGGCGTGCTGGTCTTCGGCGCCGGGACCGCTGTCTCCACCGCCGATGCATGCGCCGACTGCCCCGCCACGCCCGCCTCGGCGCCCTCAGCGGACACCGCGGCGACGTCGACACCTGCCGTGGTTGATGGCTGGCCTGCAACCGGTGAAGGGGCCTGCGCAGCGACCATCACGCCGGCGGCGCGCGTCTGGCGCGTCCCGCTGCTGGCCGCCTCAGGCACCTCCGTGGCAACCGGCAACGGCACCGCCGGCGCGGGCGCTGCGGCAGACACGGGCGCCGCCTCAATGCCGGCCACTGCACCGGGTTCACTCACCGACGACGCCTGTGCCGGCTCCCCCATCGTGGGGGTGCCGGGCCAGGCGCATGCAGCCAGCAGGATGCACAGGGTGGCAGCCCGCCAGCAGCGCAGCGAACGCCAGGCGGCAAAGCCCGGCGCGCATGGCACTGCGTTCTGCTCATCGCTGGCGTGGACCTGGACCACGGCGCTCCTGCTCCTGTGAAGGGGGGGACAGCAGACCGTGGGTGACGTGACGCTCAACAGCGCCTGCCCCCTGTGCTGACCGGTACCGTAAGGTCGCCGATAAGCACGGGGCAGACTATCGGACACGCCCTAATAAGAAGCCCCGTGCCATTACGGCACAGGGCCTGCCGGCGCTGTCCGGGCGCCTGCAACGTAAAAGGGCCGGCACCTGGCCGACCCTTTCACGTCATTACCTAAAACTATCGACTCGCCCGATCAGCTCAGATCGACCAGATCGTTGATCTTCACATCCGGGTTGACGTCGGCCTCGTAATCGACCCCTTCGACGCCAAACCCAAACAGGCGCAGGAAGTCGGCCTTGTAGCCGGCCAGGTCGCTGATCTCATACAGGTTCTCGTTGGTCACCTGCGGCCACAGCGCCACCACCCTGCCCTGCACGTCGGCGGCCATTTCCTTGTAGTCGGCGCGCAGGCGGCCTGCCTCGTCGACCAGCTTCACCGCATGGCCCTGCGCATCGACCAGCTCACGACGCAGGCGCTCCTGCGCCGGGCCCTCGGCCTTGCCGCCATAGAGAATGTCGTAGAGCACGTCGAGCTGCTCGATGCAGCCTTCATGCGTACCCTGCTCCTTCATCACCTTGAACAGCAGCGACAGGTACAGCGGCATGGTCGGAATGGCCGAGCTGGCCTGGGTCACCACGGCCTTGAGCACCGACACGCGTGCATCGCCACCGATCGCGGCCAGCTTCTCGCGCAGGCCGAGCACCTTCTGGTCCAGGTCCTTCTTGGCTGCGCCGATCGAGCCGTTCCAGTAAATGGCCTGGGTTATCTCTTCGCCGACGTAGGTAAACGCGGTGGTCGTGCAGCCCTCGGCCAGCACACCGGCCTCGGCCAGTGCGTCGATCCACATCTGCCAGTCCTCTCCCCCCATCACCGCGACGGTACCGGCGATCTCCTCGGCGGTGGCCGGCTGCAGCGTGGTTTCGGTCAGCACTTCCTTGTCGGTATCCAGCCCACGCAGGGTGATGGTCTCGCCGATCGGCTTGAGCGTCGAGCTGATGATTTCGCCGGTCTTCGGGTGCTTGCGGCGCGGCGCGGCCAGGCTGTAGACCACCTGGTCGACCTGGCCCAGATCGGCCTTGATCATCTCGATGGTACGTGCCTTGACCTCGTCGGAGAACGCGTCGCCGTTGATGCTTTTGGCGTACAGGCCCGCTTCACCGGCGTACTTGTGGAAGGCGGCTGAGTTGTACCAGCCGGCCGTGCCCGGCTTGGTTGCGGTGCCCGGACGCTCGAAGAACACACCCAGCGTCGCTGCGCCACCGCCGAAGGCAGCGGTGATGCGCGCGGCCAGGCCGTAGCCGGTGGAGGCACCGATGACCAGCACGCGCTTGGGCCCGTTGGTGATGGCCGGACGACTGCGGATGTAGTCGATCTGCTGCTTGACCGCGGCCTCGCAGCCGGTGGGATGGGTGGTGACACAGATGAAGCCGCGTACGCGCGGTTTGATGACCATGAGAACCTCGAAGGTGGCGGGTGCAGGCCCGGCCTGCACTGCAGGAAACACCGCGCCGATGACGCTGCGCGAACCGCAGAAGCGTAGTGCGCAGGCGGCCTTTGCACAACCGACGCCAGCGTATGCACCGCTCGATCGTGGCAGCTGACGACCGTTGGCCGTCACCCTGCTGCACCTCGCTGTTGACCCGCAGATAAAAAAAAACCCCGCCGAAGCGGGGTTTTCCATGCCACCGGTCAGGGACGACGCGCGAGCGCCTCGTCTTCCTTGGTCTTGGGCAGCAGGTCCTGCTTGGTCACCGCCAGCACGCCCATGGTCAGCAACGGGCAGGCAATGAAGATCGAGGACAGGGTACCGATCACCGCGCCGATCATCTGGCTCAGCGCCAGCCCTTCCAGCGAGCCACCGCCGTACATGTACAGCGCCAGCACCGACAGGAAGAACACCAGCGAGGTGATGATGGTGCGCGACAGCGTCTGGTTGATCGAGCGGTTCATCACTTCCAGCGGCTCGACACGCAGGCTGCGGAAGTTTTCGCGGACACGGTCGAACACCACGATGGTGTCGTTGATCGAGAAGCCCATCACCGACAGCAGACCGGCCAGCACGGTCAGATCGAACTCGCGGCCGCTGATGGAGAAGTAAGCCGCCACGACCAGAACGTCGAACAGCGTGGTGATGATCGCCACCACCGCGAACTTCCATTCAAAGCGGAACCCGATGTAGATCAGGAAGCCGATCAGCACGAACAGTGCGGCATACAGGCCGTTCAGCGCCAGCTCCTTGCCGACCTGCGGGCCGACGAACTCGGCACCGACGATCGAGGCGGTATTGCCTTCGACCGAGATCGCCCGCTGCACAGCCTGCGCCGTGCGGTTGTTGGCATCGCCGGCGCTTTCGCCGTCGGCCGCTTCCTGCGGCTGCAGACGGATCAGCAGGTCGCTGCCGCTGCCAAAGCTCTGTACCTGGGCGCCGGCATAACCGGCTCCTTCCAGATGCTCGCGTACGCCGTCAACGTCGGCCGGCTTCTCGAAGCGCACTTCCACCACGGTGCCGCCGGTGAAATCCAGCGCGTAGTTGAAGCCCTTGCCGATGATCGTGCCCATCGAGGCCAGGAACACCAGCGCAGCGATCGTGACCGCGACCCAGCGGGTGCGCATGAAGTCGAACTTGGTGTCGTTCGGGATCAGATGAAGCGGAAACAGTTTCATGAGTGTCGATCCTTCCCGTCAGATAGCCAGGGTCTTGAGCTTCTTGCGGCGGGAATACACCAGCACGGCAAGGGCACGGGAAACGGTGATGGCAGTAAACATCGAGGCGATGATGCCGACGATCATGGTCACCGCAAAACCCTTCAGCGGGCCGGTGCCAAATGCGTACAGCGCCACGCCAGCGAGGATGCCGGTGAGGTTGGCGTCGAGGATGGTGCCCGAGGCCTTCTCGTAGCCGGCCACGATGGCCGCCTTGGGCGGCATGCCGGCGCGCAGCTCTTCGCGGATACGCTCGTTGATCAGCACGTTGGCGTCCACCGACAGACCGATCGACAACGCCAGACCGGCAAAGCCCGGCAGGGTCATCGTGGCACCGAACAGCGACATCACCGCCACCACGATCAGCAGGTTGAACAGCATCGCCACCGAGGTGATGACACCGAACATGCGGTAGTACACGGTGAAGAAGACCAGGGTGAACAGGAAGGCGAAGGCCACGGCGGTGACGCCGCGCTCCACGTTTTCCGCACCCAGGCTCGGGCCGACAATCTTCTCTTCGACGAAGTCCATCGGCGCGGCCAGCGAGCCGGACTTCAGCAGCTTGGCCAGGTTGTCCGCCTCGGTCTTCTCCAGACCGGTGGTCTGGAAGTTCTTGCCGAACACGCCGTTGATGTTGGCCACCGAGATGACCTCTTCCTTGACCCGGAAGCTGCGCACTTCCTGGCCGTTGACGGTCTCCACGGTGGGGATGCGCTCGGTGTACACCACGGCCATCGGTTTGTTGACGTTGGCGCTGGTGAAATCAAACATGCGCTGGCCGCCGACATTGTTCAGCGTCACGCTCACCGCCGGTACGCCGTTCTGGTCGGTCATCGCCTGCGCGGCCACCATCTGGTCACCGGTGACGATCACGCGCTTGTTCAGCAGGATCGGGCCGCGGCCATCACGCTGCTGGTACACCTTGGCTTCGGGCGGAATGCGGCCCGAAGCGATGGCGTCCTGTGCGTTGCCCTCGACCACGGCGCGGTATTCCAGCGTCGCGGTGGCACCGATCATGCGCTTGGCTTCGGCGGTGTCCTGCACGCCCGGCAGCTGCACCACCACGCGGTCGGCGCCCTGGCGCTGGATGATCGGCTCGGCCACGCCGAGCTGGTTGACGCGGTTGCGCAGGGTGTTGACGTTCTGCTCGATGGCGCCGGTCGCAATCTCGGCCAGCTCGGTGTCCGGCAGGCTGACGGTCACGCGGTTGCCGCTGACCTCGTAGTTCAGCGTCGGCTGCGCCTTGACCAGCACCTCGCGCGCACGCTGGCCAGCATCGGCACCGGCCGACGGGCTCAGGTTGGCCACGATCGAATTGTCCGCGCGGCGTTCCACCGACTGGTAGGCAATGCGCGCGTCACGCAGGCTGGTGCGCACGTCCTCGGTGTAGGCATCCAAACGCTTTTCCAGCGCGGCCTTCTGGTCCACCTGCAGCACGAAGTGCACACCGCCCTGCAGGTCCAGGCCCAGCACCAGCGGCGTGGCGCCGAGGTTGCTCAGCCATTCCGGCACGGTCGAAGCCAGGTTCAGGGCCACCGTATAGTCTTCGCCCACACTCTGCTTGAGCACGTCGTTGGCGGCGGTCTGGGTCTGCAGGTCCGGCAGGCGGACGATCAGGCTGTCGCCTTCCTTCTCCACCGCCGTGCTGCTGACGTTGGCACCCTTCAGGTCGGCCAGCACCCGCTCGCGCAGGGCGTCATCGATCTGCCCGCCACGGTTGGCGGTGATCTGGATGGCCGGGTCCTTCTGGTAGATGTTGGGCAGCGCGTACAGCGTGCTGACCGCCAGGACGATCAGGATGAGGAAGTACTTCCAACGTGGAAATTCGAGCATTGCGAGTGTCCCGCGCGGCGCCGCCAGCGGCGCCGCGGTTGAGCTTCGGAAAGAAAGGGCTTACTTGGCCGAGTCCAGCGTGCCGGGCAGCAGCACGCTGCCGATGGCGCCCTTCTGCACGCGGATGCGCACGTTGTCAGCCACCTCGACGGTGACGAAGTTGTCGCCCACATCGGTGACCTTGCCCACCAGGCCGCCATTGGTCAGCACTTCGTCGCCGCGCTTGATCTTCTCGATCAGCGCCTTGTGTTCCTTCTGGCGCTTCATCTGCGGGCGGATCATCAGGAAGTACATGATGGCGATCAGGATGACCGGGAACAGCAGCGTGCTCAGGCCCATGCCCTGCGGTTGGCCACCGGCGGCCTGGGCGTGAGCGGCGGGAATCAGGAAAGCGAGCAGGTTCATCGAAGGTCCTTGTGTTGGGCGGCACTCCCGGCCTGGCTGGACGGGGCGCGACCGCGGAACGGGGTCAGCCGTGAAGTATGCCACGGGCCCGGGCGTTCGTCCTTGGGCCCTTTGGCAGGGGGGTGCAGCTTACAGCGCGGGCGTTGCCGTACCCCGGGCTGCGTAGAAGGACTGCCGGAAGGCGTCAAAGGTTCCCGACGCAATCGCCGCGCGCATGTCGGCCATCAGCTTCTCGTAGTAATACAGGTTGTGCAGGGTGCCCAGCATCGGCGCCAGCATCTCGTTGCAACGGTCCAGATGGCGCAGATAGGAACGGGTGTAGCCGCCGGCACAGGCCACGCAGCCGCAGCCCGGTTCGATCGGGTCCATGTCGCGCTGATACTGCGAGTTGCGGATGCGAACGGTGCCGAACGAGGTGAAATAGTGGCCGTTGCGCGCGTTGCGGGTCGGCATCACGCAGTCGAACATGTCCACGCCGCGGGCCACGCCCTCCACCAGGTCTTCCGGACGCCCCACGCCCATCAGGTAGCGCGGGCGGTCGGCCGGCAGCTGCGGATGGAGGTGGTCAAGCATGGCGTTGCGCTCGTGCTCGGGTTCGCCGACCGCCAGCCCGCCGATGGCATAGCCATCAAAGCCGATTTCCTGCAGCGCGTCGGCCGAGCGGCTGCGCAGGTCGGTATGCACCCCGCCCTGGACGATGCCGAACAGCGCCGCATCATTGTCAAATGCGTCATGGGCCTGGCGGCTGCGCCTGGCCCAGCGCAGGCTCAGCTCCATCGAGCGGCGCGCGACCTCTTCGGTGGCAGGGTACGGCGTGCACTCGTCGAAGATCATCACGATATCCGAGTCGAGCACCTTCTGGATCTTCATGCTCTCCTCGGGGCCCAGGAACACCCGGGCGCCGTCGGTCGGCGAGGAGAACGTGACGCCTTCTTCGGTGATCTTGCGCCGATGCGCCAAGGAAAACACCTGGAAACCACCCGAATCTGTGAGAATCGGCCCATCCCAGCGGGCAAAGCCGTGCAGGCCGCCGTGGTCGGCAATCACCTCCAGACCCGGACGCAGATACAGGTGGAAGGTGTTGCCCAGGATGATCTCCGCACCGAGCGCGCGGATCTGGTCGGGGAAGATGCCCTTGACCGACCCGTAGGTGCCCACGGGCATGAACGCCGGCGTTTCCACCGTGCCGCGCGGGAAGGTCAGACGGCCGCGGCGGGCGCGGCCGTCGGTGGTGTGGAGCTCAAACTGCAGTCGGGACATGGTACGGTGTTCAGGCAGATAGACCGCTATTGTCACCGAAAACCGCCCATCCCTGCGCGGGCCCGCGCTCAGCCCTGCCGCTGGGGAAACAGCAGCATGGCATCACCGTAGCTGAAGAAGCGGTAGCGCTGGGCGATGGCGTGCTGATAGGCCTCGAACACCCGCGCCTTGCCCGCGAACGCTGAAATCATCATCAGCAGCGTGCTTTCAGGCAGGTGGAAATTGGTCACCATCGCATCGACGCTGCGGATCTGGTAGCCGGGCGTGATGAATATCTGGGTCTCGCCAGCGAAGGGCAGCAGCTCGCCGTCCCGCATCGCGCTCTCCAGCGCGCGCACCACGGTGGTGCCCACGCCGATGACCCGGCCACCGGCCTGACGCGTGCGCCGCACCTGCTGCACCAGTTCGGCACCCACATTGAGCCACTCGCGGTGCATCACGTGGTCCTTCAGCTCATCCACGCGCACCGGCTGGAAGGTGCCCGCGCCCACGTGCAGGGTGACGTGGCCGAAGCTCACGCCCCTGGCCTGCAGCGCCTGCAGCAGGGCCTGGTCGAAGTGCAGGCCGGCGGTCGGGGCGGCCACCGCGCCGACCTCGCGGGCGAACACGGTCTGGTAGCGCTCGCGGTCATCCATGCCCGGCTCGCGCTGGATGTACGGCGGCAGCGGCAACCGACCGGCGTGCAGCAGCCACTGCTCCAGCGACTCCGGCACGTGGAACTGCAGCACATAGAACTCGCCATCGCGGCCCAGCACCTCGGCCTCGCCGCCGGCGTCCAGGGCGATGCGGCTGCCGGCCTTGGGCGACTTGCTCGCGCCCACCTGCGCCCTCGCCTGCTGCGCGCCCAGCAGGCGCTCGATCAGGATTTCCACCCGCCCGCCGCTGGCCTTCTGCCCGAACAGGCGCGCCGGAATCACGCGGGTGTCGTTGAACACCAGCAGGTCGCCGGGCTGCAGCAGGTCGGGCAGGTCACGCACGTGGCGGTCAACCAACGCATCCGGCGTGGGCGGCACCAGCAGCAGGCGGCTGGCCGAGCGCTCGGCCAGCGGCGCCTGGGCGATCAGTTCATCGGGAAGGTCGTAGTGGAAATCAGACTTCTTCAAGGCAGTGGACAGCAACAGGTCGGCAATGTCGCGCATTGTACGACCGGGGCGTCGGTGTCGTCGCACAGGTGACCGAACGTCGGGAATCATGCTGCTATGCAGCAGGCATTTACGGGGTTATCGGATAAAAAACCGCGTGCTAGCATCGAATGGGAAGTCCGATGCACAAGCCTCACCCCGGCGCGCGCTGTTGACGCGCGCTCTGTATTTCAGGCGTGCGCCCTATCGTTTCAGGAGATCTGCAATGAGCTTCATCGACCACCTCGCCCCCCTTCGCCAGCACGGCGGCGCCCGCCTCACCGTCGGCCTGGACGACACCGCGCTGCAGCGCCTGGCCAGCGGCCATCCGCAGCTGGTGGCGGCCGTCGAAGCCGCCGCGGTCGCGTTTGAACAGGTCAAGGGTGAGTTCGGTGACCTGCTGGAGCTTGATGAAGCCGAGCAGATCGCAGGGACCCAGCAGGGCTTCGTCAATTTCTACGCCGACGACGCGGTGACCCCCTACGTGGCGCTGGTGGCCCGTGGCCCGTGGGTGGTCACGCTCAAGGGCGCGGTGCTCTATGACGCTGGCGGTTACGGCATGCTCGGCTTTGGCCACACCCCGGCCGAAGTGCTCGAGGCGATGGCGCGTCCGCAGGTGATGGCCAACATCATGACCCCCAGCCTGTCGCAGAAGCGCTTTGTGACCGCCCTGCGCAAGGAGATCGGTCACCGCCGTGGCGGCTGCCCGTTCACCGAGTTCATGTGCCTCAACTCCGGCTCCGAAGCGGTCGGCCTGGCGGCCCGCATCGCCGACGTCAACAGCAAGCTCAACACCGACCCGGGCGCGGCCCATGCCGGGGCCAGCATCAAGCGCGTGGTGGTCAAGGGCAGTTTTCATGGCCGGACCGACCGCCCGGCGCTGTATTCGGACGCCAGCCGCCGCAGCTACCAGCAGCATCTGGCCAGCTACCGCAACGAAGACTCGGTGATCGCCATCGCGCCGTATGACGAGGCGGCGCTGCGCAAGGTGTTCGATGATGCCGCGCAGAACCAGTGGTTCATCGAAGCGGTGTTCCTGGAGCCGGTGATGGGCGAAGGCGATCCCGGCCGCTCGGTGCCGCCGGCGTTCTACGCCGTGGCCCGCGAACTGACCGCCGCCCATGGCAGTCTGCTGCTGGTGGATTCCATCCAGGCCGGCCTGCGCGCCCATGGCGTACTGTCGCTGGTCGACTATCCCGGCTTTGAAGGGCTGGACCCGCCGGACATGGAAACCTATTCCAAGGCGCTCAATGCCGCGCAGTACCCGCTGTCGGTGCTGGCAGTCAATGCACGCGCCGCCGGGCTGTACCGCAAGGGCATCTACGGCAACACCATGACCAGCAACCCGCGGGCATTGGATGTGGCCTGCGCCACGCTGGCCCAGCTGACCCCGCAGGTGCGCGCCAACATCGCCGAGCGTGGCCGCCAGGCCGTGGCACTGCTGGAACAGCTCAAAAGCGAGCTGGGCGGGCTGATCACCAAGGTGCAGGGCACCGGCCTGCTGTTCTCCTGCGAACTGGCCCCGCAGTTCAAGTGCTATGGCGCCGGTTCCACTGAAGAGTGGCTGCGCAGCCATGGCATCAACGTCATCCATGGCGGGGAAAACTCCCTGCGCTTCACCCCGCACTTCAACATGGACAGCGAGGAGCTGGAGCTGCTGGTGGCGATGGTCGGTCGCGCCCTGCGCGAAGGCCCGCGCCGTCAGGAAGCCGCGGCGGCCTGACGCACCGCCTTCTGGTGAGTGACGACCGTTGGTCGTCACGGTTCGGGTTCATCGGGTGCCGGGCAGAGCCCGGCACTACGGGGCGGCGCCGGAGCGGCGTAAACTGGCCTGCTTGTCGTCCCCCCCGGAACCTCCATGAAGTCGATCTGTGTTTACTGTGGTTCAAACCCCGGCAGCAAGCCGGCCTACACCGAGCGCGCCATCGCGCTGGGTGACCGCCTGGCCCGCGATGGCCTGCGCGTGGTCTACGGCGGCGGCAACGTCGGCCTGATGGGCACGGTTGCCAATGCCGCGCTGGCCGCCGGCGGCGACGTGGTCGGGGTCATCCCGCAGCAGCTGGCCGACTGGGAAGTGGCCCATCGCGGCCTCACCTCGCTGGAAATCGTCGGGTCCATGCATGAGCGCAAGTCGCGCATGTTCGACCTCGCTGACGGCTTCGTCGCCCTGCCTGGCGGCTTCGGCACCATGGAAGAGATCTTCGAGATGCTCACCTGGCGCCAGCTGGGCATCGGCAACAAGCCCTGCGCCTTCCTCGACATCGAAGGCTTCTACGCCCCGCTGATCAGCATGATCGACCGCATGGTCGAGGAGCGCTTCCTGCACCCGGACCAGCGCGCCGACCTGTGGTACGGCTCGGACATCGAGCAGATGCTGGAATGGATGCGCAACTACCGGCCGGCCCAGGCCTCGAAGTGGATCGACGAGAAGCGCCGCAGCGCCCTGCGCTGATCCCTACCCCTGGGTCACCTCGGTCGGCGCCGGCCGGCCGAGCAGATATCCCTGGCCATGGTCGCAGCCCAGCTCCAGCAGCGTCTGGCGCTGCGCCTCGGTCTCGATGCCTTCGGCGATGGTCTCGATGCCCAGCGTACGTGCCAGCGAGACCACGCCTTCCACCAGCGCGCGGGTACTCTGGTTTTCCGGCCCATGCAGGCCGGCAATGAAGCTCTGGTCGATCTTCAGCGACGTGATCGGGAAGCGGTGCAGGTAGGACAGCGCCGAGAAGCCGGTACCGAAATCGTCCAGCTGCACCAGGATGCCGCGCTCGCGCAGCGTCTGCAGGATGCGCAGCGTGCGCGGGCCGTCGTCGAGCAGGGCCACCTCGGTGATCTCCAGCCGCAGCCGGCGCGGGTCGGCGTCGAATGCTTCGATCAGCCCGAACAGGCGGCTGGTGAAATCGGCCGAGCGGAAGTGCCGCGGTGAGACGTTGACCGACACATAGCCGCGCCCGCCCCGGCACAGGCCGGCGATGACCTGCTCGTAGATCAGCCAGTCCACCTGTTCGATCAGACCGCTGTCCTCGCCCAGGTCGAGGAACACACCGGGCAGCAGCATGCCGCGCTTTTCGTGCTGCCAGCGTAGCAACGCTTCGTGGCCGATCACCTCGCCGTCGGCCAGACGGATGATCGGCTGGTACCAGGCCACGAAATCGCGGCTGATGATCGCCCGGCGCAGGTCCGACTCCAGGTCGAGGCTGCGCATGGCCTGCTCGCGCATCTCCTCATCGAAGATCGCACAGCGCTCCTGGCCCTGCGCCTTGGCGCGGTACATCGCCGCGTCTGCATCACGCACCAGTTCCTCACCGCTGCGATAGCGCGGGTGCCAGAACGCAATGCCCAGGCTGCCGGAAGGAAACAGCTCGCGCCCCTCCACCCACATCGGTTCCTGCAGCGCGCGCAGCATGCCCTGCGCGAATGCCAGACCCTGCGCCTGGCCCTGTGGGCACTGCAGCAGGATGGCGAACTCGTCGCCGCCCAGCCGTGCCACCACGTCCTCGGGCCCCATCATCGCTACGATGCGATGAGCCACCTCAACCAGCAGGCTGTCGCCGGCGGCATGACCGATGCTGTCGTTGACCAGCTTGAAGCGGTCCAGGTCCAGGAACAGCACGGCAAACAGTGCCTCGGCATCATGCCGGGCGCGCTTGATCGCATCTTCCAGCCGGTCCAGCAGGTGCAGGCGGTTGGGCAGGCCGGTCAAACCGTCATGCATGGCCTGGTGGGTCAACCGCTGCTCGGCCCGCAGGCGCTCGGCAATCTGGCCGAGCAGCTTCTCGTTGACCTCGGCCAGCTCGCGCGTGCGCTCCTCCACCCGTCGCTCCAGATTGGCATGGGCCAGCCGCAGACGTTCCTGCCCGCGCTGGCGCGCCAAGCCGCTGGCGATGTTCTGGGCAACAAAGGTCAGCAGGCGCTGGTCGTTGCGGGTGAATGACACGTCAGGGCTGTAGCTCTGCACCACGATCGCGCCCACCACATCGCCGTCCACTCCCAGCGGCACGCCCAGCCAGCAGTGCGAGCGCGCGCCGAACTCGGCCACCTCGCCGCTGTCACGCATCGCGTCCATCCGCTCGCGGGTGGCCAGCAGCGGACGTTGCTCACGGACCACATATTCGGTAAGGCCACGGCTGAACGGCCGCGAGGGCCGCGCGTTGTTGAACTCGTCCACCGAGTAGACAAAATCCAGCCCGTCGCCGGCCTCGTTGACCAGGGCGATATAGAAATTGCGCGCATCCAGCAGGGTGCCGACCATGCCATGGACCTGCGCGTAGAACTCGGTCAGGCTCTCGGCTTTCATCGCCAGCTCGGCAATGCCGTACAGCGCCGCCTGCAGTTTCTCGGCGCGGCGCCGCTCGAACACTTCTTCCTGCAGGCTCTCGTTGGCCAGCTGCAGCTCATGGGTACGCCGCTCCACCTGCCGTTCCAGCTGCACCTGGGCCTGGCGCCGGTCCATCGCGGTCAACACATGCTGGGCCACAAAGCCCAGCAGCGCGCGGTCGGCCGGTCCATAACGCTGCGGCTGGTCGTAACTCTGCACCACGATCGCCCCGCTGACCCGGCCTTCGCGCAGCAGCGGTACGCCGAGCCAGTCCAGGCTTTCCGGGCCCGGGTCGCCATCGGGCTGGCCGAGGATCGCACGCAGCTCGGTGGACGGGCCGCTCAGCGCCTGACCGTAGTGCAGCAGACCAACAGTGAGGCTGGCCTGCAGCTCGGCTTCGGGATAGATCCGCTCGGGGTCGGCGACGAAGGTATCGACCTCGTCGGCGAAGTAGAGAAAGCGCAACGTCCGCTGCACGTCGTCGTACTCGACGATGAAGCAGTTGCGTGCATACATCAGCGTTTCCAGCACACCGTGGACGTGGCGCAGCATCTCGCCCATTTCCAGATCGGCGCCGGCCAGATCGGCGATCTCGTAGAGGGCCTGCTGCAGCCGTTTGGCGTCCTG
>JAAIGF010011167.1_pt1 | contig 17817 bp, 19 predicted proteins | sample 6487441 | NCBI WGS metagenome assembly JAAIGF01 (sample SAMN13974129, study PRJNA590717) | phyllosphere metagenome | biome: pepper field; feature: multiple bacterial spot infested pepper fields; material: pepper leaves; isolation source: leaves from pepper fields | host: Capsicum annuum ... | reverse complement strand
CCGGGAGCAGTGCTGGTGCAGGTTTCGTGACCTACGCCTGCCTGTTCGAGGTAGGCGCGTGACTTGAAGGGGAAGCGAGCGGCTTGCATGGCGGCTCCTGCGTTGGCCCGTGCGAGTATAGTAACTCAAGCAAAATCCGGACCACCCCCCTTTTCCAGTTCGAGCCTGACACAGCGGCAGAGCCAAACGCGCACCAACCTGCAAAAGTTGCAAGAAGGTGCACGGATTTACCTGCTGTCGAGCGTGATACCCATCAAACTGGCGGCATCACTTCTGATCTTTGGCGCCGCGATCGATATCCTGGGCCTGCCGCGACGGATCTTCGTTATGGAAGCCGCCGTAGCTGCTTTGGCCGGGATCGGCACTGCGGCTGGTGATCTGCTCACCGTCGCGCGCCGCATGGGCGCCATCACGTTTTTGCGTAGCTTGCTCGGCGGCGGGCGGAACGGGCTTGCTGGCTTGATCGGTCATGAATCTCTCCTGACAAGGCGGGCAATGCCGCAAACCCTTTCACGCGCAAGGCATATGCCCGTACGGGGTCAGGCGCCCAACAACCCTTGTGCGTCGTCTTCGCCGATGTGGATGGAGGTCGCCTTCGCCAGGGCCATCCATACCGCGAACGGCAAGGCCTGGCGTCGGGCGGGCTCGGCGCGACGAACCACGCGCAGGGCATCGCCCTCGGCCAGCATCACGCCGCATTCGGGGGGTATTTCACTGGGATCGCCAATGGACTCGCCTTTGCTGTTCTGCCCAAGCACGTACCAGCATGCCCCCAAATCCTGGTAGGCCGCCCGCTTGGCGGGACGCTTGAGGTCGCCCAGCAGATCCGCGCGCGTCACCTTGATCTCGTGCACCACGGGTTCGACGTAGGTTTCCACCGTGGTATTGCGTATCGAGAACACATCGGGGCGGGCCACGCACCATGCCGATTGCGTCGGCAAATCGCCTGGAATCTGCGCACGCAGACTCAACCCACGCCAGGCGATGCGCCCTTCGCGCACGACCAGGGCGGCGACGCGCTCGACCAGCGCCTCATGGGAGGACATGCCTGCGCGATTGCGGGTGGCTTGCTGCGCGATGAATGCCAGCCCGGCATCGGTCACCCGCAGCAGATCGGGCTGTCCGGGTACGCTGACACGCTCGGCCATGCCGGCGACCAGCAACTCGATTTCGATGATGTCCTGCGACGGCCAGCCTGCCGAGCGGTACAGCGCACGCAGGCGGCGGGCATGCGCCCGCCCTAGCGTCGGAACACCGGTCATGCTTTATTCGACGTCGAACTCGCGATCGGCGATACGGCGACGCATGATCCCACCGTCCACCTCGTTGACGTGGGTGTACGCGAAAGCGATCTGCGTCGGATCGGGATTCTTGTTGGCGACTTCGCTGCGCGTCGTCTCGAAAGCATAAAGGCGCCGCTGCGCCGCACGCCGGGAGTCCTGCTGGATGATGAAACGCTTCATGGGAGCAACCTATTATGAAACGTCATGATAGCCGGGTCGTGGGACAGCGGCGTGACGCAACCGTACGTTCGTAACCAAGCCTGTCCTAGCGCAAATTCGCCGCGCTCAGGAAAGCCTCCAGCGCGGCCTTGTCTTCGGCCGAGAACAGCAGGCCGAGCTTGGTGCGCCGCCAGAGAATATCGTCCGCGGTCCGCGCCCATTCCGTCGCCTGCAGATAATTCACCTCGCTGGCGTAAAGCTGCGGGCCGACCCGCACACCCAACTGGTCGACAGACTTCGCCTCGCCCAGAAGCTGCCAGACGCGCGAGCCATAGGTGGTCGCCCAGCGCTGCGCCAGTTCGGCAGGCAGTCCGGCCACGCGCTCGCGCAAGGCGGACGCCAACGCGTCGACCGTCGTCATGTCTTCGCCGCCTGGCAATGGTGCCTCGCTGGTCCACGCGCGACCCATGTGCGGAAAGAACGGTGCCAGACGCGTCATCGCCGATTCGGCGAGCTTGCGGTAGGTGGTCAGCTTGCCGCCAAACACCGACAACAAAGGCGCCCCGTCTTCTTCCGACAAGGCCAGGGTGTAGTCGCGCGTAATGGCGGACGGGTTGTCCGACTCGTCGTCGCGCAGCGGACGCACGCCCGAGAACGTGTGCACGACATCGGCCCGCACGAGCTGGCTGCGGAAATGCGCGTTGGCCACGCCCAACACGTAGTCGATTTCGGCATCCGAGATATGCACGCTGGCCGGATCGCCTTTGTACTCACGATCGGTGGTACCGATCATCGTGTAGCGATCCTGGTACGGAATAGCGAACACGATGCGGCGATCGTCGCTCTGCATGATGAATGCCTGGTCACCGTCATACAGACGGGGCACCACGACGTGGCTGCCCTGCACCAGACGAATGCCATAGGGCGGACGCTGCTGCACCGAGGTGCGCAGGAAACTGGCGACCCAGGGCCCGGTGGCATTCACCAGCGCACGGGCACGCACCTGGTAGGAGCCGGACGCATCCTTCATGTCCAGCGTCCACATGCCCTGCTCGCGGCGAGCCTGTACGCAGCGGGTACGCGTCGCGACCTTGGCGCCGTGTTCGCGCGCGGCCACGGCGTTGAGCACCACCAGCCGGGCATCGTCGACCCAGCAGTCCGAATACTCGAAACCGCGCTTGAATTCAGGCTTGAGCGGGCCCGAGGCGTCGAAGCGAAGACCGCGCGACGCCGCCAGGCGACGCCGCTTGCCCAGGTGGTCGTACAAGAACAGGCCGGCCCGGATCATCCAGGCCGGACGCAATTGCGGTTGATGCGGCAAGACGAAGCGCATCGGCTTGACGATGTGCGGCGCCTTGGCCAGCAATACCTCGCGTTCTGCCAGGGCCTCGCGCACCAGGCGGAATTCGCGATGCTCCAGGTAACGCAGCCCGCCGTGAATGAGCTTGCTGCTGGCCGACGAGGTATGGCTGGCCAGATCGTCGCCCTCGCACAGAAACACCGACAACCCGCGACCGGCCGCGTCGGCGGCAATTCCCACGCCATTGATACCGCCGCCGATCACGGCAACGTCGTAAATATGGCCCGCAGCAGTCGTCATCTTTCTCTCTTGGAAAAAACCGCGTCAATCATGGTCGAACAATCTCAGTCCAGCGCCCAGCCCCGGGTGCGTGACACGGCCTTCTGCCAGCCCTTGTACAGAAGCTCGCGCCGGTCGGATTCGCAGGCGGGCTCGAACACGCGCTCGATGCTGCTGCGGTCGCGCAGTTCGTCGAGGCTTTCCCAGAATCCCGTTGCCAAACCGGCCAGATAAGCCGCGCCCAATGCCGTGGTTTCCTTCATGGCCGGACGTTCGACTGGCGTCCCCAGAATGTCGGCCTGGAACTGCATCAGGAAATTGTTGGCAACCGCACCCCCATCGACGCGCAGCGCGCGCAACGGCTCGCCAGCATCCTGCTGCATGGCATCGAGCACGTCGCGGGTCTGATAGGCAATCGATTCCAGCGTGGCGCGGATCAGGTGTTCGACCGTGACGCCACGCGTCAGGCCGAACAGGGCACCCCGCGCATACGGGTCCCAATACGGCGCGCCCAGCCCGGTGAAGGCCGGTACCAGATACACGCCGTTGGTATCGGCAACCTTACCCGCAAAATACTCCGAATCCAGTGACTCGTTGATGACTTTGAGCTCGTCGCGCAGCCATTGCACCGTCGACCCGCCATTGAAGATCGCACCTTCCAGTGCGTAGTTGACCTCGCCGCGTGGCCCGCAGGCAATCGTGGTCAGCAGGCCGTGCTGCGACTGCACGGCCGTGCGGCCAGTGTTCATCAACAGGAAGCAGCCAGTGCCGTAGGTGTTCTTGGCCTGACCGGGCGACACGCACATTTGCCCGAACAGCGCGGCCTGCTGGTCGCCGGCGATGCCCGCGATGGGAATGCCGGTGTCCTGGCCGCTGCCGAAGTAGGCGGTGCCGTAAATTTCGGACGACGAGCGAACCGTGGGCAGCATCTCGCGCGGGATATCCAGGGCCTTCAGCATGACCGGATCCCAGTCGCAGGCGTGGATGTCGAACAGCAGCGTGCGCGATGCGTTGGTGTAGTCGGTGACGTGCGCCTTGCCCTGCGTCATCTTCCAGATCAGCCAGCAATCGACCGTGCCGAACAGCAGCTCACCGCGCCGCGCCCGCTCGCGGCTGCCTTCCACATGGTCCAGGATCCACTTGATCTTGGTGCCCGAGAAGTACGGGTCGATGACCAGCCCGGTCGTGCCACGAATGTGGTCGTTCATGCCGTCTTCGGCGAGCCGATCGCAGATGCCCGCGCTCTGGCGGCTTTGCCAGACGATGGCGTTGTAGATCGGCCGGCCGGTGGCCTTGTCCCAGACGATGGTGGTTTCGCGCTGGTTGGTGATGCCTATCGCGGCAACCTGTTCGTACGCGATCCCGGCCTGGGCCAGGGCTTCCACGAATACGCTGCTCTGCGTTGCCCAGATTTCCATCGGGTCGTGTTCGACCCAGCCGGGCTGCGGGTAGTGCTGCGTGAACTCACGCTGGGCGATGGTCACCACGTTCGCATTGCGGTCCAGCACGACGGCGCGCGAGCTGGTCGTCCCTTGATCGAGGGCGACCACATACTGTTTCTGGGCAGTGTTCATGAATGGCTGGATGAAGAAGAAAACGGTCCGGGCAGGCGGTCAGCTTCGCGCCTGATAGCGATAGTGGCCGATGATGCGATAGCCGAACAAGATGTCTTCTTCCCGAGTGCCCTGCCCGATGTTGTGCAGGATCAAGGGCGTGCCCGATGCGGCGCGCCGGTCGCTGACGATGCCGATGTGCGTCAGGCCGCGTCCCAGGTCCCAGGCGACGATGTCGCCGGCGCGGTAATCGCTGGCCTGCTCGCTGATTGGACGCTGCATGCCCTGACGCTTGAACCAGGTCATGAGGTTCGGAACACGGCGATGGTCGATATTGCGGTCGGGGCGGCTCAAGCCCCATTGCTTCGGATAGACCGAGAAGTTGGCGCGCATGTCTTCGTGCACCACGCGCTGCAGATCCACCCCTTGCGTGCGCAGGGCGCGGATGATCACGTCGGTGCATACGCCGGTTTCCAGAGGGACGTCTCCACCCGGATAGGCCAGTTTGCGGTATGCCGGGTCGTAGCTCATCGTCACGCCGACTTGCTTGCGGGCATCGGTGACCAGGCGGGCGGGCTCGACGGCGTGAGCGGGCGACACCGCCAACCACATCGTTGCGGCCATTGCACTGCACCAGGCCGTCGTGCGGCAGCGGCGAAGAAGCTTGAAGGCAAACACAAAGGGCATATCGGACTCGACCTCACAGGTATGACGTCGGCCCATTCTATGGCGACCCTACGATATCGTTCTGCCAGCGAAACCAAGCTTTACGAACACGGCGCGCCCGTTCATTGCCATGCTTTCTCTGAGTATTCGTCCGGTGCGAATGATCGAGCATCGCCACGAAGCGACCACACCGTCCGGCCCTCGGCCTTACTGCGCCGATTGCGTCCCGGCAGGCGGCAGATCGGCCCGCAGCACTCGCTTGCCGGCCTTCAGCAGCGGGATCAGCCCCTTGTCCAGCACCCCCCCACTGGTTTTCGTCCATGCCGGCCAGTTCAGGATGTCGCATGTCCAGGATTTCCGCCCACGATTCGCCTTCCGACCAGCGTCCGTCGAGTTTGCCCATGACGTCCATGGCGTGGTCCATGCGGACCACCAACGGCGCCTTCAGGTTTGCCTTGAACAGCATCGACCCGTCGTTGTAGTGCCCCAGCACGATATCGTCGGTGTGCACATCGCCTTCGAAAATGAACTGCGAGCCGCCGCCGACGATGGCATGCGCCCGTGTCTTGCCGCCAACCAACAGGAAGGGCCCGCCGTTCATGTTGGCGTTCACGATGGCGCCAGTGACGGTCAGGTCGCCCGTCACGACCAAACCCTGTGAACTGAATCGCTCTTCCCAGTCCAGCAGCAGGTCGCCGTCTATGGTCAGATCGCCCTCGATGACACGGACCCGCGCTTTTTCCTTCTCATCGAAGTACGTCATGCGCTCGGTCAGCTTGAATTGCTGATTGGCTTCGGCGGGCTTGAAGCGCCGGCCGGGCGTCGACCACTCGCGCCATGCGTCGGTCCCTGGCGCTGCTGCGTCTGCCGCATCGATGCGGGCATCTTCCAGCACCGCCGCCTGACGCTCGGCTTCCGCTGTCTTCTGCAGTGCCTCAAGGTGTGCGGCCGACGGTTCGTCGCGTCGTGTGAAGTGTGGGCGTGGCACTTCGTACCCGCGCATGTCTGCCGGGTCGAAGGCGTACTGACCGTTTTCGTACCACACATAGAGGTCGTAGCTGCCGATATTGCTGTCGTACCGGCACTGGATTCGCCAGGGGTGCACACCCTCGCCGCCCAGATCGCGGCGGTTGTCGAGCGTGCTTTCGCCCCCACCCAGCTCGCGTCCCAGCTTGAGCTTTTCCAGACCCGTGATCCGCCGCAGCGCCGCCTGCGATTCCTCCAGGGGAGGACATGCAGGCTTGCCGTCCAGGTCGATCAGCTTCCAGTCGTCCCCGCTGACCTGAACCAAGGCCCTGGCCACGAACGTCGGAAGGCTGGTCCGCGTCACGCATACCCAATGGTCGGGCCAGGGCTTGCGTGTTGTCCTGTCGAAGGCCGGAACACACCCCAGCACCTCGGTGACATACCAATTGGGCCCAGGGGGACGGCCGGGATCGCTGCGCCACCACGCCTCGACCCTGGCCTGCAATTCGGCGCCATCCAGACGCGGCTCCTGGGCGTGCGCAGCAGCGCCGGCAAGTCCCAGCGCGCTCAACACGGTCGAGCCGATGCGTTTCCATGGCGGGGTTCCATCGTTGCGTGAGGTCACGGGCGAATCTCTCCAGAACGGTTGGGCCGAAGAATCGTACCGTCTGTTGGCAGCGGCGCGGTGCAACACCCGGCTGCGCGTTACGATCTGACGCAGTGCTTGTGAGCCTATGTGCCCGAGGAGGCACCCTGACCAAACGAATCGACTCCTATAACGTGCGCCTGTTCGTGGCCGTGGCCCGAACGGGCTCTATCGTGCGCGCAGCCGATGAAGAAAACATCGCGGCGTCGGCGTTGAGCAGACGCTTGGCCGACCTGGAACGCGCCTTCGGCACTGCCTTGCTGGTTCGCTCGCCACGCGGTGTCGCCTTGACCGACGCGGGCCGCGTGCTTTACGAACGCGGCGCCCGCATCGACGACGAGCTTCAGGCGCTGGTGCGCCTGGTGCAAAGCCAGGGCGACGAACTGGCCGCTACCGTGCGTCTGTACGCCAACATGTCGTCCATCGTCGGCGCGCTGCCGGAACGCTTGCGGCGGTTCAAGAAAACCCATCCGAACGTGCGCGTGGCGCTGCACGAAGCCGACACCAAGGACGTGATCCGCGCCTGTATGGACGACCGAGCCGACGTGGGCATCGGCGTGCTTTCCGATGTGCCTGCGGGCATGGACACCTGGGCCTTTGCCAGCGACCCGCTGCAGGTGGTGTTTCCGGCGGATCATCCGCTGGCCGGCGAGGCCTGTATCGGCTTTTCGCAGGTGCTGGACTATCCCGTGATCGGCGTCCACCAGGGCGGCGCGCTCGATCGGCTGCTGCATGAACGGGCGGCGGCCATTCATATGCATTTCACGCCCGAAGTGTCGGTCAGCAGTTTCGACGCCGTACACCGCATGGTGGAAGCGGGACTCGGCATTGCCGTGGTGCCCCTGAGCGCCATGCCGGCCTCGGGCGCGACCTCCTTCTTCGTCCACCGCCCCCTGACCGAGCCCTGGGCCGAGCGCACCCTGCTGCTCTACGCGCTGCGCCGCCATCCCCAGCCACGCGCCGTACAGGCGCTGATCGACGTACTGCAGCCCCTGGACAGGTAAACCCGGATCGCGCAGATCGCGTGACCCCCCGTGCCGACTTAGCGCTTCTCGGCACCGGGGCGGCGACCGATCATGAGGCATGCCCGACATTGCCTCCACGATCCAGTTTTCGCCCCGCATTCTGTACCTGAGCCAGACGCCTGCGCGCATCACGGCCGTATTGAACGGCGAGCCCGTCACCCTGGAAGATGCCGTCCCCCTGCGCGACGACGTTTCCACCGACGAAATCACGCCGATCGCCATCCTCACCCACTTCGACGACAAGCTGGGTGCCTACCCCTACACCGGCTTGCGGGTGGCAGGCGAAGCCCCCATCGCCACCGAGGCGATCCGGGCCAGCGACGTCGAGGTCGTGGTCGCCGGCAAACGTTATGGCAAAGGATCGTCCCGCGAACACAGCCCCGCCGCTGAAAAGCTGGCTGGCGTGCGCCTGGTGATCGCCGAGAGCTTCGAACGCATCTACCGCCAGAACGCCGACAACATCGGCCTGTTCACCTCCACCGATTTCGGCCTGATCGCGCGCATCGAAGCTGGCGAGGCGATCGGCATCGACGAGCTGGTTTCCGGACGCGACGCCCTGGCGGCTGCGATCCTGCGCGATGGCGGCCTGCTGTCGTTCGGCCGCAAATACCTCACCGACGTGGCACCGGCCGAGGCATCGCCCGCTGCCCGCCCCCAGACCCTGTTCGAAAAAATCGTCGCCCGGCACGCGTTGGCCACCCCGGTCACGTCGACATCGCCCGCCATTGGCGAAGGCGCTTTCATGCGGGCCGACTGGCGCTTCATCCACGAGTACTACACCGGCATGGCCGCGCACATGCTGCACGCCACCTTCGGCCGACCGCTGGCGCTCAAGGACCTGGGCTCCATCATCGTCTTCGAGGATCACACGTCCTACGTGGAAGAAAGCCCCGCCCACGTCATCGGTGGCCTGATCCCCAACGTTCATCGCATGGTGCAGGCCCAGCGCGGCTTTGCCAGCACCTACGGCTTGCGTACCCACCGCACGCTGACCGAGGCCGAAGCGCGAGAGGACGACGGCAGCAACGTCGCGGGCATTTCCCACGCCATGATGGCCGAGCACTACGCCCTGCCCGGCCAACTGGTGGTGGGCACCGATTCGCACACGCCGCATAGCGGCGCGCTGGGCTGTGCGGCTTTCGGGGTGGGCACCACCGACATGTCCAATGCCTTCGTCACCGGCGCGGTGCGGCTGACCGTGCCGCCCAGTCTGCTGGTCATGCTCGACGGCCGCATCGGCGACGGCGTCACCGCCAAGGACGTGGTGCTGCACCTGCTGGCGCAACCCTATATCCGTTCGGGCGGCGGCGTGGGCAAGGTCTTCGAGTTCGCCGGCCCGGCGGTCGCACACCTGAGCACCGACGAGCGTGCGACCTTCACCAACATGTGCGCGGAACTGGGCGGCTTCACCGGCATCATCGCGCCCGACGCCGAAACCGTCCGCTTCCTGCGCGAACGCCGTGGCGTCGACTTCCAGATCGAACCCTGGATGCACAGCGATCCCGGCGCGACCTACGCCGAAACCCTGCGCATCGACTGTTCGGCCGTCCCTGCCATGGTGGCGACCCCCGGTGACCCGGGCAACGGTATTCCCCTGGCCCAGGTCGAAGACACCATCCGCGTGGACATTGCCTACGGTGGCTCCTGTACCGCCGGCAAGCGCGAGGACTTCGACCACTATCACGAGGTGCTGCGCTGGGCCGCCGACCGCGGCCTGCGCGTGGCCCCGGGCGTCCAGCTGTTCCTTCAATTCGGCACCACCGCCGTGCGCGATCACTGCATCGCCGCCGGTTATCTGGACGCCTTCGAGCGCGTTGGCGCCCGCATCCTGCAGCCCTCGTGCGGGGCCTGCGGCAACTGCGGCCCGGGCGGCTCGTCCCGCCCCGACCAGGTCACCATCAGCGCCATCAATCGCAACTTCCCCGGCCGTGGCGGCCCGGGCAGCGTCTGGCTGGCCAGCCCACCCACCGTCGCCGCCAGCGCCATCGCTGGCGAGCTGACCAGTTTTGCGGATCTGAAGAAGAAGTATCCATAAAGCAGTACCCATAAAAAGGAGACACCCAATGAATATCTCCCGAATCAAACGCCTCGCCATGCACGCGGCGTTCGTATCGATGGCGGCATTGCCGTTCAGCACCTTCGCCCAACCCGCCAACGACAAGCCGGTACGAATGGTCGTGCCGCTGGGCGCGGGCTCCACGGTGGATGCCGTGGCCCGTGCCATCGCCCCCGGGCTGAACCGGGCAACCGGGCATCACTTCGTGGTCGAGAACATCGTGGGGGCAGGCGGCATCCCCGGCACTACCCAGATCGTGAAGGCGCCGACCGACGGCCTGACCCTGGGCATGATCTCGTCGAACCACGTCATCAACCCCGGGATCTACAAGAACGTCCCGTACGACACACTCAAAGACATCACACCCATCGCCGTGGTCGCCACCGTGCCGCTGGTGCTGGTGGTGAACCCCAAGCTGCCGGTGGATAACGTCAAGGAACTGCTGGTCTACGCCAAGGCCAACCCCGGCAAGCTGAACTACGGCTCGCGGGCAACGGCAGCACGCTGCACCTGGCGGGCGAACTGCTGGTCAACCAGACCGGCATCGACATCAAGCACGTCCCCTACCGGGGTACGGGCCAACTGGTCATCGATCTGCTCAGCGGCCAGGTGCAGATGGGCTTCGTGTCGATCTCGCAGGTTGCGTCCCACATCAAGGCAGGCAACCTGCGCGCGCTGGCGCTTTCCACCACCAAGCGTTCAACCGCCCTGCCCGACGTACCCACCATGGCGGAAGCGGGCGTGCCGAAGTACGACTTCGACGCCTGGATTGCGGTCGTCGGCCCGCCGGGGCTGCCCAAAGCCACCGTCGACAACTATGCCGCGGCGATCAAGACGGCCATCGATTCGCCCGAAGCCAAGAACGTGATCACCGGCCAGGGCCTGATGGTTCTGGACATCGGACCGAACGCCGCGCCCGCCTTCTTCGAGAAGGAACTGGCCAAACACCAGGAGCTGGTCAAACTGTCCGGCGCGACCCTGGATTGATGAGGAAGAACGTCGATGAACACCGCCGACCTGTGTGACCAATTGGCGGACGCCAGGGTGTGCATCGCACCCTGGCAATCCTACGGCGGGCGGTCGGCCTTCCGTGGCTACGTCCACACCGTGCGCACCTTCGAGGACGCGGGCCTGATCCGCCAGATGCTGGAGACGAAGGGACAGGGACGCGTCCTGGTCGTCGATGGCGGCGGCTCGGTACGGCGCGCGATCCTCGGTGACCGGCTGGCGGTGCTGGGCGCCAGGAACGGCTGGGCTGGCGTACTGATCCACGGCGCCATTCGTGACCGGGAAGCGCTGCGCGACCTGAACGTGGGCGTGCTCGCCCTGGGCTGCGTGCCGGTTCGCGGCGGCGGCGAAGGTACGGGCGAGGTGGATGTCGATCTCGACCTGTGCGGCGTGACGATTCGCGTAGGGGAATACATCACCATCGACCCCGACGGCGTGGTGGTGACGCCGCACGCGCCCTGAAGGTGACTTATGCTGGGGCTAGGCTGCCTGCGGTCAGGTCCAGCCGGCTTTCCAGGTGGATACCCATGATCGTGCTTTACCACTGCGTCAGTGCGCGTTCCTTCCGACCCTTGTGGATGCTGGAAGAACTGGGGCTGCCGTATGAGCTGAAAATGCTGCCTTTCCCGCCCCGGCAGTTGGCCAGGTCTTACCTGGAGATCAACCCGCTGGGCACGATTCCGCTGCTGATCGATGGCAACACGCGAATGACGGAATCGGCGGCCATCTGCCAGTACCTGTGCGCACGCAATGCGCCCACCTCTCTTCAGGTCGACCCTAGCGAGGAAGACTTCGGTGCCTACCTGAACTTCCTGCACTTCGGCGAAGCCACGCTGACGTTTCCTCAGACCTTGGTGCTGCGCTACTCACGCTTCGAGCCTGAAGAAAGACGTCAGCCAGCAGTCGCGGAAGATTATGCCAAGTGGTTCCTGTCGCGGCTGCGGTCCCTGGAGGCGCTGTTGGCCGAAAAGGACTACTTGTGCGCAGGGCGATTCACCGCAGCGGACGTGTCGGTGGGATATGCGTTGATGCTGGCGGGATTCTTGGGACTGGAGGCGCGCTTTACGCCGAATGTGGCGGCTTATTGGGCCAGACTACAGGCTCGGGCGGGTTATCGAAAGGCATTGCAGGCACAGGAAGCCGCCGCCCTGGACCAGGGCGTTTCAACGGCATCTGCGGCAACGGGCTGACGACAGTTCATTTTATGAACTGTCGCGCCTTCAATTAATAATCACGCAACGACTTCTTCAGACTTTCGACCAGAGACAGGTACCCGTCTGCATCTTCCTTGAATGTCTTCTCGAACTGGGAGATTTGCGCCGGGGATAAAAACCGGAAGACATCGATTCGCTGATCCACTTCGTACGAAACAGACGACGTTCGAGGGCAGGGAGACTGAAGCATCTTCCTCATCTGGTTGCCGTCGGCAGAAAACAGGCGAACAGAAACTGCCGGCGTGCCAAACACTTCCTCGCAGACGAACAGCAGATGGCCGACACTTGCGCCTTCCTTGTGCTGGTTGTTTGCATACTCGCCACTCATCGCGCTCAGCACTTCCTGGCCGATGGCTGTGGCCATCTGCGACTTGTCGATGCCGGGAAGCAGCTGAGTCAGGATCTGGCTGGAAACGGGAAGCGTATTGGCGTGTATCGCAAGTGGCTTCACCAGCGTGTCGGACTGAACGAAGAAACCCGACTTGTGGAGCAGCTTGCTCCAGTCGTGGAAATCGAACAGGCCCTTGCCCTCTTCCGCCAAGGCCTTCGTCATGGCCGCGAATATGACCATGACGCCCTCGAAAAGATCGTGGGCTTCTTTGCCCAGCGCATCCAGGCGAGACGTGGTGGCATACCAGAGGTTGCCCGTCACGTTCACCCGGAAGTGGATCAGCTCCTCTTCTTCGGCCGAATCCACGGCGAAGGACGGACCCGCCGCGGCGATGGCCAGTTGCGGACGCGGGCTGCCGCTGTGTATTAGCTCGGACTCGTACGATTTGATGTCCGCATGACCTGCGGGAACGGTTTCACGAATGAAATTTCTCTGCACGATAACCCTCTGGGTTAATGGACCGCTTAGCGAAGAAAAGCCGAAATACCGAGCGGAGTCGACTATATACGTTGCGTTTTGAAACGGTCAATTGGTTCGCTTGGCCTGCGTCGGTGCCCAGTCTTGGGTCGCTGGTCAGCGCTGTAATGACGCCGATTCATGAGATCTGTATCTATGCCACGAGGGTGGTCATGCCTACCATCGCTCGATGCTTCCATGGCAAGTGATCACTGCGCCAAGGGGGAGACACTCAACCTGTCGTGTTGCGAATGCCAGAACTCACCGCCCTTCTTGCCTTCGGGCTCATCTCGCTAGGCATGGTCCTGACCCCGGGACCGAACATGATCTACCTGATCTCTCGTTCGATCTGCCAAGGCCGTCGGGCCGGCTTGATCTCCCTGGGCGGCGTTGCCCTGGGCGTTGTCTTCTACATGCTTTGCGCGGCATTCGGCATCACGGCGCTGGTGATGGCAGTCCCATACGCCTACGACACATTGCGCATCGCAGGCGCGCTGTACCTGCTCTATCTCGCCTGGCTGGCGGTGAAACCTGGTGGCCGGTCACCATTCGCCGTCAAACACCTGCCCGCAGACAGCCCCCGAAAGCTGTTCGCAATGGGATTCATCACCAACCTGCTCAACCCCAAGATCGCCGTGATGTACCTGTCGCTGCTGCCGCAGTTCATTCACGCGGACCAAGGCAGCGTGCTGCTGCAATCCGTGATGCTGGGCGCGACGCAGATCCTGGTGAGCATCAGCGTCAATGCCATGATCGTGGTGCTGGCGGGCACCATCGCGAATGGCCTGGCAGCGCGTCCCGCCTGGTTGATCGCTCAGCGTTGGCTGATGGGAACGGTGCTGGGGGGACTGGCGGTGCGGATGCTCATGGAAGGCAGGCGCTGAACCAGATTCGAGGGAGCTTGGCGTCCACCGACCGCGCGATGTCGTGGAGTTCATGGCCAAGACGATCGACGGGGTCAAGCGCATCCAGCAGTTGCTTGGCTCGGTCGACACGCTGCTGGTCCTCGTCGGCGCGGGCGAGGATGTCGGGGACTGCGATGGGAGCGGCTGCAGCTGGGGCGGCAATGAAGGGCGTCTGCGCGTGGCCATGTGCGAACAAGAGCAATAGCGCTGCCAGTACCAGCAAGAAACCAGACAAGCGTTGGAACTGTAGGCCGGTGGCGGACGGCGCATTCCTAAAACACCAGGATAGCTTTGCTTCGGTGCAGGCGGTGTGGCGAGTGTGGGGGTATTCCCACTGTGCAGGCCGTTTCAAACAGCAGCAACCCGGGTGGTGGGGCGAAAGCCCTGCTGCCGCTAATATCGGACTCGGTTCAAACACGGGTCGGACACCATGCAGATCAGCAAGCTTGCCGCCGCTGTCGCGGCCACCTTCATGACGGCAGGAACTGCCGTTGCGCAGACACCGACAGTACAACTATGGCATTCCGACACCGTCTGGGCTGGACAGGGAATGTGCGCGGCGACATTCACGGTCGATGGTGGGTTCGATGAAGCTATCGAGTCGCTGCAGATCAAGATTGCAGCCGTGGACTCGAAGGGAAAAACGGTCGCCCAGGATACGCTCGAGTTTTCTGACCCCGTGGGAGGTTCGTCGGTCGGCCGTTATGGGCAGGCTTTGTTCGAAAGCGCTGAAGCGTGTGATGACACGCTGAAGATAGCGATCCAGGGGGCGACGGGGGTGGTCGGAGGGAAGCGGCAACGGGTGGTGATTGAGGCGCGGGAATTCAAGCCGTTTCGGATAACGATTGGCAAGTGACCTTGGACTAGTAGGCATCAGTTAGCCGGGCGAGCGCAAACACTGGTCGCCAGCATTTGCGCTCGGCTGCCCAGTCACATAGGAACTCCCGCACTAGCCCACTCTTGCTTACGCACGATAAGCCATTTGTCATTCAACCAAGCTCGCGCCACCGCTACTGCAGATCGCTCCCCGGCTGTGAAGACCATGCCGATGGCACCAGGCCTTTCCCACGCCACACCTCAACCAAATGGACGTGTGCAAGTCCACCCCACACCTCTTCGTCCGCATGATCCAGCACAACAATCTGCATCCTGCCCTTAGTGCGGCTGATAACATGATCAAGGAGCGTGAACACCTTCCTCACCGCCGCGACATCTTCGTTCCTCCATTCGGACTCAGGTTCGACCGCGGTAGAGTTCTCTGTCCGGCGCGCGGGAAAGTAAACCTGACTTGGCTGGTCGTAAATGAGCAGTCCCGGCACTGGATGATGCTGCAACCGGAGGAAGAATCCCTGCAACGCAAGAGTCAACGCAACATGGTACGCAAGCCAATTCGCTCCACTGCCAATTTCCCAAAGATAGTCATCTCGCGTTCCTCTGATGACCTTGACCGTCAGATCTTGGATCAACAAGCGAATCGGCGCATCAGGCCATTCGCCATCAAGCTTTGGAATTAAGCGACCTGAAATTTCCTGGACAGTGTTGATGGCATTCTCAAGTTTCCGGCCGATCTCGTGTTCTGATACCAACTTCGCAAGGGTTTCGACCTGCGCTTTCAACGCGGCAATCTCTTCGCTAAGAGTCGACGACTTGTCTGCAGATTCATACAGCCGCAGCGCCTCCTGCAGGCGGCCAAGGAAGCGCGAGATCTCCTCGCCGCGGGTCGTAATCTTGCGCGCCTCGTCTGACTTTCCTTCCAGCGAACGAATCTCCTGGCGCACCGCCGCAAGTTCACCCAAGACGCCTTCCACTGCCTCGCGCTGCCGAAGCGTTTCCCGACCCAGCGACTCTGCGGCGGTGGGTTGCGAGCGCAGTCGCAGTTCGATCCCCTCCAAAACCTCGCATAGTTGGTCAATCCTGGCACGGGCGGCCTCGCTCGGCTCCAGGGTGGCCAATGGCTGTGTTGATGACAGACCACGAATCCATGAAGAGAGACTCAGACGGTCCCGCTGAATGCGAAGGCCGTTGCCGTAGGCATCGGTACTCTCATCCAATCGCCGCAACTCATGCAGCCGCCGCCTCGACTGGCTAAGGGCCGCCACCAAGTTGGACTCTGCCGTACGAAGCTCTGCAAGCCGGCTCATAATGACATCCATGGACGCCAGGGTCGGAATTGCTGCCCTGGCATCGCTTTGCAAGGCGGCGCGCAACAAATCAACGGTGGAAGGCCAATCGTCGGGGACAACCGTTTCTACTGGGAGCAGTCCGTATTCAATGGCAAGGCGCACCCAAGCAAAACCCTCGCGTTGCCACGCCGATCCCGATTCCTGCCGTGCCCTCAGCTCACTTTCTTTGCGCCTGAGCATACGCTGCACACGGTCGAGTTCATGCCGGGCCTGCAATACCTCCGGGCTAACCGCTCCCAGGACGTAGGGAAAGATGGTCTTGAGCTTCTCGCGATGTTCGGTGGTGTCAGCCTTGAAGAACATCACGTCCGGGTTGGCGATGATGTTCTGTGGCTGAAACAAGAAAGCCATCAGATCGCGGAAGCTGGGGCGAAATTTGAACCGATCTTCGGTGCTTGGCTCGAACTGGAGATTCGATAAACCGGCCAGCCGATTTAAGAGTGCCTTGACGTTCTCGACGTTCTGATTCTTGGCGAGTATTTCCCGTGGCGGGTCGATTTCTGGTGCTTCAAGAACAAACATCTCACCGGAACTCTTCAACTCGCTAGGCTCTCGACGAGCCAATAGCTTCTGGCCTTCAACCGTATCGACGAGCACCCCGAACCACGAGCAGGTCTCGCGAATCACGCCGACCGGGATCGCGCATTTATCCGATCTCAAGCAATAGTCGATAATTGGGATGACCGAAGACTTTCCGGTTTTCGACGCTCCGCTTATGACATTGACCATGCCCGGTTCAAAATGGACGACTCGCGGGTCGCCACCACCTCGCGGCCACAAGATGACCTGTCGCAGTTGAAAGTACATCAGAACTCCACTTTGAGAGTGTGGGCTATCTGCTGATCGGATAAGTCAGCGAACCAGTATCCAATTTTCTCGGATGCCGGACCAAGACGCCGGATTCGCTCAGGCAACGACGGTGCTGTCATGTCGTCGTGCGGGCCTATCGCCCACATCGCTGCCGTTGTCGGGTCGATGCGAAGCAGTCCCGCCTGTTCGGCACACATGAGCGATTCGAGACTTAGCTGACGCAGCGCTAGCGCGCGTCCGTGAACGGCGAAGAGTTCCTCTCGCTGTTCACCCAACTTTGCCGCGAAAAGATGCAGGCCTGAGGCCTTATAGGTGCTCAGCACCTTCTCCAAGGTTGGTGCATGCAGGACCAGCGGAAGAACCATGAACGCCAGTGGCAAGGTGGCCGCCCGGCTGTCACGTTCCTGGAATCCCAATCCAAACTTCCACAACACGTAGGCTCCCAGCGCCTCATTCTGAACAAGAGCCGCTTCGCTCAGTTGGACCTGTCGACCAGTTCCGCTCATTCCTGATCATCCTTATCCAATAGATCCTTATGCTCGGAATGCCACCCAAGCAGTCGCCGCTCGGCCAGATCGTTAAAACTCCCGTGAGTAAAGTGTCCCGGCAACGCACGGCTATCAAGTGACAAATCGAGGATCGAGCAGCGGTTGTAGACAGTGCGGCCCTGAATGATTTTCGTCTTGTCTGCGAACAAATCATTCACTTCGCCCTGGATGGCGGCATGTCGCCGCACTAGTGAGTCCTCCCAATCATCGAAGCTACCGTCGTAAATAAGAGCGGCTAACAATACCGCTCAACGAACCGCAGGCAGATGATTGCGCAGGCGAGCTTTAGTAGCGCTAGATGGGTGCCAAGCTGTCGCTCGAAGCGGATGCGCAGCTTGCCGAATCCAGCGAACCAGGCGTGCGTGCGTT
>JAAIGF010050195.1_pt1 | contig 17835 bp, 12 predicted proteins | sample 6487441 | NCBI WGS metagenome assembly JAAIGF01 (sample SAMN13974129, study PRJNA590717) | phyllosphere metagenome | biome: pepper field; feature: multiple bacterial spot infested pepper fields; material: pepper leaves; isolation source: leaves from pepper fields | host: Capsicum annuum ... | reverse complement strand
TGTTTAGATTCGAGGTCTATCTCAAAATTGATCATACTCGCTTTTCAAAAATTTGATCAAATAGATTTTTCAAACAGAGATCCTCCATTACGATGCACTAAATGTGATGGGACAGTTAGATAAAACGTATTATTGTTGACTTAACAACTTTCTGTAATGAGCGGGAGAAAAGTTTGTAATTCGTTTGAAAGAAACGGAGAAGGAGGAGGGCGCGGCGTATCCCAGTTGGAAAGCGATCTCTTTGAATGTATACTTATTTTCTGCAATTAGCTGTTTCGCTTCCTGCATTTTCAAATTTGTCGCATACTCGAAAATTCCCATATGAAACAGGTGTTTAAATCCTTTCTTCAATTTAAATTCATTTATGCCGAATTCTTTGGATAAATTCTCAATGGTGTAAAATTTATCCAGATTACCTGCGATGAAATTAGCAATGCTTTGTAGCTTTTGTTCTTCTTCCGCACGCAAAGCGACAGCATCTTTCGGCTTGTTAGGGTATTGTGCCTGTGCGATTTGAAATAGCATACCGAGCAGAAGAAAGATTTTGCCCTTCATAAAGTATTCTTTGCTGACATCATCTAACTCAGCATTTTTCAATTCCGAAAGCAATTGTGCTATTTCTGGCGTTATGAGAACTCCGTTAGGGAAGAGGTGTGCATGGCGATCTGCGAGTACATCCTCTACAAAATCTTTGACAAACGGATGGGTACTAATCCATTCTTGAAAATGAGAAAGCTCTAAATAAATATCCAAATGATGATAATGCTTATTTTTTTCTATCGGAACTTTGATCGAGCAACCTTTGGGTACGTAATGAATATAGCAATGATAGGGTTGGTATTGTTGAATGCGCCCATCAATGGAGTCGGTTACCATGTTTGGTCCTAAGAAAAAGCTAATTTCCACATAAGCGCTAGCTTCCACAACGCTACTCAGTTGAAAGTCTTCGCGATATAGCTGATGGTATTCCCGAATCGCTAATTTTTCGGACTCATAGATATAAATCGTTTTGAAATCCCCCACGTCGTTTCGCAAGGTTTTCTCCGACTTTGTGTTTTCTTCTGCGCCGGTTAACGGCCATATATGGTCATCATAAAAGAAGTCGTTGACTTCTCGCTCCTGCGTTTCTTTCATCACGTGTTGCTCCCGTATTCTAAAGCTTTTATACCGATTTCGATATAATCGAATATCCGCATTGCCTACTTTTGCCAAAATTAATTAAACTAATTCTAAATAATAAGGATGGAAATATATAATTGGTTCTCAAGCAGCAAAGTCCGAGCATTTTTTGGTGCTTTAATTTTGACTATGTTGCTTCCCGGCCTGTCGTCTGCGCAGGAAAGCGGAGATGTAAAAGGAAAAGTAACCTCGAAAGAAGGCTCTGCATTAGCTGGTGTTCAGGTTGTTATCGATAAATTGTCGAAAAAAACAGTGACGGATGAGTTTGGTAACTACACATTCAATAATGTGGCAGAAGGCGAACAAGAGGTGACGGCGACATATCGTCAATTTTCGAATACTAAAACGGTTTATGTAACAAAAGGTGCTGTTTCGCAAACAGATTTTGTTATACAGATCGGAAACGACGAAATCGAGTCGGTATTGGTTTCTGCGAACCGCAGAAATGTGCCGTCTTCCACATTGCGTCTGTCGGAGAACCTATTGGTTACACCACAAAATATTGTGGTGATGGATAAAAGCTTATTCAATGACCAAATGATTTTTTCTACGGCGGAAGGTTTTACGCGTAACGTGAGTGGTGCGCGCACAATTCTTCACCAAGAAGATGCGAAAGCGGGAATCGCCGTTCGTGGATACACAGCATCCAATTTGCGTAATGGAATGGACGTAAGCGGAAGTTTCGGACCACTTCGTGAAGATATGGCTTTTGTTGAGCGTATCGAATTTGTAAAAGGGCCTGCTGGATTTATGATGGGAAATACCCAACCTGGAGGTTTCTACAATATCGTTACGAAGAAACCAAAAGGCGATGACGCGGTGAATTCTGCTCGTTTGAGTTTAGGAAGTTATGGTTTATATCGTGCGGAAGTAGATTTAGATGGTAAACTTTCGAAGGACGGCAAATTGTTAGGTCGTTTCAATGTGATGGGAACGAAAAAAGGTTCACATGTTATGAACTCCAATAACGAACAGTTTGTAATTAACCCATCCATTAAATATGTGGCTTCCGATAAAACAGATTTCACGGCGGAATATATTCTATCGCAAAACGCTTTTACGGGCGGTTTTTCAAAGTACGCGTATGGCGTAAATGGATTTAAAGAAGTTCCGAGAGAATTTAACTTCTCGGATCCAATTATTGATCCTGTTATGCTTAGCGAACACAATGTTTTTGGTACAGTAAATCATTATTTCTCTGACAACTGGATGTTGACGGGACAGTTTGGGTATATCAATTCCCAAATGGAAGGAGAATCTTTACTTCCTGTTTTTAATTCGTTGAAAGAGGACGGAAATACGTTGCGCTTTTTAGGTGCAAATGATGCCATCAATACATCAACTGTTGGACAAATTTTTACAAAAGGAAAGTTTGATATCGGTGACGTTCAGAATAATATCCTGGTAGGTCTGGATATGGGGACTAAAATGTATGCGGCAGATTGGTCAACAATTGGTGTTTTAAAAGATACGTTTAACATATATAATCCAGTATTCGGTCATTTGAAACAATCTGATATTCCTGTGCATGATCGAAGTAAATCTTTGCGTGAACGCGGAGCGATGTACCTTACTGAGTACAGCTACTATTCTGTACATTTTCAAGATGAGGTTCATTTGTTAAATGATAAACTTCGTTTAGGTGCTGGTTTACGCTACACGACTACCACGCGTACAAGCGCAGCTTCGAATGGTGCACGCGTAAACAATCACGCTTTCACCCCACGTTTCAGCATTACAGGATTGTTAACACCTACGTTGACAGCCTTTGCGTTGTACGATCAGAGTTTTGAGGAACAGCCAGGTACACAAGTCAATGGAAATCCAGTTGATCCAGCGCGTGGTATCAATAAAGAGATTGGTTTGAAGAAATCCTTGTTCAATGGCAACGTATTGGCGAGCTTAACAGCTTATCACTTGGTGCGTACAAACGTGACAACAACAGCGGGGCCAGATCGTCCAGGATTAGTGGAGCAATCAGGCGAAGCAACTTCTAAAGGGATTGAGGTAGATGTAAACGGTCGTATTTCTCCTTCGTTCAGCGTTATGTTCAATTACGCTTATACGGATGCAAAGATTACAAAAGATAATGATCCTACACGTGTTGGTCGTATGTTGTACGGAAACGCGGAACATATTACGAATGCGTGGCTAAATTACACGTTAGTAAATGGGCCAGTTCAAGGATTAGGTTTCTCGGTCGGATATGAATATCAGACAAAACGCGCAGCTTGGTTGCAAAGTCCAAGAGAAAAATATTTACCGGATGATTTGTTCTCCCTAGATTTGGGTACGTCTTTCAAGCGTGACAACTACAATATTGCATTGGTTGTAAGTAACGTATTAGATCGCTATAATTACACCGGTTTTGTTCCGGGAGCTTGGGGATATACGCACTATGGCTGGAGATCATTGCCGCCAAGAAGCTTCCGTTTAACTGTAGGATATACATTTTAGAAAATATGATTACCACGAGCTGTTTGCTTTTTTTTACAGGATTTGTGGTTTGGATGAGTACCTCCAAGCGTTTGGTATGGCCGGATAAACCGGCCATACTGCTACAATTGCAACGTGTGCGATTCAGCAAAACGCTTGGAAGTATTCTTTTTCTTGCTGCCACCGCTTTATGCGTAAAAGCATTAGGTTTGTCGAGTGGCATTTTCGCTGCTGTCGTTATTTTAATGACGATAGCTAGCGTTTGCGTGTTGTTCTTTCCGCTATCTTGGCTGAAAGCGCAATACGTTTTGGTGATTTATGTGATCTGTCTGTTATTCGAAGTGCTTTAACTATGCCTGCAAACAAAAATTTTTGACAAAGTCGGGTTGGCTTCGATTAAACAAAATTATCATCGGCACGCTTGGTGGCTATGCAGTTATGTTTAGTTTTCACCTGCTGATGACCGTATTTTTTCCAAAGGAAAATGTGGTGGCAACGGCATTTTTTACCGGCTACGTAGCGTGGGCACTGCTACTTTTGTGGGCTTTCGTGGCTAAATCTGTTTGGCGAGTTTGGATCGTTTATTTGGTTTGCATCGCTGTATTTTCCGGACTTTACTTTCTTCTTCGCGCATAATAATTATGGATCCTAGAAAATACAACATCTACTTTCATACGCATACAATCAACGGAATTATCATTGCAGCTTTATTGTATGTTATATTTTTTGCCGGATCTTTTTCTTTCTTTAAAGATAGCATCAGCGCGTGGCAGAAAGGAGACATGAGCCATTCAGCGCTACAAACGGATTACAATTATGCTCTCGATTCCCTATCCAAAAAACATGATCTGCGGGGAAGGGATTTTGATATCTATGTGTTAAATGGTGGACACGGAGCATACATCAATATGTCGGTTTCCAAAGATTCGACCATCAGCAAACCGAAGCCTGCCGGAGATGCTCCCAAGCTTGGAAGGCGAGGCGGAGGCGATGAAGATTCTGCATATTTTCTTTATTTCTTCGCCAATCGCGAAGCGAGTAGTTACGCGCAAGGATATGATATGGGCGAGTTCTTTTACCGCTTACATTTCTTGGCACCGCTCAATCAAATTCCTATCCGAATCGGCACGCCTTTCGGTTATTTGTTAGCCGGTGTAGTTTCTTTTTTGTTTTTATTCGCGTTGATTACAGGATTATTCTTGCATTGGGATAAAATCAAAACGAACTTTTTCTTGTTTCGACCGTGGAGCAAATGGAAAACTGTTTGGACAGATATGCACACCGTATTGGGCGTAATTGGATTCCCTTTCCAATTGATGTTCGCTATTACGGGCGTAATCCTTATCGTAAATTTTGCACTCACTACGCCTTTTGCTAAAGTGCTATATGATGGAAAGCAGGAACAATTATTCGAAGATTTGCAGTATAACCGAACAATAGATGTTCCGTACAGCTATTCGGCGCTGAACAGTAAATTCGACCTGAATGATTTCATTGCGGAATGGCAGCAAAAGTGGGGGAGCAGCAAAATTTTTAGAATACACATCCGGAACTTCAACGATCAGAACATGCAAGTGGTTTTGGAATCGAAACCTCATCCAACGCAAAGTTTTGCAGGTTCGGGATTTGTCAGACAGGAAATTGCAACGGGCAAAGTTTTGGAATCTAAATCACCAATTAACGAAGGGAACTACATTGATGGCGTACGCAGCTTAATCTACCATTTGCACTTCGGCGACTTTGGTGGCACACCGCTTCGTTTAGTGTTCTTTGTATTAGGACTAATGGGATGTGTTGTCATCATCTCGGGAATCATGATTTGGCTAGTAGCTAGAAATAAGAATAATATTCCATTATATAAACGAAGATTCAATTTTTGGGCAAGCAACGTATTCTTGTCGGCTTGTTTGGCGATGCTCCCCGCGACCGCGTTTACATTTATTATGGTGAAAATACTTCCCGAGGTTAATCAGCCGATTATCTATCGCACGTATTTCTATAGTTGGCTAGTTTTGGGATTAGCTTTGGTGGCTTTGAGAAATCCCTCGAAAGTTAATCTTTACTCTTTGCTACTATCCGGTTTGCTGTGTTTGGCAGTGCCAATAGTCAATGGTGCGCAAACCGGACTCTGGCTTTGGAACACTTGGCGAATCGAAGGAAATGGCATTTTCCTAATTGATATGCTGTTCGTTATTTTGGGCATATGTTTTTTGTTCGCGTTCTTCGAAGTACGTCGTCAAGGTAAACCTTTCGAGGTGTTGCTAGGAAAAGGAAAATAATATTACCCGAAACTGGAAATTGCTCGAGAACGGATTTCCTCTACATTCAAGCCTGCCATTTTCAACTTTTCGGACGCTTGCTTTTCGATTAAATCTTTCAGTAAAATAAAGGTTTCGTCAAAAGCGACGTGTTTGCCGATAACAAAAGAAAGATCGTATTCGATTTCTTCCCAAGTAGCGATGTCGGCATGGTTGTGTTGCAACTGGACTTCGAGCTTATCAATAGCGTTTGCCACTTTTGCTTCGAATGTCTGTTTTTCCTCAAACTCAAAAAAGAGATCGTAAATTTCTTGTCCATTCGCTTTACTTAGCATTTCTCGAATCCGATTGATTGCCAACTCCTCGCGCTGCTGTTTTAATATCCGCAATTCCGGATTACGTATCTGATCCAAAACGGATACATCACCTGCTTCGGCCTCCACTAAGTCGTGAATGACAATCATCTTCAGCAAACGAGATAAATCAACTTGCTCATCCAAAAGTGGTTCTAACAAAATCGCCATCAAAGACATTCGCCAAGTATGTTCTGCCACGCTTTCTTGTCTTCCATTGGATAGCCAGCTGTGGCGAAGCTCAAATTTTAATCTTTCTGCCAATTGCAGAACTTCTAAAACGGCAGTAAGTTGTTGTGTTTTAATTTCGGAATTCATTTGTAAACGCATTAGTTTAAATGATGGACAAATGTAGATAAAATGTGATGATTCTAGGAGCTATTAGTATTGACAATAAAACGTATCCAAGAAGATACTGAAGTGTTTCTGTTCAAAAATTATTGTATGAGTTCAATCTGTTTTTTTTGTGAAGTGTCTGTTTAACTGTATTTTAGTTTTATAAAAACTAACCACTAGAATGCGACATTTTTATTTTTGCTTAGGAATATTCCTACTTTCCAACAATCTATCAGCGCAGCATATTGACATACGTATTGATACAAAAAGTGCGGAAGCGATTATTTCTCTATTAGATCGCTCTCCGGATATGGTCTCCAACGATGAATTAATTCGAATTTCAAAATTACCCGGAAATCAACATCTCATTGAGAAAGTCAAAGGATCAACCGGGGCGGGAAGCGATGTATTCATTTCAACTTTAAAGGAATTAATAGAGACAGGCGATATTGAGGGGGATGATAAATATCAATGGAAATTTGTACAACAATCGCTTCCGAAAATTCGAGGATTGCTCCAAAAAGTCCATTCATCTGGAGAAAATTTGAGTGACGACATCGCCAGCCGAATCAAAATGTATACGCCGGATAAAATTAGTCTAAAAGCACAAGCGTATTTCATCGTTGGAGGTGATGCCCTAGGTTTCACATTGGATGGAGAGTCTTTCCATGTTGCACTTCAGAATATCGGTGATGATTATGAAGGATTAAAAGTTTTGATGATGCACGAATTGTATCATAATATACAAAATGAAGGGCTTAATCTGCGTGAGCGCATATTTGGAGAAAAACCGAGCTACAATGAAAAGGCGACCTATGCACTATTGTACGAATTGTGGTCTGAGGGTTTAGCTAATTTCGTAGGAGATTACACTAAAATTGAACAACCAGGCGAATTTGCGCGGAGCCAAATCGCAGTGTATGAGAAAAACGATCAGCGTAATCGCTCCAACTTTTATTTGTTTGAAACCCTACTATACCGGGCGTTTCACGACCCGAAAGTGAGTTATGGACAGCTCTACAATATTGGCTTCACTACAGAGTTTGATGAAGTTTTTTATGCTGTCGGCTACGAAATGGCAAAACAATTAGTATCTGTTTATGGGAATCAGGTGGTAAAGGATTTAGTACTTCAAGATCCTGTTCGATTTGTAAGTCGTTATGTTGAATTACGCCAGCAAAATCCATCCATGAAATTGGTTCCTTTAAGTAAAAAAACCGAAGATTTGATCTCAAAAATGCTTACTTGGGAGAATCGAATTTAGCGTTCAAATAGAAAAGCCTTCCAATTTTTGAAAGGCTCCATTTTCTTGAACGAGAAAAATTAATCAGTCATCGCTTCACCGGACTTTCTAAATATAAAGTTTCCGTAGATATGTCTTCTTGCGAAACGGCTTGGTGAGTCGGAGTTTACCATCTTGACGTAGGTGTTTTTTGGAACACCAATGTATTCAAACATTTGTCCGTTCAGATGCTGTACTTTAAGAATGGATTTCTCTAAATAGAAATCGTGTATATTCGATTTGGTGATCGTTTCTGTGTATTCTTCTTTATATTTTTCTTGTGTTTCAGCATGTATGCTTACTAGGAAATGATATGCCTCAATAACCGTTTTGCTTTTCTCTTCCGCTTCGTTTTTCGCTTCCTCGTTGTCGACAAACTTATCAGGATGCGTATCCTTCATCGCATTTCTGTATATGGTTTTAAGCTCTCTTAGCGTCACATTTTTGTCTACGCCTAATAGGTTCCTATAATCTGCAATTTTTTTCATCGCGGTATTCTTTTGAAATGCAAAGGTAAGACAATTTCATTTCAGAAGTGGCGCTCTTCTCAAAATTGAATCGAATGGTATAGTTTACTCCATACACAAGTTAAATCGATCATCGTTCGCATCATTGAAATTTTTATACAACCTCGATTGATACTATTTGGTAAAAAATTGAGCTAAAAAGTCAATTTTTTCCTATTGCAATTGAAGACTTTTGGAAAGTCGTTTGAACCGCGACTCCGATTATAAACAGTTAGTTAACCTATGTCTGCAATGATGGATATATACCTGCCAGTGATGAGGCACGTACCTTCCGCCTAAATTGTTAATCATGATGAATAAATGCTACTTTATTCTTGTCGTTTTGTTGGCAAGCCTAAGTCCCTATCGGGCATCCATTGCGCTAGCGCAATCCCAAAGCATCCAAATTTCTGGTACTGTAACTTCCGAAGATGGAAATCCTGTCGAAGGAGCGACCGTGCGCGTGAAAGGAACAGATCGTGCGACCTCTACCAATGTGGATGGACGCTACACAATTGAGCTGCCCACCGCCGGAGCCACTACATTGGTGTTCAACTCTACCGGCTATGCCATGCAAGAAGTTCCCATCCAAAACCGCACAGCCATCAACATAACTTTATCTACCGACGTACATGGTATGGATGAGGTTGTTGTGGTAGGTTATGGATCCATGCGTAAGAAAGATCTTACAGGAGCGGTCACACAAATACGGCCGGATGCTATTGCGGATGAAAATCCGAGAACTGTGCAAGATATCCTGCGGGGAACGCCTGGCGTACGCGTCGACTTTGATCCACGGGCAAAAGGCGGAGGTGGTTTGCAGATTCGCGGTCAGCGCTCCGTGTATGATGCCGGAGGACATAATAGTCCATTGTTGATTTTAGATGGAATGATCTATTATGGAGAACTTTCTGAGATTAATCCGGATGATATTGAGCAGATGGATATCCTGAAAGATGCGTCGGCAGCGGCGGTATACGGTGCTCAGGCTGCAAGCGGCGTTATTATCATTACCACAAAAAAAGGAAAACCAGGAAAACCGGTAGTGAATTTCCGTTCGAATATCGGTACATCGACCTTAGCTACCTATCGCGAGCTATTTAATCAGGATGAGTATTTGAAACACCGCGAAGATTGGTTAACAAAAAACACCTATGGAATTAATCCGAATACAGGCGCTTATGAAGCGTATCGTACTGGCACATTTGCAAATCGTCCCGGATATTTCATGCGTCCGGATAGATTGCCTGCGGATGTCTCCGCCGATACGTGGCGAGCGTACACCACGAATACCGCTGGCGAATCGGATATGGCGATTTGGGGTAGACGTTTAGGATTTCAGGGAAATGCATTGCAGAATTTCTTAGACGGCAAATTTACGGATTGGTCCGATCGCGTGTTTCGTACAGGTTTTGACCAGGATTATAATGGAAGTGTGAGTGGTGCTGGCGATAGAGTAAACTATTACTTGTCCATGGGCTACATGAAAAATCAGGGCGTGGTCGTATCCGACAACTACCGTGCAGTACGTGCCAATATGAAAGTAGATGCGAAAGTCACCAATTGGTTTGAGTTGGGCGCAAACGTAAATTTCCAAAATCGGTCTGACGGGAATATCGATATCGACCAAGGACAAGCTTTAAGAAACAGTCCGTACGCAGATTATGCGGATGCAAACGGAAATCCTCAACAATTCCCATTAAGCGGCGAATTCAGTCAACGCGGATACAATTTCGATTTTTTGAGGCAGTATTTCGAATTGGAGAAAGGCTTTACCACATTGAATTCTATTCTCCAAGCGCGCGTGAAATTGCCGTTCAATATCAATTACTCGTTCAATGCCTCACCACGTTTCCAATTCTTTCACGATCGTTATTTTATGTCCGCAAAATTGCCGGGATCAAATCCTAAGGATCGTGGCGTGAATCGTGAACAATCGCAACGATTTGATTGGTCGATTAACAATGTGTTAAACTGGGATCATGAATTTAATGACAAACATCGTATCAACGCAACCTTCGTATATGAAGCCGAAGATCGTAGATCTTGGAAAGATGTTATCAATGCTAGAAACATTCAGCCAACAGATGAGCTGGGTTTCCATAATACGGGTAATGGAACAAAAGAAGATAGTAGCTTCTCTAGTTACGATGATCGGCAGACGGCGGACGGCATGCTTGGTCGTTTGCACTATGTGTATGACGACCGCTACCTAGTAACTACCTCATTACGACGCGATGGTTATTCTGGTTTTGGAGCTTCTAATCCACATGCCTATTTCCCATCGGCGGCAGTAGCTTGGAACTTCACCAATGAAAGTTTCTTCAACTGGAAAGATATAGTAGATAATGGTAAGCTTCGCCTTTCTTACGGTGAGAATGGAAACCGCGCGTTGGAAGATCCCAATTTAGCTTTGTCGAATCTCTACGGAGGAAGCGGGCATATGCAAGGCTATATCAATGCTGCTGGAGACTTAGCATTATATCGCTACTTAATGGCTCAACGTCTGGCAAATCCGGCTTTGCAATGGGAGAAAACAGCATCATGGAATTTGGGTTTGGAGTTTACCATGTTTAATAATCGCTTGTCGACAACCATGGAATATTATAGCATGAGCACAAAGGATATGATTATGCAACAACGCTTACCGACGTTTATCGGATTTGATCGTATCGCGACAAACTTGGGAGAAGTGACGAATAAGGGCTTCGAGCTTACCGTGAATACGGTAAATATTCAACGCGAAAATTTCCGTTGGTCTACCAATTTCGGTATGTCCTATAATAAAAATCGCATTAAGCACCTGTATTACCAATACGAAGATATTATCGGCCCTGATGGAAACGTTATTAGTCGTACGGAAATCAACGATATTCCAAACGGTTGGTTTATTGGTCAGCCCATTGATGCTATTTGGGATTATAACGTAACTGGTATCTGGCAAACCAGTGAATACGATGAAGCGGTTCGTCACGGACAATTGCCAGGTGATCCGAAGGTGGCCAACAACTATACTGCTGATGATGTCACCAATGCAAATGGAACAGTGAGGCCTGTTTACACCGATATGGATAAAGAATTCTTAGGTCGTAAGGTTGCACCATTTCAGTGGTCACTTCGTAGTGATTTCACCTTGTGGAAAAACTTTAGCGCATCTTTTAATCTTTACGCATACACCGGACATAAAAGGCTGGAAGGCATTTATCTGAACAACGACGATAATGGTGGTCACATGACCTATGGTTTAGCAAATATGGCGCGTAAAGAATATTGGACGCCGGACAATCCCACCAATGAATATGGAAGGATAGAAGCTGCTGGACCGATTGGTGCTGGTGGTGTGCGCAAATTGTACAATCGTTCCTTTGTCCGCTTGGAAAATATTTCCATTGGCTACACATTGCCGAAACGCTGGACCTCCAATGTGGAACTAAGCACAGTTAAGTTCTTTGGAGCTGTGCGTAATGTGGCGGTTTGGTCACCAGGATGGGAGTACGGCGACCCAGAAACTCAAGACACAGGTAGCTGGGCACCTCGCCTTTATACGTTCGGTCTAAACCTAGTTTTCTAATCTTAAAAAATACGTTATCATGAAAAATATATATCAGCGATCGACTCGTATTTCAAAAATTATCTACTCCGTAATGGGCGGCGTTTTGCTACTCAGCGGATGTTCTAAAGATTTCTTAAAACCTAATCCGCTATCGGTTTTCCAGCCGGAAACGGTGTATACAACGGAGGCGGGAATTATGGCCACGATGGCGATTTGTGATCGGCACATGAAACTGTATTGGGCGACTAGCCACAACGAAATGTTGACTATGGGAACCGAATACATTTTCTCCGAGTTAATGGTTTCCGGTGCTACTGACAAACGTACGATGCTCGCCGACGTAGCAAATATGTTGACTCCTACGAGCGAAACAGTTCACCAGAACTTGGATCGGACAAACAGTATTTGGTATATGTGGGACGAAACCTACAAAGGAATTTCCTACGCAAATACCATATTAAAATATGTGGACCAAGTAGAAGGATTGGACGAAAATGTGCGTAATGCATATAAGGGAAGAGCGTATTTTCACCGCGCCTTTCGTTACATGAATTTGGTGTTTCAATTTGGAGACGTTCCCTTGGTTACGACCTTGGTGGATGGACCAAAATTGAACTACAAAAGCACCGAGCGCGAAGCAATTTTGAAAATGTTGGTGAAGGATATGGAATATGCCGTCGAATGGGTGCCAACGCAAGCGCAAACAAACTTAATTGGTTTGGTAAATAAAGGTGCCTGCAGGATGCTATTAGCAAAGCTATATCTAGCAACGGGTGAATATGCCAAAGCAAAAGAGCAAACCGATATTATCATCGAACAATCGGGATATTCTTTGATGACCGCTCCATTCGGAACGTTTAATCCGGGCGGTGAAGCGCGTACTTGGCCGATCACTCGTAATGTGATTTGGGATTTGCATCGCGCGGAGAACAAATTGATCGCATCGAATCGCGAGGTCATTATGGGGATTCCAAATCGTGGATCCGACGCAGAATCCTTCGTGCAGATGCTAACGATGCGCGTGTTATACCCGTTCGTTTTCGATAACCGCGTGCAAGCTCCAGATGGCCGTCAGGCATTATTGAACATTCGCCGGAACAGCGGTGATTATAATCCCATGTACGATTACATGCGCGCATTCGGTCGCGGTATTACCACATTTCGTCCAACCTATTTCCAAACGCATGCGTTATGGAATGTGAATGGTGTGGTTGATGCTACCGATCTTCGCCACAGTTCTAGCTCTGGAAATTGGATGCGTATGGAAGATTACAAAGTAAATAACAAAGCTTCGCTGCAGTTCGGTCAAAACTTAACGCTATTTCACCCAACAACAGGCCAGTTGCTTTGTAGTGATACCATTCGCCGCTGGTTTGATGTGCCGCATTATAAGTTTTTCTTGAACGATCCGGTTGGCGAGGCGAATATTGTCGGTTCGGATGGTCTTCGCGGAGCAACGAACGGCGGAATCGCAGACTGGTATTTATATCGCTTGGCGGAAGCTCATCTACTTCGTGCAGAAGCAAAATTTTATTTAAATCCAGCTGACGGAACTATTAAGGACGATTTGAACATCATTCGCCAACGTGCGCAGTGTACACAGTTATACCAAGGTGCCGTAACGATCGGCGATATCATGAATGAGCGAGCACGTGAGTTGTATTGGGAAGAATGGCGTAATGTGGAGTTGAAGCGCGTTTCCCTCTGTCTTGCGCGAAGCGGAAGAGCGGATGAGTGGGGAAATACGTATAGTTTGGAAACGTTCGACAAGCAATCCGGAACGGATGCGAGCGGAGGAAGCTATTGGTATCAGCGCATTAACCGATTGAGTATGTACAACAAGGGCCCAATTCAGGTAAATGCAACTGGAAATGCAAATCCAAACTATACCATGGATAAAAAAAACATGTACTGGCCCATTCCTTATGCGGCGATAACTGCGAATACGCGGGGCACATTGAGTCAAAACTTTGGTTACGATGGCTACAATGCTGGCGTTGAAAAATGGAAAACTTGGGAAGAAGCAGTGGCTGACGAAAGCAAAACAGAATAGGCAGAGGATTATTGGTGGTTAATTTGTGATGGGCTTCTGCCGGCAATACAAACGCTGGCAGGAGCCCTTTCATCGTTAGTCAAAACAGATGGGAAACGATTGATCGTCCGCGCAGGAAATTTTTATAATTATTAGCTAACTTTGCTCGCTCGATAATAATTAGTTTCTCAACGTGTTTTGTTATGTGCCGTACGTTTATTCTCCTGCTTTCCCTTTTTGCTGCGGTCAACGCTTCTGCTCAGCAACCTATTGACTCCCTTAAGTCCATCTTAGACTCGACGCTATTGGAAAAACCTAAATTTCAGCAACAGCCGGGTTTAGCACTAGCAGCATCCAAAATATTTTTCTCAGAAAAACCTTGGTCTATAAGTGGTTTTGGTGAGTTTAACTACGTGCCCGTACAGCAAAATGTGTCTGCTGACTTAGGTGATTTGGAATTGTACTATTCCGGACTATATCGCTACGCGACGTTCTTCGGTTATCGGTTAAGCGATAAGTTCATTTGGAATTCGGAATTTCAAATCGAGTTTCTACATGATCAAGATGGAAATTCCAAACATGAAATTGTACTTGAAGCTTTTGTGGATTATCTATTTGCGGATTATTTGAAGGCGAGGTTGGGATTTTACCCTTTAACGATTGGTTACGTAAATAATAACGATGAACCAGTAATGTTTTATTCGGTCAATCGTTCGGAAGTGGAGCGCTTGATTACCCCGTCGACATGGATTGAGTTCGGAACCATGTTTTATGGCAATATTTCCAAAGATTGGAGCTATGCTTTGGGTTTCTCGCAAGGATTAAATAGCCGTCATTTTCTAGGTGGAAGTTGGATTCGACAAGGAAGGGAAATCCGATTAGATGTTCCGAAATCCATCGCGGTTAATCCGCAAATCAATTATCATGGCGTGTCTAATCTGACCCTTTCGGCTTCTGGTTACTACGGCAATTCGGGTCAAGGCGAAAAGGTAGCAGTAAATGGACAAGATGAAGAAATTAAAGGGCGGATCAACCTGACAACCGCTTACGCAAAGTACGATTGGCGCAACTTTCGCTTGATCGCGCTAGGAACTTATGGAACGCTCGGAGATACGGAAAAAATCTACCAGCAAACAGAACAAGAAGATGCGGGCTCAGGACAAGTGCTTGGAAGAAGAACCTATGGCTATCTGTTCGAATTGGGAAACGATATTCTGCCTTATTTGCGCAAAGGAAATAGCTCGAGTAAACAGCGCAAAAGCTCGTTTTTGTTCGACCCTGAAGAAATGAAATTGAGTTTATTTGGTCGCTACGAACGGTTGGATACACATCAAGGTGTTCAACCATCATTGATGGCGTTGCCGAGAACAGAAAGCAACATGCGAATTACTACATTGGGCGTTAATTTCAACACCCGAGAAAATATCGTGTTGAAAGCCAATTATCAATACCGGAAAAGTTTATTGATGGAAAATGGAAAGCCGGTTAGCAACATCGTTGAAACCGGCTTAGGATTTATTTTTTGACCAATTTGTACGCAACTACGCTGTTGCTGTTGAAAGTCGGCACGTATAAGGTTTTCTTGGCTGGATCATAACCTAAATCCGCGGTATTCATCTTTCCGCGCGTATCCAAAAGTTGCTCCAATGATCCGTCAGCTCCCAAATAGTAGATCAATCCTGGCCAACAAGTAATCAAGAAATCATCGTTTCCAACGGGCTCAATACCGTCACCATTTTCTTCCAACTTGTCCGTGATTACCGTTTTGTTTTTCTGTTGATCCACTTTCCACAATTCCTTTCCTGCCAAAACATATAGGAAATCGCCAATGGATTTTAGGCCATTTACGTTATTAACGCCATCAAGGTATAACGAAGGTTGATCGTTTTCGATTACATGAACTTTATGCTCTCGGGAATCCGAAACGAAAATTCGACCTTTGGCATCCGCCGTTACATCGTTCAAAAACTTGGAATCTGCGATCGCAATTTTCTTCAGCACTTTACCTTTCTTGATGTCTATTACCACCACATCAGTAATGTCGGCTACGTATAGCAAGTTGCCATGTTGTGCCATTCCTTTAGGCGCATTCAATCCTTCAATCCAAGTAGCGTTCTTTAGACTTCCGTCGCTATTCAGCACCGCTACGCCGCCTTTTCCGTCTTTTTCGGTGCCGCTTCCGTCGATTAAGGAAACGTATAATTGTTTGGCGTTAGCAGTTGGAAGCACAGATTCCGGAACGGGAAGTTGCTCGTTGGATTCCCACAATTTTTCTAATTGATGTTGCGCATGAGCAGAATAACTGCAAAGCGATAATGCAAGAATGGCTAGGGTATTTTTCATAGCTGTGTGTTTATAGATGTCTGTAATTTATCAAAAAAAGGGAAGAATGTCAAAGGTTTAGCGCGCTTTGCGTATCTTTGCCTTTGTGAAAGATAATGTAAAATTGGTGGATATCAGAAGTTTGAGTGTGGATCAGTTAAAGCTGAAACTCACGGAGATGGGGGAACAGGCATTTCGCGCAAAGCAAATCTATGAATGGCTTTGGCAAAAATCCTGCACATCGTTCGATGAGATGAGCAACCTGAGTAAAGCACTTCGTGAAAACTTGAAAAGCCATTTTACCATCAATGCTGCGCAAGTTCGTCAATCTCAAATCAGTACGGACAAAACCATAAAAAGCACGTTTACGCTTTATGATGGCAATGTCATCGAAGGCGTGCTAATTCCAGCCGATTCCCGTATGACGGCTTGCGTGAGTTCGCAAGTAGGATGTAGCTTAACCTGTAAATTTTGTGCGACCGGTTATATGGATCGTAAGCGGAACCTTAACGCCGACGAAATTTACGATCAGGTGGTGCTTATTGCTAAGCAAGCGGAAGATCATTACCAACAACCATTATCCAACATCGTCTACATGGGAATGGGCGAACCGTTGTTGAATTATGCCAATATGATGAAATCGGTCGAACGTATTACCTCGCCGACCGGGTTAAACATGGCAGCGAAGCGAATTACCGTAAGTACTGCGGGTATTGCGAAGATGATTAAGAAGCTGGGTGATGACGAAGTTCGTTTCAACTTAGCGCTTTCTCTGCATGCTGCAAACGACGAGAAACGCAATGAGATTATGCCGATCAACGAGCAGAACTCATTGAAAGCATTGGCAGAAGCATTGAAATACTATTACGCGAAAACCAAAAATCCGGTTACGTTCGAATACATTGTTTTCCACAATTTCAATGACGAAATCACGGATGCCAAAGAATTGGCCAAATTCTGTAAGCATATCCCTTGTAAAGTAAATATCATCGAATACAATCCGATTGCTTTGGCAGATTTTGTAAATGCGGAAGCGGATAAGATTGATGTATTTGCGGATTATTTGCGTTCGCAAGGCGTAATTACCAACGTGCGTCGTAGTCGTGGAAAAGATATCGATGCGGCCTGCGGTCAGCTGGCTATTAAAGATAAAACCGCCGAGGAAGTTTCTTAAGCTTGCTTTTTCCTTCCTTGTCGGTGCTAACTAATTCCAACTATGAAGATGGAAGTAACAACATATTGGCAAGGATTAATTCATCTGCTGTTTCCACAGAAATGCGCAGGTTGTGAAGAGGTGCTCGCTCAGCAAGAAGTAGTCATCTGTTCGCATTGTTTACTCCATCTGCCCAAAACCGATCATCACCTTGATCCGGAGAACCAAACCGCAAAGCAATTATGGGGAAAAGCGCCCTTAAATGGTGCGGCATCCATGTTGTATGTGTCTAAGTCGTCGAGCGTACAGCGTATGCTGCATCAACTAAAGTACGGCGGACAGCGCGAAGTAGGATTGTTGTTCGGTGATATGTTTGGAGAACTGTTGGTCGGAACATCCATCATCGAAAATGCTGATCTTATCGT
>JAAIGF010006952.1_pt1 | contig 17841 bp, 15 predicted proteins | sample 6487441 | NCBI WGS metagenome assembly JAAIGF01 (sample SAMN13974129, study PRJNA590717) | phyllosphere metagenome | biome: pepper field; feature: multiple bacterial spot infested pepper fields; material: pepper leaves; isolation source: leaves from pepper fields | host: Capsicum annuum ... | reverse complement strand
CGCGATCATGAAGATAGAAGCGAAAGTCAGGCGGTACACAGGAAGACGCTGCATCTGCCCCGTTCACCCCGAAAAGGTGAACGGACGGATCGTAAGGTAACCATCTGGTCAGCACTCGAACGTGCTGGCGAGTGGGAGCCTTGCGGAGAACGGATTGGGACTGCGGGCTGTACGAGATGTTCGGCGCCCGCATCCTCGAAGGCAGGTGTGGCTGAACTGGCAGGGCGATGGCGGGCAACCGTCATCGCACCCGGATGGGAAGGGTTGGACCTTGATCATGTCCGACCGGTTCTCCGGCAAGGTTTATCACCTTTGCCATCCGGGTTCTGCCAGCCGTGGCAAGAGGATTGCTGTTTGACTTACAAGAGCCGAACGGGGCGCTGAGAGGTGCCACATACTAAACTACCAAACGAGGCAGCTTTCTGCGCCCCGTCCGAAATGCCATGGCCTCGCCCTCAAAGGTGAAGCAATGGAGAGAATGAGAAGATCAAGCCACGGGCAGATACTGCCGCGTGAACGGCGAAGCTTGGCGTAAAGGCTGGCCGGGATTTTTGACAATGACAGGATTTGAAGAACGAGGCTTCGAGCCACAACACAGCAGCCCTCCACCATCATCCTGAGCTTGTCGAAGGAGAGGCGCGCAGGCGAAGCCGGAGCCTCGAAAGGCGGGGGTTGCGGGCGGCAAGCTAAAGTATGCAGTGTGATGCTTTGAGGCCCCTGTGAGGCGCTTGGAGGCCTTATGATAACCCGAAAACATTGACTGGTCCCAAAACCCACGATGTGAAGCAACAGGCGTCCGCCTCGCCTCTGCAACCTTTTCGTCCGCCAGAATCAAAAAAGCCGCCGGATCACTCCGACGGCTTGTGAAGCTCTGCTAAAAAAGATCAGGCGTTGGCTACAGCCAGACGCTTTTCATCACGGCCGCTCTTCATGCGCTCGGACAGGAGGAAGGCCAGTTCCAGAGCCTGATCGGCGTTGAGGCGTGGGTCGCAATGGGTGTGGTAACGGTCGGACAGCGAATCCGCCGTCACGGCGCGGGCGCCGCCGGTGCATTCTGTCACGTCCTTGCCAGTCATCTCGATGTGGATGCCGCCTGGATGCGTGCCTTCGGCGCGGTGGATCTGGAAGAAGCTTTCGACTTCCGACAGAATGCGGTCGAACGGACGCGTCTTGTAGTGGTTGAGCGTGATCGTGTTGCCATGCATCGGATCGCAGGACCAGACCACCTTGCGGCCTTCCTTCTGAACGGCGCGGATCAGCTTCGGCAGGCTTTCGGCAACCTTATCGTGACCGAAACGGCAGATCAGCGTCAGGCGACCGGCCTCGTTGGTCGGGTTCAGCGCATCGATCAACTCGATGAGGTTATCCGGCTGCAGGGACGGACCGCACTTCAGGCCGATCGGGTTCTTGATGCCGCGGAAATATTCCACATGCGCGTGGTCTAGCTGGCGGGTACGATCGCCGATCCACAGCATGTGGCCGGAAGTGGCATACCAATCGCCCGACGTGGAGTCGACGCGCGTCAGTGCCTCTTCATAGCCCAGAAGCAGCGCTTCGTGGCTGGTGAAGAAATCCGTTTCGCGAAGGCTCGGATTGTTTTCCGCAGTGATGCCGATGGCCTTCATGAAGTCCATGGTTTCGGAAATGCGGCTGGCAAGCTTGCGGTAACGATCCGCCTGCGGGCTATCCTTGACAAAGCCGAGCATCCACTGATGCACGTTTTCAAGATTGGCATAACCACCCATGGCGAAAGCGCGCAGCAGGTTCAGCGTGGCAGCGGACTGACGGTAAGCATCCAGCTGGCGCTCCGGGCTGGGAATGCGCGAGCCTTCGTTGAACTCAATGCCGTTGATGATGTCACCACGGTAGGACGGCAGTTCGACGCCATCCTGCGTTTCGAAATTCGAGGAGCGAGGCTTGGCGAACTGACCGGCAATACGGCCAACCTTGACGACAGGAAGCTGCGCACCATAGGTCAGAACGACCGCCATCTGCAGGAAAGCGCGGAAGAAGTCGCGGATATTGTCCGCGCCATGCTCGAGGAAGCTCTCGGCACAATCGCCGCCCTGAAGAAGGAAAGCTTCGCCTTCGGCAACGCTTGCCAGCTGCTTCTTCAAACGGCGTGCTTCACCGGCAAAAACCAGCGGTGGGTAGCTCGCAAGCTGAGCTTCCGTCGCTGCCAGCGCAGCGGCGTTAGGGTACTGCGGAACCTGCTGGATCGGCTTGTGTCTCCAGCTACCGGGCGTCCAATTCTGTGCCATTTTACTCACCTGGTTTTCACGCCAACTATATTGGAAGGCGGCGATCTCGAAATTTGCGCGGCTTATACCCCCAAGGATAGGCTTTGCAAAGTCGATCTTAAAGGGGCGCTGGCGTTTAGGGCCATTTTGTCGGTCAAACGCAAAGAAAAACGAATCTAAACGATTTAAAAACTACTGCCTCTTTGTGTACGAGGTAGTGGTTCAGAACTCGCAGAGGCGTACAGTCTGTTCAAGAATTGCCGTTGGTCTGACGAAAACGGTGATTTCGAGAACCGGAGCGGAGCGTACTCAAGTACGTGAGCACCGGAAGCGCAGAAATTGCCATTTGCAGTCGACCAACGGCGATTATGGGACAGACTGTTAAATGCGCTCGCCGTTCTTGATGCGATAGCTCGGCGAATACATCGTCACCAGCTCTTCGGCGGCGGTCGGGTGAACGGCCATCGTGGCGTCGAAATCATCCTTGGTACAGCCAGCCTTCAGCGTGATGCCGAGAAGCTGGGCCATCTCGCCCGCCTCGTGGCCGAGAATATGTGCGCCAACAACCTTGCGGTCTGCGGCATTGACGAGCAGCTTCATGATCGTCTTTTCGCCGCGCCCCGAAAGCGTGGCCTTCATCGGGCGGAACTGCGCGCGATAAACTTCGACTTCCTCGAACTTCGCCGCCGCCTGCTCTTCGGAAAGGCCAACGGTGCCGATTTCCGGCTGGGAGAAGACAGCCGTGGCGATCAGGTGATGATCCGGCTTCGTCGGATTGTTCTTGAACTCGGTTTCGATGAAGCACATCGCCTCGTGGATGGCGACGGGCGTCAACTGTACCCGGTCAGTGACGTCGCCCAGAGCATAGATATGCGGGACGTTGGTGCGCGAATATTCATCGACGATGATAGCGCCCTTGGCATTGGTCTTGACGCCTGCATTCTCCAGTCCGAGGCCCTTGGTGTTGGGATCGCGACCGAGTGCGAGCATGACCAGACCGACATGAACGGACGCGCCCTGCTTGGTGCGCGCCATGAAACCGCCAGCGCCATCCTTGCTGACTTCTTCGATCACATCCTCAAGAATAATACGGATGCCCTTGGCTTCCATCGCCTCATGCAGACCCTTGCGCATATCGCCATCGAAACCATTGAGGATTTCCTTGCCGCGATAGATCAGGGTCGTCTCGACACCCAGGCCATGGAAGATATTGGCGAACTCGACCGCGATGTAACCACCGCCCGCAATCAGGATAGACTTCGGCAGTTCATCCAGATGGAAGGCTTCATTGGAGGAGATCGTCAACTCGTGGCCCGGCAGCGACGCATGCTCGTTCGGCGTGCCGCCAACAGCAATCACGATGCGCTCGGCAGTCACGGTCTGGCCGGTCTTCACCAGCTTCACGGTATGCGCCTCGATCAACTCCGCACGGCTGTCGAAAATATCGGCCTTCGCGTTTTCCAGACCCTTGCGATACAGGCCTTCGAGACGCTCGATTTCCTTGTCCTTGGCAGCAATCAGCTTCTTCCAGTCGAAGGTGCTCGCACCGACATTCCAGCCGAAGCCAGCGGCATCTTCGAAATGTTCGGGATATTGCGATGCGTAGACGAAAAGCTTCTTCGGCACGCAGCCACGAATGACGCAGGTTCCGCCGTAGCGATACTCTTCGGCAATGCCGACGCGCTTGCCGAGCGATGCTGCAACGCGCGCGCTGCGCACGCCGCCTGAACCGCCGCCGATAACGAAAAGATCATAGTCGTAAGATGCCATCATAAACCCCTGTCCTACGCCGCCGCACATGGGCATATTCGCCATGTGGATTGCGTAAAATCAATATGTTAAGCGCCAAATTGCGTTTCATGCGGCGCGCGGTGCAGATGCACCGTGTTGATGCTCATATAGGTGTCGCAGCGCACAAAAGAAAAGCCCGGAATTGCTCCCGGGCTTTGAAAAAAACTGAACGTCAACAGCCAATCAGGGCTTTGGCGCCGGAGCGGCAGGAGCGCCGCCAACACCGGACTCGTTTGCAGGCAGCGGCTGAAGATCAGCTCCGGCAACCTTCTGAAGTTCCGTCATGCTGGAAGCGTTCAGATCACGGTTGATACCAGCGGCCCAGATATCGGCAGCCTTCATCAGTTCGCGCGTTGCAATCGGGCCATCCTTCAGAAGCTTCTTGCCGGTTTCGCTGCCGTAGAAAGCAGAAATGGCCTTCAGTTCTTCCACCGAGAAAGCGCGTGCATAGGTGAGAGCCGCTTCACGCTCCAGATCGGCGCGGCGTGGTGCGAGTTCCAGCGCCTTGGCATCGACCGTTGCGGTGATGGCATCCTGAACGTTTGGCGATGCCTGAATGAGCTCGCCCTTCAAACGCTCTGCCAGACCCGGCAGAATGTTGTCGAAACGATCAGTCACACCGAGCGCCGCGATTGCCTGCTTTGCAGCAGCAATGTGCTCCGCCGAAATTTCCTGCGCGCGCGCGGCTGTGCCGAACACGAAACCGGAAATAAGGATCGAAGCAGCGGCAGCTTTGCCCAGTCCCGCTAGTTTGATCATGAAATCTCTCGCTCCTGTTATATTTACGCCTGCATTACGCGGGCGCCATCCGGCCCGGCGATAATGGCAAGCGATGCCAAATTGATGAAAAGTCCGTGCTCTACGACGCCCGGAATCGTGTTCAGCTCACGTGCCAGCGCTTCTGCATCAGGAATACGGCCAAATGATGCGTCGAAAATCAGGTGTCCGCCATCCGTTTTGAACGGCCCGTCCTCGGAAGAACGCAGCTTCAATTCGCCAGAAAGACCCATTCTGGACGCCAGCTTTTCGATGGCGATGCGCGTGGCCGAAAGGCCGAAAGCATTGATTTCGATGGGGAGCGGAAACGCGCCAAGGACCTCGACAACCTTGGTCTGATCCGCAATTACGATCATGCGCGACGATGCAGCAGCGACGATCTTTTCGCGCAGCAGCGCGCCGCCACCACCCTTGACCAGCCGCAACGCATGATCCACTTCATCCGCACCATCGATGGTGAGATCGAGTTCAGGCAATTCATCCAAAGACTTCAGCGGAACGCCGAGTTCCACGCAGAGCCGCGCGGTGCGCTCGGAGGTCGGAACGCCCTGGACTCTCAGCCCGTTCGATACTTTTTCAGCCAGCAGGCGAACGAATTCTTCCGCCGTGGAGCCCGTTCCGATGCCCAACCGCATGCCATCTTCGACGTAGGACAACGCCGCCTCGGCAGCCTTGATCTTCATTTGTCGGGCATCCATGCGCCTGCAACTCCACTCAAACTCGCGCCCGGCAATGCAGCCACGCGAAGAACGCTTCTACTGGTCACTTGCACTATAGGCATCGAAATAACAACGCCATCCGTGCGACAGGCCTCGTGTTTACACGGGTCGAAACCCAAACGAAAGCCTTTTTGCTGATCCAAAATGAGCCATTCAGGGGTTTCGTTCGAAATGGCGATCTGCCTTACGAATGATATGCGGATTCCGTCGCTCCACTCACTTGCCGAAGCGAAGGATACGAAAATCGATTTCGATTTTCCGCCCGATGCGATAGCTTTGTTGGATACCCGCACTGACAGACGAGGTTTCCTCTTTGACTTTCCCCCTAGTGATATTCGATCTTGACGGCACGCTTATCGATACCGCGCCGGATCTGATCGACAGCCTGAACTACACCATCGCCACTGCCGATCTCGAACCGGTGACGTTCAACGACCTGACCCACCTCGTCGGCCAGGGTGCCCGCGTCATGATCAAGCGCGCTTTTGCCCTGAGAAACAGGGAGTTGCCGGAGGCAGAGATCGAGCCGCTCTACGAGCGCTTCATCGCCCATTACATTGAGCACATGCCCGGCGAAAGCACCCCTTACCCCGGCCTAACCGAAGCACTGGACCGCCTGGACGGCGCTGGTTTCACACTCGCCGTCTGCACCAACAAGACGACAGTGCTGGCAATTCCCCTGCTTGAAAAGCTTGGCTTGAAGGACCGCTTCAAGGCAATCACCTGCGGCGATACATTCGAATGGCGCAAACCCGATGGCCGTCACATTCTCGGCACCATCGAGAAAGCCGGAGGCGATGCCAGCCGCAGCGTGATGGTGGGCGATAGCGTGAACGATATTCTGGCAGCCAAAAACGCTAACGTGCCATCGATCGGCGTGACATTCGGTTACACGGATGTTCCGATGGCAGAGCTTGAGCCCAGCGTGGTGATCGACAGTTTCGATGCGCTGGATGCGGCGCTGGTGGAGCGGCTCTTGGCGCAGCGCGCAGCGGCGGCTTGATATTCTGCTAAGCCACCTCCGCCAGCCATTCCCGCCGCCATTGCTTCGGCCACTGCGTCATCCTCGGGCTTGACCCGAGGATCCACAACCCTTTGATTTCTCTGACGTTCATGGATCCTCAGGACAAGCCCGAGGATGACGCCGTGGGTGTTACTTCTGTCTAGTCTAAATCTTGCGAAGCCAGAAACGCCGGTCCCTCGCCCGCTGAAGCTCAAGGCCGAAATGACAGGAATGCAGCGGCAACGACACCCAAAAACAAAAAAGCCGGCCACAAGGACCGGCTTTTTCTATTGAAGCTAAACGCGGATTAACGCGAGTAGAATTCGACGACCAGATGCGGTTCCATGATGACGGCGTATGGCACGTCAGACAGAGCCGGTACGCGAGCGAAGGTCGCAACCATCTTGTTGTGATCGACTTCGATGTAGTCAGGAACGTCACGCTCAGCGAGAGCAACAGCTTCGCGAACGATTGCGAGCTGCTTGGACTTCTGACGAACTTCGATAACGTCGCCGACCTTGCAACGGTAGGAACCGATGTTGACGCGAACGCCGTTAACCGTGACGTGGCCATGGTTGATGAACTGGCGAGCAGCGAAAACGGTCGGAACGAACTTTGCGCGGTAGACGATTGCGTCCAGACGCGACTCGAGCAGGCCGATCAGGTTTTCAGAGGTGTCACCCTTGCGACGGTTAGCTTCGTCGTAGGTTGCGCGGAACTGCTTTTCACGGATTTCGCCGTAGTAGCCCTTCAGCTTCTGCTTGGCGCGCAGCTGCGTACCGAAGTCGGAAAGCTTGCCCTTGCGGCGCTGGCCGTGCTGGCCCGGGCCGTATTCGCGGCGGTTTACCGGAGACTTAGGACGGCCCCAGATGTTTTCGCCCATGCGGCGGTCAATTTTGTACTTGGACGATTCGCGCTTGCTCATCGCATTTCCTTTCAGAACGTTACACCAGCCTGTTGCCAAGCCGGTTTAAGGAAACACGCCCTCCTCTGAAGTCCGATTTAGGACCTCTGACAGGTTTCTCACATTTGCGAATGGAGAAGCCACGGGACATGTCGGTTAAAGTCGATTGCCGAACGACAGTTCAAGCTGCAAGGCAACCAACGAAACACACCGGACATTGCTGCCCGGCGTTGATGGGGCTTCTATGTGCCCTTCATAAAATTGTCAACGAGAAAAAAACTTCGTGGCGGCTCTTGAAACGCCTTTCAGCCATATTATTTCCCCGTTGTGATCAGGACTCGGGCCCCTCTGGCGTATTACCGGACAATACGCGATGTCGAGTCTCTTAAGGTTGGGGCCACGTCTATGTCTATCACGCGTTCCCCAGCCATAAAGCCAACCTCGTCCGGACAAGGGTTGACTGATGGACTTCCTGTTTACGGATTTTCTCGGCACGGCTACATGGATGTGGGCCGTCTTCATTATTCTCGTTTTAGGCCTTCTCGCGCTCGATCTGGGCGTGCTTCATAAGAACTCCAAGGAAATCGGCATACGCGAAAGTCTGCTGATGTCCGCCTTCTACATCGTCATCGGTTTGGCCTTCGGCGGCTGGATCTGGTACCAGTCCGGCCAGCAGCCTGCCATGGAATATGTTACCGGCTTCGTGGTGGAAAAAAGCCTGGCGATGGACAATATCTTCATCATCGCCATGATTTTCTCCTACTTCGCGATCCCGCGCCAGTATCAGCACCGCGTGCTGCTCTGGGGTATTCTCGGCGTAATCGTTCTGCGCGGCATCATGATCGCGGCTGGCGCTGCCATTGTCGAAAACTTCGAATGGGTGCTCTATCTCTTCGCAGCCTTCCTCGTGTTCACCGGCGTAAAGATGCTCTTCTCAGCCGACCATGAAGAGCAGGATATCGGCAAAAACCCGATCCTGAAGTTCCTGCGTACCCGCCTGCCCGTTACCGACAGGCTCTATGAGGAACGCTTCTTCATCAAAAAGCACGACGAAAAGACCGGCAAACTGAAGACCTTCGTGACGCCGCTGTTTCTCGCACTCATCATGGTCGAAATCGCCGACCTGATCTTTGCGGTCGATTCGATCCCGGCAATCTTCGCGATCACCACCGATCCGTTCATCGTCTACACCTCGAACATCTTCGCGATCCTTGGCCTGCGCGCTCTCTACTTTGCGCTTGCCGCCCTGATCCACCGCTTCGCATATCTCAAATATGCTCTGGCTGCGGTTCTGGTATTCGTCGGCTCGAAAATCTTCCTTGCGGACATGCTGGGCATCGCAAAAATCCCTCCGTCCATCTCGCTCGGCATCACGCTGGCGATCCTTGTGACGGGTGTCGTTGGCTCGCTGTTTGCGACGCGCAACGAGAAGAAGGTGATCGACGAGGTTTGATAGGCTTTGCTTTGGCACGGAAAAGGCGGGGAAACCCGCCTTTTTTTAATTCGCCTACTTTTCTTTCCTCATCCCGGCCTTGAGCCGGGATCCAGCCTCACGCGTCTGCGTGAGAGAAGACTCTTTTGCGGCGCAGACGCGCCGCTGATGGATTCCGGCTCAAGGCCGGAATGACGGAAAGAGAAAGCAGTCCAGCGCCTCACTCAGCCGCTAGGCTCACATCCCCATCCGCCGCATCCGCATCACCCGGTGCGGTCTTGGCATCGAGGTCCGGGAAGGCGACGATGCGTTTGCCGGAGAAATCGGCATGCACCACCACCAGTTCCTTCTCTTCGAAGTAACCCAGCAAGCGCCTTGCGCGGCGAGCGGAGTGGGTGCCGTAGGCGCGGGCGATACGGGCGTCCGAGGGGCATGGTTCTTCTGCCAAAGCGGCTTTGACCAGCAGCAGGAAGACGCCCTGAAGATCATCCGAAACGTTTTTCGAAAGCTCCAACGCCTTTTCCCAGTTTTCGCTGGCAGCCATCTCCACATCCACGCCGGAGCGGGTAATCGCGATCTGGCGGCGGAAATCGGATAGTGACATGGGCGTGCCGGGAATGCGGCGCATACGGGCGCGGACAAGGAAGTCCTGATAAAGCACGGCATCGGTGCGATAGGCCGATTGCGGATCGTCCAGAATTTCGGACAGAACCGTGGCGATCTTTTCCTCGCGCTCTTCCGGCGTCATATCCTGCTGGCTGCTGCGCTGCGGCTGGTCGGAAGCAGGCGACACCGCGGCAGGCGTGGAGCGGGAAAGCTCTGCCAGAATATCCGTCGTCGGGCGCGGCGCAGGTGGGGTGCGGCGCACCATTGGACGGTTGAACTCTTCCGGGTCGGGCGTGAAGATCAGATCTTCCACATCCTGCGGGGCATCCGGCAGCGGCATGAGTTTCGGCGAAGACGAGCGGGCGGATGTCTCCACCTTACCGATGACAATCGGCAGAGGGCGGCGCGATAGAGCCGGCCCGAGAGCGACGAAATTGCCACGCTGAAGATCGCGGAACATTTCCGCCTGACGGCGATCCATGCCGAGAAGATCGGCAGCGCGCGCCATATCGATATCGAGAAAGGTGCGGCCCATCAGAAAGTTGGAGGCTTCCGCCGCCACGTTCTTGGCAAGCTTTGCCAGACGCTGCGTAGCAATCACACCTGCAAGCCCGCGCTTACGGCCACGGCACATGAGGTTGGTCATGGCGCCGAGAGAAGCCTTGCGCGCATCTTCGGTCACTTCACCACCGACGGACGGCGCAAACATCTGCGCCTCGTCCACCACCACGAGAACCGGATACCAATATTCGCGATCCGCATCGAACATTCCATTGAGGAAAGCGGCAGCGGCGCGCATCTGCTGCTCGATATCGAGTCCCTCCAGCGTCAGAACGCAGGAAACGCGGTGCTGGCGAATGCGGTTGGCAATGCCCGCAAGCTCCGCTTCCGTGCGTTCGCCATCCACCACGATATGCCCGAACTTATCCGCCAGCGTGACGAAATCACCCTCGGGATCGATGATGACCTGCTGCACCCATTGGGCGGATTGTTCCAGCAGGCGGCGCAGAAGATGCGACTTGCCGGAACCGGAATTTCCCTGCACCAGCAGACGCGTGGCAAGCAATTCCTCAATATCGAGCTTGGCAGCCTGCCCGCCCGAAAGCGTTCCCATGTCGATGCCGACCTGCACTTTACACGTCCCTGCGAATTGAATTGGATGATGCGCCGACTCTAAGAGTCTGTTTGGCCAGCGAACACCCTCTTTACCAAAATTTTAAACAAATGCCTCTGCGCATCGCAACAATGCACAGGGAATTGCTCGTGACTCATGCCGCGCTGGATGGCTTACGCCCGAAGGACAGGCGACGCCCGAAAACATTGAGCGCCAGACCGGCCACGACCAGCGCGCTGCCGATGATTTCCAGCAGCGTGATATGTTCGGCGAAAGCGAAATAGGCACCAAGGAAGCCGACAATCGGCACCAGCAGCGAAAACGGCGCGACAGTTCCCGCCGGATAACGCAACAGAAGGAAGCTCCATATCCCTGCCCCGACAATCGTTGCGCCATAGGCCATGTAGATCACCACCATTGCCGTCAGCATGTTGGCGTTGGCCAGACCATCGCTGATGGCCTGCGGGCCTTCAAGCACCAGAGACAGGAGAACCAGCGGAAGCACCGGCACGAGGCTCGTCCACGCAACGAAGGAAATGGCGTTGACCCGACCGACCTTGCGGTTGACGATATTGCCGATGGCCCAACTGAAAGCGGCACCGATGCACATCAGCAAAGGCACCAGCGCCGTTATATCGAGGCGCTCCAGACCGATGACAGCAAGGCCGCCAAAAGCCACGGCGGCACCGGCAATGTGGGATTTCAGCGGAATTTCACCTAAGAGCGTAACCGCAAGCGCCATGGTGAAAAAGGCCTGAGACTGCATGACGAGCGAGGCGAGCCCTGCGGGCAGACCCCATTTTATCGCCGTGTAAAGCAGGCCGAACTGCGCGCAGCCCATGACCATGCCGTAAACGATCATATGCTTCCACGGCACCTGGGGCTTTTTCAGAAAGAAGATCAGCGGCACGGCGGCGAAGAGATAACGAAGCGCGGTCAGGAAAAGCGGCGGCATATCCATGACGCCGACTTTGATCACCACGAAGTTGAAGCCCCACAAAAACACGGTGATGAGGGCAAGAAGAATGTGCGGCACTGACATGTATTCGATCCAGACTTGCGCCGCACGATTTCGGTAGCGCTCCTTGCTTGGAACGCCCGTGCAGCTCTTTTATGTGGCGGCTTTTCTCCAGCCCGCAGCCAGCAGACCGGCGCCGATCAGCAGGCTGCCGCCGGTGCGATTGACGATAAGCTGGACGTTTGGCTTGCGGATGGTGTTGCGCGCAGCACTTGCCAGCAATCCATAAAGAGCCGCATTGCAGGTGGCAAGCACAAGAAAAGTAACTTCGAAAATAACCACCTGCGGCCAGAAGGGCAGCGTCGGCACCAGAAACTGCGGCAGAAAGGCCACGAAGAAGACAATGCTCTTCGGGTTCAGAGCCGTTACGATATAGGTGTGGAGGAATATCTTGAGCGGACGCTCGCGCGCCGTCACATCCCCCTCGCCCGCAGCCGCGCTTGCAACAGGCGCGCGCCACAGCTTGATGCCGAGATAGATCAGATAGGCCGCGCCAACCCATTTCAGCACGGTGAAGAGCGAAGCCGAGGCCGCAAGCAAAGCACCAAGACCAAGCATGGAAGCGGTCATCGCGGTAAAATCGCCGAGCGCGACGCCCGCAACAGTCGCACTGCTCGCCTTGCGGCCGTGGCCCAGCGCATAGGAAATCACAAGCAGGATCGTTGGTCCCGGAATAGCCAGCATGATGGCGGATGCGGCAACGAAAGCCAGCCAGTTTTCAATCGGCATTTCAGTATCCCCCTCAAATCAGATTTGAAAAGGAAGTCATTCTTGCGGGCGGATTTCAAGCGGATATTTGAAACGTTGAAACAATAAAAAGCCGCGCCTCGCAAGTGGAGGAACGGCCTTTTCAACTGCTTCATCTCTAAAGATCAGGCGGAGCCGTAAGGCGTTGCAGCGGGAACGCCACGGTCGTTACGACCGCTGGCAGACCAGTAGACCGCAATCGTTGCCAGCAGACCACAGAGACCGGCAAAGGCCATCCACATGCCGGGTGCCGCGTGATTGCCGGTTACCTCGATCAGCCATGTCGAAACCAGCGGTGTGAAGCCGCCGAACAGAGCCGTTGCCAGCGCATAGGCCAGCGAAAAGCCCGTCGTGCGCACATCTTTCGGCACGATCTCGGTCAGGGCCACGACCATAGCGCCGTTATAGCTACCATAAAGGAAGGACAACCACAGCAGCGCGGCCAGCATTTTACCGAAAGTCGGTGCTGCGACCAGCCATGCCAGAACCGGATAGGCGGTCAGAAGTGTAAGCCCAGAGAAGAATGCGAGAATTCCGCGCCGCCCAATTCTATCCGACAGCGCACCCATGACAGGCAGCCAGAACAGGTTGGCAAGTGCGACACAGAAGGTGACGATGAGGCTATCGGTTTCAGACAGCTTGAGCACGGTCTTGCCGAAGGTCGGCGTATAGACGGTGATGGTGTAGAAGGACACGGTGGTCATCACGACCATCATCATGCCAAGCAGCACGATCTTCCAATTCTTGACGACCGTTTTGAATATCTCGTTCGAGGTCGGGCGATGCGGCCTTTCGATGAACTCCTTCGTTTCCTCCAGCGAACGCCGGATGTAAAACAGGAAAGGCACGATGGCACAGCCGATGAAGAACGGCACACGCCAGCCCCAGGCCGCGAGTTGCTCTGCCGTGAGCGCGTGGTTGAGATAGTAACCGAGAACCGCAGCGACCATGACGGCGACCTGCTGACTTCCCGACTGCCACGAGACATAGAAACCCTTATTGCCGGGCGTCGCCATCTCAGCCAGATAAACGGACACGCCACCCAGTTCCACACCGGCGGAAAAGCCCTGGAGCAGACGACCGATGAGGACCAGAGCCGGAGCAAGAAGCCCGATGGAAGCGTAACCGGGCACGAAGGCAATCAGGATCGTACCGAAGGCCATGATGCCAAGCGTGACGAGCAGGCCCCGACGGCGACCCAGCCGGTCGACATAGGCGCCGAGGAAAATCGCGCCGAGAGGGCGCATCAAAAAGCCTGCGCCGAAGGTCATGAAAGTCAGCATCAGCGATGCGAAATCATCGCCTGCCGGAAAGAACGCCTTTGCAATATAGCTCGCGTAGAATCCGAAGAGAAAGAAGTCGAACATCTCCATGAAATTGCCGCTGGTAACCCGAAGGACCGTGGCAACTTTCGAACTCGATGACGGCTGATAGACGCCAGACATGGTCGTCCCTCCTAGACAAAAGTTGAATAAGCTCCGAATCCCATACGCCTCGCTTTCGCGCCATGCAATCCATCGATGCTGCACCGCAAAAGAAGGGTAATGGGTGAATGGCCGAACCTATTCACACCCAGCCTCATGCTGGCACAGAACATTCTGGAGAGGTTTGCTGACGTCGAAGTGAATTTCGCTTTGAAAAACAAAGAAAAAGCACCTCCAGCTGTTTTACCAGCCGGAGGTGCTCAATCAGAAACGCGGGAACCATGGAGGCAACAGTGGCTGGCCCGGCAACGGTTCATTCACCGGAAGCCCCACATCGCGGCGCATACGGTCCGACAGGTGCGAAACGTCGTTCTTCGTTCCCTGACGTCGCAAAAGGCCAAGCAGCATTGCCTTGAAGGTTGCCCAGACACCAAAGCTGCGAAACAGTTCGTCAACGACTTTGGGGAGATCATTTACACGCAAAGATAGTTCTTTAGACATGACTTGTCCCTTCCCGGCGCGGTGACGCAACCGGGTCCTTTCGTGATGGAAAAAGGCGTGCGGGAACGATGAGGCGCAGCAACGAGCTACGACGACGATAAGACTACCGGCACGCTGTGATGTATGTTGAAAAAGCCTGCAAAGGCCCGGAAAAGCTTAGACTGCTGTTCCGCGTCGGATAGATGGCATAATAATTCCGGACATGACCGGAGCCATAAATCGAACCACGCCAGAGAGGCTCAAATGCTGAAATGTATTCATTTTACGCCTCCTGTTGCTTGAGTTGCGGGCCTGATTTTTGTGACACAGCTTCGATTCGTTTTCAAGAGGGTTCAATCTCGAATTGCATCAAACTGCCGCACCCCGTGCAAAAATGTCACAGGCCGTGTAGGCAACGCTCAGCGAGCTTCGATTTTCAGGCCAAAGCCCTGCATCAGCCGCCGCGTGGTGAAATCCGGCTGGCCAGAAGTGAAGATGGCAAAGTCGAAGCCATCGGGATGCTCCGCACCATGCACCAACTCCACCTTGCGCCGCGCTTGGCGAGCAATGGCTTCCGCCGGGTCCAGCCAGTCCACGGGCCATGGAGCCAGCCTGCGGAACACATTGACCATAAAGGGATAATGCGTGCAGGCAAGGACAACGATATCCGTGCGCCTGCCCTGCTCCTCGATGAAGCAGGGAGAAATCTCGGCCAGAACCGCCTCATCGGAAATGGGCTCGCCCCTGATCCAGCTTTCCGCCATGCGCGCCAGATTTTCCGAGCCGACAAGCCGGACATGGCATTGAGAGGCGAAGGACTGGATAAGATCGCGCGTATAGGCACGCTTCACCGTGCCGGGCGTCGCAAGCACCGAAACGAGGCCGGAGCGCGTGCGCTCCGCCGCAGGCTTGATCGCCGGAACGGTGCCGACAAAGGTCATGCCCGGAAATTTCTCTCGCAGATCGGCGCCCGCAAGCGTGAATGCAGTGTTGCAGGCAATGATGCAGATTTCCGGATCGTACTCGTTCAGCAGCTGCTCGAAGAGGGAAAGGATGCGCTGACGCAGGCCATCCTCTTCCCAGCCACCATAGGGAAAACCGGCATCGTCAGCAACATAGATGAAACCGCGTTCGGGCATCAGCACGCGGGCCTCGCGAAGAACGGTCAGTCCACCAATTCCGGAATCGAAAACGAGAACGGGCTTCAGTTCTGCGGCATCAGTCTCAATCGCTAGAGCCATTCTCCGGTGTCCCCTCGCGCTCTACGCTCTTTTCCACCTTCTTCGGCCAGCGGCGCGGGAAAGCGTCGAGCGACTTGATCACGCCGCGAAACACGCTGATTTCCTGCTCCGTAAAGCCCCGCCTGGAAAGCACTGCGCGCAGATTGTCGACCATTTTGGGCTTTTTTTCAGGCGGATGAAAATATCCGCGCGCATCCAGCGCCTCTTCGATGTGGTCGAAGAGGCCGAAGACCTGTTCCTTGGTGGAAGGACGCTGCTGAACGGATTCGAAAGCGGTCTCCGACAGGTCATCCATGCCCGATTTCATCCACTCATAGGACATCAGCAGAACAGCCTGCGCAATATTCAGCGATGCAAATGCCGGATTGACCGGAAACGTCACGATCTCATCCGCCAGCGCCACTTCCTCATTGGTCAGGCCCCAACGCTCGCGACCGAACAGAATGCCAGTCTTTTCACCGGCCTTGAATTTGGCGCGCAGAGTTTCGGTTGCGGTGACAGGCGCACGGACCGGCTTGAAGCCATAGCGCTCCCGCGCCGTCGTGGCATAAACGAAGTTCAAATCGCGGATCGCATCTTCCAGCGTCTCGTAAACCTTGGTGGCGTCGATAACATGATCGGCCTTGGAAGCGGCAGCACGCGCCTTCTCGCTCGGCCAGCCATCCCGCGGATTGACGAGACGCAGTTCCGCCAAACCGAAATTCGCCATGGCGCGCGCCACCATGCCGATATTCTCGCCAAGCTGAGGCTCGACCAGAATAATGGCCGGGCCTTCGGCAATGAGTTCGAGCTCGCTATTTGTACCTGCCATAGTCGCCTTCCAATTTTTGGCGCTTCACTGGCATAGATTGCTGGGAAAATCAAAGGAGACGTGGTTTGCGATGGAATAATAAAGAGTGCTGATTTTATGCTTATTCTGTCATTTGCATGAGTTTTGACACTGGCGGAGGAATGACGTGGGATATGTGGGTACACCGTCGCCACACCCACTGCCGTCATCCTCGGCCTTGAGCCGAGGATCCATCGCTATCAACGAAATCAAACGGTTGTGGATCCTCGGGTCAAGCCCGAGGATGACGCCGAATATGTGGCTGGCTCACCACAGACCCGACGCACAAGTCATAATCTCACTCACCCTTGATAATATTCGCCATCTCCACAAGCAGAGAATCCCGCCCATCGTCACCCACGCGATGAATGTCGTTGATGACCGGTTTGCCATCCTCCTGGATGACATCGAAGTTCACCTGATCGACGGTCGCCTTCATTTCGGCTTCGTCCATGCAGGCCCAGAGCTTGAACTTGACGGTCACATCGCTGACGCCATCCTTGGGCGGTGCGGCGGTGATGTTGATATCCTGCAACGGGCAGCCGTCCTGCGAGTTGGTCACGACGTCATAGCCGAAGGGGTCACCCTTCTCGCCCGCTTCGGCCTCATAGGCGGGCTTCTTGGATGCTTCGCGATATTTCGCGGCAAATTCCTTGCTAAACAGCGTCGTCAGCAGGTCCTCATCGAAGATGTATTTCCAGTCTTCCGACTCGCCCGACCAGTTCTTGACCGTGATATCCATCACCTTCTTGACCGGCTCCGTCGGCTCGGCAGCGAAAGCGTTGCAGGAGAAGAGAATTGCGGCAGTGGCGAGCAGAATTTTCTGCATGATGACGTCCCGAAACTTCGAGCTTACCCAACGTAAGCGATTCGGCTTAAATCTAATCGGCATTCATGTTTTGGCAATGCGCCACGGGTTGTTTTAGAAACTCCAAAAAAGCGCGCACATGGCTTTGCGTTCAACGCCTGCGATGCTATAGCGCCACGGGATATTTCCGCATAGGGCGCTTCCCAAGGCGCCATTGTTTATCGAAGGTGAGGAATTCATGACAAAGATCAAGGTAGCCAATCCGGTCGTCGATCTCGACGGCGACGAAATGACCCGTATCATCTGGCAGCTCATCAAGGACAAGCTGATCCTGCCTTACCTCGATCTCGACATCGAGTATTACGATCTTTCGGTTGAAAACCGCGACGCTACCAACGACCAGGTCACGGTCGATGCTGCTCACGCCATCAAGAAGCACGGCGTCGGCATCAAGTGCGCGACGATTACGCCGGACGAAGCCCGCGTCGAGGAATTTAACCTCAAGCAGATGTGGAAGAGCCCGAACGGCACGATCCGCAACATTCTGGGCGGCGTCATTTTCCGCGAGCCGATCATCTGCAAGAACGTTCCGCGCCTCGTTCCCGGCTGGACGCAGCCGATCGTTGTCGGTCGTCACGCTTTCGGCGACCAGTACAAGGCAACCGACTTCAAATTCCCCGGCAAGGGCAAGCTGACGATCAAGTTCGT
>JAAIGF010073886.1_pt1 | contig 17859 bp, 16 predicted proteins | sample 6487441 | NCBI WGS metagenome assembly JAAIGF01 (sample SAMN13974129, study PRJNA590717) | phyllosphere metagenome | biome: pepper field; feature: multiple bacterial spot infested pepper fields; material: pepper leaves; isolation source: leaves from pepper fields | host: Capsicum annuum ... | reverse complement strand
TCCGGTGTGCGTCCCTGCAACCGCCGGCGGGGGCCACACGCGTTAAAATGCGCGCCAAATGAGCCTGCCCAACGAAGTCGCCCGGCGACGCACATTCGCCATCATCTCCCACCCCGACGCGGGTAAGACCACGCTTACCGAAAAGCTGCTGCTTTTCGCAGGCGCGATTCAGATCGCCGGTAGCGTCAAGGCCCGCAAGGCCTCGCGCCACGCCTCGTCGGACTGGATGGAAATCGAAAAGCAGCGCGGGATCTCGGTCGCCTCGTCGGTGATGCAGATGGAATACCGCGACTGCGTCATCAACCTGCTCGACACCCCGGGCCACCAGGACTTCTCGGAAGACACCTACCGGGTGCTGACCGCCGTCGACGCGGCCCTGATGGTCATCGACGCCGCCAACGGTGTGGAACCGCAGACGATCCGCCTGCTGCAGGTCTGCCGCGCGCGCAACACGCCCATCATCACCTTCGTCAACAAGATGGACCGCGAAGTGCGCGAGCCGCTCGACCTGCTGGCCGAGATCGAGCAGCACCTGGGCATGGACGCCGTCCCCTTCTCGTGGCCGGTGGGCATGGGCAAGTCCTTCGGCGGCGTGCTCGACATCCGCAAGGACCGCATGCGCGTGTTCCGTGCCGGTGCCGACCGCGTGGGCGAAAGCGATGACGTCATCGACGGCATCCGCAACCCCGAGATCGAAAAGCGCTTCGGCGGTGCCTACACCCAGGCCGCGGGCGAGATCGACCTGATCGAAGCCGCCGCGCCGCCGTTCGACCAGGAAGCCTTCTTCGCCGGCAAGCAGACCCCAGTCTTCTTCGGCTCGGCCGTGAACAACTTCGGCGTGCAGGAAGTGCTCGACGCCCTGGTCGACATGGCGCCGCAGCCCGGTGCACGCCACGCCATCCAGCGCGAAGTCAAACCGGAAGAAGCCAAGTTCTCGGGCGTGGTCTTCAAGGTGCAGGCCAACATGGACCCCTCGCACCGCGACCGCGTGGCCTTCGTGCGGGTGTGTTCGGGCCACTTCGAGCGCGGCATGCGCCTGAAGGTCTGCCGTACCGGCAAGGAAATGCGGCCGAACAACGTCGTGTCCTTCCTGTCGCAGCGCCGCGAATTGCTGGACGAAGCCTATGCCGGCGACGTCATCGGCATCCCCAACCACGGCGTGTTGCAACTGGGCGACGTGCTGACCGAAGGCGAAGTGTTGCAGTTCACCGGCCTGCCGTTCTTCGCGCCCGAGCTGTTCCAGGCGGTGGAAGTGGCCGATCCGCTGCGCAGCAAGCAACTGCGCACGGGCCTGAATCAATTGGGCGAAGAGGGCGCGATCCAGGTCTTCCGTCCCGACGCGGGGGGCGCCATGCTGCTGGGCGCCGTCGGCCAGTTGCAATTTGAAGTGGTTGCGCACCGCCTGAAGACCGAATACGGGGTACAAGCCCGGATGATGCCTTCGCGCTATTCCATGGCGCGCTGGATCACGGCCGACGATCCGAAGGACCTGAAGAAATTCATGGATGCGAACGCCCAGCACATCGCGCACGATGTGGTGGATGCGCCTGCGTTCCTGATTTCCTCGCCCGCACAACTGCGCGTTGCGCAGGAGATGTACCCGAAAGTGCAATTCCACGCCTTGCGGGAGCACGGCGGGCAGGTCTTCCAGACGCGCGTGGGCGACAAGTCGTTCGCCTGAGGCGTCCGGCACGGACGTTGCTCGGCCTACAGCAATCCGCATAGGGAGCCAATCATGCAACGATACCGTCTGATTCTGCTGCTCGCGGCGTTTCCCGTCGCCGCGGTGATCGGCGGCATTGTCCTGGGCCAGTGGTTGTCCGCGCGCGCGCCTGTCGATCAGGCCGCCGTGGCCGCCGCCGCTGGTGGGCCGATCGAGATCAGCCGCCTGCCGATGGCAAGCGGCAGCGGGGTGCCCGAGCCTCCGCAGCCACTGCCCGACGGCACCCGGGGCGTGCCGCCACGCGTGGTGAGCGATGGCCTGGTCGTCAAGACCGTCATGGCCAGCGTCGTCGAGCAACCGCCCGCAGGGGTGATCGTCTCGACCCAGCGCCCGTCCGCCGCCGCGATCGCGGCAGCGTCGCCGTCGCCGTATGGCGACGCGCCGATTCCCGTGGTCGTGCCGGGCACGTATTCCGACATCGCGCCGGTAAACGCCGTCGACGACAGCGGCTTCATCCCCGACGGCCCGGCCCCGGGCACCGCCGTGGGCATGAACAACGCCGCGCCCGCGCCGGCCCGTGCGCAGCCGATCTCGGCCAACCCCAACATGCCGGCCTGGCAGCGGGTGCTGCGCATCGCGCTCGAACGCTGCGAATCGCAAGGGTCGCACCAGGCTGTCTGCGTCAACGAGGCCCGCGAGAACTACTGTGCGTCGAACAACGGCTACGGCGTCGTGCCGGAGTGCGGACGGTAAGCGGTCCTCCTGCCTGCGAACGTAAAAAAGCCACCCGCGAAGGTGGCTTTTTGCATGGCTTGGCCGCGAACGATCAGTGTGCGCTGCCCTGGCCGTCGCCCACCTGCAGTTGCAGGTAGTTCTGCACGCCCAGCTGCTCGATCAGGCCGATTTGCGTTTCCAGGTAGTCGATGTGCTCTTCGGTGTCGTCGAGGATCATCTGCAGCAGATCGCGCGACACGTAGTCACGCACGCTCTCACAGTGAGCGATGCCTTCCTTGACGGTGGCCTGGGCCGCCGTTTCCAGCTTCAGGTCACAGTTCAGCAGTTCGGGCACGTTCTCGCCGATCATCAGCTTGTGCAGGTCCTGCAGGTTGGGCAGGCCGTCGAGCATGAAGATGCGCTCGATCAGCTTGTCGGCGTGCTTCATCTCGCCAATCGACTCTTCGTACTCGTGCTTGCCCAGCTTGTCGAAGCCCCAGTGGTTCAGCATCCGGGCATGCAGGAAGTACTGGTTGATGGCCGTCAACTCGTTGGTGAGCTGTGCGTTGAGATACTGGATGACGGTCTTGTCGCCTTTCATGTTCTTTCCCCGGGCAAAATTGGTATGCAAAGCCGAAGCGTAGCACTGGCGCACGTGCGCGCGTGCTGCCGCACGTCCTTCGGTAAGAAGCACCGAGAGCGTGAAGCAGAACGGAACAGGCAACGAGAATCGTTCGGATTTGCGCTGCCTGACCTCATGGCCAGGCAAATGGGGAAAAACTCAGGCGGCGCGCGCGATGTCGTGCACCGGATAACGGCGCGTGCTGACGCGTTCGTTGGGGGCGGGCTTGGTCAGGGGACGGACCACGGCGTTCTCGCACTGCGCGGACGCACAGTCGCCAGGGCACTGGGCGTGCACATCGGCCGCGATGGCCGCTTGATCGTGCTGCAGGGCGGGGGCTTCGACCAGATACGATGCGGCGGTTTCCGCACAGCAGCCGCAACAGGTGGCTACGCCGAGCTGGGCCTGAAGATCGCCCAGCGAGCTGGCGCCGCCGGCCACGCATTCGCGCACTTGCGCTTCGGTGACCGCATAGCAAAGACAGACATACATACGCGCTTCTTGCCTCGAACGCGGTGCGAATCGACCGCGAAATGCCAATGAGAACAATTATTAATGCAATGCAACGTGACTGCAAGTCCGTCTGTCTTGTCGTCCCGCAAGGTGCGGCGCTTGGTTACGGTCGCGTTGCGCGGGTGGGGCACAATGCCGCCTATGCTTCATTCGCCCCCCGATACGTCTCATCTGTTCGAACCCTTGGTGGCAAGGGCCCGTGTCGATCCGCCTGCCGGCAGCCTGCCGCTTTACCTGGCCGAGCGGCAATGCGGGTGGGTAGCCGCCGATGTGCCTGCCCTGTGCCAGCCCGTCGGCAGCCTGCGCAGGCAGGGCGACGGCTGGGCGCTTGCCCAGGAGCAGACAGCAGGCGATGCCGCCTGGGCGGCCCTGGCGCGCCATCTGCACGAGGCGGGACGGCTGCGCGGCTGGCGTAATGAGCTGCTGGACGTCACCGCGCTCGACGGCACGGTCATCGGCGCAATCGAACGCGCCGCCGTGCGTCCGCTCGGTATCGCCACCCGCGCCGTGCACCTCAATGCCTGGTCGCCCGAGGGCAACATGTGGATCTCCCAGCGCGCGCTCGACAAGTCCACCGACCCGGGAATGTGGGACACGCTGGTCGGTGGCCTGGTGGCCGCAGGCGAAACCGACCACGACGCGCTGATGCGCGAAAGCTGGGAAGAAGCCGGGCTGGAGAGCGCTTTACTGGCAACGGCGCAGCCCGCAGGCGAATACTGCGTGCGGCGCGGTCTGCCCGAGGGCTACCAGATCGAATGGGTGGGCGTGTTCGACGTGGTACTGCCGGCACAGGTGGTCCCGCAGAACCAGGACGGCGAGGTGGCGCAGATCCGCCAGGCCACGCCTGCGGAAGTCATCGAACGACTGGCTGCCGGCGAATTCACCCTGGAAGCGGCGCTGGCCATCGGCTTGTCTTTCGTGCGTCGTGGCTGGCTGGCCGCCGAGGTCCTGGCGCCCATCATGCAACGGCCTGCGAATTAAGGAAAAGTGGTGGAGAAACACGCCGACACCGGCGAAACAGGACTGCGGTGCAGCCGTAGCACCGTGTAAACCTACACCGCAGTATGTTTAGGGTGCCCATGATCCATTGATTGGAGGATTCACATGGCCCACTCAACGACATCTCCTTCCGCCGCCAGCCGGGCCCGTATGCACCCGCTGGTCGTCGCCGCCGTCGTCAGCTTCATCGCGCTGTGCACGGTGGCCATCGCCGTGCTGACCGGCTTGCTGCCTTCGCCGCTGGCCCGCACGGCCGACCGGCCTGACGCCATCGCCCTGCAGCAAGAGGCCGATGAAGCGGCAGAAAAGGCACGTACCGCCATCGACGATGCCAATGCCAAGGCTGCCGCCGCAGAAGCGGCCCGCGCAGGCAGCGCACCGGTCCGCCGCGCATCGGTCGCGGCCGACACGCCGGCGCCCGCACCGGCCCCGCGCCGTGTGGTGCAGGCCTGCACCAACTGCGGCGTGGTCAGCTCGGTCACGTCGTACAAGGTCAAGGGCGAGGGCTCGGGCCTGGGTGCCGTGGCAGGCGGTGTCCTGGGCGGCGTGGTCGGCAACCAGTTCGGCGGCGGCAACGGCAAGACCGCGCTGACCATCCTGGGCGCGGGCGGTGGTGCCTACGCCGGCCACGAGGTCGAGAAGAACATGCGCAGCCAGGTCCGTTACCAGATGAAGGTCCGCATGGAAGACGGCAGCACGCGCACGTTCACCAGTGCCTCGCCCTTCGGCTGGCGCAATGGCGACCCGGTCCGCGTCGTCAACGGCAAGGTGGTGGCGCGCAACAACGGCAACGGCGGCGGTGCCGACTACGTCGACTATCGCGGCTGATCCCGCCATCCCTGAATGAACGAAGCGGCGCCTGGTGCGCCGCTTCGTCGTTCTTCAGTCCTTCTTTTTCTTGCTGCGTGGCTTGGGCGCCAGCATGGTGCTCCGGCAATGCTCGCTGCCGCAGCGGCAGCCATAGTCGCGCTTGAGCTTGGCCGTGTGGCGGGCGTCGATGATGAGCCCGTAGTCGTAGTTCAGCTCTTCGCCACGGGCGATGGGCTGCTGCGACACGATGAAGATGCGGCGGTCGTCGGTTTCCTCGGCCTCGCAGTTGGGCTCGCAGGAATGGTTGATCCAGCGCCCCTCGTTGCCGTCGATGCCGCCGTCGATGACCTCGCCAGTCTGCAGGGCGAAGAAGAAGGTGTGGAACGGGTCGTCCGGGTTGACCGGGTGGCGGCGATCGGCCTCGTCGGCGCTGATGCGCTGGCCGACGTACTCCATGATGCGCGTGCCGGCCGGAATGTTTCGCTTGGCGAAGACGCCGTTGCCGTGGATGGCGGACTGGCGCACCACATGCCACGGCTTGGCAGGAATGCCGTTGTCGCCGGTCGGGGTGGGGGACGGAAGAATGCTGCGGGAGCGGGACATCGGGAACGGCTCGACGAGAAGCGCGCGACGCGCGCCGGCTGGCGCGCCATCGTCGGATTGTCGCATGCGTGCGGTGCCTGCCGCGATGACGGCAGGCCCCTGCAACCGGCCTGCTGCCCGGGGCTCGGGCGCACGGCGTGCGTGCGTCGATTACCCGCCGTCAGGACGGGCCCGCCTCAGGCGTCCGTCGCTGCCGTCTTCTTGGCCACGGTCTTCTTTGCCGCGGTTTTCTTCACTGCTGCCTTCTTGACCGCCGTTTTCTTGGCTGCCGCTTTTTTGGCAGGTGCCTTTTTCGCCGCCTTCTTGGCCGGTGCGCTGTCGCCGTCGGCAGCCGCCGCCGCCGTCTTGCGCGGCGCGGACTTGGTGGCCGTCTTGGCCGCGCGCGGTTCGAACTCGAAGCCGATCTTGCCGTCGGGCTGACGTACCAGGAATGCCTTGAACTTGCGGTTGGTACGGCTCGACACGAAGTTGGCCAACAGGTCGGTGCGGCCGTCGTTGAGCAGCTTGCCCATCTGTTCAGGGGTGATTTCCTGCTGCAGGATCACCTTGCCGCTGCGGAAATCGCAAGAGCGTTCCGGCCCGACCGACTTCTCGCACACGTAGCTCATGCCGTGTTCGAACACCGGCGCCTGGCACTTGGGGCACGGGCCAAGGGGCTTGAGGCCCGAGAAATCCACGGCTTCCGAGGATTCTTCCTTGTCCTGGCCGAAGTCGAATTCCAGCTTGTACTCGTCGTCGGTGATGCGCAGGATGGCGGCAAACGGCCGGCCCATCTTGCTCACGAAGCCGTTGAGCGGACCGATTTCCTTCTTCTCCAGCAGCTCTTCGACCTCCGGCAACTCGAAGGTGCGGCCGCCCGGGTGCTTGCTGATCGAGAAGTCGCAGGCCGTGCAGGCGTAGCGGCGATAGTTTTCCTTCACCACCTTGCCGCACTTCGGGCAGGGCGTCTGCAGGGTCGCGTAGTCGCCCGGCACCGTGTCGCGGTCGTATTCCTTGGCGCGCTTGACGATGACCTGCGTCATCTGCGCGATCTCGCGCATGAAGGCGTCGCGCGACAACTGCCCCTGTTCGATCTGGGACAGCTGGTGTTCCCATTCGCCGGTCAGTTCGGGCGAGGTCAGTTCGTCGACGTCCAGGCCCGACAGCAGGGTCATCAGCTGGCGTGCCTTGGCGGTGGCGATCAGGTCGCGGCCTTCGCGGCGCAGATAGCCTTCGTTGAGCAGACCTTCGATGATGCCGGCGCGCGTGGCTGGCGTGCCCAGGCCGCGTGCGGCCATGGCCACGCGCAGTTCCTCGTCTTCCACCAGTTTGCCGGCGCCTTCCATGGCCGACAGCAGCGTGGCTTCGTTGTAGCGGGCAGGCGGCTTGGTCGCCAGCGGCACGGCTTCGACTTCTTCCGTGCGCACCTTTTCATCGGCGGCCACGGCCACCAGATTGGCCTCGTCGCCCTGTGCCTCGCGGCCGTAGACGACCATCCAGCCCGGATTGACCAGGACCTTGCCCTCGGTCTTGAAGTGGTGGCCCGACACCTCGGTCACGCGGGTGGTGACCAGGAATTCGGCTGCCGGGTAGAACACCGCCAGGAAGCGCTTGACCACCAGGTCGTACAGCTTGGCCTCGGCCTCGCTCAGTTCGCGCGGGGCCTGGAGGGTGGGGATGATCGCAAAGTGATCCGACACCTTCTTGTCGTCGAACACGCGGCGGTTCGGGCGCACCCACTTGTTGTCGATGACCTGGTCGGCAAAGCGCTTGTAGCCGCCCGGAATCGGCGAGGGGCCGTCGGACAGCATCTGCATGGTCTGATGCACCGTCGCCAGGTAGTCCTCGGGTAGGTAGCGCGAGTCGGTACGCGGGTAGGTCAGGGCCTTGTGGCGCTCGTACAGCGACTGGGCCAGCGCCAGCGTGGTCTTGGCCGAGAAGCCGAAGCGGCCGTTGGCCTCGCGCTGCAGGCTGGTCAGGTCGTACAGCAGCCCGGACAGCTGGGTCGACGGGCGCGATTCCTCGGTGACCGAGCCGGGCTTGTCCCGGCAGGCAGCGACGATGGAATCGGCGGCGGCACGGCTCCACAGGCGCGAATCGCGCTTCTCCGGGTCCTGCTCGTCCTTTTTGAACTTGGGGTCGAACCAGCGGCCTTCGTACAGGCCGGCGGCGGCCACGAACTGGCCGCGCACTTCCCAGTAGTCGCGCGAGACGAACTTGCGAATGCGTTCCTCGCGCTCGGCGACGATGGCCAGCGTGGGCGTCTGCACCCGGCCCACCGGCGTCTTGAAGAAGCCGCCGTCCTTGCTGTTGAACGCGGTCATGGCCCGCGTGCCGTTGATGCCCACCAGCCAGTCGGCCTCGGCGCGCGAGCGCGCGGCGGCTTCCAGCGGCTTCATGGTGTCGTCGGTGCGCAGGTTCGCGAAGGCATCGCGGATGGCCTGCTGCGTCATCGACTGCAGCCACAGGCGCGTCACCGGCTTGTTGGTCTTGGCGTACTGGGCGATGTAGCGGAAGATCAGCTCGCCCTCACGCCCCGCGTCACAGGCGTTGATGAGGGCATCGACGTCCTTGCGCTTGATGAGCTTGACCAGCAGGCGCAGGCGTTCTTCCGAGCGCTTGTCGGCCGGTCCGAGTTCGAATGCCGGCGGAATCACCGGCAAATGCGTGAAGCTCCACTTCCCCTTCACCGGATCGTTGGGCGCGACCAAACCGAGCAAATGGCCCACGCTGGAAGAGAGGACGTAGTCGTCGCTCTCGAAATATTCGCCCTCGCGCTTGAAGCCGCCCAGCGCGCGGGAGATGTCCAGCGCGACCGAGGGCTTCTCGGCGATGATCAGTGTCTTGCCCATTGAAATCCAGTAAATCGGGAGAAGGCGCGAAGTCGCAGCCGCAGCGCCGGATAATACGGGGGGTTTTTTGCGGCATGCAAGTCAGCGCAGACGCCAGGGTGGCCCGCGCAGGGATTTGGCACCCGGTAAAACGGCGCTTACGGTCGAGCGCGAGACGACCGTGAGGCCGACTCGGCACGCTTATATATAGAGGGGGGCTGGCCGGCCGTCAGTGCAGCTGACGAGCGGAACCGTCGTCGAGCAATTCCTGGAGGATCAGGTTGTCGATTTCGGTTTCCTGGCTCCACAGCACCATCAGCACGATGATCTTGAGCTTGTAGAGCGGCACCGGTGATTCGCCGACCGCGAAGGCGCGATCGAGCACGATTTCACGCAGGGGGGGCGACAGCACACCGGCCGATTCGAGAAACGCGACGAAGCCGATGGTGGCCGATCCCAGCTGCTGGTATTCGGCGTCCGCGTAGATGCGCGTGCCGTTGCTGGAGCCGACTGCCAGCTCGATCGAACGATCGGTGCTTTCTGCCAGGCCCGACAGCCAGGACAGGGCATCATCGATGTCTTCGTCCTCGAAGCCTGCGGCGGCCAGCTTGCGGGCCAGCGTGTCCGGATCGGGACAGGCCTCGGGCGCGAAGTAGTTCTCGAAGAGGTAAACGAGAATGTCAAACATAGAAGAATCGCTAAAGGCTTGAACCCACTCTACGCGTAATCGACGGGGTGGGCAACCGAGCACCGTGCGCTGCGCAACGGGGAAAGTCAAGTTAAACGCTGGAACCGGTTGCCAGGCAAGCGGGCGATGCATCCGTCCAACTCTAGCGCGAGCAGACGTGCCAATACGTGGGCCGCCGGGCGGTCGGCGCGGGCCTGGATCTGGTCGAAGTCGAGCGGGTCGAAGCCCATCGCGTCGAGCAGGTCGTCGGGTGCCGGGCGCGCGCTGGCGGTCGGCGGCGTCGTGGCGATCGGACGGGGGGCGCCCAGTTCCTCGACCACGTCGGCAGCGGTTTCGACCAGCTTCGCGCCCTGCCGGATCAGCGCATGGCAGCCACGCGCCAGCGGCGAATGCACCGAGCCCGGAATGGCAAACACTTCCCGACCCATGTCGGCGGCCAGGCGGGCGGTGATCAGCGAGCCGCTATGCACGGCCGCTTCGACCACCAGCACGCCTTGCGACAGCGCCGCCACCAGCCGGTTGCGCCGGGGGAAGTGATGCGGGCGGGCCGGCGTGCCCAGCGGCAGTTCGGACACCAGGCAGCCGCGTGCGGCGATCTCGTGCGCCAGCGCCCGATGCCGGGCGGGGTAGACCAGATCGGCACCCGTGCCGATGACGGCGACCGTGGTGCCGCCTTCGGCCAGCAGCGCGCCTTGGTGCGCGTCGCCGTCGATGCCCAGTGCCAGGCCGCTGGCGATGGTCCAGCCCTGTGCGGCCAGGGCCTGCGCGAAGTCGCGCGCCAACCCTGCGCCGCCGGGCGTGGCGTGGCGCGCGCCGACGATGGCGACCATCGGCGCGTGCAGATGGGCCGGATCGCCCACCACGTACAGCACCGGTGGCGGATCGTGCATGTCGCGCAGGCTGGGCGGATAGCGCTCGTCGGCCAGCGTCAGCAGGTGACGGTCGGCCGCTGCCGCCCACGACAGCGCAGCGTCCATGCCTGCCCGGGTGTCGTCGGCGGCGGGTGCGCCCAGGCGCTGCGCCAGGTCGGCGGGCAGGTGGGCGGCGAGGATGTCGGGTGGCGTGGCGAACAAGGCCTGCGGGTCGCCGAAGGCCGTCATCAGCTCGGCGGCGGCGACCGGGCCCACGCCGGGTTCTAGCGACAGGCGCACCCAGGCGCGCAGGACCTCTGAATCGGTCGTTAAAGGCATGAAGGCAGGGCATTGCGTGACGAAGCCGTCATCCTGCCCTGCGGGCCGGGTCACCGATAGGCGGGTCGGGACGCTTTGGTCCAGGCCAAGGTGATAAAATGGCCGGTTGCCGATGTGGTTGCTTGCGCGTTCGTCGCCCAGCCTCGTCCACGTTTTCGTTGTACTCATTTTCTTAGCGCACCCGCCATGGCCCTGCTCCCGATCCTGCAATATCCCGACCCCCGGCTCCACAAGGTGGCCAAGCCGGTGGTCCAGGTCGACGATCGCATCCGCCGCCTGGTGCGCGACATGGCCGACACCATGTACGACGCCCCCGGCGTCGGCCTGGCCGCGACCCAGATCGACGTGCATGAGCGCGTGGTCGTCATCGACGTGTCCGAAGACCAGTCCGACCTGCGCGTGCTCATCAATCCCGAGATCCTCTGGAAGAGCGAGGAGTGCCGCAGCTACGAAGAAGGCTGTCTGTCGGTGCCCGGCATCTACGACACGGTCGAGCGTCCGGCGCAGGTGCGCGTGCGTGCCCTCAACGAACGCGGCGACGCCTACGAGTTCGAGGCCGACGGCCTGCTGGCCGTGTGCGTGCAGCACGAGATCGACCACCTCGACGGCAAGGTCTTCGTCGAATACCTGTCGCCGCTCAAGCAAAACCGCATCAAGACCAAGATGCGCAAGCTCGCGTCGGCCTGATGCGCATCGGTTTCGCCGGCACGCCGGAGTTCGCCCGCATCGCCCTGACGGCCTTGCTCGATGCCGGGCATGAGATACCGCTGGTGCTGACCCAGCCCGACCGGCCCGCGGGCCGTGGGCTCAAGCTCACGCCCAGTCCGGTCAAGGCGGCGGCGCTGGCCGCGGGCGCGCAGGTGCTGCAACCGCGCAGCCTGCGTCTGGACGGCAAGTATCCTGACGAGGCGGCGGCGGCCCACGACGCCATGCGCGACGCCGGCATCGAGGTGCTGGTGGTGGCGGCCTACGGCCTGATCCTGCCAACCTCGGTGCTGACCTTGCCGCCCCTGGGCTGCCTGAACATCCATGCCAGCCTGCTGCCGCGCTGGCGCGGGGCCGCGCCGATCCAGCGCGCCATCGACGCGGGCGACGAACAGACCGGCATCACCATCATGCAGATGGACGAAGGGCTGGACACCGGCGCCATGGTGTCGGTCCATGCCGTGCCGATTCTTCCCGGCCAGACCGCCGCCGCCCTGCACGATGTGCTGGCCGACCTGGGTGGCCGTGCCATCGTCGAGGCTCTGGCCAAGGCGGAACAAGGACCGTTGACGGCCGAGCCGCAGCCGGAAGTCGGCATCACCTACGCCGCCAAGCTCGACAAGGCCGAAGCCGCGCTGGACCTGACCCTGCCCGCCGCCGTGCTGGCGCGCCGGATCTGCGCGTTCAACCCCGTGCCGGGTGCCACCGTGCGCCTGCCGGGTCTGGACGATCCGGTGAAGGTGTGGGGCGCACAGGCCCTGGCGGCCGCGTCCGACGCCGCGCCGGGCACCGTCGTGCGCAGCGGCGCCGATGGCATCGATCTGGCGACAGGCGACGGCATCTTGCGCCTGACCGAGTTGCAGAAGGCGGGCGGCAAGCGCCAGCCCGTCGACGTTTTCGTACGCGGCTGGACGGCGGGCTGATCGATCGGCCGCCATCTGCCCTGGCGCTCGGTCCGGCCTGCAGGCGTCTCAGCCTTCCCTGATCGCTTCAAGGGCGGCGGATTGCCCTGATCCGGCCGGCCCTTTGCTTTGCACGATGTGTCGCGGCGATCGCTGCCGCGCTCACTGATACCTCGGGCGCCTCGCACGCAGCGCGTCCATCTACCGCGGTCTTCACGCATGAGTTCTTCTCCCGCCCCCGGCCTGGCCGCTCCCCTCGCGCAGATCCTGCGCAGCACCGCCGATGTCGTGGCTGGCGTGCTGGACGGTGCCTCCCTGACCGAACTGCTGACGCGCGTGCCGACGCCGCTGCGTCCCGCCACCCAGGCGGTGTCGTTTCACACCATGCGTCATCTGGGGCTGGCCGACGCGGTCAAGTCCGCGTTGATCCAGCGTCCGCCGCCGGACCCGGTGCTCGACGCCCTGCTGCTGACGGCCTTCGCGCTGGTGGTGGTCGACGAGGCCCAGGCACCGTACGCCGCGCATACCGTGGTCGACCAGGCCGTGCGCGCTGCGGGTGCCGATCGTGCCATGGTGCATGCCAAGGGGTTGGTCAACGGCAGCCTGCGCCGCTTCCTGCGCGAACGCGATGCGGTGCTCGAACACGTCTCCCGCTTCCCCGAAGCACGCTGGAACCATCCCAAGTGGTGGGTCGATCGCCTGCGCGCCGACTATCCCGGCCAGTGGCAAGGCCTGCTGGAAGCCGCCAACCGCCAGGCCCCGCTGACCCTGCGCGTGAACCGCCGCCGCACCACCGTGGCGGCACAGCTCGACGCCTTCGCCCAGGCCGGCATTGCCGCCCAAGCCGTGGGCGAAGCCGGCATCATGCTGGCCCAGGCGCGACCCGTGCATCAACTGCCGGGCTTTGCCGAAGGACATTGGTCGGTGCAGGACCTGGGCGCGCAGCAGGCCGCCACGCTGCTGGACGTGAAAGACGGCATGCGCGTGCTCGACGCCTGCGCGGCCCCCGGCGGCAAGACCGCACACCTGCTGGAACTGGCCGACGTCGACCTGCTGGCGCTCGACGTCGACGCCCAGCGCCTGGTCCGCGTCGATGAAAACCTGGACCGTCTGGGCCTGCGCGCGACGACCCAGGCAGCCGACGTCGCCGATCTCGACAGTTGGTGGGACGGACGTCCGTTCGACGCCATTTTGGCCGACGTGCCCTGCACGGCCTCGGGCATCGTGCGCCGCCATCCCGACATCCGCTGGCTGCGCCGTTCCGAGGACGTCGCACGCACCGTGCGGCTGCAGGCCAGCATCGCCGATGCCCTGTGGCAGGTGCTCGCCCCCGGTGGTAAATTGCTCTACGCCACGTGCTCGGTGTTCAGCGCCGAGAACGGTCATCAGGCCGATGCCTTCGCGCAGCGGCACCCCGATGCCCGGCGTCTTCCCGCGCCGGGTCAGTTGCTGCCGCTCGCACGAGCGGACGAGCCGGCGGCACAACACGACGGTTTCTTCTACGCCTTGTTTGCAAAGGGGTAAGTCCTGCGATTGTTCCTCGTCCTGCGCTGGCTGGTCCTGCTCACCGCGCTGCTCGGCGGTACGGCCTCGTTCGCGCAGACGGCCGGCGCCGAGGTGCAGCGCGCCGTGGCGACCAACGAGGGCGATTTCATGCTGCTCGATGCGGACGTCGACATCTCCGTTCCCCGACAGCTCCAGCAGGCCGCCAGTCGCGGCGTCCCCCTCTTCTTTACCGTCGAACTCGAAGTCATCCGGCCCCGCTGGTACTGGTTCGACAAGGTGCTGGTCGACGCCAGCCAGACCTGGCGCATCAGCCAGAACGTGCTGACCCGCCAATGGCGCGCCAGCACCGGCAGTCTAGCCCTGCCGGTCGATTCCCTCGACGACGCCCTGAGCATGGTCCGCCACATCCGGCGCTGGCCCTTCGCCTCACGCCATGACCTGCCCGACGGCCAGTACGAAGGCCGTCTGCGGGTCCGCCTGGACGTATCGCAATTGCCCAAGACCTTCCAGGCCAACGGCCTGAACATGGCCGAATGGGAATGGACCACGTCCTGGCACCTGTTCGACATTCACGTCCCGGGTGACTCGTCGGCTGCCGGCCTGGGGGGCAAGCCTTGAATCGCATCCTGACCATTCTGCTGGGCCTGGGTGCCTTGGCCGCGCTGGTGCTGCTGTTCCTGCTGGCGTCCGCCACCAGCAATTCCTCGCGGCTCGAAGAGCAATACTCGCTGTTGCTCGCGCTCAATGGCGTGGTGGCCCTGGCCTTGTTCGCCTGGGTCGCGACCCTGGCGGTGCGGCTGCTGGTGCGCCTGCGCCGGCGTGAGTTCGGCGCGCGCCTGACCGGGCGCTTCGCGCTGGCGTTCGCGCTGGTGGGCGTGGTGCCGGGCGTCCTGATCTACCTGTTGTCCGTTCAGTTCCTGTCGCGCTCGATCGAATCCTGGTTCAACGTCCGGGTCGATACCGCGCTCGAATCGGGCTTGAACCTGGGTCGTGCCGCCGTCGATTCGCAGTTGCAGGACATGAACGCCCGCGCCCGCAACATGGCACTGGCGCTGGACGATCCCAGCGAGAACAGCATCGCCCTGACCCTGACCCGGCTGCGTGAGCAGGCCGGCGTGCAGGAAGCGATGGTCTACACCGCGTCCGGCCGCATCGTCGGCTTTTCCACCGCCATGTATGGCGTGCTGGTGCCCGAGCAACCGCCGCAGAGCGTGTTGCGGCAGTTGCGGATCACGCGCGGTTATTCGGCCGCCGAGGCCGATACCGTCACCTCGGCTGGCGTGGTCGACACCAACCCGTCGAGCAACCAACTGCGCATGCGGGTGGTCGTGCCGCTGACGCAGACCTCGGGGCTGGGCTTCACGGGCGTCTTCGCCAACGAACCGCGCTACCTGCAACTGGTCCAGCCGGTGCCCGAGCAGATCGCGCTGAACGCCGATGAAGTGCAAAGCGGCTACCGCGACTACCAGCAGCTGACCCTGTCGCGCATGGGGTTGCGCAACCTGTACGGCATTACGTTGACGCTGGCCTTGCTGCTGTCGGTGTTCGCCGCCATCGGCGCCGCCTTCTACCTCTCGCGCAAGCTGGTGCAGCCCATGCTGCGGCTGGCCGAAGGCACCCTGGCCGTGGGCGGCGGCGACTTCACCCCGATCCCCGAGACCACCACGCGCGACGAAGTCAGCCAGCTCACCCGCTCGTTCAACGCCATGACGCGCCAGTTGGACGAAGCGCGCCAGATGGTCGAAACCAACCGGCGCCAGCTCGAACGTACCAATGTCTACCTCGAAGGCATCCTGACCAATCTGTCGTCGGGCGTGCTGGCCTTCGACGAGGGCTTCCGGGTCACCACCATGAACCAGGGCGCGCAGCAGATCCTGCGTGCCGACATGCGTGGCGTGATCGGCCGGCCGCTGGAAACCGTCGACGCCCTGCAACCCTTCTCCAGCATCATCCGGCAAGCCTTCGCCGAACACGCCGCCGCCGAAACCGGTCGCCCGTTCTGGCAGAAGCAGTTCGAGATCACCCGCCAGGCCGACACCGCCGAAGACGGCGACGACGCCCCACGCCTGGCCGAAGCCCTGCACGCCGATGCCAACACCGACGACCACCGCATCACCCTGCTGGCGCGCGGCTCGCACCTGGCCGGCGAGAACGGGCAGGGCGGCTACGTGGTGGTGTTCGACGACATCACCGAAGTGATCTCGGCCAACCGCGCCATGGCATGGGGCGAAGTCGCACGTCGCCTGGCCCACGAGATCAAGAACCCGCTCACGCCCATCCAGCTGTCGGCCGAACGCCTGGCGATGAAGCTCACCGACAAGCTCGGGCCGACCGAAGCGGCGATGCTGCAGCGATCGACCACGACCATCATCAACCAGGTCGGCTCGATGCTGCGCATGGTCGATGACTTCCGCGAATACGCGCGCACGCCGCCGGCGGTCCTGCAGCAGATCGACCTGAACGACCTGGTGGGCGAAGTGCTGACCCTCTATGGCTGGGACCCGGACGAAGGCGTGCTGCGCCATGGCGACCGCAGCGTGCAATTGAACGTCGAGTTCGCCGAGACGCTGCCGCTGGTGCAGGGCGACGCCACGCAACTGCGCCAGGTGATCCACAACCTGCTGGCCAACGCGCACGACGCCATCGACGACAAGCTGCGCGAACGCGCGAAGGTGGCGGCCGAGACGCCAGATGCGGCACAATCGGGCGCCGTCGATGATGTACCGCCCACAGTGGATGTCGTGGGAGTGAGTACCCGCCTGATGACGACACGCCTGCCAGACGGCACGGAACATGCTGCGGTCCGGCTGGCTGTGACCGATACGGGTGCCGGCTTCAGTCCACGTGTATTGCGGCGGGCCTTCGAGCCCTACGTGACGACCAAGGCCCGGGGGACGGGGCTGGGGTTGGCGATCGTGAAGAAGATCATCGACGAACATGGGGGACGCATCGATCTGGCAAATCGACGCGACGGTGGTGCGATGGTTTCGATACTATTGACCCGGCTGAGCGGACAGGCGCAGGTTCCCGCGGGGGAAGGCGGACTGCGCGCCGCAGAAACGAAGACCGCGTAAAGAGAGGTCCTTAACACTATGGCCAGAATCCTGGTGGTCGATGACGAAGTCGGCATCCGCGAACTCCTTTCGGAGATTCTCTACGACGAAGGGCACACGGTCGATCTGGCCGAGAACGCCGCCCAGGCGCGTGCGTGTCGGGCTGCGGTCCGGCCCGATATGGTGCTGCTCGACATCTGGATGCCCGATACCGATGGCGTGACGCTGCTCAAGGAATGGGCATCGCAAGGCCTGCTCGACATGCCGGTGGTGATGATGAGCGGACACGCCACCATCGACACCGCCGTCGAGGCCACGCGCATCGGCGCAATGGACTTCCTCGAGAAGCCCATCACCATGCAGAAACTGCTGCGCACCATCAGCGCCGCGCTCGAGCGCGGCCGTGCCGGTTCGCGCCCGGCTGCCCCGCCCGCCGTGCCCGGCCGTCCTGGCGTGCTGCCGGCTGCCTTGCCGACGCAGGCGCCGGTCGTGCAGACCACTGCCGTGGGCAGCGGCTACGCCCAGGTCGATCCGGGCCTGCCGCGCACCGTGCATTTCGATGCCATCCCCGAGCCCGTCGGCCAGGCCGATCCGGCCGGCCATGCCCTGCGCAATCTGTCGCTGGACCAGCCGCTGCGCGAAGCCCGCGACGCGTTCGAACGCATCTACTTCGAGCACCACCTGGCACGCGAAGGCGGCAGCATGACGCGCGTGGCCGACAAGACCGGCCTGGAGCGTACCCACCTCTATCGCAAGCTCAAGCAGCTTGGCATCGAGCTGACCCGCCGCCGCAACACATGAAGATCCTCATCCTGGGGGCGGGTCGGGTCGGCACCAGCGTGGCCGAGAACCTGGTGTCCGAGCAGAACGACATCACGTTGATCGACACCGACGGCGCGCGACTGGCCCAGCTCCAGGAGCGATTGGATCTGCGCGGCGTGGTGGGCAACGGCACCCACCTGCCGGTGCTCGAACAGGCGGGCGCGGCCGATGCCGACCTGCTGATCGCCTGCGCCACCGCCGACGAAACCAACCTCGTCGCCTGCAAGATCGCCAAGCAGGTGTTCAACGTCCCGCGCCG
>JAAIGF010247390.1_pt1 | contig 17888 bp, 14 predicted proteins | sample 6487441 | NCBI WGS metagenome assembly JAAIGF01 (sample SAMN13974129, study PRJNA590717) | phyllosphere metagenome | biome: pepper field; feature: multiple bacterial spot infested pepper fields; material: pepper leaves; isolation source: leaves from pepper fields | host: Capsicum annuum ... | reverse complement strand
CTATAAAGGATATAGTTCACAAAATAGCCGACGACAAACACCTATCACCACAGATTGACTTTCAAGCTAAAAATATGCAAAAGAGGCTGTCTCGTTAAATTTGAGACAGCCTCTTTTATTATGTTAATGAAGTGCTATTGATAGCCATCGTTCTGCTCGAGCCTTAACGTCGGATTTGAATCGATCTCTGTTTGCGGTATTGGCCATAGAAATAGGTGATCCGTGTAGGGTACTGCTCCTTGAGAAGGATTAAGCATGGTACTACCATCGTAAATGGCGCTGGTGAGTTGTGCCGGTAGTACCTTTGCGGGAATACCCCCGGAACCGTAACTCGATAATGCAAGCCTGTGGATGTCTGACCATCGTTTGCCTTCAGCAATAAATTCGATCCGTCGTTCTTGGTAGATGGCCTGCCGTAAGTCCAAAGGAGCGCTTGTTCCGAAGGAGTTGGCTGCTCCTACCGATCGATCGCGAACAGCATTCAAAAGGCGTAGTGCCTGCGCATTGTCCCCAGAATAGGCATAGGCCTCCGCTGCGTTCAGCAACACTTCTGCATACCTTATTATTGGATTCCAGTCGTCGTTATTTCCAAAGCGGCGATATTTGTATGCGTAGACAAAAGGACGTGTGCCGCCTGTTTGCTTGTAGGTAAGGGCTGTTTTGCGCAAATCGGTCGGTAGCCAGAAGCTAGCGTTGTAAAGATTTGGGCTGATGGCAATCAGGTCGCGAGCTTGCAATGCGCCAGGGCCGTACATGTTTGCGATGGCTCCATTGGTTCCTGCATTCGAATTTACGCTCTGCGCGATGGAGAAAATGGATTCCGAATTACTGGTGTAATTGGTAAAGGGCGTTAGGGGATCAGGTGTCAACGTGTACCCGCCCACCGGCGAGCTAAATGCACCTGTAGCGTCCGTTCCCAGTTTCGCGCTTTCTGCAATTACACCCGTATAGTCCGCCATATGTAGCTTAACTCGGGCCTTGATGGCAATTGCCGCACCTTTGGTCGCACGAGAGATGGAGAGATCTGCCTCGGAACGATCGGCCGGCAAGAGCATCTCTGCCTGGTCTAAATCAGCAAGAACATTTTGATATGCCTCAGAGACCGTTCCCCTGCCGAGCGAAAGGTTTTCTTCCACAGTTGCGGGAGAGGTTGTTGCAACTACGCGGTAGGGAATGCCCTTATTGGATGTCGGATTATCAGCATAAGGGCGGCAGAAGTGGATCAAGAGCTCGTGGTGAGCCAAAGCGCGCAGGAATAGTGCCTCACCTTTATAAGGGTCAGCTATCTCTGCAGAAATGATTCCTGCACTGGCGGCATCTTCCACGCCTTGGATAATAACATTACATTGGTTGATCAAAGAGTAGAGCTGTTCCCAGTGGTTTTTATTGTTCGCCGTCGTTGGGGTATACTGATTCATGTAGGTAATCTGAAAGAACGCCTGTAAGTTAATCATATCCTCGCCCCGCATATCTCCTTGCTGTGTATTTGCTGCGCCAAAAGGGTAACCGCGTCCTGCGCCGCCTTCATATTGGCCTACAGCGGCTTGGCGGTACATACCGTTCACGGCCAGTTCAATGTTGGCCGGCGTAGTGAAGGCTGTAGATTCGGATAGTGAGGCTAATGGATCCAGTTCTGTATAGTCCTTACTGCAGCCGGTCCATAGGGAGAGCGCTAGCGTTGCTAGGCCTAATAATCGATAGTATTTTGCTATATAAATTTTCATGGTTAAGCGGATTAGAAGTTAACATTTAGTCCAAAAGTGAATGTTCTGGGAACCGGATTGGACATAAAGTCGACAGCCCCTTGGGTATTTGTGGTAAAACTGTTGGCAGCTTCAGGATCGATGCCGCTGTAGTTCGTTATCACGAAAGCATTCTCCACATTTGCGAACAGACGAAGATTTTTTACATGGATATTCGTCAACCAGGCTTTGTTGTCAAATGTATAACCTAGACCAATCGTGCGGGCGCGTAGGAAATTTCCATTTTCCAGAAAGCGCGTCGTTACAGAGTTTACTTGGTTGATGTTGGCCGCTTGGCCATAGAAAAGTTTAGGAACATCGGTCTGCTGACCTGCCGTTGTCCAACGATCCAAAAGTTCTGTACCCGCATTAGTAAATGTCTGGCTATTCAACATCTCTTGCCGTGTGCGATTAAAGACCTTGTTTCCTCCCGAGAAGGAAAAGTTAACGGTTAGGTCGAGACCTTTGTAGAAAAAGGTATTGTTGAATCCTCCATACCAAGTGGGCATGGAGTTGCCCAAAATCTGTTTCTCGCCCAATGAGCCCGTTTGGCTTACGTCCGATTCATTTTCGGGATTGTATACTTTCCAGCCAGCTGTATTGCCAGGACTAGAGACTACGGCATTGTATTGGACAAGGCCTTCGATAAGGTTGCCGCTGGCGTCGCGGGTGTAAGATTTGTAGATTGCGTTGCCATTTGCAGAATTGACACCATGGTACTCATATCCAAAAAAAGATCCTGCAGACTCTCCTTCTCTGACGATATGATAGGGATATGTGATATCATTACCATTGTAGAGCGTCTGAACTTTATTTTTCACAAAGGTTGCATTGATATTTGTGTTCCAGCGAAAATTTTCATTCGAGATAATGTTACCTCCCAAAGTCAATTCAAAGCCGTGGTTATACATTGCCCCAACATTCTGACTTATCGAATTGCCGGGGACGCCCAGCGATGGGGGCGTAGGTACACCGAGCACCATGTTGTCTATGTTGTTCCTAAAATAATCCGCTGTTAGCGTAAATCGGTCGTTGACGAAAGCCATATCCACTCCTACGTTATATTTTTTGCTGGTTTCAAACTTTAGATCTGGGTTTCCAGTCTGTGAGTAGTAAATCCCCGAATAGTCGCCATAAATTGCTGCACTAAATATCCCTGCATAAGGATAATTTCCTATCGCTGTGTTGCCCACGGTAGCATAGCCTCCGCGGAGTTTAAATTGGCTAACAAAACCACTTTGAAAGAAGGATTCTTTTGCTATATCCCATCCCAACGAAAGTCCCGGCAGTAGTACACTTTGGTTTCCGTGAGGTAACGAAGAAATTCTGTCCTGTCTTAGCGATGCGGACAAGAAGTACCGATCGCGGATCGTGTAGTTTGCCCTACCGAAATATGCCTGAAACACGTTTTCGTTTGCAGTACCACCGATCAGTTGGCTATTGAGCGATCCAGAGATGATATTCTCATTTTCTGCGAAATAGGTTGAAGAAAGGTCAAATCCGTGAGCGAAAAAGTTTCTACTGGTGCTCTTTTGTGCCTCGATTCCTGCTACGACGCTTAATTTGCTCTCAGCAAATTCAACGTTGTAGGTCAGGTAGTTTTGCCAGTTGTACCTAGATCGAGGAATGTAGTATTGGTAAACTCGGCCATTGACCGATCTACCGTCGCCATGGACCGGATTCCAGTACATGTAGTCCTCGCCAGCCATATATTGAACGCCGAGTTGTGATTTAAAATTTAATCCCTTTAGTAGTTCCATATCTGCATATGCGCTTCCGTTGAAGGCGAAAACGGCACTTTTGTAGATATTCGTCGCTAGTGTGTAGGCAGCATTGGTGTAACTTCCGTCAATCCCTCTGGTATTATCACCCTGTCCTAAGGATGCACCGTCCGACGAAAAGTTGTATGAGCCGTCCGCCCATTGTGCAGGAACGTTAGGTAAAGCGTATAATGCTGACGTTATGTTTCCTGAGAGGGCACTGCCTCCGTCGTTAAATCCCCTGTCTGCAACGTAGGACACCTGGGTGTTTATTCCCAATTTGAGCTTGTCATTTAATGCTTTTTGATCAACCTTGCCCCGAATGTTATATTTCCGCTGCTCGTTGGCCAGCGATACGCCTTGTAGATCGGCAAATCCACCAGAGAAATAGTAGGAAGTCTTTTCTGTCGCGCCTTGGAGTGCTAAGGCATGATTTTGTTGAAAAGCACTTTTTCGGAGTACAAGATCTTGCCAATCGGTATCGTATTCCTGATTGCTTACTGGGTCAATAGTAGGAAATGCGCCGTCAGTGTTTCCTGCATTGCGCAACTTTTCGTTTGAGATTTCAATAAATTCATTTGCATTCAACAGATCGTAGCGCTTCGATGGGTTAGCAAAAGCGAACCAGTTGCTATAACTCACGCCAGAAGTACCGGCCTTGCCCGACTTGGTCGTGATATAGATGACACCTCCCGCAGCACGCGATCCGAAGATAGCGGTAGCAGCACCATCCTTAAGCACCTCTACGCTTTGAATATCATCTGGATTTATACTGGAAAGGGGGTTGTTGTAGAAAACACCACTTCCATCGCCCGTAATAAAAGGCACTCCGTCTATGACATAAAGAGGGTCCGAGGAGCTCGAAAGGGAGCTAAGTCCGCGAATTCGGATTTTTGCAGGTTGGCTTAGGTTTCCTGAGGTGACTGAACTCTGTACCCCGGCAGCAAGCCCTTGCAGGTTTCTGTCGATTGAAGAGGCCGAGTTGTTGGTAAAGCTTTCCCCAGAAAGGGAGGTTATTGCACCCGTTGTTTCTCGTTTGGTCTGTGTTCCATAGCCCACAACGACGACCTCATCCAGAGCTGCTTGATCGCTAATCAGTTCCACATTTATAACCTGTCGGTTTGAAATAGCAATGCGCTGCGGTACAAATCCGATGTAGGACACGGCTAAAGTGCCATCTGTTGGTGCGAAAATGGAATAGCTTCCATCAGGTCCGGTTTGTGTGGCGTTGTTGCTGCCGACGATTGTAATGGAGACTCCGGCAATAGGGGAGCCGTCGACTGACGAGGTCACCATACCTGTCAGCTGACGATTTTGTGCGAACGATATGCCTACAAGGCATGTAAGCACAAGGAAAGTGCAAATTAATTTTTGTTTCATTTGGTGTATTATTTAGTTAAGTTTTCTTCACGAGGTGTTTCGGTGATGTATAGGGATTTATTCAGACATAAGTAGTCCATTCAAAAAGCTTCATGCAATATGATCTTAAAGTATTGGTGAAAAAGATTTCCGCGCTTGACTTCGTAAGCGCTCGGCTGATCTTTTTTTCAAAAAATCAGAAATCACTATTAAAATATAGTGCTTTCTTTTATTATTTATTTTAAAATTGAGCTGTTTAAGTAAGTGTGATCGTGTTTCATATTTAATATTGTTTAGTTATTGAAATCTTTAAAAAAGATTCGATTAATATCTGCACGGTAGATGCTTGATTTTAACGATTAATTCCTCTTACTTTCTCTAAAGTAATAAAAAAAATAGTGAAAACAAATAAATGCAATTAAAAATTGGAATTTTATTGGTCAAATTTTAAAGAAATATCTAACTAAGATTAGGCTGAGCATAAATGTTGTAATAGTGAAGTGAAATTTCGCAAGTTAAGGGTTTCTGTGTTGATTAAAATGCGCTTTATTGGTTCTGTAGTGGTAATATGTGCGATTTTTATGTAGTTCAAGGCTTTAGCTCTTGCTTTTTATATAAAAAAACGTATCTCAAATTGCTAATTGTCTTATCCTTAACCGAAAGATAAAAAGATACTCCAAGATATTGGACTTCGGGTTCTCTTAGGATGGACAGTTTGTATTGTTGTTTATAATCAGAACCCTGTGGTATGATCCAATGGAGATATTGGAGCTACCTTTTGCGAAGCTGCGCTTGATAAAGTCTACTAAAATTTGCAAACTATATTGTATGTGTGGATTTGGTAAATGGGAAGCACGACCTGAGACCAATACTTTACAGGAGTTGCTAAAAGAGAAAGATTACTCTCTTTTCCGTTGATATCAATTTTGCTACACATCAAAAACCATCATTAGTGGCTACTAAAAAAAATGCTTTTTTTAGCGACTCCTTACTTATGATAAGTACTGCTCGTTATTTTTACTGATCTATTCCGATGATTAGATTGCTTAACGAAAGAGGGTTGCCTAAAGATACTTCTTAAAAATAGCGTACAAAATTTTGAGATCTTGCGGGGTCAGTGTTGAGGTGTTAGTATCCCGTTGGATGTAATGTATCTTAAAGGCCTTGATAGCAGCATCGACGTTTTTTACGTCGTATCCAATGATGCGTAGGGCTAACTTGGGATCGAAGTTTAGCGGTGGTTCTTCCAGCACCCCGTCGTACCAAAAGCCGAAGCCACGATCGGCCAGTTTTTTCCAAGGAAATCGAGAAGGATCATTTTTACGTGTCGGCGCATAGTCCATATGCCCGATGAAATTGGCCTGCGGAATTTTATAACTGTCTTTAAGATACTGTAGCAGACTCAATAGCGCGGCAATCTGCGCGTCTGGCCAAGGATCTGTGAGGCCGTTGTTGTCCAGTTCAATACCTATAGAAGAAGAATTAAGGTCAGTGTCGTTTCCCCATCGGCCAGCGCCAGCATGGTGTCCACGATAAAGATCGTTTACCATCTGCACGATCTTGCCATCACGACCGATAACGTAGTGCGAGCTGACGCCTACTTTCTCGTTGTGAAAGGTTTTTACGGTCTGTGCCAATGAATCTTGTGCCGTGTGATGTATCATCACATAATTAGGCTTGCGTGTGCCGAAGTTAGTGGAGGATATCCATTCCTTATTGGTGGATAATACCTTATCGAGCTGCCCCGTCACGGGTGCCTGTCTGTATTGTTCCGCAAAACCCTTTGCTTTTTCCGCATAGATCTTCTCGGTGGCTGCATATTTGCCGCCGCCGCAAGAGGCTACGATAAATAGTAGCGCAGGGATTCCATAATATATCCGTTTCATCGTGTTAAACCGTTTACTTTCTCAAATGTACAACAGATGCAGTACAAAAACCATCCCATTTGGAATATTGTTGGTTATGTATTGATAACGTGATGGATGGTAACAGTGAACATGCGAAGTACTTAAGCGTGGTAGTGTGTTGAGCAACCTCCAAGGCTATCGTCTGACAAGGTGTTGGCGAAATCAACGAGGTTTGTAAAACGGTGATTAGACTGTTTTTACAAATTTCTCATCGTAGTTTTCGATATCGACGATGTATTTATTTTGGATTAAGAAGTCGAAAAGGTGATGTGCTTCGTCTGCGACAGGCATATTTTTAGTTGTGACGATCTCGTTCGTTTTTTTGTCGAGGTAAGGGTAGGCATAGAGCTTCACATCTTTGCTGAACATGCCCGAAATGTAGGACAGCAGTTCGTTGGTATATTCTTCCTTATTGTACTGATGCGTGTTAAAAATATTTTTTAGGTTGGCAACGTTGGTTGCAATACCGACATGTTTGGGCTTGAAAGATTTTACAAACTCGGCCAAGTGGTTGTTCCGGTGAAAATTGGACACCATGATGTTGTTTCCTGTCGAAGAGAGGTATTCGGCTCGCTCGGCAAAGTATTTTAAATCCTCATCGGTAATGGAGCTATCCTCATCAAGCGCGTTCCCCATCAAGACCTCAATCAACACCACGGTGTCTTCAGGGGTCGCTCCCGTATTCTTTTTAAACTGTTCCACGGCCAAGTTGAACAAGTCAAAGTTGGGGTTTGATTTCTGCCTATACTTGGTGCGCAGGATAATGATATTTTTCTTGTACAAGTAATCTTTGATTTGTGCGGCCTTGGCGTCCGGACGAAATATTGCTGCTTTGGCAAAACCTTTGGCTATCAGATACAGATTCAGCAGGCGCTCGTTGGCTTGTTCGAATACAGGGCCAGACACTTTCACTAAATCAATTTCTACCGAACCGATGGAGAGATTGTCTACAAGCGATTCAATCATTGTTTGCGGATGCTCGGCATAATAGTAGGCCGCGAAAATGAGGTTCACACCCAAGATGCCCAACACTTTTGATTGTAGGCGCGAGTCACTATCCAACAAGCGCACGTGCACCACGATGTCATTGACAGGGCCACCTACCTCGTGCTGAAAGCGCACGCCAATCCATCCGTGAGGTTCGTTTGTTTTGGTGAAATTCAGGGTGGTAACAGTGTCGGCAAAGGCGAAAAACTTCTTAGAGCAATATTTCTCCCCCTGTAGACGTTCGGTAAGGAGGTTAAATTCATGGTGGAGCATCTTGTTCAGCCGCGTACGGCTGACATAACGACCGGACTCTTCTACGCCGTAGATAGCGTCGCTGAAGGCCATATCGTAGGCTGACATGGTCTTGGCGATAGTGCCCGAGGCAGCACCTGCTTCGAAGAAGTTACGAGCCACTTCCTGGCCAGCGCCGATCTCGGCAAAGGTGCCGTATATATCTGGGTTAAGATTAATTTTTAGTGCTTTACGTTTTGTCTCAAAGATTTCTCTTGCCATGACGCAAAGGTACAAAAATCGTGTGGATTATTCGGGCGGCAGCCCCTTTTAGAAAATAAAATTAGGTTTGCCTAGAGCAAACCTAATTTCTGAAACGTGTAAAACAAAGCGGATGTATGTAGGGCCTGACCGATCTTGTTGTCAAGCAAAAATTGCCGAGCCTCGGGTATGGACATATGCACCACCTCGATATCTTCGGAGGCGTCCAGCTCTTGTTCCTGCACCTTGCGTCCACCTTTAAGGAGGTAGGTGTGGGTTATGTTGCCGCTAGTTGCGGGGTTTGCGTAGAGCTCGCAGATTTTTTCGATAGAGTCGAAGGCATACCCCGTTTCTTCGAGTAGCTCCCGTCGAGCAGCCAGTTCGGGCGCTTCCCCAGCTTCCACTACGCCCGCGGGAAGCTCCACCATAATTTGTCCCGATCCGTGTCTATATTGCCGCACGAAAAGAACTTCATCTGCATCGGTGATGCCCACCATATTGACCCAAGTAGGATATTCCAATACATAGTATTCCTCTTTGACGTTTCCATTGGGCATCTGCAATTTGTCTACCCGCAAGGTCGCCCAAGGTCGTTGGATGATGTATTTGGAGTCGAGCAATGTCCACTTCTCCATGCTTAGTTTTTGACGATATCTGCCATAATACTCTTAACCTTTTCTTCAAGTTTCAGGGCCACTTCTTCATACTGCGCACGGCTGTTTAACTGCTCTTTTACCGAGCAGTAAAATTTGATCTTAGGCTCGGTTCCGGAAGGTCTCGCCGAGATCACATCGCCATCCACCGTGATAAATTGCAGTACATCCGACTTTGGAAGGTCGATCGTCGTTTGTGTGTTGCCAGCAAGCACGGTTGATACGCCGTTTGCATAGTCGCGAATTTCTTTTACAGCGATACCACCAAGCGATTGTGGCGCATTGGCACGCAGGTCGGCCATCATCTGTTTAATCTCGTCGGCGCCAGCCTTTCCTTTTTTCGTTAGGGAAATCAACTTCTCTTGGTAGAAACCGTACTTTTCATAGATTTCCAAAAGTACATCGAACAAAGATTTGCCTTGGTTTTTGAAGTACGCCGTCATTTCGGCAATAAAAGCGCAGGAATTAACAGCATCTTTGTCGCGCACCAAGTCGCCAACCAAAAAGCCATAGCTTTCCTCGCCGCCCACCAAATAGTTCTCTTGTCCTTCAAGGCGGGTCATCACCTCGCCGATAAACTTGAAGCCTGTCAAGGTTTCGTAGTATTTAACAGAAAAACTATTGCCGATATCGCTCATTAGGTTCGAGGTAACGATTGTTTTTACAATAAAGTCGTTATCCTTTAAAGTACCATTTTCTTTTTTAGAGCTCAAAACGTAGTAGATCAACAGGCTTCCTATCTGGTTGCCGTTAAGGAGCTGTATTTGCCCTTTGTGGTTTTTCACGGCAAGGCCCACACGGTCAGCATCCGGGTCGGTGGCCATAACCACGTCGGCATCCAACTCTTCGCCTTTTTTCTTGGCCATGGACATCGCTTCCTCCTCTTCCGGATTCGGGTAGATTACCGTCGGGAAATTACCATCCGGCGTAGCCTGTTCCTCTACCAAATGCACATTGGTAAATCCCCAAGCTTCCAACATTTTCGGAACAATGGTAATGCCTGTTCCATGGATGGAAGAAAACACTATTTTAAGATCCTTTTGTGCGGCCACGGCGTCCGGGTGGATACTGAGTTTCTTATTGGCGTTGATATAGTATTGATCGAATTCTTCGCCCACCAAGGTGATGTTCTCTTCGATGCGGTCAAATTTGATCTCGCTCACCGACTGGATGGCGTTTACTTCGGTAATTACGTTTTTATCATGTGGCGCAACCAGCTGTCCGCCGTCGTTCCAATAGGCTTTATAGCCATTGTACTCTTTAGGGTTGTGGGATGCCGTTAGCATCACGCCGCCTTGGCAGCCGAAATGACGTACCGCAAAGGAAAGCATAGGGGTAGGGCGCAATTCCTGAAAGAGATATACCTGAATACCATTTGCCGAAAATACATCGGCTACCAAGTGTCCAAATTTTTGGGAGTTGTTACGGCTATCATAAGAAACAGCAACCTTGATTTGCTGTTCGGGAAACTGCTTTTTCAGGTAGTTTGCCAGTCCTTGGGTAGCTTTTCCGATGGTGTATTTATTCATCCGGTTGGAACCCACGCCCATGATGCCGCGTAGACCGCCCGTGCCGAACTCCAATTCTTTATAAAAAGAGTCGATTAATTCTGTTTCTTCTTTATTGTCCACAAGTTTCTGAACCTGTCCAACGGTTTCTGCGTCATATTCAGCAGTCAACCATTGTTGTATGCGATTGTTTGTGGCCTGGTCAATAGTGTTCATTATAGATAGCTGTTTTTTTTGTCTAAATATAGGGGTTTCTTTTTAATCAATAATAGCGTTCGCCGTTAATTTACGGTGTACATGCGCAAAATCATTTTCCGTATCCAAACTTTAGGCATCGCACCAGCCGTAGGCCCTGTCTAGCACAAAGACATACCACGATCCTTGGTATTTCTTTACGTGAAAAATTAGGTTTTCGGCATGGGTAAGCACCACCCGGTAGGTATCTTTTTCAAGGTTTTTGATTTCCGCCACGGCGGCTTCATCAATCTCTTTAAATTCCTGTTTGAAGGCCGCAATTTCCGAGAGCTGATGGGCTTGCTGCGTTGTGTCGCAGAAGAAACCTAGCTTGTCCCATTTCTCGCCACCACAATCGTAGGTAGGCACTTCGCCAAAGGTCAGCACATAATCGTTTTCGAAGCTGGTGTAAGGGAAATGTTCGGGTACCGGTTTTTGGAAATCGATGCTGTCTACCTGTTGATAGGTGTCCATGGCACCCGGTCGGTAGATGATGTACAGGCCGAGGTCGGGATGGATCAGGGCGTTTGCTTTCTGGTTGTCTTGACTCATGTATGCCCGAGCAAAGCGCGTAATCACCTCGCTGATGGCTTGCGTATCTGCAAGCTGCACGCTGTCTGCAATAGAGTCTTTCGTTTCTTCTGTCTTCTTCTGTGTGCGGTTGCAGGATGATAGCAACATCGCTGCGCAGCAGAAGGCCAGCATTATTTTTCTCATGATTTATTGTTTTTTCGAATCGTTTCTGCAATCATATCCCACATCTCGGTAGGGATGGCTTCCATATTGTTGAATTCGCCGGCGCCCTGTAGCCATTCGCCGCCATCGATGGTCACCACTTCGCCGTTTATAAATCCGGCAAAGTCAGCTAGCAAAAAGGCGGCCAAATTGGCTAGCTCTTGGTGTTCGCCCACACGCTTTAGGGGCACGCGGTTCTTGAAGTCGAATTTTTCGAGGAGATCGCCCGGCAGGAGCCTGTCCCAAGCACCTTTAGTGGGGAATGGTCCCGGGGCGATGGCGTTGTTGCGGATGCCATATTTTCCCCACTCCACGGCCAACGATCGCGTCAGCGCTAGCACACCAGCCTTAGCGATGGCTGAAGGTACCACGTAGCCCGATCCGGTGAACGCATAGGTAGTGACGATATTAAGAACGGAAGCTTTTTGCTTTTTGGCAATCCAGTTTTTTCCGAAGGTCAGCGTGCAGTTGACGGTGCCTTTCAGCACAATATCGATCACAGTAGAGAAGGCGTTCGCCGAGAGGCGTTCTGTGGGCGATATAAAGTTTCCCGCAGCATTGTTCACCAAGAAGTCCACTTGGCCGAAGGCATCTTCAGCCTGCGCCAAGAGCGCTTCCACCTGCTCCACATCGCGCACATCGCAGGCCACTGCCAAAACCTTGTTGCCCGTGGCCGCTTGTATCTCTTTTGCTGTTTGCTCCAGCACATCCAGCTTCCGGCTTGTGATGAGCACATTGGCGCCCAATTCCGAAAAATAATGTGACATAGCCTTACCCAGTCCTGTTCCTCCGCCCGTAACGACAACTGTCTTGCCGAGCAATGCGTCTTCTTTTAATGCACCTTGAACCATAATTACCCTTTGTTTTTAGTAAGATTATCGATTATCGTCTTCAAAATTTGACGTGTTGTTGGCCGCCACCACTGTGCTAACACCTGTTGGATGGCTTCTGTTTTGTTTTCCTGTATATTTCGAAGTAGCTCCTGCCTTAGGTTAACTTTGGTTGCTCCCCAGGCAGCGCGGTCAAACTGTGTCCAGCTTTTGGCCTTTCGAGTGGCAGCCGTTTGTATCCGGTCCGCAGGCACCAGCTCGTCCACCAAGCCAATGTCTCTTGCCGCGGCGGGCGAAAGGAGCTTACCCTCCAGTAGGTTGCGGTAGGCTGCGGGCCCGCCAATCCAAAAGCTGTATAGCGCAAAGATGCTCGAAGGCACGATAATGCCTACCGGCACTTCGTTCAGCCCAATGACATATTCGCCTTCGGCCATGATGCGGTAGTCGCAGCAGAGTGCCAGCACGCATCCGCCCGCAGGGCTATGCCCTGTAATGGAAGCTACCACCGGCTTGGGAATAGCTGCCAAGGTGTGGATTAGCGACATAAAGGTTTCCCAAAATTGCAGCATGGTAGACTCATCATATTGGTAAAGCGTGATCAGGTCGAGACCCGAGGAGAAAAAACCTTCTTTGCCGTGCAGCACGAGCGCTTCAATGGCAGGGTTGTCGCTGGCCATGCGCAGCTCTTCCTGCAGCTCTTGTAGCATCTCCAGATGCATGGCATTTGACTTTCCGCGGTCAAGTCCGATATAGGCAATATGATCAGTTGTTTGTGTTTTGATGAATTCCCCCATAATCTTTTTATCCTATGTTTATGGAAAAATACGGAAAAAATCATCAAGAATTTAATTAACCGATGTTTTACTTTTAAATACACGATTATGGCAGAATTGACAAACAGCAGCGGCAACGGTGGGAAAAAAGAGCGTAGAAGTATCCGCAACAGGCCCATGCCAAAGGTCGATTTAACAGCTATGGTCGATTTAGCCTTTCTGTTAATCACCTTTTTTATGTTGACCACCTCCTTGCAAACACCCAATAGTTTGTATGTGGCCATGCCCGACAAGACAGGGCCACTAAGCAGGCCTATGCTCTTGAGTGAAGATCGCACGTTGAATCTTTTGTTGGCGGCCGACAACGAGTTAATTTATTATCGGGGAGCTTCCGAGGCGCCGATATCTGCCCCGCAGAAAGTGGGCTATGGAAAGCTGGGGCTGGGGCAGTTGCTCGTTCAAGTGCAAGCGCAAGTCAAGCAGACAACGGGCGGACAGGAGCTAATTGTACTGATTAAGCCTAGCGAAGCGGCCGTTACCAAAAATGTTGTCGATGCATTGGATGCTGTGCAACGGGCGTCGATCAAGCGCTACATGTTGGCCAAGTTGGATGCTCAAGAGCAGATGATGGTGCGATAGGGGATAAAAATGGGGAGCGTCGCTCCCCGTATGCTATCATTAAGGCTTCACCTCTAGGCGGAGCGTCTGATGGACTATGCGTCCAGCGAAATCGATGCCCTCGATGGTGATCAGGTATTGCCCCGCTTCGTCCGCGGTGTAGAACTCAAACGCCGCTTTGCCATCTTTGTCGGCAATGAGGTTTGGCTCCCAGTGAATGGTTGTGCGCAGATCTTGGTTTAGCGCCGTCTCGGAACCGACCTCGTAAACGGGCTTGTAGAACGTCTTATTAAGATGGTAGCCTTTGGGCTGTAGGGTAATGATTCCTTTAGGAGTGTAATTACGGATAGCATCTTTGCCTGTCTTGGTGGTGATGATAATCACACCATTGCCACCGTATGAGCCGTAGATAGCAGTATAGTTCACGTTGCGCAAAACCTCCACACTTTGCACATCCATGGGGCTAATCATGGATAATTGGTCGCCCTCAATGTACATTCCATCCAAGATAATTTGCATTTCGCCTCCTCCTCGTGTGGTGTATGGAACACCGTTTCTAAACATAACGCCCATTAAACGCCCGTTGAGGCACATGTCCAGGGTGGGGCAGGTTTCGAGCTCTTCGGCAGAAATCACTTGGTCGGCATTGCCGGGACCATTGAGGTTGGCCGAGTTCTCCGACGCCTTGCGCCGCGGTCGGGTGGCGGTCACCACCACCTCCTCAATGGCAATACTCTTTTCCATTAATCCCTGCGACTCCAGGCCGGCAAAGTATTTTTTGCTTTGCAGCAGTTCGTCCAGCAAAAAGCTGTTGACATCGTTTTTTACCGTGGGCTCGTTCTTGTTGAGGCCAATGTCCGGTACCGTGTTGGGTGTAACGATGATATCGATGTTGTTTTTACCCTTCTGGTCTTTTGCCGTGATCAGGAACTTGGCGCTGTCCGCAAAGGCCAGCTCGTCAAACACAAAATTACCTTCCTCAGTAGCGAGGGTATCAATAAAGTCCATAAAATTTTGGGTCGATACGAGCGTTATCTTCGCGCCGGATGCAGGGGCTTTACGTCCCAACTTGCGCGCCTGTCCACGAATGCTGATGCTCTGCTCGGCAGGAAAGGCGGGATCGCCGCTATTCATGTCTGCAGTCCAGTCGAGCTTGCGCCAAGCTTGCGTAAGCAGCAGGTTGTCCAGATCGTTCAGTCGAGTTTCATCCATGAAGTAAAAGCTCGGGTTTTCGATATGGCCTTTGATGTCGGCGGCGAGAAAAAGGTTAGAGAGTATATTGCCGGCATTGGCCGAATCAAATTTTGCTTTGCTGCTGTTAACCACCGCGGCCGAGAGGGCGGCATAGCGTGTACTATCCCCGGTTTTTCCGGCTTCAAGGGCTACCGATATCTTGGTTCGCGGCTTGGCAAGGTTGCTGCTGAGGCTGGCTACTAGGGGTAGGGAGTCTTCATCCTTTGCGATAAAAACGGGGCGCTCGAGTATGGGCTCCAATCGGCTGTTCAATATGCTGATGGTCAGAATTCCTGCAGGAAGCTCCGCCTTAGCCACAGAAAAGATCAGCTCGTTTTTGGAAGCCACCTGTTTGGATACATAGTACACGCGGCCGTTGTGTTGCAGCATAAAGTAGATATCGCTATTGTCCTGCTTATCGCTGCTGAGGTTGATTTGTGCAAAGAGCTTTGCTTTATTGCCGTTGTTAACCTGTATATTAAATCCTGATTTTTTTATTTCGGGCAGTGTACTTTCGGTCTGCGTACCATCATCGAAGCGGGTGAGGGCGCGCAGGCTTTCGTTAGCGTTTACGAAGAGTGGTGAAGCACCCATGCCCAAAGCATTGGTTTTCACGATGGCCGCCGTGTCGCCGGTCGAGGTAATAACATAAGTTGTGGCGGCAATACCCAATCCGTTTGGCCGAAGGGCTTTAACCGCGAGCTTGTTGATGGTTCCTGCCAAGAGGTTTCCTCCTTCGGGGAAGAATTGTACGCTGTTGCCCTGCTGTTGTGCGGCAGGCAGCTTAAACACCTTTTGAATGGGCGCTTGTGCGCTGTTGTCAAAGCTGATCGCGAGCTTGGCATTAGCATATTCTTCCCGAAAGGGGATCTGTATCTTTCCCTCCGCGTCGCTGCTTACGCGTCCGCGCTTCAGGTTTTTAGCGCCCAAGCTTATCTGATAGCGCACGGTGGCATCGGCCAACGGCTTTTGGTTGAGGTCTTGTAGCACAATGCTGTAGTTTTCGCCTTGCAGTCCTGAGTTGGTAATCACGTTGTCGAGCCTACCATTGCTGATCTCAATATTTTGGTTGAAAAAGTAGCTGCTGCTGTCGTTTCGCATCCAGTTGCTGTAGGCGCGCAAGCGGTAGGTTCCCTCAATCAGGGTGTCTACTAGGCCGATGTCACCCACGCCCAGGCCGCTGGTTAAAGGAATCTTTAGTGCGGATATAGTGCGATCCTTGGGATCGATCAGGTCGACGTATATGATCTTGCTTAAGTTGGACAATAGATTTTCCACGCCCACAACTTCATAGGCTTTAAACCAGATTGTTTCGCCGGCCGTGTAGGTGGTTTTGTCTAGGTGTAGGTGTATTTTTTCAATCGGTATAGAATCATGATAGGCATTAATCTGGGTTAATAGTCCTTGTATATCTTGCGCCCTAGAGCCGTTGAAAATGAGCATAAAAAGGGCGATGAGCGGAAGTGTTTTCCAAATCATAATGGTCAAAAATTTACTCAATTTACGAAAAAATACGTACACCCAATTAATTTTTGTAGATTATTGATTTTCATCGGTATCTTTGTCGATATGAACATTTTAATTATCGGTTCAGGCGGAAGAGAATCTGCCTTTGCATATAAATTATCGAAAAGCCCACGCTTAAACCAATTGTTTATTGCTCCAGGCAATGCCGGCACAGGTCAGTATGGCCAAAATATAGACCTTAAGGTGACGGATTTCGAAGGAATTGGCGCTTTTGCGCTGGCCAACAACGTCAATATGATATTGGTAGGACCAGAGGAGCCTTTGGTAAAAGGTATTCACGACTTCTTTTTAGGCCGCGAGGATCTAAAACATATTCCAGTTATCGGGCCACAGCAAGAGGGCGCCCAGCTGGAGGGATCCAAAGATTTCTCCAAAGAGTTTATGCAACGACATGGAGTGCCTACGGCGGCTTATCGTTCGTTTGACCAGTCTAATCTAGCGGAGGGACTTGCCTATCTAGAAACACAGCAGTTGCCGATTGTGCTTAAGGCAGATGGCCTTGCAGCGGGCAAGGGGGTGTTGATTTGCGAAACCTTGGCCGACGCAAAAGCGGAGCTAACGGCGATGATTGCGGATGCTAAATTTGGTGATGCTTCGTCGGTCGTGGTCATTGAAGAATTTTTAAAAGGTATTGAACTGTCGGTGTTCGTATTGACCGATGGTACGTCTTATAAGGTACTGCCATCGGCAAAGGATTATAAACGCATTGGTGAGGGCGACACCGGTCTTAATACAGGCGGTATGGGCTCTATATCGCCGGTTCCATTTGCGGATGAAGCTTTCTTGAGCAAAGTGGAAGAGCGCATCATTAAACCTACGGTAGATGGTTTAAAGAAGGATAATATCCCCTACAAGGGTTTTATCTTTATCGGCTTGATGAATGTGGATGGCGAGCCTTTTGTGATTGAGTATAATGTGCGCATGGGCGATCCGGAGACGGAATCGGTTTTGCCACGTATCGAGTCGGATTTGGTAGATCTGCTGGAAGGTGTAGCGCAAGGCAACTTGGATCAACGCTCCTACACGGTAAGCGCTCAAACGGCGGTAACGGTGGTTTTGGTGTCGGGCGGCTACCCGGGCGACTACGAATCAGGCAAGGAGATTACGAATATCGAGAATGTCGAGAATTCTATTGTTTTCCATGCGGGAACGAAAGAGGTGGATGGTAAGGTGGTCACGGCGGGCGGTCGTGTGTTGGCAGTAACCACGCTTCAAGATAACCTGTTCGACGCCCTGCAACAGGCCACAGCCGATGCCGGAAGGATCTTTTTCGAGCGTAAATATTTCCGTCGGGATATTGGTTTTGACCTTATCTAAAAAATAATCTTTTCAATTTCAGCCTATTATAAAATAGGCTGAAAAATTATTTTGGAGATACGGAAAGAGCCCTTATATTTGCATCACCAAAAGCAAATGGCCCGTTCGTCTAGGGGTTAGGACGCAAGATTTTCATTCTTGAAACAGGGGTTCGATTCCCCTACGGGCTACCAGACTTGAAGTCAAAACTTACAAAAGCCTGCAAACGTGTTG
>JAAIGF010194119.1_pt1 | contig 17898 bp, 29 predicted proteins | sample 6487441 | NCBI WGS metagenome assembly JAAIGF01 (sample SAMN13974129, study PRJNA590717) | phyllosphere metagenome | biome: pepper field; feature: multiple bacterial spot infested pepper fields; material: pepper leaves; isolation source: leaves from pepper fields | host: Capsicum annuum ... | reverse complement strand
TCCCACGCTTGCAATAATGCTTCCTTGGTATTATAAGGCAAATCATGATCGTAGGGTTTAGTTTCCTGATGTACGATGCCTTCCAATCCCGGTACAGCAAGGCTAAGTAATTCTTTGATTAGATCCGCAAAGGTCCGCATACTATCGACATGGAAGGCGAATAATTGATCTTCTGGAAACTTCTCGATGACGCGGCGCGTCAGGTTACGATGTCCAAGCCAATGGGTTAATAGGTCATGTTTTGAGATAAGTGATGTGCTCATGGTAATGTGTTATTGATAAATGTATGCTGCAAACCTACAACTCGAAAATGACAACAGTATGTCAGCATGTTTTGTAATCTTATTTTATTTTTATTGAATTGATTGGCTGTTCTCTGAAAATTACTGATTGACAGAAATGCGGAAGAAGAATAACTTTTAAAAAATAATACACTAACTATTTGATAGTTATAACAAATTGTATACCTTTGCAAACCCTAAATGGGGGAAGTGTGTCTTGAGCGAAGCCCTACTGCTTCGATGGACGTTTAATTAATTTATTTTATAACATGTCAGGAATTATTGGTAAAAAAGTAGGAATGACCAGCCTGTTCAGTACAGAAGGGAAGAATATCCCTTGTACAGTAATCGAGGCTGGGCCGTGCGTGGTAACGCAGATACGTACGGTAGAGAAAGATGGCTATTCTGCTATTCAACTTGGCTATGATGATGCTAAGGAAAAGAATACGTCAGCTCCTCTAAAAGGACACTTCGCAAAAGCGGGAGTGGCTCCTAAGCGTAAACTAGTGGAATTCAAAACTTTCGAAGATGAGAAAGCACTAGGAGACACTGTAGATGTAACTTTATTCGAAGAAGGCGAGTTTGTCGACGTAGTCGGTACTTCTAAAGGTAAAGGTTTTCAAGGTGTAATGAAGCGTCATGGCTTTGGTGGTGTAGGTGGTGCGACTCACGGTCAGCACAACAGACTACGTGCACCAGGTTCATTAGGTGCTTCATCTTGGCCTTCACGCGTATTCAAAGGAATGCGTATGGCGGGTCGTACAGGTGGTGAGAGAGTAAAAGTTCAAAACCTTCAGGTATTGAAAGTTTACCCTGAGCAAAACCTAATCGTGGTTAGTGGTTCCATTCCTGGAGCCAAAGGTTCTTATGTAATCGTAGACAAGTAGAGAGAGATGGAAATTAACGTATTTAATTTATCAGGAAAAGAAACAGGTGCCAAGGTGCAGCTTCCTGAGTCGGTATTCGGTGTTAAGCCAAGCGACCATGCGATCTATTTGGATGTGAAACAGTACTTAGCGAACCAACGCCAGGGAACACACAAATCAAAACAACGTAATGAGATCGCTGGTTCTACGCGCAAATTACACAAGCAAAAAGGTACAGGTGGTGCTCGTGCGGGTTCTATCAAATCTCCTTTGTTCAATGGTGGTGGTCGTGTATTCGGTCCTCAACCACGTGACTATTCTTTCAAATTGAATAAAAAATTGAAACAATTAGCACGTAAATCAGCGTTGAGCTACAAAGCACAAGAGAATAATGTCGTGGTATTGGACGAAGTAAACTTCGATACTATCAAAACTAAAAACTACTTGGCTTTAGTAAACGCATTGAACATTGCTGATGACAAAACCTTATTGGTATTGCCAGCATACAATAACAATGTTTATTTATCAAGCAGAAACTTGAAGAAAGCAAAAGTAATCGTTGCTTCTGAGTTGAATACATATGATGTATTGAACGCAACGAAACTTGTGTTGACGACAGATTCTGTAAAAACTTTGGAGGAGGCATTCGCTAAGTAATTATGGAAATTATCAAAAAACCAGTCTTAACTGAGAAAGCTTCAATCTTGACGGAAAAACAAAACCGTTATGCTTTCAAAGTAGATCATAGAGCTAATAAAATCCAGATCAAAGAAGCTATCGAAGCGATGTTTGGTGTAACTGTTGTGGGCGTGAATACCATGGTCGTAGCAGGTAAAGCTAAAAGCCGTTTTACAAAAGCTGGAAATGTATCTGGAAGAGCTCCTAAGTACAAAAAAGCCGTCATCACTGTAAAGGATGGCGATACTATTGACTTTTACACTACACTATAATAAGAAATGGCAGTTAAAAGATTCAAACCGGTAACCCCTGGTACACGTTTCAGAGTTGGTGCAGACTACTCTGATGTGACTACTAACGTCCCTGAAAAGTCGTTAACAGTAGGAACGAACAAAAGATCAGGCGGTCGTAATCAATCCGGTAAAATGACTATGCGTTATATCGGTGGGGGACACAAAAAAGTGTACCGATTAATAGATTTCAAACGCGATAAAAAAGATATCCCTGCAAATGTTGCTACTATCGAGTACGATCCAAATCGTACAGCGCGTATTGCCTTGTTGCACTACGCAGATGGTGAGAAACGCTACATCCTTGCTCCAGCTGGTTTAACAGTAGGCATGACTGTAGTAGCAGGTGAGTCAGTAGCCCCAGAAATTGGAAATACATTGCCATTGGCAAAAATTCCTTTGGGTTCCATCATTCACAACATCGAGTTGAATCCAGGTCAAGGTGGTTCAATCGCTCGTTCTGCTGGTACATATGCGCAATTATCAGCGCGTGATGGCAAATATGCGATTATCAAATTGCCTTCTGGCGAGACTCGTATGATCCTTTCTACTTGTGTTGCTACAGTAGGTTCGGTTTCTAACGCCGAGCGTTCTAACGAAGTATTGGGTAAAGCAGGTCGTAAACGTTGGTTAGGTCGTCGTCCTCGCGTTCGTGGTGTAGCTATGAACCCTGTCGATCACCCTATGGGTGGTGGTGAAGGCCGTTCATCTGGAGGTCACCCACGCTCACGTACAGGTGTGTTAGCGAAAGGTTACAAAACACGCTACAAGAAGAAAACATCGAATCGTTACATCATTGAAAGAAGGAAAAAATAATGGCTCGTTCAATTAAAAAAGGTCCTTATATCGATCACAACTTAGAAAGAAAAGTTCTTTCTATGAATGAAACAAACAAAAAATCAGTTATCAAAACTTGGTCTCGTAGATCTATGATTTCACCTGATTTTGTGGGCCATACCTTCGCAGTGCACAACGGGAATAAATTTATCCCTGTCTATGTAACGGAAAATATGGTTGGTCACAAGCTTGGTGAATTTGCACCTACGCGTACATTCAGAGGCCACGCAGAAAAGAAAAAATAATAGGTAATGGAAGCAACAAAAAAACTCAAAAAATCTGTCTTAATTAGACAGCGCAAAGAGCAGGAAAAAGCTCAAGTAGGAGGAGCTTCTACTGCCAAATTGTTGAACTGCCCTACCTCTCCGCGCAAAATGCGTTTGGTAGTGGATCTGATCCGTGGTGAAAAAGTAGAAAACGCTCTTTACATCTTGAAACATACAGGTAAAGAAGCTGCTATTCGTGTTGAAAAACTATTATTGTCGGCTATCAAAAACTGGGAAACTAGTAATGAAGGCGCTACAGTAGAAGATAGCACTTTGTATGTAAAAGAAGTATCTGTAGGTGGTGGTCGTCAATTGAAAAGATTGCGCCCAGCTCCACAAGGTCGTGGCTATAGAATTCGCAAACGTTCGAATCACGTGACTTTGGTAGTAGATAGTTTAAAAAACGTTAACAACTAATTTATATACAAGAATGGGACAAAAAGCAAATCCAATAGGTAGCAGATTAGGAATCATCAAAGGATGGGATTCTAATTGGTTCGGAGGCAACAACTATTCCGATAAATTAGTTGAAGACGAAAAAATCAGAAAATATCTTTCTGTACGTATCGCTAAAGGTGGCGTAGCGAAAGTGGTTATCGAAAGAACACTTAAACGCATCACTGTTACGATCCATACAGCACGTCCAGGTATCGTTATCGGTAAAGGTGGTCAGGAAGTGGATAAGATCAAAGAAGAGTTGAAAAAACTGACTAAAAAGGATGTTCAAATCAACATTTTCGAGATCAAACGCCCAGAGCTTGACGCTAAATTGGTAGCAGAAGGTGTCGCTAAACAATTGGAAGCAAGGATTTCTTTCCGTCGCGCCATGAAGACAACTATTGCAGCTACGATGCGTATGGGTGCCGAAGGTATCAAGATTATGTGTTCTGGTCGTTTAGGTGGTGCTGAGATGGCACGTACCGAGCAGTACAAAGAAGGAAGAACTCCTCTACACACGCTACGTGCAGATATTGATTATGCATTAGCTGAAGCCTTGACTACTTATGGTAAGATCGGTGTAAAAGTGTGGATCTGTAAAGGCGAAGTGTATGGTAAACGTGATCTTTCTCCGAACATCGGACAAGGCGCTAACACCAAAACACGCGGCGGCAACGAAGGTGCTGGCGATCGTCGTGACAATCGTGGTGGTGCTCGTGGCGGACGTCGTGATGGCGGACGTGGTGGCAACAACAACCGCGGTGGCGCAGGTGCTAAAAGAGGATAATTAATAATTTGATTTAGATTAAAGTAAGTGTCTGCGTGATGCAGACTTAAACAGAATACGAACATGTTACAGCCAAAAAGAACGAAGTTCAGAAAGATGCAGAAAGGCCGTATGAAAGGCAACGCTACTCGTGGAGCAGAGTTGGCTTTCGGATCTTTCGGTATCAAATCATTGGAACCAGCATGGATCACCAGTCGTCAGATCGAGGCAGCGCGTATCGCGGTTACTCGTTTCATGAAACGTGAGGGTCAAGTATGGATCCGCATTTTCCCTGACAAGCCTGTTACCAAAAAACCTGCAGAGGTACGTATGGGTAAAGGTAAGGGTGCTCCTGAGTATTGGGTGGCAGTTGTACGCCCAGGCCGGATGTTATTCGAAGCAGAAGGTGTATCTTTGGAAATTGCCAAAGAAGCATTGCGCCTAGCTGCTCAGAAATTACCGGTTCAAACCAAGTTTGTGATACGTAGAGATTACGTAGAAGCATAATAATCATCGGTAATGTCAACGATTAGGGCTTGTGGCCGTTACCCACAAGCCACTCTATAAATCAGCGATAACCCGGTAAAATTAGACATGATGAAAAATTCAGAAATCGTAGAATTATCAAAAGAGGATCTTGCAGCTCAACTTAAAGAAGAGAAGGCAGCCCTTAACAAATTGAAATTTGCACATGCTGTTTCAGCTGTTGAAAACCCTAACGTGATCAAAGCAGCCCGCAAAAACATTGCGCGTCTCTCTACAGAGATCTCTAAGCGTAAAAACGAAGCGAAAGCACAGGAAACAGCCTCTGAGGCATAAATTAAAAGTCGAAATGGAAAGAAATTTAAGAAAAACAAGAATCGGCTTAGTAGTTAGCAACAAGATGGACAAGTCTATCGTAGTAACGGTTGAACGTAAAGTGAAACACCCGATCTACGGTAAGTTCGTTAAAAAAACTACTAAATTTAAAGCTCATGACGAAACAAATACCTGCGGTATCGGCGACACGGTATTAATTATGGAAACTCGTCCGCTGAGTAAAACAAAGAACTGGAGATTGGTTGAAATTTTAGAAAGAGCTAAGTAATGTTACAACAGGAATCAAGATTAAATGTAGCCGACAATTCTGGAGCTAAAGAAGTTTTAGTGATCCGTGTGTTAGGCGGTACGCGCAAGCGTTATGCATCTATCGGTGATAAGATTGTTGTTACCGTAAAAAGCGCGATGCCTTCTGGAAACGTAAAGAAGGGGTCAGTATCTAAAGCTGTAGTAGTACGTACGAAAAAAGAAATCCGTCGTAAAGATGGTTCTTACATTCGTTTCGATGACAATGCTGCAGTATTGTTAAACAACAACGATGAGCCACGCGGCACACGTATCTTTGGCCCAGTTGCTAGAGAGTTACGTGAGAAGCAGTTCATGAAGATTGTATCACTAGCACCGGAGGTTTTATAATTATGGCACAAAAGAAAAAAACAACTAGTCACAAAATCAAACTTAAAAAAGGAGATTTAGTGAAAGTTATCGCTGGTAACTCTAAAGGTGTACAAGGTAAAGTATTGCAGATCTTAGTAGATGCAGACAGAGCCGTGGTAGAAGGCGCTAACATCGTAAAAAAACACACTAAACCAAGTGCAGCAAACCCTAACGGTGGTATCATCGAGAAGGAAGCTGCTATCAATATCTCTAACTTGACTTTGATCGATCCTAAAACAGGAGAGCCTACTCGCGTAGGACGTCGAGTTAATGAAGATGGTAAAATTGTTCGTTACGCAAAAAAATCAGGGGAGGAAATTAAATAATGACTTACGCACCAAGATTAAAAGCGAAATATGCGGATGAAATTCGTAATTCGCTGAAAGAAAAATTTCAGTACAAAAGCGTGATGCAAGTTCCTAAACTGCAGAAGATTGTTGTATCTCAAGGTGTAGGCGCTGCGACAGCAGACAAGAAATTAATCGACAATGCAGTAGCAGAGTTGACAATGATTACTGGTCAGCAAGCAGTATCTACTAAATCTAAGAAAGATATCTCCAACTTCAAATTGCGTAAAGGTATGCCTGTTGGTGCTCGCGTAACATTACGTGACAACACCATGTATGAATTCCTTGATCGTTTGATCTCTGTATCATTGCCACGTATCCGTGACTTCCGCGGTATCAATGATAAAGGTTTTGACGGTCGCGGTAACTACAACTTAGGTGTTACTGAGCAGATCATCTTCCCGGAGATCAACATTGATAAAATCAACAAGATCCAAGGTATGGATATCACTTTCGTGACTTCTGCTAACAATGACATTGAAGCATTGGAGTTATTGAAACAATTCGGTTTACCATTCAAAAATCAAAATACCAACAACAATGGCTAGAGAAGGTGTAAAAGCACGCGAAATTAAGCGTCAGAAATTAGTTGCAAAGTATGCAGACAAACGCGCAGAATTAAAAGCTGCCGGTGATTATGCTGCTTTGGACAAATTGCCTAAGAATGCTTCTCCAGTACGTTTGCACAATCGTTGTAAATTGACTGGTCGTCCTAGAGGATATATGCGTCAATTTGGTATCTCTCGTGTAACTTTCCGTGAGATGGCTCTTGATGGCAAGATCCCGGGAGTGAGAAAAGCCTCTTGGTAATTTAAAAAAAATCTTTACTTTTGCCCCGATAAGCTTATTATTAGCTTATCAGGGCATTTGCTTTGCAATTTTATGTACCGATAACAGGTCCGCAGCTAAGGTTAGCCCGTGGAAACCGTTGTCACAATTTTATTATATAATGAATACAGATCCAATAGCGGATTACCTTACACGAGTAAGGAATGCCATCAAGGCCAACCACAGGGTTGTTGAAATTCCTGCATCGAACCTTAAAAAAGAAATTACTAAAGTTCTTTTTGATAAAGGTTACATTGCTAATTACAAATTCGTAGAGGAAGGTCCTCAAGGCGCGATCAAAGTAGCTTTGAAGTACCACCCAGTTAGCAAAATCTCGGCTATTCGCACCTTGACACGTGTGAGTAAACCTGGTTTAAGAAAGTATGCAAGTGTTGAAAACATGCCTCGCGTGTTGAACGGTTTGGGTATCGCCATCTTGTCCACTTCTAAAGGAGTGATGACAGATAAAGAAGCTCGCGTTCAGAACGTTGGTGGTGAGGTTTTATGTTACGTTTATTAATCTAGGAAAAACACGAAGAAATGTCAAGAATTGGAAAAGCGCCTATCGCCATCCCTGCGGGTGTGACGGTAACTGTATCAGATAAGAATCTGGTAACAGTAAAAGGGCCAAAAGGAGAATTACTACAGCAGGTAGATAGCGACATTACTATTAGTCAAGAAGATGGTAATATCGTCGTAACTCGTCCTACTGAACAAAAAAGACACAAAGCTTTGCACGGTCTATACCGCGCATTGATCAACAACATGGTTGTTGGTGTTACAGAAGGGTACAAAACTACGCAAGAATTGGTAGGTGTGGGTTACCGTGCCGCTGCCAATGGTAATACACTAGAGTTAACTTTAGGTTTCTCGCACCAGATCGTTTTCGTACTGCCAAAAGAGATCACCGTGACGACTACTGCCGATAAAGGTAAGAACCCAACAATCACGTTGGAATCTACTGACAAGCAATTGATCGGTCAAGTAGCGGCTAAGATCCGTAGCCTACGCAAACCAGAGCCATACAAAGGTAAAGGTATCAAGTTTGCTGGCGAAGTGTTAAGAAGAAAAGCAGGTAAATCAGCTAAAAAATAATAACGATGGCAGGAAGTAAATTATCTCGCAGAGCGAGAATCAAAAAAGGAATTAGAAAACACCTGACCGGAACAACTGCACGTCCACGTTTGACCGTATTCAGAAGTAATAAAGCAATCTACGCGCAAGTAATCGACGATACTACTGGTAAAACATTGGCGTCTGCTTCTAGCATTTCGAAAGAATTTGCGGCAACAGGCAACAAAGTAGATCAGTCTAAAGCCGTAGGTACTATGGTTGCTGAGAAAGCAAAAGCTGCAGGTGTAGAAAAAGTAGTGTTTGACCGTAATGGGTATTTGTACCATGGCCGTATCAAGTCATTGGCTGAAGGTGCTCGCGAAGGCGGTTTAGACTTTTAATCAAACGAAGAGATGTCAACAAGCAATATTAAAAGAGTAAAATCAAGCGAGATGGAATTGAAAGATCGCTTAGTAAGCATTCAGCGTGTAGCGAAAGTAACTAAAGGTGGTCGTACCTTCAGTTTCTCTGCTATCGTTGTTGTAGGTGACGAAAATGGTATCGTAGGTTTTGGCCTAGGAAAAGCTAAAGAAGTTACTGAAGCGATCACTAAAGGAATCGATGACGCGAAAAAGAACTTGGTAAAAGTTCCTATCATTCATGGTACAGTGCCTCACGAGCAGTTAGGCAAATACTCAGGTGGATCTGTTTTGATCAAGCCTGCAGTAAGTGGTACTGGAGTACTTGCCGGCGGTGCAATGCGTGCCGTATTGGAGAGTGCTGGTATTACAGACGTATTAGCAAAATCATTAGGTTCATCTAACCCACACAACGTAGTTAAAGCAACTATCGAAGCTTTGGGTAGCATGAGAGATGCCTATACAGTAGCGCAACAACGCGGAATCGATTTGAATAAAGTATTTAACGGTTAATATCATGGCAAAAATTAAAATCACCCAGATAAAGAGCGTTATCGACAGAAGCGAGCGCCAAAAGAAAACAATCGAAGCTTTGGGATTGCGTAAAATCAATCACGCAGTGGAAGTTGAAGCCACACCAGCAATCATTGGTATGGTAAGAAAGGTCAACCACTTGGTAAAAGTAGAGACCGTCTAAGTAAAGACAATCTATGGAAAGGACACTCACTGTTCTTTCCATTTATAGTTTATTATCTAGTATTTATCGTTATGGCCTGTTTAGTGAGAGCGAAGGCATAACACAACATTAACAAAAATGAATTTAAGTAATTTAAGACCGGCTGAAGGATCAACTAAAAACAGAAAACGTATTGGTCGTGGTCAAGGTTCTGGACGTGGTGGTACTTCCACTCGTGGTCACAAAGGTGCTGGTTCTCGTTCTGGTCACAAAACGAAAATCGGTTTCGAAGGTGGTCAGATGCCTTTGCAACGTCGTGTACCTAAAGTTGGTTTCAAAAACATCAACCGTGTAGAATACGTAGGTGTAAACCTAGATGTATTGCAAGAATTAGTTACTAAGCACAACCTTACTACGGTAGATTTCGAAACTTTAAGAACTCATGGTCTTGCATCTAAAAATGATTTAGTAAAAGTACTAGGTCGTGGCGAATTAAGCGCTAAAGTAGATGTACAAGCTCATGCCTTCTCAGCAACAGCTCAGAAAGCAATTGAAGCAGCTGGAGGTTCTATCGTTAAAATTTAATTCATGAATAAACTAATCACAACATTAACCAATATATGGAAGATCGAAGAGCTTCGTAAACGTATCTTGTATACGTTCTTGTTGCTTTTTATCTACCGTGTAGGATGTCACGTTGTTTTGCCTGGAGTAAATCCGGCTCAATTGATGATTGGAAGTGGTAGAGACGGGACAGACATACTTGATATCATCAACATGTTTGCTGGGGGAGCATTCTCGAGTGCGGCTATCTTCGCCTTAGGTGTAATGCCGTATATCTCCGCATCCATTGTTGTGCAGCTTTTGGGAATAGCAGTGCCTTCTTTTCAGAAAATGCAGAAAGAAGGCGAATCCGGTCGTAAGAAATTGACCCAAATCACACGCTACCTTACGGTAGCGATTACCGTGGTACAGGCGATTGCTTACGTCAGAACGCAAATTACGCCTGATGCCAAATTGATTGCTGATCCGATGTTTACTATTCTGGCAGCGATTGTTTTGACAGCGGGTACGTTATTTGTCATGTGGTTAGGTGAACGAATTACAGATAAAGGAATAGGAAACGGTATTTCCTTGATCATTATGTCGGGTATTATCGCACAACTTCCTGCTGGTATTTCAGCAGAAACGGTTTCCCGTATGGGTGGCCAAGGTGGTCCGATTGCCTTATTGGTCGAGTTTGTCGCGTTATTGTTCGTGGTTATCTTTACCATCTTGGTTGTACAAGGTGTGCGTAAGATCCCGGTTCAGTATGCCAAGAAAATCGTTGGAAACAAGCAAGTGGGTGGTGTAAGACAATACATCCCGTTGAAAGTAAATGCAGCGGGTGTCATGCCAATCATCTTCGCACAAGCGATCATGTTTTTACCAATGTCCTTGATTCAGTTCTTTCCAGATATTCAATCCGAATTCCTTCGATCATTGAGTAACTATACGTCATTCACGTACAACATGGTGTTTGCCATCCTGATCATTGCATTTACATTCTTTTATACAGCCATCATGGTGAATCCGCAGCAAATGTCGGAAGATATGAAGAAGAATGGTGGTTTTATCCCAGGTATCAAGCCAGGACACGACACCAATCTATTCATTGACAATGTGATTTCACATATCACATTCCCGGGTGCTGTGTTTGTCGCAATCATCGCAATCTTGCCAGCCATCGCGGCGCTATTTGGCGTCAACAATCAGTTTGCACACTTCTTCGGAGGTACGTCATTACTGATCTTGGTGGGTGTAGTATTAGATACGTTGCAACAGATTGAAAGTCATCTATTGATGCGTCACTACGACGGTTTGATGAAAACTGGTCGCGTGAAAGGCCGTTCGGCTGCCGCAGTAGAAGGTGTAGATCAATCGGCATTATAAATTCAATAGATGTCGAAGATCTTTCTGAAATCAGACGAAGAAATTGAGCAAGTGCGAGAGTCCGCTAAGGTACTCTCGCATTTATTAGCTGAAATCGCAGGTCGTGTCGAACCCGGCATTACCACATTATCTTTGGATAAGTTTGCTTTTGAATTCATTAAAGACCATGGTGGTACACCAGCGTTTTTAAATTATCAAGGCTTTCCCTATTCTTTATGTATATCCGTCAATGATCAAATCGTGCATGGCTTTCCGAGCGAGTATGTATTGAAAGAAGGCGATATCGTATCGGTAGATGGTGGCGTTAACTTGAATGGATTCATTAGTGATTCGGCGTATACTTTTGCTGTGGGTACTATTTCGGCAGAGGCGCAGCAGTTACTTGATGTAACTAAAGCGGCTTTGGTAAAAGGAGTAGAACAAGCCCTAGCAGGTAAGCGTGTTGGAGATATATCCTCGGCAGTACAAGATCACGTTGTTCCTTATAATTACGGTATCGTTCGTGAATTAGTCGGACATGGCGTCGGCTTTGAATTGCACGAAAAACCAGAAGTGCCTAACTATGGTAAACGTGGATCGGGTACTAAATTGGAAGAAGGCGTGGTGATCTGTATCGAGCCGATGATTAATGCGGGAAAAGCCGGAATCAAATTCTGGGATGATGGATGGACGGTCAGCACAATCGACGGAAAGTTATCTGCTCACTTTGAGCAAATGGTAGCGATCCGAAAAGGACGTCCGGATGTACTTTTGGACTTTCAGGAGATTGAAGCGGTTTTGAGTAAAAAGTAATTGGTTTTCAATTATTTTGTTTATCTTTGCACTCCTGTTTGTGCAGGCTATTAACACGTAAATTACAAGGGATATATGGCTAAGCAAGCCTCAATAGAACAAGACGGAATTATTCGGGAAGCACTTTCCAACGCTATGTTTCGTGTAGAATTGGAGAATGGGCATGAGATTATCGCCCATATTTCGGGTAAAATGCGGATGCATTATATCAAGATTTTACCAGGCGATAAAGTGAAGTTGGAAATGTCCCCATATGATTTAACCAAAGGCAGAATTACCTACCGTTACAAATAGGGGGTAATTTCCATTTGGTTTACAGCTTTTAAAAATATTATTAGACATGAAAGTTAGAGCATCAATTAAAAAACGCAGTGCGGACTGTAAAGTTATCCGCCGCAAAGGAAAACTATTTGTAATCAACAAAAAGAACCCTAAGTTCAAGCAACGCCAAGGGTAGTATTAACATAATCGCTAAAGTATTATATGGCAAGGATTTCAGGTATAGATTTACCTAAAAACAAAAGAGGAGTTATCGGCCTTACGTACATTTTCGGGATTGGTCGTTCGACGTCTGAATATATCTTAGATAAAGCAGGCATCAGTCACGATGTGAAAGTCCAAGAATGGGATGATGAGCAATTAACAGCTATTCGTACGATCATCAACGAAGAGATCAAAGTAGAAGGTGCATTGCGTTCTGAGGTTCAGTTGAACATCAAACGTCTGATGGACATCGGTTGTTACCGTGGTCTTCGTCACCGTAAACACTTACCACTTCGTGGTCAGCGTACTAAAAACAACTCTCGTACCCGTAAAGGTAAACGTAAGACTGTTGCAAACAAGAAAAAAGCTACTAAATAAGAATTAAGAAATGGCTAAAACTAAAAAAGTTACTAAAAAGCGTATTGTTATTGTGGAGCCAGTGGGTCAAGCCCATATCAGCGCTACTTTTAATAACATTATCGTAACTTTAACAAACAACCAGGGACAAACTATCTCTTGGTCGTCTGCCGGTAAAATGGGTTTCAGAGGTTCTAAAAAGAACACACCTTACGCGGCATCACAAGCAGCTCAAGATTGCGGTAAAGTCGCACACGATTTGGGATTGCGTAAAGTAGAGGTTTTCGTGAAAGGTCCTGGATCAGGTCGCGAGTCTGCTATCCGCACACTACAAACGATTGGTATCGATGTTACATTGATTAAAGATGTGACTCCACTTCCACACAACGGTTGTCGTCCTCCAAAACGTAGAAGAGTTTAATTAATAGAATTGTTTAAGATAAGATTCATCAGCTATAGGCTGATTGATACTTCAAACAGATAAGAAAATGGCAAGATATACAGGACCTAAGTCCAAGATTGCACGTAAGTTCAGAGAGCCTATTTTTGGCCCAGATAAAGCGTTAGATAAAAAGAATTATCCTCCTGGTCAGCACGGACCATCTAAAAGAAGAGGAAAACAATCTGAATACGCTATTCAGTTGTTAGAAAAACAAAAAGCGAAATACACGTACGGAGTTTTAGAGCGTCAGTTCTCTAACCTTTTCGTGAAAGCTTCTTCAAAACAAGGGGTTACCGGTGAGAACTTCTTGAAATTGCTAGAAGCGCGTTTAGACAACGTAGTATACCGTTTGGGCATTGCGCCAACGCGTTCATCTGCTCGTCAATTCGTATCCCACAAGCACATTACTGTTAATGGCGAAGTCGTTAACATTCCATCATACAGTTTACGTCCAGGTGATGTAGTAGCTGTTCGTGAGCGTTCAAAATCAGTTGAAGCAATCACGGATTCAGTAGCTAGTCACAAAATCAACAAATTCAGTTGGTTAGAGTGGAACGCAAACGATTTACAAGGTACATTCGTATCTTACCCAGAGAGATCTGATATTCCAGAGAATATCAAAGAGAACTTAATCGTAGAGTTGTACTCTAAATAAGAAATGATAGCATTAGGATAGTGGTATTCACTATCCTAATGCTATTGTATAAGTATATAATTTGTAACAAAATTAAAAGCAGATAAATGGCAATTTTAGCATTTCAAAGACCGGATAAGGTAATCATGCAGAAATCGACTGATTTTGATGGTACTTTTGAGTTTCGTCCACTTGAACCAGGTTTTGGTGTAACTATTGGTAATGCTTTGCGCCGTATTTTATTGTCCTCATTAGAAGGATATGCAATTACGTCAATAAGATTTTCAGGCGTTTCGCACGAATTTTCGACTATCAAAGGCGTTGTTGAAGACGTTACCGATATCATCTTAAACTTGAAACAAGTACGTTTCAAGAAAACAGGAGATCAAGGTGATTCAGAGAAGATATTTATCGTGCTGAACGGTCAAGATCAGTTCAAAGCAGGTGATATTTCTAAGTTTTCTAACAACTTCGAGGTATTGAACCCTGATTTTGTGGTTTGCAACATGGATCCAGCCGTGACTATCGAAGTAGAACTTTCTGTTTCTAAAGGTCGTGGTTATGTCAATGCAGAAGAAAACAAAGTAACTGATGGTCCAGTAGGTGTCATCGCTATTGATTCTATCTACACGCCGATCAAAAATGTGAAATATACCATTGAGAACTATCGTGTAGAACAAAAGACCGATTACGAGAAATTGTTGTTGGACATCTCTACTGATGGATCTATTCATCCAGAAGATGCATTGAAAGAAGCTGCTCGTATCTTGATTCAGCACTTCATGTTGTTCTCTGATGAAAACATGTTATTAGAGTCGCAAACTAAAGAAGAAACTAAAGTAGTTGACGAGGAAATCTTGCACATGCGTAAGATCTTGAAAACTGAATTAGTAGATCTAGATCTTTCTGTTCGTGCTCTTAACTGTTTGAAAGCAGCAGACATTCGCACTTTAGCTGAATTGGTTACTTACGATGTAGCAGATATGTTGAAATTCCGCAACTTCGGTAAGAAATCATTGAGCGAGATCCAGGAGCTGGTAAAAGCGAAAGGTCTTTCTTTCGGTATGAATTTGTCTAAGTACAAATTGGAAGAAGATTAATAAGAATTAATAATAATAAGCGACCTGTTGCGTAATTCCTCGCTTGAAGTAAGTAATTCAGAAATGATAAGTTAGCATTAGTTCAGACTTCTTACTTTCCCGAACGGTACGCACAAAAACAAAACAAAAATGAGACACGGAAAAAAAGTAAACCACTTAGGCCGCACTGACAGTCACCGTAAAGCTATGCTTGCGAATATGGCGACTTCATTGATCAAGCACAAACGCATTATCACTACATTGGCGAAAGCGAAAGCATTACGTCAGTATGTAGAGCCATTAATCACTAAATCTAAAAACGATACGACTCACTCTCGTCGTACAGTATTTGCTTATCTTAAAGATAAAGATGCTGTTACTTTGCTTTTCCGCGAGGTTTCTGAGAAAGTAGCAAATCGTCCAGGTGGTTATACGCGTATCATCAAAATGGAAAACCGTTTAGGTGACAACGCAGAGATGGCATTCATCGAACTAGTAGATTACAACGAAGTATACGGTAAAACGGTACAAGCTGAGAAGAAAACTACTCGTCGTCGTGGTGGTGCGAAGAAGAAAGCAACTGCTGAAGTAGCTCCTGTTGAAGAGACAGTAGCAGCGGAAGAAGTAGCAGTAGAGGAAGTAGAAGCTACACCAGCTGTAGAAGAAACTCCAGCTACGGAAGAATCTTCAGAAGAAAAGAAAGACTAATTAGTCATTAGTTTCTAACTAACAGAAAGCCTGTTGTGCAAATGCACAACAGGCTTTTTTTATGCTGTTGGATAATTACTATTTTCCATCCTTTTTCAATTCTCCTTAGCTATATTTGCTAGTACAGATGTTTACAAGTTCGTAGAGCTGGCAAATTACTATTTCGATGAAACTATTTGACGTTTACCCCATTAACCCGATTAGCATTACAAAGGCAATGGGATCATCCGTTTGGGATGATAATGGTACGCAGTACCTAGATCTATACGGCGGTCACGCTGTGATCTCGATTGGACATACGCACCCGCATTATGTGGATATGCTCAAACGACAACTAGATCGCATTGGGTTTTATTCTAATTCTGTCGAAATGCCATTGCAGAAAGAATTGGCAGAAAAGTTAGGACGTGTATCGGGCAAAGAAGATTTTGAACTATTTCTCTGTAACTCAGGTGCAGAAGCCAATGAGAATGCGTTGAAATTAGCATCATTCCACACCGGACGAAAGAAAGTAGTTTCTTTTTCTAAAGCATTTCATGGTCGTACTTCGCTAGCAGTTGCTGCTACGGATAATCCTGCTATTGTCGCTCCGGTAAACGAAACAGACAATATTATTTTTAGTGCCTTTAACGATGAGCAAGCCTTGGAGCAAGTTTTTGCTACGCAAGGCCATGAAATTGCTGCTGTCATCATCGAAGGCATACAAGGCGTTGGTGGTATTCGCGAAGCCTCTGTTTCATTTTTACAGGCGATCAGACGTCTTTGCGATCAGTATGGAGCGATCTACATTGCCGATTCGGTACAATGTGGCTATGGCCGTACAGGATTGTTCTATTCGCATGATTACGCTGGCGTAGAAGCCGATATTTATACGATGGCCAAAGGTATGGGAAATGGATTCCCAATCGGTGCGATATCCGTCTCTCCTAAATTCAAAGCATCTTATGGTATGCTAGGTACTACCTTTGGTGGTAATCACTTAGCATGTGCAGCCGCTATCGCTGTATTGGATGTGATGGAGCAAGATGACTTGATGAGCAATGCGGAAAAGGTGGGAGATTATCTAATCGAGAAATTGCGCGCCTTTGATCAAGTCTTGGAAGTACGCGGACGTGGTCTGATGATTGGTATAGAATTGCCTGCTGAGTTGGCGTCTGTGAAAAAAGATCTATTGATGAAGAATAAAATCTTCACCGGTGAGGCGAAGCCAAATGTGATTCGGTTATTACCAGCTTTGAATCTTAGTATGGAACATGCCGATCAGTTCTTGGCCGCATTTGCGGAGCAGTTGCAGGCACAACAGGTGACGGCATAATTTAAGTAGAAACATGTGGGCTCTTGTTAGAGCAATACCATACCATAATTTGAAATAAGAAGCATGCAGAAATTTTTCTCAGCGGCAGACATCGACAACTTGTCTGAAGCTGTACAAGAAGCATTGACATTAAAAGCCAACCCAAGAGCGCACGCCGAATTGGGTAAGCATAAAACTTTGGGACTCGTATTCTTAAACCCCAGCCTGCGTACCCGTTTGAGTACACAAAAGGCAGCTATTCAGCTTGGGATGGATGTGATGGTAATGAATATGGACAAAGATGGCTGGGCGCTTGAAACGCAAGATGGCGTAGTCATGAATGGCACCACCGTAGAGCATATTCGCGAAGCGGCAGCCGTGATGGGCGAATACTGTGATATCTTGGGTTTACGCTCTTTTCCATCCTTAAAGGATAAAGAAGCCGATTATACGGAAGATTTGTTTAACAAGTTTATCAAATTTTGCGGTGTTCCCGTCGTGTCGTTAGAAAGTGCGACGCGCCATCCATTACAAAGTTTGACGGATCTTATCACGATCACCGAACATAAGACGGTCGACAAACCAAAAGTCGTACTCGCTTGGGCACCGCACGTCAAAGCTTTGCCGCAGGCAGTCCCTAACTCTTTCAGCGAGTGGATGGGAAAAGCGCAACAACAAGGTTTGGTCGATTTTGTGATCGCACATCCCAAAGGTTATGAGTTATCCGAAGAGTTTACAGCAGGGGTAAATATTACTCATGATTTGAATGAAGCATTAGCAGGAGCTGATTTTGTGTATGTCAAAAACTGGTCTTCATTTCAAGATTATGGCAAAGTATATCCGGTAGAAGAGGACTGGTTGATTACCAACAAAACGTTGGAGCAGACCAATGCAGCAAAAGTAATGCACTGTTTGCCCGTACGTCGCGATCTAGAATTATCTGCCGAAGTATTGGA
>JAAIGF010251025.1_pt1 | contig 17965 bp, 17 predicted proteins | sample 6487441 | NCBI WGS metagenome assembly JAAIGF01 (sample SAMN13974129, study PRJNA590717) | phyllosphere metagenome | biome: pepper field; feature: multiple bacterial spot infested pepper fields; material: pepper leaves; isolation source: leaves from pepper fields | host: Capsicum annuum ... | reverse complement strand
TTGCATGATTCCTTACATTCTGTTCAGACTCGAAAAGATAAATAAAAATGAGGTGCTTTCTTAATTAAGAATATGTTTCTATGAACTATTTAGAATTTAATCTAACTCTCAGTTTTATTCACTTTATCATGCAAATGTAAAAATACAAGTTATTCTATTTTATACTTTTGCAAACATAGGAGAATTTAAGGTATTTTAGCTTGAAAAAATCAATGGGTCAGTTGCCCGGCGATATTCGATTAAATCAATTAAAATCATCGTATTAAAGTGAAGAATAAAAAAGTTTATTTAATTCAGAAAATTAAGAGAAATGACGGAAAGTTTGCTGAATTAAAGTTTAAACAAGCTCTCAGAGATACGCTCGGAAAGATTCGGGTTTGGATTCCTACGGAATGACAATGTCACTTATTGCTTTTGTTAATTGTGTCTGCACACCGTTTGACATCCCAACTAGATTCAGCAAAGAAAAACTTACCATTCACCACTTCAGGTTCAGGCAAAAGAAAACCGGCTGATTTTTATCGGCCGGTTTGAGATGTATGGAGTAAAAACTATTTCTTATCCTGCAGTTTGCTATAAATATTATGAATCAGACCATCTGCTACAGAAATCTTCGGAACAAAAATCCTGTTGATTTCCGACCACGACATGACATTATTGAAAACCTTTAGTGCGTGTACGAGAACATCGGCCCGGTCTTCACGGAGGTTGTATCTGGTCATTCTTTCGTCCACCGAAAGGTCATCGAATTCTTTGTACACTTTTTTAAGGTGGGTAATGGACATCGGCTTGCCGTCCTTGGTTTTGCTCATAGAGAACACTTTATTGATGTTTCCGCCCGAACCGATGGCCACAATAGGTTTTTTGCTGTTGATATTTTTGCGGATCTCTTCTTTCATATCTTTCCAGTTGTCAGGCGTCACCAGGTTGTTCAGCAGACGGATGGTTCCGATGTTGAAGGATTTTTCATAAATCATCTTCCCGTTTTCATAGAAGGTAAGCTCGGTAGAACCGCCGCCTACGTCAATATAGAGATAGGCAAATTCATTATCGAGCCCTTCCGCTATATGATTCTCAAAAACCAATCCGGCTTCTTCATCTCCGGAAATTATTTCGATATTGATTCCGGAAGTTTTTTTCACTTCATTAATGATTTGCTGTCCGTTAGCCGCATCCCGCATGGCACTGGTGGCGCAGGCCCGATAGTGTTCCACTTTATAGATCTTCATCAGGTCGCTGAAAATTTTCATGGAATCGATGACCATTTTTTCCCTTTCTTCCCCAATTTTACCAAGCGTGAAGACATCCATTCCCAGCCGTAAAGGAATCCTCAGCAGGTTCAGCTTGATGAATTCGGGCTTTTTATTGTTGATTTTTACTTCATTGATTAACAGTCGGGCTGCATTACTTCCTATATCTATGGCTGCAATCTTCATTTTTTGTTCGTTTTGGCTTTTAAATATCGATACGTTTCAAGCTGAGAACGGCATTCCTCTTTGTTGTTATGGATATATTCGTTACTCAATTTTTTGTCTAAAATACGCGCTTTTACGTTATCTTTCAACTGGATGTCGAGAATATCCTTCAATTCTTTTTTCAGATTCTTATCAGTGATCTTCGCAGCAGCTTCAATCCGGTAATCCAGGTTTCTAGTCATCCAGTCTGCGGAGGAAATATAGAGATCTTCAGCGCCTTTATTGTAAAAATACATGACCCGCGCATGTTCCAGATATTCATCCACGATACTGATGGCTTTTATTTTTTCTTTAAATTCTTTCTGGTTTACCGCGCAATAAATCCCTCTTACGATCATATTAATAATGACTCCTGCCTTTGCCGCCTCATACAGCTTTTCAATCAGGGAACGGTCGCTTACCGAATTGGCTTTAATGATCATTTCAGCACGTCTTCCGGCTTTGGCTTCTTCAATTTCCTTATCGATATGATGGACGATCTTCTCACGCATGAACTGCGGGCAGATCAAAAGGTTTTTGCAGGTTTTCAGGACAGGAAGATAATCATCTTTCGGTTTTTTAAGCACATTAAATACCTTGTTGATGTCTGCCATGATCCCACGGTCCGCCGTCATCAGGAGGTGATCGCCGTAGATCCTTGCCGTTTTTTCATTAAAATTTCCGGTGCTTACGAAACCGTATTGGATGGTTTTGTTGTGGGATCTTTTCTTAATCACACACAATTTGGCGTGAACCTTTTTTCCGGGAAGTCCGATCAGTACCGTAATTCCTTCCGGTTCCAGCATTTCCTTCCATTCCAGATTGGATTCTTCGTCAAACCTTGCCTGAAGTTCCAGCATCACCGTTACTTCCTTGCCGTTTCTCGCCGCATAGATCAAGGCATTGATGATTTTCGAGCTGCTGGCCAGACGGTAAGCCGTGATCTGTATCGATTTTACATCCGGGTCCATAGCTGCTTCCCGCAACAGGTCAATCACCGGATTGTATTTATGGTAGGGGAAGGTAAGAAGGACATCATGTTTTAAGATGACATCCGTTACCCTTTCGCCGTGTTCAAAATCAGGATGGGTAAAAGAGGTTCTTTCTTCCGGACGTTCGTATTTTTCAAACACATCGGGGAAATCCATAAAATGTTTGAAGTTGTGGATTTTTCCACCCGGGATGATGCTGTCTTTTTTTGTAAGGTTCAATTTCCGGATCAGCATTTCAAGAAGTGCTTTATCCATGTCCTTATCAAAAACAAAACGGGTAGGTTTTCCTTTTCTTCTGTTTTTCAGACCTTTTTCAATTTTTTCGGCAAAATTGGTCCGGATGTCATTATCCAGATCCAGTTCGGCATCTTTGGTCACTTTAAAAGCGTTGGCCTGAAATTCATCATACCCGAAATAAGAGAAGATGTGGGGTAGATTAAAGGTAATCACATCTTCCAGGAGCATGACGTTTTTTTCTTCAGGATCTTCCGTCGGGAGCAGAACAAATCTTCCTACGAAACGGGACGGAATTTCAATAATCGCATAATTGCTGGAATATTGCCAGTCTTTCTTCCGCATCGAAACGCCGAGGTAGAGACTTTTATCCCGCATATAAGGCATCGGCGTATTTTCGTGAAGCAGGATCGGGATTACGTTGGATTCCACCACCTCATCAAAATATTTCCGGACAAATTCTTTCTGCCGGGTCGATAAATTTTTTGAATTTTTGATAAAGATGTGCTGCTCTGCCATTTCAGCCTGGATCTTTTTCCAGGTCTTGTCGAAATTCAGCTGCTGGCTCATCACAATTTCGTTAATCTTCTGAAGGATTTTGGAAGGCGGCTGATAAAAGGATTCTGCAATTACTTTTTCTTTAAAATCCATGGCACGCTTTAATCCGGCAACCCGTACCCGGAAAAATTCGTCCAGATTATTGGAAAAAATTCCTAAAAAGCGGATTCTTAAATGCAAAGGGACCTTTTCGTCCATCGCTTCCTGCAGTACCCTTTCGTTAAAGGCCAGCCAGGTAATATCTCTCGGATTGAAATGTAGTGACATTCTCTAGTTTATAATTTATCAAAAATACAGATTCATGGTACTGCTGAAAACCTTTTCACGTTAAGCTTTAATTAATTTTAACCATGATAGGGAATCAGAGCCATACTGCAACTTTTTAAAGTTATTAAAAAAAATCATTGAAAAGGTAATGAACCAGCTATATTTTATCAAAAAATAAAATGATAAGAACGTAATACCATAGAAAAGTGACAAAATTAATGAAAAGCCATCATGAAGATGAGAATGAATGACAAAACTGCAAAATCGGGATAAAACCGGTCCAGGCGATTTTTCGCTGATGTTTTTAAAGTATTTTATCTCCGGCCGGGGAAACCTGGATACTGTTTTTTATGGCGGCAATGTCAATTTGTCACAAAAATTTGAATGGTATAAATATTGAGAAATACTGAGTGTATTTTAAAACTAAAATTAGAAAAAATAAAAAATATTATGAGTAAAATAATTGGAATCGACTTAGGAACAACCAACTCTTGTGTTGCTGTAATGGAGGGGAAAGACCCTGTTGTAATTCCTAACGCAGAAGGTAAAAGAACAACGCCGTCTATCGTGGCATTTACAGAAGACGGTGAAAGAAAAGTAGGGGATCCTGCCAAAAGACAGGCGGTAACCAACCCTACAAAAACGGTTTATTCAATCAAAAGATTTATCGGAACCCACTTTAAAGATGATGCTTCCGAAATCACAAGAGTACCGTATAAAGTAGTATCCGGACCAAACGATACGGTAAAGGTAAAAATCGACGACAGAGAATATACGCCACAGGAAATCTCCGCGATGACCCTTCAGAAAATGAAGAAGACCGCTGAAGATTATCTGGGCCAGGAAGTAACAAGAGCGGTAATCACGGTTCCGGCTTACTTCAACGATGCTCAGAGACAGGCTACCAAAGAAGCAGGTGAAATTGCAGGTCTTAAAGTGGAAAGAATCATCAACGAGCCTACGGCAGCTGCTTTGGCTTATGGACTTGATAAAAACCACAAAGACCAGAAAATCGCAGTATATGACCTTGGAGGAGGTACTTTCGATATTTCAATCCTTGATTTGGGAGATGGTGTATTTGAAGTATTGTCTACCAACGGAGATACGCACTTAGGAGGTGATGACTTCGATGATGTGATCATCAACTGGATGGCTGACGAGTTCAAGGCTGAAGAAGGTGTCGATCTGAAATCTGACGCTATCGCGTTACAGAGATTGAAAGAAGCGGCTGAAAAAGCAAAAATTGAGCTTTCTTCTTCTCCACAAACGGAAATCAACCTTCCTTATATCACCGCTACGGCTACAGGTCCTAAGCACTTGGTGAAAACTTTAACAAAAGCTAAATTCGAGCAATTATCTGCTGACTTGGTAAGAAGATCAATGGAGCCGGTAGCTAAAGCATTAAAAGATGCAGGGTTATCTACTTCTGATATCGACGAAGTAATCCTGGTAGGTGGTTCTACAAGAATCCCGATCATCCAGGAAGAGGTAGAAAAATTCTTCGGTAAAAAACCATCTAAAGGAGTTAACCCGGATGAGGTTGTGGCCATTGGTGCTGCCATTCAGGGAGGGGTATTAACCGGTGATGTAAAAGACGTTCTTTTATTAGACGTTACACCGCTTTCTTTAGGTATCGAAACCATGGGTTCTGTTTTCACGAAGTTAATTGAAGCGAACACAACAATCCCGACTAAAAAATCTGAAGTATTCTCTACAGCTTCCGACAACCAGCCGGCGGTAAGCATCAGAGTAGGACAGGGGGAAAGACCGATGTTCAACGATAATAAGGAAATCGGTAGATTCGACCTTACGGATATTCCACCGGCACCAAGAGGAGTTCCTCAGATCGAAGTAACTTTCGACATTGATGCCAACGGTATCCTGAGCGTATCTGCTAAAGATAAAGGAACCGGTAAGGAACAATCAATCAAAATCCAGGCTTCTTCAGGTCTTTCTGATGAAGAAATCGAAAGAATGAAGAAAGAAGCTCAGGAAAATGCTTCTGCCGATGCCAAGAAAAAAGAAGAAGTTGAAATTTTCAACAAAGCTGACGGCTTGATCTTCCAGACTGAGAAACAGCTGAAAGAATTCGGTGAAAAACTGTCTGCTGACAAAAAAGCAGCCATTGAAGCCGCTCACGGAGAACTGAAAACTGCTTTCGAAGCTAAAAATTCAGATGAAGTAAAAGCGAAAACCGAAGCTTTAGACGCTGCCTGGATGGCTGCATCCGAAGAACTGTATGCCGCTGGCCAGCAGCCGGGTGCTGATGCAGGAACTCAGCAGAATGCAGGTAATGCAGGAAGTGAAGATGTGCAGGATGCAGATTTTGAAGAAGTAAAGTAAGACTTAAAAAAGTCATGATAAATATAATCCCTAGGCGAAAGCTTGGGGATTTTTTTGGCTTAATAAATTTATAAATTGCCTAAAATCTTAAAACCCAATGTTTAATATTCACCCGGTTGTAAGTATATATTATATGCACAAGCCCCTTTTGATCTTTAAAAATAGTAGGGTAGCTGAATTCGCCTTCCTTTTCATCTTCAAGCGACATCAGGTCCTGCCAGTCGATGCCGTTATAAGAATAGGCCAGCCGTAATTTGGTACGGCCTTCCCACCATTCTTTGCCGGGAAGCTCGGGATTATAGGCAATCAGGAAAAAATCTTTATAGCTGATGGCGTCTGTTCCCGAATTGGGATTGGCGAGATGGGTTGCCGTTAATTCAGACCAGGTTTTCCCATTGTCTTCCGACCATGAAGTAGCCACAATTCCCTCTTTGCTTCTGCAGAGTACCTGCAGCCTGCCGTCTTTATGCATCAGGATGCTGGGCTGGATCACATTGAATTTTGATGAAGGATCAATAGGATAAGACTTCCAGGTGTGCTGATGGTCATTGCTGATTTCGACATGGGCCGTCCAGCGATTCTCATTAATTTCTGTGCTGGAAGGAGAAATTATATCACCGTTGGGCAGTTCGATGGGTTTGTTTTTAATTGGTCCCAGGATCGATTCTTGAAGGCGTTTTGCTTTGCTCCACGTCTTACCGTTGTCTTCAGAGGTTTTCACCATGCCCCACCATTCGCGGGGATTCGGTCCGACTTTGTAATATAGATAAATGGTTCTTTCATTTTTTGCCCTGAACAATACGGGGTTCCAGCAGGGATACCGCAGGGAGTCGCTGATCCGTCCGTCTGCCCATACTTCAGGGTGGGTCCATTCTTTTCTGTCTGAGCGGATTCCCCAGATCACCACTTCTTTACTGCCTTCGTGGGGACCTCCGAACCACGCTGACAGCATTTGTCCGTCAGCTGCCTGCGCAATGGTAGAGGCATGGCATTGTTTGAAATACAAGCCTTCCGTGAAGAGAAATTCTTTTTTCAGAACCTTTGCAGAAGGAATTTGAGCAAAGCTTTTCGTTAAAGCTAAAAACCAGAGAAAAAGGAAGAAACGGATATTCATTCTGTTATTGTATTGATTAGCTGATTGTTATAATAATTTTAATTTATAAAGAGGCTTTTCCGGATTCTGTTTTTTCAATTTCCTTTATGTAAGATGCTATATGTTTCTGACTCAGTTTTCCATAACCAATAGTGCTGATGCTTTTCAATTGGCTTTTGATTACATCCGATCTTTTCTCCTTTAGTAACGAATCTCTTATGGCAATAATTTCCTTTGCTGAATAGAGTTCTCTTTTTAAATGAACGGCAATATTATCTTTCCTGCCAACACAGCCGTCCTGATATTTCATGATTAAAGGATTATAAAGGTAATATTGATAAACGTTGAGAAACCTTGCATCATTTCTTTTCAACAGCTCCATGCCGGAATACAATCTCAAGGCATTGCTTCCGTTTCTTGCAAAATAATAGAGATCATCTGCACCGGCCGCGGCAGATAGCTTTTTAAAGTATCCGTACAGTATACTTTTCTCACCTCCGAATCCTATATGTGATGATTCTGCGTATGAAATATTTTCCAGAGGTTTTGCTAAAGCTTTCACTTTATGAGATACCTGTGCGCGGATAGAGCAGATCGCTAACAGAAAAAGCAGGGAAATTTTTACCTTCATAATCGTATGATAATCTGCAAAAATAAAAATTCTTTGGTCGTGAAGTTAATTTAATATGAATTCGATCCTACTTGGTTTATATTCAGCTGTTTATTTAATTGAAATATAAATTAAGGTTATTCAACTAGGATTTTAAATAGAATTTTTCTTGCTCAAATGACAAAAGATTTTGTTTGATCACCAATACTCTTTGGTTGTATTTTGACAAAGAAACTTCCGGCATCCAGCTTCCCTCTTCCAGCTTTTTACCTGATTTCTACTTCGGGTTCACGTTAATTTATTCTTAAAATTGATTTTTATGCCGGGGAAAATATTACATTCGTATCAAAACAATTTAATATGAAATTTTCGAAAATACTTTTAGTCGCGGGATTACTGTTTTTCCAGCTGAATTTTGCTCAGGAGAAAGCCGATTTTGTTCTTAAAAAAGCATTAACGGAAGCTAAGGCTAAAAATAAAAACGTATTGCTGATGTTTCATGCTTCCTGGTGCAAATGGTGCCATGTGATGGAAAACAATATGAAGCTTCCGGAAACAAGGCCTGTTTTTGAGACTAAATTCATTACCGCCTATGTGGATGTCCAGGAGATGGGGGATAAGAAAAAGCTGGAAAATCCCGGAGGCGAAGAATTGATGAATAAATACAAAGGCAAGGATGCCGGACTTCCGTTCTGGCTGATCCTGAATCCGAAAGGAGAGGTGCTTGCCGATTCTTTCAATGATAAAAAAGAAAATCTCGGCTGTCCTTCAACGGCGGAAGAAGTGGATGTCTTTCTGGCTAAGCTCAAAAAGTCTTCAAAAATGAATGACAACGAGCTTCAGGCCGTTAAAAAAGCATTTTTAAAATAGGAAAAGCTGTCCGTGATGAGGGCAGCTTTTTTTAATCTTGTTTCGAAGCAACTGTTTTTAGAAAACCTATTTATATTTTGCTCAATAATTTAGCGGCCTAAACTTAATGGGCTTCATTTATATAAACAGAGTTTATTCTAAATTTCAATAGTAAAAAACCTTAGATTCAGCGTAGTCAGTTTTATCTTATTGAGATAATGTGTTGATTTTGAATTAAAAAATATCTTATTTATTAATGTTAAAACAGATGTAAATTTTAAGCCTGAGACAATCCGATCATATAGAAGTATTTAACATAAAAATACCGAATGAAATCCTGCTTCTGCCCGGCATTTTTTATTTTCCGAAGAATATTTTATCCTGCTTCTGCTGATCGTTGTAGATCAACTGGAAAGTAACAGGCATATATTGATACAGAAGTTTCCAGTGTGAGATCTTAGCACGTTTTTTAAAGCTTTCAAAAGATCTTACGAAAAGATTTTCAATGATATCCTTTACATAAGAATCCCCGCCTCTGTAAATCATCTCCATCAGTTTGATGTGATGGGCAATAATATTGATTTTGGATTCCTGCAGCAGTCTTCTCAGATAATTAATCGTCGATTGGATAATGCCTGCAAAATTATCCTGTACGGATAACTGCGTGATTTCAGTGCGAAGCGGCGCGTAGAAACATTTTAAATATTCAGTCGCCAATTTTTGATTAATTGTCTGCACTTGTACGTTCGCCATAATTAAGATTTTCCAAAGTACCTGTATTGTGCTAAAATTGTACCAAGTTTACAGGAACGCTGCAAAAACAAATCCTCCAACGATAACAGCAATATGGGTTGCTAAAATTTCAAGATTATGCCTGGTGGTGGTAGTTTTAAGCGTTTTCCAGTCGGATATTTTACGGATCTTAGATTTCATAAATTTTTGATTGTTAATGGGTTGTTGTTTTTAAGTTTTTTTGGTTTTATGTAATGAAACAGGCTGAAAATGTAATGAAATCAGATACTGTGGCTATAAATCTGTCGTGCATACACTTTCTGAAGTTCCGGTGAAAGGCGGCTGAAAATCAGATCACGGTATGCTTTATCACAGAAGGCCGTGCAGTTGTCCAGTGAATAGATAAAAGAATTTTCAATGGCATTTTTTACCGTTTTATCGCCGTCTTCATAAAGTTGGTCCATCTTCTGAAGGCATTTGAATAAGCAGTCGGTATTGTTTTCCCGGATCATTATCTTTATTTTATCCGTTAAGAATTCGATGATGTGGTAAGAATTCTCTATGGTAGTTTTCTTCAGATCATCGCAGATTTCCGGAATCGCAACGGTGATTTCCTGGGTAGCTTGTACGTAATTCATATATTCAGTGTTTTGGTTAAAAAAATAGGATGAAACCAATGACGGCAATTGTAAGCAGTATCAAAAGCAGGTGATAAGGCCTCAGCCATTCGGGGGGCTGAGGACCTTTGCTTCTGAGTCTTCTCAGCGTATCAATTCTGTTTAAGGTTTTTAAGTCCATAATCTATAGGTTAGATGTTCACAAGCATAATGCCAAATTCCGTTCCGGTGTGGGGTGTTTTAATTTATATATTTGTAAATCAATTTATTATTTGATAGATTGATATTCATGTGAACACAAAAGTACCTCAAAATGAGAAGTCTTTTATCAGAATGAAATTATCCGGATTATCTGATATAATTAATATCTTTGCAGTCCAAAAATAGTCAGGAACATGTTTTCAAAAATCGTAGTACATAGAGTAGGAAATAAAATCAACGGAGAATCTTTGATCCTTTCGCAGGAAGAATTGCAGCTGGAAGAAGGCATGGCGGAATTGCTGGAGAACTATTTTTTAGGCTCCTTCAAATCGGAAGAGACCTTTCATTTTTACAGCGATTCTTATCTGGTGAACAATCCGGTATACAGTTCGGTGTCCGAGATTTTTGATGACAAAGCCAAATTTATGTGGGAAGCCGAAAATATTGCCAAGCACCTTTTTGAAGCAGCCGAAAATCCAAGGGTTCAGGGCGGTGAACTGTTCATCGTTTATTTTGAAGACGAAAGAGAAGGCACGGAAAGAGTGGATAAAATCGGTATTTTCAAAACCGAAAAAAGAGAATCTTTCCTGAAAATTGCTCCCAACGAAGACCATTTCGAAATTGAAAAAGACCAGGGAATCGGTTTGTCCAAGATTGATAAGGCAGCCCTGATCTATAATAATGATAAAGAAACCGGCTATGTACTGTCCGTCGTAGATAACAACAAAAACGGCGATATGTATTACTGGTTCGAGGATTTCCTGAAAGTAAAGCAGCGGGACGACGAATATTTCCACACTCAGGAAGCCCTGATGGTCTATAAAGATTACATCACCAAACAGCTGCCTCAGGAATTTGAAGTTTCCAAAGCGGACCAGGCAGATTTCCTGAACAAATCCATTAATTTCTTCAAGGAAAAAGAAGAATTCAAGCTTGATGAATTTGCCAGTGAAGTGTTGGGGGATGAACATGTGATCGAAAGCTTTAATAATTTTAAAACCGATTACGAACAGGATATGCAGATCAACATTGCCGAAGAATTCCCGATCAGCGAAGCGGCGGTAAAGAAAACGCAGCGGCATTTTAAAAGTATTATTAAGCTGGATAAGAACTTCCACATCTATATCCACGGCGACCGGCAGAAGATCGCACAGGGAGAAGATGAGAACGGAAAATATTATATGCTGTATTTCGAGAAGGAAGTTTAAATTGAAGGAAAACTTAGGCCCGGAAACATTATCCTCATTAAAACGGCCGCGGCCGGCTGATAAGCACCCCGGATTTTCCCGACAGGCGAACAGGTATCCGTCACGAGCCGCCGAATGGCTGATCGACCGGTGAAGCTGGGATCTTCCGTTGAAGCTCATGGGCAAGAAGCAAAAGAGCTCAACGATCCCTACTTCTTATAAGGGCACCGGGTAGCTATCGATAAAGAATACTCCATAGGGAACAGCTGACGGACCTTTCGGTGTTGCCGCTTTCCGGATTTAATGGGTTTGTGTTTCCATCGAAAATTGCAGGGGAGTCGACAGCAATGGTGAGGGTAGTAGCCATGATGGATTAAGCAAAAATCAGCTTCATAAGAAAGGAATAAAAAGGTGCTATTTCTATCCTGTTAGACTTACAAGGATTTAAAAATAAATTACTGTAAAAGCTTTAATATCACCAAATAATATTCTTAAAATATCACTGCAGCATGAAATTTTTTCAAAAACTGTGGTACTTATTTATATAGAAAAAAAACCATACCACGGAAAAAAGACTTATATTTGATTGGTCAAAGTATTATATGAATTTTGTAGAGTGTCATGAAGAGCCTATCCATATTCCGGGCTACATACAAAGTTTTGGTTATCTGATTGGCATTGATGCAGAATCTCATTCCATTATTTTTTTCAGTAGGAATATCGAGGATATTTTTTCTGTCGAAGACTTGAATCAGCTTTTCGGCAGGAAGCTTACGGACTTTCCCGAAAGCTTTGCAAGTATTATGGAATCTCATATTTATAATTCTTTGCCTGAGTTTACACGAAGAGAAAACGAAACCTATTACGATAAAATTATAATCGGCGGAAAAGAATACCATTTCTCCGTTTATAAGAGCAAAAATATTATTTTTCTTGAGTTCGAAAAGGTACTTACCAATCCCAACAAGAGAATATCCAACAAATACGATAATTTTTACATTATCGATGATTACCAGGAAATCTGGGACCAGCTTCTGAATACCTTATCGAAGATCGTAAACTACGACAGAATGATGATCTATAAGTTCGCAATGGACGGATCCGGAAAAGTAATTGCTGAAAAAAGCAATGAAAATATGGAGAGCTATCTGGGGCTTCATTATCCTGAAAGCGATATTCCGAGACAGGCCCGGGATCTTTATCTCAAAAAGAGAAAAAGGATTTTCAGCAATGTGCATTCGGAAACCGTTCCGCTCTTAAGCAAATCCCATGAAACGATCGATCTTACGTATTCCGCTTCACGCGGGATGTCGCCGATCCACGGGCAGTATGTGAAAAATTCCGGGGCATCCTCAAGCTTCAGCATCTCGATTATCATCGACGATCAGCTTTGGGGTCTGGTGACCTGCCAGAACGTAGAGCCCAAACATATCGATCTGGAAGACCGCGTGCAGGCAGGGATTTTTACCGCACTGGCGTCCAATGCCTATTCTTCCTTCAAATCGAAGAATGAGCTGAACTACCGTCTGGAACTCAACCGGAAGATGGCTTACCTGAAAACGGAATTTTTAAAGCATAATAATTTATTCAATTCCCTTATTGAAAACAAGGCAGAGATCAAAAGCCTTCCGGATGCGGACGGGCTGGCCATTATTGCCGACGAAGATATTGTAACTGAGGGTATAGTACCGCAGCAAGACGATATTCTCCGAATCATCCGCTGGGCCCATGCTCATACGGAAGATGATATGTACCTGAGCCGCAGCTTCCTGAAAGATCACGGTGAAGAACTGGGATTAAAAGGAGATATCGCCGGGGTTGCCGTTTATTTTATAGAGCGAAGCAAAAATAACCTTCTGATCTGGTTCCGGAGAGAATTTGATGAACATATCGACTGGGCCGGAAATCCTGAGAAAACAATAGGGACCATTTCCCAGAACGGCGAAGAACGGCAGATTGTCTCTCCCCGTACCTCTTTCCGCATATTTACGGAAAGCATCAAAGGAAATTCCAAGAGATGGAACTCGAGGAACATCACGGCATTACAGGCCATTAAAGATCTGATCCTTGAAACGTCCCACAAAAATTACAACACGATCAAGAGGCTCAATGATGAGCTGAAAAAAGTAAACGAGGAGCTCGACAGCTTTTCATACACTATTTCCCATGATCTGGGCACACCGCTGACGGTGATGAAGCTTAATGCGCAGATGCTTTTGAAAAGCCTGAACGACGAATCGGATAAAAGCCGCAATAAAATCAATTCCATCATCGAGGAAATCGACAATATGGCGGAAATGATGAATGATGTTCTGGAGCTCAGCCGTGCCAAACACAGCGAGATCCAGCTGGAAACCATACAGACTTCCGGTACCATCATGAAAATTTCTGAAAACGCAAAAATTACTTTCGGAAGCCCTGACAGTGAGGTCATTATCAAAGAATGTCCGGATGTCCTTGCCGATAAAACCATGCTTCACCAGGTATTTCTGAACATCATCAACAATGCCATAAAATATTCTTCCCGACAGGAGGATCCGAAAGTGGTCATTGAAGGGAAAGCAGAAGACGATACGGTAATATACAGAATTACCGATAACGGGATCGGAATTCCTGATGAAAACAAGCATAAGATGTTTAAAATTTTCAACCGGATGGATAATGCAAAAAAATTCAAAGGAAACGGGGTGGGACTTTCCATTGTTCACCGGATTATGCGCAGACTGGGTGGAAATGTGAATTACGAAAGCAGTAAAGACGGCACCTCTTTTATTTTAACCTTTAAAAAGCCTTAGAACCGGCTATTTCTAATCCTGATTATGGTATCTGACTATCTGAAAAAACATACGGCAGCGTATCACGACGCTGCCGAAAAACTTTTTAACTCAAAAAAAATATTCGATAAGACGTTTACGCTCGAAGACTATAAAAAAATCATCGGAACCAACTACCTGATGCTGCTTCATTCGGAAGAGCGGATTTTCAACAGCTTTTCCGAGGACTTAGCCGAAAAGTTGCAGCTGGAAGACCGGAAAAAACTGCCGCTGATCGAAAAAGACCTTGCAAGCCTTTCTTTGCAGAACAGAACGGCTCACCACGAACTGGAATTTACCGGTGAGAACGAAGCTTTGGGCGCTTTGTATGTAATCGAAGGTTCTACCCTCGGCGGAAACGTTATTGCCAAACAGCTTTCCAAAACAGAGGGGTTCGACGGAATAACCTTTAATTTCTTTGGTTGTTACCGGGAAAATACGGGGCCGATGTGGAAAAACTTCAAAGAAGTACTGGACACGGAAGTCGATGAACAAAGCTACGATGAGGTATTGTCCGGCGCGAAGAAACTGTACACCTTCCTATTGAACGTTAACTAATTTATATCATATACAATTAAATTCCTGAAAGATTGCCCAATTTTTCAGGAATTGTTAAATTTGGGAGTTCTCAGCAGGAGACTTTAAATCGATAACAAATTAAAATTAAATAAAAAGTAATATTATGAAAGTAACTGTAGTAGGTGCAGGCGCTGTAGGAGCAAGCTGTGCGGAATACATCGCAATGAAGAACTTCTGTTCGGAAGTGGTTTTGGTAGACATCAAAGAAGGATTCGCGGAAGGAAAAGCGATGGATCTGATGCAGACGGCCTCGCTTAACGGATTCGATACAAAAATTACCGGAACAACAGGAGATTACAGCAAAACTGCAGGTTCTCACGTAGCGGTTATTACTTCAGGAATTCCAAGAAAACCGGGAATGACCAGAGAAGAGCTGATCGGGATCAACGCGGGAATCGTAAAAGAAGTTACGGAAAACCTGGTAAAAAACTCTCCGGAAGTAATCATCATCGTGGTTTCCAACCCGATGGATACCATGGCTTACCTGGTACACAAAACATCAGGGCTTCCTAAGCACAAAATCATCGGAATGGGGGGTGCTCTGGATTCTGCAAGATTCAAATACAGATTGGCGGAAGCTTTGGAAGCGCCGATTTCCGACGTAGACGGAATGGTAATCGCTGCCCACAGTGATACCGGAATGCTTCCTTTATTGAGCAAAGCAACAAGAAACGGGGTGCCTGTAACGGAATTCCTGGATGCGGAACAGCAGAAATATGTAATCGAGGAAACAAAAGTAGGAGGGGCAACCCTTACCAAATTATTGGGAACTTCCGCTTGGTATGCACCGGGTGCGGCGGTTTCCGTAATGGTTCAGGCCATCGCTTGCGACCAGAAGAAAATGATTCCTTGCTCTCTAATGTTGGAAGGAGAATACGGACAAAACGACATCTGCTTAGGTGTTCCTGCCATCATCGGGAAAAACGGAGTGGAGAAAATCATTAACGTTACCCTTACAGCCGACGAGCAATTGAAGTTTGCTGAAGCAGCCCACGCCGTACGAGAAGTAAACGGGGATTTGAAGTTTTAATTAACCACAAACCTTTAGATATTGAAACCGCGCCGAAAGGGCGCGGTTTTTTTATAAATTAATTTGAATTTCCAAATTTTTTGAAAAATTCCTCCCGCCCTTCTTTATTATAAATATAGGGATCAGCAAAACTCTTTGACCAATCGCTTTTAATTTCATTCATACTTTTACCGGTAAATTTTACCAGCTCAGATTTCTTAACATCAATTTGATGGGTTTTATTCTCGAATGGTAAAACAATTTTTACCTCATTAATCAATTCAAGATTTTTCATGATTCTTGCCGGACTTCCAACCAGCATCTTTTTGATAGCATCACCTGTTGACCAATAAGATTTTAGATCACTTTCTGTTAATCCAGATTGAGGATTTAGCTTTTTGTATTCTTTAAAATTTTTGATATAAGTAATTGTGGCTTTACCATTTTCTAATTCGACATTTTTTATTGAATTTCCTCCGTTCAGTCGATAAGCCTCAGCCTTTAGCTGCTCAATATAAGATTCATTAGGAGACTTGGAATTTATAGATCCAGATTCTGATGAGGATTTAATTGCAATATTCTGACTATCGTTGTTTTGAGATAATAAGTTAATACTATCACTTTGCCTATCCGTTACTGCTGTTTCCTTATTATTACAGCTAAAGAGAATAAGTAGAAGGGGTAAGGCAAAAAAAATCATTTTTATATTCATGATCATTTTTTATTTTCAAAAGTAACCAATTTATTTACTCTTTCATTACGGGAAACCATAATTAAGGCCTTTTACAATTTCCAAAGACAGCTTCAAAAACCGGGTAAAATGATGGTCAAAACCTAACGGGTTTTAAAACCCGTTAGGTTTATCATTCCACAAAAAAAGAGCGGTAAAACCGCCCTCCTGAAAAAATATCTGAAAGTTTATTAAATGTAAACACAGCCGCAGCCTTCTTCCCAAGGTTCGCATATACGTTTCGGTTCAAGGCATCGGCCGTCGCCGCCATTGATCAGAGATAATTCTTTGCGTACTAATTTTTTTAGATTTTTCATAAGAATATTGTTTTGATTTGCTAATCACGAATATACAAATTATTTTATTAATACACCACGAAGTGATTTAAAAATAATTATCAAATAAAATTCTGAGATTAAATCAGATGCTGTTCAGGAGCTCGGCCAGCTTTTTACCTTGTGTTTTGGCCTTGCTTTTTATATCCTCTTCCCGATATCCGGCATTAACGGAGGTTCCGTGAAAATAAAAAGGTTCTACATAATTCATCCCGGTATAATAAGCGGTTTGTTCCAGGTTTTTACAGAATTCATGGATCCTGAAATGATGTTCGCCCAAGGCGTGGTATTCGCTTTCCGGAGCGCCGACGGTAAAGCTGGGAATGAAGTTTTTGCCTTTGAGTTTATCGCCTTTTGTACCATACGCAAACTGGTAGGTAAAAACTAAATCAAACCAATGTTTCAGGATTGCCGGCATGTTGTACCAGTACAGCGGGTACTGAAAAACAATGCTCTGATGCCTTAACAAAGCTTTCTGTTCGGCTTCCGTATTGATGTTGTAGTCCGGGTAGAGCGCAGAAAGATTTCTGATTTCAATATCCGGACTGCTTTTTTCCAGCTCTTCGATGATGGTTTTATTGGCCAGTGATTTTTCAATATCAGGATGTCCAAGAATAAGTAATGCCATATTTTTATTTTTTAAACTATACTATTTATAGTTGCAAAATTATTTTGAGTCCGTTACATTTGCAATACCTATCCGAGTTGATAGGTTTAAAAAATGAAAAAAGAGTGTACCGGTAATTATGTAAAAATAAACGGAAAGATCTATCCATGTTCGGTAAGTCTGGCCATGGATTTGGTGGGCGGGAAGTGGAAAACCGTTATTTTGTATCACCTGAAAGACGGCAAGAAAAGATATAGCGAACTGAGGAAAGAACTGTTCTCGGTAACGGAAATGACGCTGAGTCTCCAACTAAAACAGCTTGAAAAGGACGGATTGGTATCGCGAAAAGTGTTTGGCGAAAAACCACCGATTCGGGTGGAGTATAAACTCACGGATTTCGGAAAGACCTTTATCCCCGTATTGGAAGCCATTACCCATTGGGGGAACCAGATTGTGGATAAAAGTGGAGAATTTGTGGATAACTTTTAAATGCCTGTGGATAACTTAACGTCAGTTCGAGTGTTTTTTGCAGCTCAGCGGAGAAAAATGTATCGAGAACGTGTAAAGCTCGACCTCTGGTTTGTAGTTCAGCAACTTCCCGATACGATTTTTTCAAAATCTATTCGAAGATTCTGTGTTAATATGCAAGGAAAAAATCTTAATTTTTTTCTATATTTGTCATTCAAAACAGCTTTATGCTAGTTTCCGGGAGAGCTTGTTATTATTGCAGCTCTCTTTTCTTTTTCATAATGACC
>JAAIGF010150242.1_pt1 | contig 17984 bp, 25 predicted proteins | sample 6487441 | NCBI WGS metagenome assembly JAAIGF01 (sample SAMN13974129, study PRJNA590717) | phyllosphere metagenome | biome: pepper field; feature: multiple bacterial spot infested pepper fields; material: pepper leaves; isolation source: leaves from pepper fields | host: Capsicum annuum ... | reverse complement strand
GTGATGCAGCAGCACGCCTCCTGATCCGCTACGATGATCACTTGTGTCCGGCGCTCGCGCAGGCCACGCCGCCTTAGCTCAGTCGGCAGAGCATCTCACTCGTAATGAGAAGGTCGTGGGTTCGATTCCCACAGGCGGCTCTCTAGAGGCCCCGGCTCGTTCGGGGCCTCACCCGTTTCCAGCCACATGTACGGAACGCCCGTGCGTAGAGCCCACAGCCGCGTCGTCTGCGTGCTGGGCTCCGTGCGGCCGTTGATCCAGGCGCTCACGCTGTTCCGGCTCACACCGAGGTAGTCGGCCATGTCATTGCTGCTCACGTCCGCGACGCGCAGCGCGCGGCGAAGGCGGTCGGCCTTGTCGAACTCCAGCGCGGACCATGCGCGCGGCTGCATCATGCTCATGCACTGATCCTTGCACACTGCAACAGTCGTTGCAATGGGAGGGCGACACGCCCGTGCACTGTGCTTTGCACATCGAGGGTGACTTGATGCATACTCGGCCCCATGCCGGTTGGAAATGCACAGTCAGTGAGCAAAGTGCTCGTTGACCCTCAGCGCCTCATCGGGGCTGCCGAGGTATCGCGCCGACTTGGCATCGACCGCTCGACCCTGACGCGCCGCGTGCAGAGCGGGGCCATCGAGCCCCTGACCCGCCTCGACGGGAACGTGTACGTCTTCGACGGCGAGACATTCCCCGACCCAGACGAGCCCCCATAGGCGGGGCTCGGAGACAACAGCACAGGGCGGAAGCAGGCCCACACCACCACCGTCGATCAGGCGGACCGGAGACACGCGGGACGCTACCGCGGAACAAGATGTGGACCCCGAGCAGCGGGGGAGCGCGGTCAAGGCATGTCCGGGCGCGCTCCCTCCACCATCCATCCCCCCGCTGCATACCCCGACCGTGACGGCTCAGCCGTGTCTGGAAGCGACCGAGCCCGGCTCCGCGTACGCAACCGACCCCTCCTGCCGTGCTCTCAGCACGAGCAGGGGGGGTCTCCACTCCCTTCACCCTCACCACCCCGCAGGGGCCGACCAAAGGACGACGACATGCCCACACAGACCGCTCACGCCTTCTGCCTCCCGGGCCGCATGCACCGCTTCAACCCCGACAGCGGCTGGTGCGAGCAGGGATGCGGAGTCCGCGACGACGGCGAGCAGCACGACCGCCACGGCCGCGTGATCGCACGAGCACCCGAAACAACCCCGCCCATGTTCACGAACGACGAGCAGGAGACGACAGCATGACCACCAGCACCCGCCCGAGCGCCGCCACGCTCGCCGCATACCAGAGCCTCATCGGTCACGCTGCAGCGTTCGCAGCGCAGTCCGAGAAGCTCGTCGCCGTCGCGAACGGCCTCGTCGCCGGAACCGTGTCCGAGGACGTGGCGATCAGCTACGCCAAGGCAGCGGATGCGATCGCCACCGAAGCCGCCGACGTGCTCGAGGCACAGCCCGTCAACCTCCCGACCCGACGCCCCGAGCCCATCGCCGCGATCCGACGCCCTCGACGCCGAGCCGTCACGACCGTGGTGCGCGACGAGGCGGCCGCACGATGAGCCTGCACACCGTCGAGATCAAAGACAGCAACGCCACCCTCACTACGCACTGCACCGAGGTCGACCCGTGCCACCGCTGGTACGACTGCGAGTGCGAGGGCTACCACGGTGACAAGGGCTGCGAGATCGACACGCATCCCAACTGCATCTTGGACGAGTGGTTCGGGATCACGAGCGAACCGCTCAGCGATTACTACAACGCCCCGGACGGACGAGCAATGCCGCTCGATCGGCCGCTCAGCGCGATCGAGTGGGAGTGGGACGAGTGCCCTATCTGGTGGTTCAGCGACGACGTGATGGAGCTGCCCCTGTGAACGCCGATCAGATCGTCGGCGTCGGCGTGATGCTCGCGTCCGTCGTCCTGTGGCTCGTGCTGCACCTCGAGCGCCTGCCGTGATCGAGGGGTTCCGCGTGCCGATCACCGTGCAGCTCGAGCCGAAGGTGCACGCGGCGTTCCTGCGCCTCGCCGAGCAGCAGGGCGAGCGCCTCGAGCGGGTGCTCGCCAAGCACCTTGCCGCGCACGCCCCAGCACGCGCCCCGCGCGGCTACACCCGCATGACCCCCCAGCTCCTCGAGCAGGCGAAGGCCCTGCTCGAGGAGGGGTTCACGCCCCGCACCGTCGCCGCACGGATCGGGGTATCGCCTCAGACCATCCGCAACCACCTGACCCCGAAGGGACTCAACCATGACCGCACGCAAGCCGAAGCCGACCGAGCAGCCCAGCTCGATCGCTGAGCACCAGGCCGCCGCATCCGCAGCCGACATCACGCTCGACGTCGCCGACGAGCAGCCCGAGGAGGAGCTCGAGGAGGTCGTCGTCGTCGAGGACGATGACGAGCCCATCACCGACGAGCAGCCTGCCGAGGGCTGGAAGGACGCGCCGACCATCGCTGTGCCCGACCCGCAGGAGGTCGAGGACGGTCGAGCGCTGCTCGGCGAGGAGCTGGACAGCGAGTTCAACCACGGCGACGAGGTGCTTGACGGGGAGCTGGGCTACCTCGTCGAGGCGTGCCCGGCCGGTGCGCACATGAAGGGCAAGCAGCTCGAGTGCAGGCTCGAGCGCGACCACGACGGCCAGCACCACGACACCGAGCACGACATCGCATGGCGGCGCAGGAGCGGCGACCCGCGATGAACCGAGGGCCGGGCAGGTACGCCGATCCCGACGCACCGGCCGAGAGGTGGGGAGGACCGAAGGCGCAGGACTACGTGCGCCTGACCCTCTCGACCTACGGCCGCGTGTGCTGGCTCTGCGGCCTGCCCGGCTCCAATACCGCGGACCACATCATCCCGCGGTCCAAGGGCGGGGCAGTCTACGACCTCGCCAACCTCGGCCCCGCTCACAAGCGGTGCAACGAGAGCCGCGGCAATCGCGACGCGGCAGGCCCCGAGCAGCTCGTCGAGAGCGCGCTCGGGTTCTTTAGGTGACGGTCGCCGACACCCCAGCGCAGCCCCGTCCGTTTTCTTCCAACCACCCCACAAAAAAGGCGATCGCCACGAAAGGCCGGAAATCATGACCGGAGCGAGCTACACCCCGTCGCTCTTCAACGACGCGCTCGGCGACCCCGGCGCAGTCGAGGCGGCCGTACTCAAGCAGGTGGCGAAGCTCCGCGATCTGGGCTACGTCGAGGACCACCACGCCGGGCTCGTGCAGCTCGCCGTGATGACGGCCCGCGACGTGGACATGAGCTTCGGCCGCGGCGCGCCGTCCGGCCGCGCGAACCTGTATCGCGTGCTCAACGAGGTGCTCGAGCAGCTCCCGCACCCCGAGGCCGCATCGACCGACGTGCTCCAGGAAGTGCTGGCCGCGATCACCGCGCCGCCGACCGCCGAGGAGCTGGCGGAGCTGGGCCTCGACGGGTGAGCGAGTACCGCTACGCCCCGGCCCCTCGGTTCATCACGCCGCGCACGCCGGGCTCGCGCACCGAGGGACTGGAGATTGCGCGGCTCGCGAAGGCGATGGGCCGCCCCGGCATGCCACACCAGAAGTGCATCTGGAACGGCGCGACCGAGCTGACCGATGAGGGGTTCTACCGCTACAAGCGAGTGCTCATCACGCTCCCGCGGCAGTCCGGCAAGACGGTGCTCTACGGCCCCGTGCAGCTCCACCGCATCATGAAGCGCGCCGGAATCAAGGCGTTCTTCACCGCGCAGACCGGCAAGGACGCCCACGCGCGCACGCTCGACCTCATCAAGTTCGCCACCGAGTCGCCGCTCGCCCCGTTGTTCCATCCTCGCTACGCCGCGGGCTCCGCGGGGATCACGACCCCGAACGGTTCGCAGCTCCGCGAGTTCGCGCCGTCGCCGTCGGCGATCCACGGCGAGACGCCGCACCTCGTCGGCCTCGACGAAATCTGGGCGCTCTCCGGAGCGCAGGGCGGCGCGATCATGGGCGGCATCGGTCCCGCGCAAGCGACGCTCGAGGGCGAGTCGCAGGTGTGGATGTTCTCGACGATGGGCACTAGTCAGAGCGACTTCATGAACCCGCTCGTCGAGCTGGGCCGCTCCGGCACCGCCAAGGATCTGTTCTACGCCGAGTGGTCGCTCGAGCCCGGCCTCGACCCCTACGACCCGCAGTCATGGTGGACGTTCCACCCCGCGCTCGGGAACACGATCAGCGTCGGGCACCTCCAGGCGGAAGCCACCAAGGCCCTCGACCCGGCCGACGAGACGATGAGCCACGGCGAGTGGATGCGCGCCTACATGAACGTCGTCACGACCGCGCTCGACCCGATCATCCCCGCCGAGGACTGGGACAAGCTCGCGGGCGACCAGGAGCGCCCCGCCTGGTCCGACATCGCCGTGACCTACGACGTAGCGCTCGAGAACGAAAGCGGCTCCGTCATGGCATTCTGGCGCGACGCCAAAGGCCGGCCGAACCTGCATGTCATCCACACCGCGCCCGGCACCGCGTGGATGGTGCCGCTGCTCGCGACGATCTGGCGGCAGCACCGCCCCAAGCTCATGTCGGCCGACGACGGCGGCCCGACCCGCCGCATCACCGACGAGCTGCGCCGGACCCTCGACGACTCGTGGCCCGCCCGCCTCACCAACGGCCGGGAGTTCGGCATCGCCTGTGAGAACCTGCTCGTCGAGGCACGCGACCTCAAGACCCTCGTCCAGGACGGCTCCAAGACCCTCAGTAACGCCGTCGCCCACGCCGTGCTGCGCAAGACGAACGGCGTCACGACGATCAACCGCACCGAGTCCACCGGGCACGTCCACGGGCTCATCGCGGGCGCGGTCGGGATGTTCATGTACGACCACCACGACGGCCCCGGCGAGGCGCTCCAAATCCACTGAGCGCCGCCCAAAGTGACGCGACACGCCGCACAATGTACGGCCCGCCGCGACCCCGGCGCAGGGTTCCCGGCGTGGGAATCATCCAGCGCATCGGCACCGGGCTCGCCTCGGCGTTCGGCTTCACGCCGCTCGTCAAGGAAGCGTCGCTCAACTTCGCATCGGTGCACGCTGGCGACCACCTCGAGCGGATCGCCTTCGAGGACTTCTACGGCGCGATCGAGCCCTACATCGCCACCAACCGCACCAACGCGATGACGGTCGGCACGGTCGCCGCCCTGCGCAACGCGATCGCCGGAACCGGCTCCCGCCTCGGCCTCTACACCGAGCGCGCCGGAGCCCGCACCGTGAAGCAGCCGACGCTGCTCGCCGGGCTCGAGCGCGGCGTCCCGCTCGCGACCACCCTCGCCTGGCTTATCGACGACCTGTTCTTCTACCCGAACGCCTACCTCCGCGTAACCGAGCGCGACGCCTACGGCTGGCCGACCTGGACCCTGCGCGTGCCGCGCGGCGAGGCCCGCTTCGACGCCGAGGGCCGCCTCATCGCCCACGGCGACACCCCGGTTCGGCCGGAGGACGTGATCCGCTTCGACAGCCCCCTCGCCGAGGGGTTCCTCGCCACGGCCTCGCGGACCATCAAGCGCGCAATCGCGATCGAGCTGGCCGCCGCCCTCGCCGAGGACAGCCCCATCCCCGCGATCGAGCTGCACAACGAGTCCGACCAGGTGCTCAGCGACGAGCAGCGCGACAGCCTCCTCGACTCCTGGACCGCCGCCCGCCGCAAGCGCGGCGTCGCCTACACCCCCAAGAACATCAAGGCAATCGCGCACGGCAAGCCGACCGAGCAGCTCCTCATCGAGGGCCGCCGCGCCCTGAGCCTCGACCTCGTGCGCCACGGCAACGCCCCCGCCTGGATCGCCTCGACCGCCGTCGAAGGCGCGAACCTCACCTACGAGAACCGCGGCTCCCGCAACTGGGAGCTGATCGACCTCACGCTCGCCAACTACTTCACCGCGATCGCCGGACGCCTGGCGATGGACGACATCACCCCGCACGGCTGGACGGTCAAGTTCGACACCGACCAGCTCACCCTGCCCGACATGAAAACCCGATTCGAGACGTACGGGATCGGGCTCGACAAGGGCTTCATCGACAAGGCGTGGATCGCCGCCCGCGAGGGCTGGGCGACCGTGCCGGGAGAGGACACCCCGTGAACCGCGCTCAGCTCGACGCCCTGCTCGCCGCAGGACTCATCACGAAGGACCAGCACGCCGCCGCGCTCACCACCGCGACCGGCTCGACCATCGTCGCCCGCCCGGCGCTCTCGCTCGAGCTGGCCGCCGACGACGTGGCCGCCGACGGCGAGGAGCGCGTCATCCGCGGCGTCGCGTCCAAGTACGACGAGCTGATCCCGTCGCACCAGATGATGCTGCACAAGGGCTCGCTCGTCTCCCGCGAGCCCCTCAAGAAGAACAAGCTCCTCCGCGACCACGACCACGGCGACCCGCTCGGCTACCTGCTCGAGTTCGACACCGACACGCTCGAGGTCGCCTACTACGTCGCCGAGGGCGAGAACGGCGACCGCGCCCTCCGCGAGGCCGCCGACGGACTGCGCGACGGCCTCTCCGTCGGGTTCTCCATCCGCGAGTACGACTTCGACGACGACTGGGTGCTCCACGTCCGCGCCGCCGACTTCTACGAGACCTCCCTCTGTGCCATCCCCGCCGTCGCCGACGCCGGGGTCACCAACGTGGCCGCCGCCCTGGCATCCGCCCACCGAAAGGAATCCCACATCATGAACCGTGAGCAGCTCGCGGCGGCCCTGGCTGCCGGGACCATCACCCAGGCGCAGCACGACGCCGCCCTCGCCGCCCTCGAGGCGAACGGCGGCAGCATCGACGCCCTCGCTCTGGTGCGCGCACTCTCGCCCGCACCCTCCAGCGAGGAGCAGGAGCTGGCGGCCGGGCCGAAGCTGAACGCCGAGCAGCCCGTCCCGATCGTCGTCGGGGCCACGCGCAAGAGCCTCAAGCAGGTGACCGACGAGCTGGCAGCCGCGTTCAACACCGGCGACCGCGGCCAGATCACGCTGGCGCTGGCCGACATCATCCCCGCCGACGACGGCGGCCAGGCGTTCCTGCGCGACGACTGGCAGGGCGAGCTGTGGCGCGCCGAGAACGAGTCGCGGACCTGGATCGATGCCGTCGGCGCACCGCAGGCCCTCACGACCCTCAAGGGCAAGGGCTGGCGCTGGGAGGAGGAGCCCGAGGTCGAGGAGTACGCGGGCAACAAGACCGATGTCGCCTCCAACGAGATCAGCACCACCGAGGCCGAGTTCACCGCCTTCCGCATCGCGGCGGGCTGGGACGTGGACCGGGCGTTCATGGACTTCGGCGACCCCGAGTTCCAGCGCGCCTTCTGGGCCGCCGTCATGCGCGACTACAAGCGCAAGAGCAACAACGGCGTCCGGACCCGCATCCTCGCCGCCGCGCAGGCCCCGGGCGGCACCGTCACCACGGGCGGCGTCGTCGCCGTGACGAAGCAGCTCATCCGCGACATCCGCGCCGTCGGCGGCAAGGCGAACCGCGTGTTCCTCGGCGACGAGCTGTTCTCGGAGCTCGAGGACCTCGACACCGAGAAGCTGCCGCTCTGGCTCAAGAACGCCGCGCTCGGCCTCGACATCGCCGAGGGCACCGCCGACGTGGCGACGCTGCGCATCGTCAACGACCCCGCCCTCGCGCCGCTCCAGATCGCCGGGTTCGACAACCGCGGCATCACCGTGCGCGAGAAGAGCCCGCTCCAGGTCGAGGCCCTCAACATCCCGCACGGCGGCGTGGACCTCGGGTTCTACAGCTACCTGCGCGTCGAGGACCACGACCCCCGCGTCATCGTCAAGCGGACCTACGCCCCCGCCTGATCCCGACCGGTCGGCCGCTCGCACCCCCGAGCGGCCGACCGCCCACCCCGAGGAGGCCCACCGTGGCGACCTGGCACGACAAGACGAGCGCCCGCGCGCAATGGTCGAACGCGCCCTCCAGCGACGCCGCCCTCGAGGAGCTGCTCGAGTACGCCAAAGACGAGTGCATCCACGCCGAGCCCTGGGCACCCGGCACCGGCCAGACCGCGGCCGACCGGCCCGTGCGGTTCCGCATGGCGCAGCTCGCCGCGGCGCAGGCCGCGTGGGAGTACCGCACCGGCACCGGCCAGGACGGGCAGCTCGGCATGGACGGGTACGCGATGCGGCCCCGCGCCGTGCAGACCGTCCTGGCGCGCATGCTGCGCATCACCCCTGGAGTCGGCTAGTGGGCGTCCGCGCCGACCTCGCCGCCCACTTCCGCGACGGCCTCGACGCGACGACGCACCTCGTCGTCGCCGACGTGCGCGAGCTACAGCTCGAGGCCCCGACCGTCGCCGCCGTCCAGATCGTCCGAACCACGGTCGAGCGCGCCCCCGAGCAGCCCCTCGGCGCGTTCCTCATGAGCTTCGACATCTGGGTCATCGCCACGACCACCGACCCCACGCGCGCCGACGACGCGCTCGACGACGCCCTCGACGAGGTGCTCCAGCTCATCGACGCTCACCCGTGGATGACCTGGGGCACCGCAGAACGAGAGGTCCACGCCGCGGGATACGCGGGCTACAAGATCACCGCCCAAGTGGCGGCCGAAGGAAGGAAGTAACCATGCCCCAGCTCCCGAAGGCCGGTCGCCCGGTCAAGGACATCCGGCTCGCCGTCGGCCCGAACAGCGTCGAGAAGCAGGTGAACGACGTCAACTTCGCGCCCACCTCGCAGAGCTGGCAGGGCGGCACCCCCGACGCCACCCTCGAGGACGCGACCTACATCGCCAACATCGTCTGCATCCAGGCGTGGGACGACGAGGACAGCTTCATCCGGTGGGCGTTCGAGCACCGCGGCGAGACGGTCGATATGACCTACAAGCCGCACGCCGACGCCGCGTTCGCGCTCACGTCCAAGATCACGATCCCGCACTTCCAGATCGGCGGCGCCGTCGGCGGGTACCAGACGACGACCCTCGCGTGCAAGAGCACCGAGCCCGTCGAGGGCACCTACACCCCGCCCGCGGCCTGACCTGGCGATGCTGAACGCGACGCGCTCGCCCGAGCTGAGGGCGGCAATCATCGCCCTCCAGCGTGCACAGCGCGAGATACGCCTCGACATCAACAAGACCGCACGGAAGGCCCTCAAGCCGGAATGGCTCGAGGCCCTCCGCGGTCACGTCGAGACGCGACTCGAGGCCCGCGCGCTGCTCCCCGGCGCGCGCGTCGCGGTCGGCACCCGCCAGATCACCGCCCACGCGGGCACCTCCCGCAAACCGCTGAGCGGCGGGCTCGTGCCGAACGAGCACTCCCACGTCATCGAGTGGGGAGCCAACAACCGCACCCGCACGATCACCAACGTGTCGCCCCGCGGCACCCGCTACCAGCAGACCCGCGTGCAGGGCCGACAGTTCCGCCCCCGCACCAAGCGCGGCTACGTCGCATCGCCCGCAGCCCGCCTCATCATCACCCGCGCCGTCGGCCTCTGGGTGAACACCATCGTCGATCAGTTCCGAGAGCACTGGGAGGTCACCCGTGGCAATTAGCATCGCGTTCCTCTCCGACGTGCGCGAGGTGCTCAAGGGTGCCAAGCAGAGCGAGGACGCCTTCGAGGACGTTGCCGACAGCCTCGACGACCTCGCGAAGGAAGGACAGCGGGCAGGCGACAAGCTCGCCGACGGACTCGACGACGCCGAGACGGCAGCCGAGCGCGTCGAGCGCAGCTTCCGCGAGCTGGCGAAGGAAGCCGAGGACAGCTCCAAGCGCGGCTCCAACGCCATGCGACGCGAGTTCGACGAGGGCACCTCCGCCGCCAAGCGCGACCTCGCCGAGCTGGGCAACGAGGCCCGGCAGAACGCGGCCGAGACGTTCTCGAGCTTCGACGGTTCCGCACAGTCATTCGCCGACGGCATCCAGGGCACCCTGGGCGGCATCGTCTCCAGCCTCGGCCCTGGCGGCGCGATCGCTGGCGCGCTCGGCGCGATCGGTATCGGCCTCGCCGTGAGCGGCCTCGAGCTATCCGAGGAAGCGAAGCAGGAGTTCCGCGAGTCGGTGTCCGAGCTGACGGCCGAGTACATCGAGTTCGGCCAGTCCGGCACTCGATCGGCGGATGCGGTGCTGTCGCAGCTCCAGTCCATCGCCGCCGAGACGGACGTGAGCAAGACGAACATGGCCGACTGGAAGCTGCTCGCCGACCAGCTCGGCGTGCCCATCGGTGAGATCGCCAACGGCTACCTGAACGGCGGGCGGGCGCTCGATGACCTGATCGACAAGACCCGGAACCAGATCGACGCCGAGATCGAGCGGGCATCGAACGCCAGCACCGCCGAGCAAGCTCGCGACTCGGCGTCGCGGCAATCGCTCACAAACGCCCGCGACGAGCTCGCAGCGTTCGAGCGGCAGAAGGAAGCCCTGGACGCCGCCCGCGAGGCCCACCTGTCCTACCTCGAATCGGGCGGCGACGAGTACCAGGCTCGCGTGGCGCAGATCGAGGCCGTGAACGACGCCTACGACGAAGCAGCGGGCGCAGCCGACGACTTCATCAACGAGGAGTCGGGCCTGTTCGACGTCTCGGCGTTCATCGCATCGATGGACGAGCGCGAGGCGAAGCTCATCGCCTACCAGGACACCTTGGCGAAATCGGCGCTCAGCCCCGAGGCCCGGCAGTTCCTCAACGACCAGGGGTTCGAGGCCGCCGACGCCTTCCTCACCGGCTACCAGAACGCCACCCCCGAGCAGCAGGCCCGCCTCAACGCGATCTGGTCGGAGGCCGGGCGGCAGAACTCCGGCGAGTACGCGACCGCGCTCCAGGACGGCATGCCCGAGACGGTCGAAGGTCCGACTGTCGTTCCGAAGATCACGCAGGCAGACCTTGACGCGATCGACAACAAGCTCGCCTGGTTCTTCCGGGACAAGACGTACGGAGTCGGCGTGCGCGCCGAGTTCGGTAACCCCGGGAGGGATGTCGGATGACGACGACGCTCACGCTCACGCCGGACGCGACGACCGCATCCGTCCTCATCACCGCGACGACCAACGCCGAGGGGCTCACCCTCACCCGCACCGACCAGAACGGCGTGGCCCCTGTGCGCCTCCTCGCCGGGCAGGAACTCGAGCAGGCCGTCGCCGTTCGCGACCACGAGCCCGCCCTCGTCGGCCCCGTCCGATACACCTGCACCACCACCGAGCCCGTCGAGCTGCGCCGCAATCACGCCACGTCACCCCGCCCCCTGACGACTCTTCCTGACGGATTCGGGTTCGCGGCGGGGCGATGGTTCGGCAACGGTGGCGCAGGCGCTTACTCGGTCGTCTCAGGCGCTAGCGACGCACCGAGCGGGTTGACCGAGTACATGCGCAAGACGTGGACGATAGCGCCCAATGGTTTCGGCGCATCGGGCGACACCGGCTACCAGATCAGGAACTTCACGACCCTCGAAGCCGGGAGGACGTACATCGCCTCCGCCTGGATTCGCGCCAGCGTTGCACGCTCGATTTACTGGCGTCTGACCGCACGAGTGAACGGGAACCAGGGAGCCCCCGCAACGGACCTCTGGGGGCCGGTGCAGCTCATCCCAGCCGGTGAATGGGTCCGCGTCTCGCGCGTGTTCACGATGCCCGCGGGACAGCCGCAGCTCGTCGGAATCCTCGACAGCAACACCGCGTTCAACGGCACCGCGCAGAACTGGCAAGCGGGATCGACCCTCGACGTTGCCGGTCTACTGGTCGAGCGCGGCGACGAGCTGCGCAGTTACTTCGACGGCAGCTTCCCCAGCGCTCAGTGGACCGGCGCGGCTAACGCGTCCCCATCGGTCATCCGCGGCATCGAGACGGCCGAGCGGATCGTCCGGTTCGACGAGGGCGCGCACGAGGTCGCAACGGATGTCTGGTCCGTCGTGGAGCGGCCGCAGTACTCGGCTCGTGGTCGTTTGACGCTGGCGCAGTCGCTCACGGCGGGGGATCGGTCGTCTCGGCACGACATCATCGGCCGTCCGGACCCGATCTTCACGATGCAGCGTGGCGGGTTCCGCACCGGCACCGTCGAGGTGCTGTGCGCCGACGTGGCGCAGGTGGAGGCGTTCTACCAGCTCCAGGCCCAAGCGGGCATCGTTCAGGTCCGCACGGCCGCGCTCAGCCCCGGCCAGCGCCTCCTGAGCGACCTCTACGTGAAGGTGACCGGCGTCACGTCGGCGACCGAGCAGGGCACCGTGCCGTGGAAGTTCCGGCTCCGCCTCGACATCGCCGAAGTGCGCCGCCCGACTGGCCCGCTGCTCGGCGCGGCCGTCTGGACCTACGCGGCCCTGCCGATGCCGGAACTCGGCCTCACCTACGAGGGCCTGCCGCGCCTGTTCGCCACCTACAACGACCTGGCCGCGGGGGTGAGGATCGATGCTTGAGGGCGCGAAGCAGCTCGTCAATGAGTCGCACGAGCAGCTCGTCCGGCTCGACCACCGCACGCCCTCGGGCGTCGTCACCGACCTCGGCGCGGTCGAGGGGTCGCTCATCTTCGACGAGGGGCGCGCCCCGTACGCGACGCTGCGCGCATCCGCTCCCATCCCCGACACGACGGCCGACCTCGACGCGATCGATCCGCGCACGGGCTCGCAGCTCGAGCTGCACGCGGGCTACCTGTTCGAGGGCGGCCCGACGATGGACCGGCAGGCCGCGGTGCGCCTCGACTCCCGCGACGCCGGACGCCCGTCGGACCGGATGCAGCTCGTCGCGCTCGGTGCCGAGCAGACCCTCATGGACTGGAACCCGCTCGAGCAGTCCCGCACGATCGCGCACCACCACCCGGCCGGATCGGCGATCGCGGGCATCATCTGGTGGGCGCTGCCCGCGACGGCCTCGGTCACCGTGGACCCCGACACGGACGTGCTGTTCCTCACCGACGCCGACGAGCCGATCGTCATCGACGCGACGAGCGACGTGCTCGAGGTCATTCTCGACATTGCCGACCGGGCAGGCCTCTGGGCCTACGACCAGGGCGCGGGCAACTGGCGGATCCGGAAACGGCCGGCCGAGGTCGGGCAGTCCTCCGTGATCCTCAACGTCGGCGAGAACGGGACCGTCATCGACACCAACGCGCAGCTCGCCCGCAACGGCTCGTCGCCCGAGCGCTCGTGGGCGAACGTCGTCGTCGTCATCCACCGCTGGACCGACGACGACGGGCAGCAGCGCCGCGAGGTCGGCTGGGCGGCCGTGACGTCGGGAGCGATGAGCGTCGAGAACGCGGGCCGCAAGGTCGTCAAATACGAACGCTCGACGCCCGCATCGAGCGCGACGGCATCCATCGCCGCTGAGTCGCTCTTGCGCCGTCACGCGACCCGAGGCCGCCGCGTGAGCCTGCGCGCGATTGCGGCATGGTGGGTGCGCCCCGGTGACACCGCCACGGTGCAGCTCCCGCAGGGACCGCAACAGCGCCTCCTGGTCGCCCGCGTCGAGTTCGGCCTCAGCGACGGCACGATGCGAATCGATCTGCGCCACCCCGAAACCTTCGACATCACCTCTGGAGAGTGACATGCCCAACACCCTGAACCGGGCCTACCCGTTCCCCAACCGCACCGAGACGCCCGACGTGCAGCTCGCGTTCCAGCGCCTCGCCGAGGCCCTCGACGTGGACATCACGGCCGCGCTGAGCACGCTGCCCTACCGGGCCGCATCGCTGGCCGACCTCAACGCCAAGACCGGCATGAAGGTCGGCGATCGCGGCGTGATCGCAGGCGCTACCAACGCGATCGACAACGGCGAGTACTCGTACACGGGCACGGGCTGGAAGCAGCAGAACGTGTTCCGCACGGCGACGCTCGAGCCCGGATGGGACGGCCTCATCCGGTGGTCCCGCAGTGGCCGGGTGATCACCGTCCTCGTGGACGTGGGCCGCACCGCGGCCGGGATCAGCATCGCGGCGTACGACAGCGTGACGCTCGCCAAGGGCCTGCCCGCCCCGGATGGGCCGATCTCGGTGCAGTCGTCGGTGCAGTCGCCACGGTACGAGTTCCCGGCGTTCTCGACCCGAATCGGGACGAACGGGTTCGTGCAGCTCGTCGCCCACTACGCGGCCCGCCAGGTGGACCAGTCCAACTGGTTCCGAGGGCAGCTCTCCTACCAGGAGGGCGCGTGATGATCAACGCTGCAGCGTCCGTCCGCCGTGCTCGTGCGGCGATCGGTTCCGAGTTCCGGCAGTCCGGCTGCCTGGAGGCCGTGTATGCCTGGTGCGGCTCCCCGGCGACCCGGATGCCGCCCGGGTCGTTCCCGTCCGCGATCGTCGCCTACCGGCGCACCCTCGGCACGCCGCGCCTCGACTGGGCGAACGCGCCCGCGGGCGCGGTGCACTACTGGGACGGTGACCCCGGGCACGTCGCGCTCGGCACCGGCAACGGTCGCGCCGTCACCACTAACGCCCCGCAGCGCGTGTCGAGCACCCGCAACGGCGTGAAGTTCGCCCTCGTCGGCGAACGGACCATCCCCGAGATCGGCCGCGGTCGTGGCCGATACCTCGGTTGGGCGCTCGACGCCTTCAACAACCCCATCAGCCTCGCTGCCCCGTCCGGTGGCAGCGTTACCCCGATACCCATCCCCGAGGAGGATGACGTGATCACTCAGCAGGACAAGATCGATATCGCTTCGATGGCGGCCAACTTCTTGGCCGATCGCGAGATCGCCCCCGGACGCAAGTTCTGGGAGATCATCCGCGACGCCGACAAGCTCGGCGCGGCGATCCGCGACCTTCCGCGCGCGATCGTGGATCGGCCCGTCGCCGGGAACGTGCAGCTCTGGCAGGTGCTCCGCGCCCTCTACGAGCGCACCCCCGACGCCGCAGCGGTCGCCGAGATCAGCCCCGAGGAGCTCGGCGCGGCGATCGCCCGCCCCGAGGTCGCGCAGGCACTCGCGAGCGCGGTCCTCGACGTGGTGAAGCAGCGCCTGTGAATGACGCGGCCTGGCTCGGCCACCTCGTCCCGGTCGCCGTGCAGACCATAGCGACGGCGGGCCTCGTGCTCTCCGTCGTGCTGCCGGTCACGCTGTCGGGACGCAGAGCGGCCAAGCAGGGCGCGCAGCACGCCGCGCAGGCCAACGAGCAGGTGACCAACACCCACCGCACGAACCTGCGCCACGACCTCGACGGCATGGCCGACGACATCCGCCAGGTGCTCGCGAAGCTCGTGACCGTGCACGAGTCGCTCGGCAAGCTCTGGTCGCACACACGCGGCCAGGACGACCGCATCGACGACCTCGAGCACACCATCGACCCCCACGACCCGGCGCGATCGCGCTGGGCACCCCCGAACGAAGGAACCCACCATGGACCAGCAGAACACCCGTCCCGACCCGTCCAAGGTCATCAGCCCGAAGGTCATCGCCTCCGCGATCGGAGCCGTCTCCGCGGCCGCCCTGAGCGCGGCGCTGGGCGTCCTGACGCCTGACCTGTTCGAGTTCCTCGGCCCCTGGTCCGGCGTCGCTTTCGCCGCCGTCACCGGCGGTGGAGCGGTCGCCGCCGCCTACCTCAAGGGCGACCCGCTGCGCGGCTAAGACCGGTAGTCATCCAGAACGTCCGCGTACTCACGCACCAGATCGTCGTCATGCAGGAGCGAGCACCATCGGTACGAAGTTATGACGACTTCGTTCCATTCCTCCTCGTCTGCGACGGGATCGTGCCGCTGAGAGTCCTCGTCCGCACAAGCCCAGGTCGCCGCCTCCACGTTTTCAGGAGTGACGGCGACCTGGGGTGCGCTGAGTGCGTATCCGAGGGCGAGCGCGCTTACTCCGAGCGCGACCGCGCCTCCGCCAACCAAAGCCCAGACACCCCACCGTTTCATGGGGCGATCGTAGCTCAGGCCGCTCGCGCCTGAGGGAGCTTCACGCGCCGCAGCGCGGCCCGGTACATCGTCAGGTCGGTGTAGGTGTAAATCGCCGTGCTTTCCAAGCTCTCGTGCCGCATGAGGCCCTGCACGACGCGCATCTGCACATCCTCCTTGACCAGCTCCGACCCGTACCAGTGCCGCAGCTGGTGCGGGGTGGCGTCCACGCCGGCCTTGTGCATCACGCGGGTGATCGCTGCGCGCACCGCGTCCGCTCCGACGTGCTCGGCGCTGCTCTGCGCCTCATAGGCCGGGAACAGGTATCCGGTCACGTCGAGGAAGTGCGCTCGGTAGCAGGCCACGAGGTCGTCGTGCATCGGGATGACGGCGACCTGTCCGCCCTTCCCGACCACCGTCATGTTGCCTTCCCAGCGCCCCTCCTCCTGGAACAGCACCACGTCATCGGCGTGGAGCTTCGCGATCTCGTGCACGCGCAGCCCCGCGGTGGCCGCGAGGAGCACCATCAGGCGGGTGCGCTTGCGGTTGACTGCGCCGAGGATGCGGCCGAGCTGCGGGGCGAGCACGGGCCGCGGGACGCTCTTGGGGCGCTTCGGGGTGGGCGTCTTGCGCGCCGGGTCGTCGGCGCGCTGCTCCGTGTCGATCAGCCACTTGCTGAACGCCCGGATGGTCGCGTGGTAGGTGGCCTTGCTCGACGGCTTCAACTCCCGGCGACCGCAGAACGCGATGATCTGCGCGGGGGTGATCGTCAGCGCATCCGCGCCTGAGTGGGCGAGGAGCTTGGTCATGGTCTGGTCGCGCTCGGCAATCGTTCGGTCGGAAAGCCCCGCCGCCTCCTGCCATGCGCGCCACTGGGCGAGCACGTCATCGTTCATGGCTGGACGCTAGGACGACAGGTGTCGGCGTCGCTCACCACTCCGAGTCCTGCTCCGGGGGATACCCGGTGATCGCGAGGCACTTCGGGTTCACGCAGTACCAGTCGGTATCGACCCACTCGCCGTCGATGACCGTCTGCGCGTTCGACCGCTCGAAGCGCCCACAGCGCGAGCAGCGCGCCCGCGGGATCGCATCGCTCATGCTGCGTCCACCAGCTTGCGCGAGGTGATCGAGACGACCGGACGCGAACCGGCACCCTTGTAATGAGAAGGTCGTGGGTTCGATTCCCACAGGCGGCTCCACCACCCCGTTCCCCGGTTACCGGACATGACGGCCTCCATCCCGCGCTCAGCGCGACGTGCCTAGCCTGGCCCGCATGACCTTGCGCACCGCCGATCGACCGACCGTCTACATCCTCCACGAGAACGACGAGTGGCTGCCGCCGTTCACGCGCGCGCTCGACGAGGCCGGCGTGCCGTGGATCGACTGGCGGCTCTCCTCGGGGTCGATCGATCTCACCCAGGCTCCGCCGGAGGGCGTCTTCTGGTCGAGGTTGAGCGCCTCCTCGCCGTCGCGCGGCCACGCCCACGCGAAGGAGGTTGCCCGCTCGGTGCTGCGCTGGCTCGAGGCCGCCGGCCGGCGCGTGATCAACGGCAGCGGCGTGGTCGAGTTCGAGGTGAGCAAGGTCGCGCAGTACGTGGCGCTGGCCGCCGAGGGATTCGACGTGCCGCGCACGATCGCCGTGTTCGGGAGGGATGAGCTGGTCGAGCGGGCGCGCACGCTGCAGACCCCGTTCATCACGAAGCACAACCAGGGCGGCAAGGGCATCGGCGTGCGCCGCTTCGACAGCCAGGAGGATTTCGCCGCCTACGCGATGGGCGACGACTTCGAGGAGCCGATCGACGGCGTCACCCTGCTGCAGGAGCACCTGCTGGCCGCCGATCCGTTCGTGACCCGCGCCGAGTTCATCGGCGGGCGCTTCGTCTACGCCGTGCGGGTGGACACCTCGGGCGGCACGTTCGAGCTGTGCCCGGCGGAGGCCTGCGCGGTGCCCCCGGCGGGTCTCGCCCCGGCGGTGTGCGAGGTGCCGGACGCGGAGGCCGGGCTGCAGGCGCCGGCCCCGCTGTTCACGGAGCGCACGGGGATCACCGCCTCGCATCCGCTCATCGCGCGGCTCGAGGCCTTCCTCGCGGCGCGGGGCATCGAGATCGCCGGCGTCGAGTTCTTCGAGACCGTCGACGGCCGGGTCGTGCCCTACGACGTCAACACGAACACGAACTACAGCCCCGACGTCGAGGCGGCGAACGGGCACCGTGCTGCGAGGGCCATCGGCGAGTTCCTCGGGCGCGAGCTGGCCGAGCGGTACGCATCCGTCGCCGTCT
>JAAIGF010182236.1_pt1 | contig 17993 bp, 12 predicted proteins | sample 6487441 | NCBI WGS metagenome assembly JAAIGF01 (sample SAMN13974129, study PRJNA590717) | phyllosphere metagenome | biome: pepper field; feature: multiple bacterial spot infested pepper fields; material: pepper leaves; isolation source: leaves from pepper fields | host: Capsicum annuum ... | reverse complement strand
GACCCTGTCCGGCACCGACACGCTGGCCGGCTCGACCCTCACCCTCGACGTCGCGCTGCGCAACGCCGTGCTCGAGCTCGCCCTGAGCCCCGTCGACGCGGTCACCGCGCTCACCGAGACGCCCGCACGGGCGCTCGGCCTGCACGACCGGTTCGGGCGGCTCGCCCCGGGCTTCGCGGCGGACGCCGTGCGGCTCGACGACTCCTGGCGGGTCCGGTCGGTCTGGCTCGACGGCATTGAGGAGGCTGCATGACCCGCACCGCGCTCATCACCGGCGGTGGGGCGGGCATCGGCGCGGCGACCGCCCGCAGGCTGGCCCGGGACGGGTACCGCCTGGTTATCGTCGAGCGCTCGGAGGAGCGCGCCGCGGCCATCGAGGCCGAGCTGCCGGGATCGCTGGTGCGGCGCCTCGATACGAGCGACCCGGCCGCGCTCGACCGTGCCCTTGAGGGCGTCGAGGTCGATCTGCTCGTCAACAACACGGCGATGCTCACCCCGGTCGCGTTCCACCGGGCGAGCGACGACGACCTCGGCGCCGATCTCGACGCCACCCTCGCCGCGCCGATGCGCCTGACCCGCCGCGTGCTGCCCGCCATGCTGCAGCGCGGGCGCGGCGCGATCGTCAACATCGCCTCGGTCAACGGCATCGCGCACTACGGCGACGAGGCGTACTCCGCGGCGAAGGCCGGTCTCATCCAGTTCACCCGGTCCATCGCCGTGGAGTACGGACCGTACGGCATCCGCTGCAACGCCGTCGCTCCCGGCTCCATCCGCACCGCCTCCTGGGACGGCCGCATCGCCGCCGACCCCGGCGTGCTCGAGGCCGTCGGCCGCTGGTACCCCCTGAGACGCATCGGCGAGCCCGAGGACGTGGCCGAGGCCGTGGCGTTCCTGGCCTCCGACGCGGCGCGATGGATCACCGGGGTGTGCCTGCCCGTCGATGGCGGGCTCGGCGCCGGCAACGGCAGGATGACGCGCGAGCTGCAGACGGACGTGGACCGGGAGCCGGAGCCGTGAGCGCCCCGCACCGACCCGCCGGCTCCGTGCTCGTCGAGGTCTGCGTCGACGACCTCGCCGGCGTGCTCGCCGCCGAGCGCGCAGGCGCCGACCGCGTTGAGGTCTGCGCGGACCTCTGCGTGGGCGGCACCACGCCGAGCGCGGGGCTCGTGGAGACCATCCTGGCCTCGGTCCGTCGCATCGGCGTGCAGCTGATGGTGCGCCCGCGGGGCGGGGACTTCGTCGTGGACGCCGACGAGCGCAGGGTCATGCTCGCCGACATCCGCTCGATCCTGGCGGCCAGCGGCGACGCACCGGTGCCGGTCGGCATCGTGCTCGGTGCCCTGCTCCCCGACGGGCGCGTCGACGAGGCGACCCTCGCCGCGCTCGTCGACGCCGCGGGGCCGGTGCCGGTGACGTTCCACAAGGCCTTCGACGCGACCCCCGATCCGCTCGCGGCCTACGAGGTGCTCGCACGGCACGGCATCGAGCGGGTGCTGACCTCAGGCGGCGCGCCCACGGCGCTGGAGGGGGCCCCGACGCTGGCCGAGCTCGTGCGGCGGTCGACGGAGGCGGGCGCCCCCGCCGTGCTCGCCGGCGGCTCGGTGCGGGCTGCCAACGTCGCCGGCATCCTGGCGCGCACTGGTGTGCGCGAGGTGCACTTCCGCGCGCAGCGCGCATCCGCCGGCCGACTTGTGACTGATCAACACATCATCACGGAAACTATGGCGAAGGTTGACACAACGACACGTAGATAGCTAACCAGACTGATTCAGGCTGGTCGGTGGCTCATCGGGGAGTGAATTCGTGAGAGCGCCCCCGCCACCGCCTTGGGCCTAGGTGTCCATTTGGAGGTGTGAGAGTGGCCGCGCGCTTGCGTCCGCAGGTGAGCCGTATCCGACTTAGGGCACTCAGCCGTCACACGTCATGGCGGACCAGTGCGCGCTTGTTCATCGCCTTGCTCCGCGAAATCGCAGTCAGGCCACCCGCAAGATGCAAAAGCGGCTGCCGCCGAACGGAAAGGCCCAGTTCTTGCCTGGCAAAGATGACTTCTGATAGCGATATCGTTTTTGTATGGGCCGTGTGGATCGACGGCATCGAGGAGGCGACATGACCCGCACCGCGCTCGTCACCGGAGGCGGGGACGGTATCGGCGCCGCGACGGCTCGACAGGAGCGGCTACAGGATCGTCATCCTTGAACGGTCCGCTCAGCACGCCGACGCGATCGCCCGGGACCTTCCGGGCGCGCTGGTGCCTCGTCTCGACTCCACCGTCCCCGATGCCCTCGATCAAGCGCTCGACGGCATCGACGTCGACCTGCTCGTCAACAACACCGCGACCCTGACCCCGGTGGCTTTCCATCGCGCCGGCGACAGGGACTTGGGGATCGACATCGAGGCGACCCTGACCGTGCCCCTGCGACTCACCCGGCGCGTGCTGCCCGGCATGCTCCGCCGCGGCGGCGGGAGCATCGTCAACATCGCATCCGTCAACGGCCTGGCCCATTACGGCGACGAAGCCTACTCCGCAGCCAGGACCGGGCTGATCCAGTTCACCCGCTCGATCGCCGTCGAGTACGGTCCCCCTCGGGATCCGGTGCCATGCGGTCGCACCGGGCTCCATCCGCACCGCCTCCTGGGACGGCAGGATCGCTGCCGACCCCAGCGTCCTCGAGACGGTCGGTCGCTGGTACCCGCTCCGGCGCATCGGGGAACCGGAGGATGTCGCCGAAGCCGTCGCCTTCCTGGCCTCGGACGCCGCACGCTGGATCACCGGGATCTGCCTGCCCGTCGACGGCGGTCTCGGTGCGGGCAACGGCCGGATGGCGCACGAGCTGCAGACCGACGTGGCGCGGGAGCCTGCGCCATGACGGGCGCCCATCGGCCCGGGGGCGTCGCGCTGGTCGAGGTCTGCGTCGACGATCTGGCGGGCGTCGTCGCTGCCGAGCGTGCCGGCGCCGATCGAGTCGAGCTGTGCGCCGACCTCTGCGTCGGCGGGACCACCCCGAGCGCCGGGCTCATCGCGACCGTCCTGACGACCGTGCAGCGGATCGGCGTGCAGCTCATGGTGCGCCCGCGAGGCGGCGACTTCGTCCTGGACGACGACGATCGGCGTGTCATGGTCGCCGATCTCCGCGCCATCTGCGCGCTCACGCGCGGTGCCGCCGTTCCGGTGGGTGTCCTGCTCGATGTCCTGCAGCCCGATGGGAGGATCGATGAGCGCATCCTCGCCTTGATGGTGGCCGCAGCCGGTGACCTCCCGGTGACCTTCCACAAGGCATTCGACGAGACCCCCGACCCGCTCGAGGCATACGAGATCCTCGGTCGGCACGGCGTGGTCCGCGTGCTCACCTCCGGTGGCGCGGTCACCGCCGTGACGGCGCCGCGGTGCTCGCGGAGCTGGTGCGCCGCTCCGACCGGCCCGGGTCGCCGGCCGTGCTGGCCGGAGGCTCGGTCCGCGGCGCCAACGTCGCCGAGTTGCGCGCTCGCACTGGTGTGCGCGAAGTGCACTTCCGCGCGCAGCGCAGGAACGCGAGCAGGCTCGTGGCCGACGAACGCATCATCGCAAGCACGATGTCGGCCCTGGACGGCGAGGAGGCGACGGGTCGGAGCGGAGCCACGTCCGCAGCCGACCTCTGAGCGCACGATCCGGGGACGCTGTCAGCACCTCAGGCGGTGCCGGTACTCCCGCGGACGACCAGCGTCGGGGTGGGCGCTTGCACCGCCCGCGGCACGCCTCCGTTCGCCAGCATGCCGAGCAGCTCCTGAGCGACGCTGCTGCCCAGCGTGTAGGTGTCTCGCGTGAGGCTGGTGATGGAGGGATGCGTCACCCGCGCCAGCACGGAGTCGTCGAAGGAGACGATTGACAGCTGCTCCGGCACTCGGACACCGAGTTCGGCGGCCGCACCGAGCCCCGCGACCGCCATGACATCGCTGTCGAAAACCAGGGCCGACGGCCGAGCCGGACCGCTGAGGATAGCGCGGGTCGCCGCCGCGCCCTGCGCATCCGAGAAGTCCGTTTCCACCGAGACGACCTGCATGCACGCTCCGAGCCGCGCCAGTGCCTCGGCGCGACTGCGCGAGTGCAGGAATCGCGTCGGACCGCTCACATGCCCGATGTGCCGGTGCCCTTGCGCCACGAGATGCGCGACGATCGCCTCCATGGCCGCCTGGTCGTCGACCCAGACGTTCGCCACCGGCCAGGGCTCACCAGCCCCGCCGAGCAGAACGGCGGGCACGCCGAGCGTCGAGAGGAGCGCTGGCCGGATGTCGTCCACGACGGCGTCGAGCAGCACAACGCCTCCCACACGGTGCTCAGCGGCCCAGCGCCGGTAGACCTCGACCTCGGCAGCCGTGTCCTCGACGATGAGCAGCTGCATGGCGACGCCGCTCGCCGAGAACGTCGACTGCAGGCCGGAGAGCAGGTTGGCGAAGAACGGCTCAATGCCGAGCGTCTGCGCCGGTCGCGCCAGCACGAGCCCGACCACGTCGTTGACGGCCCCCTTTAACGCTCTGGCAGCGCGATGCGGACGCCAATTCATCTCGTCGGCGATGGCGATAATGCGAGCTCGCGTCGCCTCGCTCACGCCTGCCCGGCCATTGAGAGCGAGCGAGACGGCGGACACCGAGACACCGGCGCGGCGCGCGATGTCGGCGCTCGTCGCTCGTCGCTCCGAAGCGCCGACGGTGTCGGCCAAGGGCAGCGCGTCGCTCATCGAATGCCTCCGGATCCGCTCGCCATCGTAGACCTGCCGCCCCGCCCTACGTGAAATGGATGGATTCCCAACAAACCTCTGGCGCAACCTACTAAAACGTATTAGTGTCGCGCTCGACCTCAAAGGAGAACGTCCGATGCATGATCATCTGAGCCGAACCCTGGAGCGGTTGGAGCGCGTTCAGCGCGACCGCATCGAACCCCGCGTGCATGAGCGCGTCTCGCCTGTGACGGTGACGTCCTGGCTCGTCGAGGACGGTGAGCCGGTCTCGCCAGCGCACGCGATCGGACTCGCCGTCGACCCCGACCGCGCAGCTCCCCGCTACCGTTCCTTCGAGCTCGGCTCACCGTGGGGCGAGGCCTGGGCGACCCGGTGGTTCCGCATCGAGGGCACTGTGCCGGCTGGGTGCGACGATGCCGAGCTGCTGGTGGACCTCGGATGGTTCGACCACTCGGTGGGAGGGCACTGCGAGGCGCTCGTCTTCGATGCTGACGCGCGACCCGTCAAAGGCCTGCACCCGAAGCAGCGATGGGTGGCCCTGCGCGGTGCGCACGCTCGCCCCGGACTGGTCGCAGCCGATGGCTCCTTCACCCTCTGGATCGAGGCGGCCGCGAATCCGCTCCTGCTCGGCCTGCCGCCGTTCGTGGTCACCGAGCACGGCGAGCGAGGCGCATCTGGGTTCGATCAGTTCCGTCTCCGCACGGCCGAGATCGCGAGGGTTCGGCGCGAGGTCTACGAGCTGGCACGCGACCTCGAGGTGGTCGGCGGGCTCGCCGGTGTGCTGCATGAGGACGATCCTCGCCGCTGGCGGCTGCTCCGCGGTGTGGAGGAGGCGCTCGACGCCTACGACGAGCGAGACGCCGAGGCCTCCGCCGCGGTCGCCCGCCAGGTGCTCGAGCCTTTGCTCGCGAGCCCGGCCGCCGCGAGCGCACTGCGCATCACCGCGGTCGGGCACGCGCACATGGACTCGGCGTGGCTGTGGCCGCTGCAGGAGACCGTCCGCAAGCTCGGGCGCACCGTGTCAAACGCCCTGGCGCTGCTCGATGCCGACGACTCGCTGGTGTACACGATGACCTCGGCCCAGCACTTCCTCTGGCTCGAGGAGCACTACCCCGACCTGTTCGCCAGGGTTCGCGCCTACGTCGAGTGCGGCCGTTTCATCCCGGTGGGCGGCATGTGGGTCGAGGTGGACGGCGTCATCCCCGCCGGCGAATCGCTCGTGCGGCAGATGCTGCTCGGCAAGCGCTACTTCGCCGATCGTTTCGGCATCGAGAACCGCGAGATCTGGCTGCCGGATTCGTTCGGGTACAGCGCGGCGCTGCCCCAGCTCGCGGCGCGCAGCGGGTCCGACGTCTTCCTGACCCAGAAGATCTCATGGAACGACACCACGGTGTTCCCCCATCACTCCTTCTGGTGGGAGGGACTCGACGGCACCCGCGTCTTCACGCATTTCCCGCCGGCCGACACGTACGCGGCCTCGGTGACCGCCGATGAGCTCGCGCACTCCGTGTCCAACTTCAAGGAAAAGGCGATCGCGACTCGTCAGCTGCTGGCCTACGGGTACGGCGACGGCGGCGGCGGGCCCACGCGCGAGATGGCGTCGAGGCTGCAGCGGTTCCACGACATCGAGGGGGCGCCTCGACTCGAGTCCGCCGCTCCGCAGGACTTCTTCCGGGCAGCGGAGGCCGAGCTGCGCGCTCTCCCGACCGGGTCGGCCCTCGCCCCGGTGTGGAGCGGCGAGCTCTACCTCGAACTGCACCGGGGTTCGCTGACCTCCCAGCAGGCGATGAAGCGGGGCAACCGCATCAGCGAGTCGCTGTTGCGTGCCGTCGAGCACGCCTGGGCCGTCGTCGCGCTGCTGACCGGCGAGGCGCCGCCCGCCGAGCGCATCACGGCGCTCTGGCGGACCGTGCTGCTCCACCAGTTCCACGACATCCTCCCCGGCACCTCCATCGCGTGGGTGCACCGAGAAGCTCGCGACGCGTACGCCGACGCGGAACGGGCGCTGCGACAGCTTCTGGACGAGGCCAACGAGCTGATCGCCAGCGCGGGCGCCGCGGTCGATCCGCTGCCGACGAGCGCGCCCGAGGTTCGAGTCGAGCCGAGTCCGGACGGCGGCACCCTGCTAGACAACGGGAAGCTACGGGTCCTGATCGACGGGGACGGGCACGTGCGATCCCTGCGGCGAGGGGAAGGGCCCGAAGCAGTCGCCGAAGGCGGCCGCCTCGGTGAGTTCCTGCTCTTCAAGGACGAGCCGGTGCGCTGGGACGCCTGGGATCTCGACCGGCACGTGCTGCGCCACCCCCGCCCGATCCGCGGAGCCGACGAGGTCACGGTCGTGCGCGATGACCGGGACGCCGGGGTGCGCTCCGTGCGCCGGTCCGGCGCGTCCACAATCGAGTCGACGGTGTGGCTGCGAGTTGGAGCGGCGGGCCTCGAGGTGCGGACGCAGGTCGATTGGCAGGAGCGCGAGCAGCTGCTGAAGGTCGCGTTCCCGCTGGCGCAGCGCGCTCGCTTCGCCCGCTTCGAGACCCAGTACGGATCGGTCGAGCGTCCACTACACAGCAACACCGCGGCGGATGAGGCGATGTTTGAGGCCTCCATGCAGCGGTTCGTGCACGTAGCGGAGGCCGATGCGGGTACCGCCGTCATCGCCGGCACCATCGCCGGGGCGGATGCGCGCACGGATGCCAACGGAACCGGCACGACGGTTCGACTCTCACTGCTGCGGGGTGCGCGATTTCCGGACCCAAATGCCGATCTGGGCGTCCATCGGTTCACCTGGCTCGTGCTGCCGGACGTCGGCATCCCCGAGACGGTCGAGGCGGCGCAGCAGCTGGTGCAGGCTCGCGGCGGCGAGCGGGTCCCCGAGCTCGTCGCACTGGAACCGACTGCCGGCCACGCCGTCGTCGACTGGGTGAAGCTCGCCGAGGACGGTTCCGGCGACGTGATCGCACGCCTCTACGAGACGCAGGGTGCACGCGCCACGGCTCGTCTGCGCGTGCATCCGCTCCTCCGCGAGGCGCAGGTGGCCGAGAACGACCTGCTCGAACGCCCCGCCCCCCTGGACGGCCCGCGTCTCGCGCTCGATCGCGAGGGCACGGCCCGCGACGTCTCCGACGTCGTACTCGAGCTGCACCCGTATCAGGTGTGCACGCTCCGATTCACCCTGCACGACCGACCCCATCACTACCACGAAGTCCCGAGAGGAACACCATGACCACGAAGCGCGCGATGCTGCTCGGCACCTTGGCGATCGGCACGATCGCCCTCGCCGGCTGCGCCGGCAGCACCGGCAGCACCGGAGGACAGCAGGGAGGAGGCGACCTCAGCGGCGAGATCACCTTCCAGACCTGGAACCTCAAGAACGAGAAGTTCACCCCCTACTTCGAGGAGCTCATCGCCGAGTTCGAGGGGGCGAACGAGGGCACGACGATCAACTGGGTCGACGCGCCCGCCGAGGGCTATCAGGACAAGCTCTCCGCCGACGCCGCAGCCGGCAACCTGCCCGACGTCGTCGACATGGGACCGGAGGCCGCGTACACGCTCGCTCAGGCGGGTGTGCTCGAGGACATCGCCGACTCCGATCCCGAAGCAGAGGGCTTGTTCCTCGACAAGGCGTGGGAGGCCATGACTTTCCCGGGTCTCGGCGGCGGCACCTACGGCTACCCCTGGTACCTGAACACCGGTCCCTCCTTCTTCAACACGGCCGTCATGCAGGAATGCGGTCTCGACCCGGACTCGCTGCCCACCGACTACGACGCGTTGTTCAACCAGGCCGAGACGCTCGCGGAGAACTGCACGGACAAGTCAATGCTCGCCCGCATGCCGGCGATCGAGAACTTCGGCGAGTACGGCGTCGAGATCATGAACGCGGATGGCACCGAGTTCACCTACAACAGTGCCGACGGTGTGGAGTTCGTGCAGCGCTTCGTCGACCTGTACGGCGAGGAGGGTCTCACGGAGGAGGCGCTCAACAACCTGCAGACCGCCGAGGTCGACGACTTCAAGGCAGGGCAGCTCGGCTACCTGCCCGGCAGCTCGTACACGTACAACGACCTCAAGGAGACCGCTCCTGCGGTCTTCGAGACCCTGGGCGTCGCCCCGCGCATCACGAACACGGCGCCGAACATGTACATCGAATCGCTTGTGGTGAACGCAGCGAGCGAGAACACCGAGCTCGCGCAGGCCTTCGCCAAGTTTGTGACGAATTCGGAGAACCAGCTCGAGTTCGCGAAGTCGGCCTCGGTCTTCCCGTCCTCCGCCGGCACGCTCGACGACCCCTGGTTCACCGAGGATGATGGCGACGGCGCCACCACCGTGCGTCTCGAGGCCGCCGAGCAGGTTCGCGACGCGGTCGTCTGGTGGCCGGCGGCCTTCTCCGGCGGCGCCGACGGCGACACCCTCCGGGAGCAGCTCGCCCTCGCAGTACTCGGTGAGAAGACCGCGCAGGAAGCGCTCGACGCCTCGGTCGAGTACTCGAACGCGAGGCTGGACGCGGCGCGATGACCACCGGCCCCAGCAGCCCCGTGCGGCGGGAGGCCCCCGCCTCCCGCCGCACGGGGCGGGCCCGCCCCCAACGGGCGCAAGCGACGCACAGCTGGCCGGTGACCCCGTGGCTGCTCCTCGCTCCGGCGCTGCTCGTCATCATCTGCTTCATCATCGGGCCGTTCGTGAGCACCGTGCGGCTCGCCTTCACCGACTCCCTGATGCTGCGACCCGGGGATTTCGTCGGGCTCGCGAACTTCGAACGGCTCCTCGGGGACGATCGCTTCCTCACCGCGATGCTGAATTCGAGCCTCTACATGGTCGTCGTGGTGCCGTTCATGGTGCTGCTGCCGCTCGTGCTCGCAGCGCTCGTGGCCGGAGCCGGACGCTTCCTCGGTTTCTTCCGCACGGCCGCCTACCTCCCGGTCATCATGTCGCCGGTCATCGTCGGCCTCATCTGGACCAATCTGCTCGACCGCCGCGGCCTCGTGAACGAGGTCGCCGGCACGCTCTCCATCATCACCGAGCCCATACCGTTCCTGACGGACCGTTGGCTGCTCATCTTCTCGGCGATGTTCGTGACCATCTGGATGGGGCTCGGCTATTACATGGTCATCTACCTCGCCGCGCTGGCGAACATCGACCCGACGCTCTACGACGCCGCGGCGATGGACGGCGCCGGCCGCGTGCGCACCTTCCTCAGCGTCACGGTGCCCGGGGTGCGCAACACCATGGGCCTGATCGGGATACTCTCCTCGGTCGCCGCATTCCGCGTGTTCGGCGAGGTCTACGTGCTGACCGGCGGAACCGGCGGCATCGGGGGTTCCGCCCTCACCATGACGATGCTCATCCAGCGCGAGGGGACGGGTCTGCAGGCGCAGACGGGCTACGCCGCGGCGATCAGCCTGGTCATGTTCGTCGTGCTCGGAGCGCTGCTGCTCGTGCAGCTGATCATCCAGCAACGGCAGGCGCGCAGATGAGCGCCGTCATGCGAACCGAGCCGGGCCTCGAACCCGAGCGGCCGCGCATCCCGGCGCGGCGGCCCCGGAGGCGACCGTCCCGCGCATCGGTGCTGCGATACCTGGCGCTCGGACTCATGGTCGTGCTCCTCGCGGGACCGCTCGTCTGGCAGATCTCGCTCGCCTTCAAGGGCGAGGGCGACGACCTCTACGCCCGACCGCCCCAGCTGCTGCCGGCGGACCCGACGCTCGACAACTTCGCCGGCGTCCTCGATCGGCTGCCGATCCTGCAGTACCTCGCGAACTCCGCGATCGTCGCCGCGATCTCCATCGTCGGCAACGTCATCGGGGCGACGCTGGCGGGGTACGCTCTCGCACGGCTGCGGTTCCGTGGACGGGGCATCGTGCTCGGACTGACGATCGCCGCCCTCCTCGTGCCGATCGAGACGGTGATCATCTCGCAGTTCCTCGTCGTGCGAGGTTTGCAGCTCACCGACACGCTCGTCGGGGTGGCGCTGCCATCCCTCATCACCGCACTGAACGTGCTCCTCATGCGCAACGCCCTCGCCGCGCTGCCGGACGAGCTCGACCAGGCTGCTCGCGTCGACGGTGCGAACGCCTGGCAGCGGCTCGTGATGGTGTTCCTGCCGCAGGTCAAGGGCGTCGTCACCGTCGTCGCGATCTTCGCCTTCGTCGGCTCCTGGAACGACTTCCTCTGGCCGCTCATCGTGCTGGCGGACGAATCCAACTTCACGCTCACCGTGGGGCTCAACCGTCTGCGCGGCACCTTCACCGACGACCCGCGGCTCATCGCCGCGGGCACCATCATCGCCCTCGCTCCGATCATCGTCTTCTTCGCCGCGCTGCAGCGCTTCTTCTTCCGCGGCCTCGAATCGGGTGGGCTGAAAGGATGACCATGCTGCGTTTCGGCGTCAATCACACGCCTTCCGGTGACTGGTTTTACGACTGGCTCCGCCCGAGCGTCGAGCGCCGCAGGCGCGACTACGACGCGATCGCCGGCCTCGGCCTCGATCATGTGCGCATCCTGCCGCTCTGGCCGATCCTCCAGCCGAACCGCACCCTCATCCGATCGGAGGCGGTGCAGCACGTCCGCGAGAGCGTCGAAGCGGCGGGGGCGGCGGGTCTCGACGCCTCTGTGGACGTGCTGCAGGGCCACCTGTCGGGCTTCGACTTCGTCCCCGCCTGGCTCAGCTCGTGGCACGCGGGCAACATGTTCACCGATCCGCGTGCGATCGACGCGCAGGCGCATCTCGTGCAGGCCCTGGACGAGGCGCTCGGCGACCTGCCCAACTTCCTGGGACTCACGATCGGCAACGAGGTCAACCAGTTCTCCTCCGGCGCCCACCCGTCGCCCATGCCGGCGACGCCCGAGCAGATCACCGCCTGGCTGGACGCACTCCACGGCCGCGGTCAGCGCGATCCTCGGCAGTTCCGGCTCAACGCGGAGTACGACGCGGTCTGGTTCGACGACGGGCATGCGTTCCTGCCGACGCACTCGGCCCGATTCGGGGAGATGAGCGTCATCCACTCCTGGGTCTTCAACGGCACCGCGCAGGGGTACGGCGCGATGTCGACGGCGGGGATCCATCACGCCGAATATCTCATCCAGCTCGCCGAGGCCTTCGCCGCGAGGGCCGATCGCCCGGTGTGGTTGCAGGAGGTCGGCGCTCCGTTGAACCACATCACCGTCGACGAGGCGCCGGACTTCCTCGAGGGCACCATACGTGCTGCGGCCGATTCGGCGTCGCTGTGGGGTGTCACCTGGTGGTGCTCGCACGACGTCCCTCGCCGACTCGGCGATTTCCCCGACCTCGAGTACGGTCTGGGACTCATCGACGAGCACGGCACCGTCAAGCCCATCGGGCACCGCTTCGCGCGGCTCGCCGAGGAGCTGCGTCGACGTCCGGAGCTCCCCTCGCGCCGCAGCGTCGCGGTCGTCGTGCCCGTCGACGACGGCGACGTGCCCATCGCACGCTCGGAGCTCGCCCCGGGGGGCGGCGTGTTCGAGACCTGGATGCGCCTGGTCGACGAGGGCCGTCGTCCCGCGCTGGTCACCTCGCGGCAGGCCGCCTCTGCGGAGGCGCTGCTCGCGCGCGGCATCGTCGAGGTCGTCGACGCCGCGACGACCGGACGCAGCCACTACAGCGCCGTCAGCGACCCGGCGATGTTCGCCGTGCCAGCGGAGGATCACCCGTGACCGCCGCAGATCGCGCCGACCGCATCGAGGCGGCCCTGGCCGGGCTCGACTTCCGGCAGCGGGTGGGGCAGCTCAACCAGCGGCTGCTCGGATGGCGCGCCGTCGAGCGCACCCGGTACGGCTTCCGCATGAGCGATGAGGGGCGTCGCGAGCTCGACCGCTGGAGCGGTCTGGGCGCGCTCTACGGCGCCTTCCGAGCCGACGCGTGGTCGGGTCGCGACTGGCGCGACGGCATCCGCCCCGAGGAGCGCGGGGAGGTCGCGGCACTCGTCCAGGACGAGGCGCGAGCTCGCAGCGGGCTCGGCGTGCTGCTCAGCGAGGAGGCTCCGCACGGGCATCAAGCGCTCGGGGGCTCGACGATGCCGGTAGCGCTCGCGGCGGCCGCGAGCTTCGACCCCTATCTCGTCGAGGAGGCATCCGCCGCGGTCGCCGCGGAGCTCGCCTCGAGCGGCGCCCATCTCGCGCTGGTCTCCACGCTCGACCTGCTCCGGGACCCGCGCTGGGGCCGCGCCGAGGAGTGCTTCGGCGAGGACCCTCACCTGGCCTCGGCCATGACCGCCGCAGTGGTGCGCGGCATGCAGGGCCCGGATCGTTCGCGGGTCGGGACCGGCGACGGAGTCGCCGTGGTGCTCAAGCACCTGGCTGCGCAGGGCGAGTCGATGGGCGGCCGGAACGGTCAATCCTCGGTCATCGGACCTCGCGACCTCGCCGAACTGCACCTGCCCATGGTGGCGGCCGGCGCGCGGGCAGGGGCCCTCGGGTTCATGGCGGCCTACAACGACATCGACGGCGTGCCGTGCTGCGCCAACGAGCAGCTGCTGCGAGGACTGCTGCGCCGCCGACTGGGCTTCGACGGCATCGTGATGGCCGACGGGTTCGCGGTCGATCGGCTCCAGTCGCTCGGCGGTGGAACGCGGGAGGCGGGACGGACGGCGTTGCTGGCGGGCGTCGACCTCTCCCTCTGGGACGAGGGCTTCACACGGCTCGACGAACTGGCTGACGACCCTGATGTGCGATCCGCTGTGGATGAGGCTTGCCGCCGAGTGCTCGAGCTGAAGGATCGCTTCGGTCTCCTCGGTCGCCGAGCCGAGCGCCGTCCCGATCCCGTGGCGCGCATCGCCGTGGGCGAGCAGATGTCCGAACGCCTGGCCGACGCGTCGCTGGTCCTGCTCGACGACGGCGGCGTGCTCCCCTGGACCGCGGACCGGATGCGCTCCGTGGTGGTCGCCGGACCGTTCGCCGACGATGCCACGGCTCTCCTCGGCGACTACGTGCCCCCTCCCGCGTCCCCCCTGCCGACGGTGGCCACGGCGCTGCAGTCGAGGTTGCCGGAGGCCGTGGTGCAGCTCGCCACCGACGACGAGGACGCCGTCCGCAGAGCGCGCACCGCCGATGCCGTCGTCGTCGTCGTGGGCGGCACCAGCCATCGCAGCTACGACGAGGTCTTCGCCGTCAACGGCGCCGCGGGCGAGTCGACGCGAGCCACTTGCGGTGAGGGGGTCGATCTCGCGGACCTCGACCTGCCCTCCGAGCAGGTGGCGCTCGTGCGGCGGCTCTGCGCGGCGGCTCCCGGACGGGTCGCCGCCGTGGTGGTCGCCGGTCGCCCGCATGTGCTCACCCCGATCGTGGACACCGGATGCGCGATCCTCTGGGCGGGCTACCCCGGCTCGCACGGCGGTCCGGCGATTGCCCGCGCCTTGCTCGGCGATCGCTCGCCCACGGGTCGGCTGCCGTTCACGGCGCCGAGGTCGACCGGCGTGGTGCCCGTCCATCACAACGATCGCCACGCGGCGACCTACGCCGACGAGCCTGACCCGGTGCTCTTCCCGTTCGGAGCGGGGCGCGGGTACGCCGATGCAGAGGCGCGCTCGCTCGACATCCGGATCGACGGTGAGGCGGCGACCCTCACGATCGATGTCCACGGACACGCCGACCTCCCCACGCAGACTCCGCTGCCGGTGTTCGTCCGACGCGCGGGCGGTGCCGTCGCCCCCAGGCTGCAGGAGCTCATCGCCATGCCCGTCGCGCGACTCGCCGCCGGGGAATCGCGCACCCTGCACCTCTCGGTGCCGCTCTCGGTGCTGCGCGCGGAGGGCGCCGCGCGACCGCGCTGCTCGCTGCGCCTCGGCGAGCTCTGCGCCGAGTTTGACCTGCCGCCCGCGCCGCAGCCGGGCTGATCCGTCCTGGTCCGCCCCTGCCTCTCTCCCGACCCCGTAAACCGTCCCACCGAACAGGAGTACTCCATGCACCACCCCCGCCCACCCGCACGGAGAGCGTCGCGCGTCATCGCCGCGACGGCCGTCTGCACCGTCGGACTCGCCCTCGTCGCCACCAGTGCGCAGGCGTCGGACACCCTCCCCTGGACCGGCGACAGCGCTGTCGGCGAGAACCAGCCCTACCAGCACGGCTACACCGCGCCGGACGTGCTGTCGTGGGACCCCGCATCCGATCCCTACGCCGAGCAGCTGCGCGCTCATGTGCCGCTGCAGGAGCGCAATGCGCAGAACCCCTCCACTCAGCGCGACCCCGAGCTGTCGTCTCGCACGCAGATGCTGACGCTCGCGGGCGATTACGGCAACGCCTTCTTCGAGAGCCATCAGGGGACGAACGAGTTCAGCCAGCATCTCTTCAACTTCTGGCAGTACACGGACGTCTACGCACCCTGGCACGGCATGGCCGTCGCCGGTACGCCTCCGGAGCTCTACGACCCGGCCGCGGAGTGGACGCAGAAGTGGTTCGAGTTCGGCATGCTCAACCTGCCGAACCCCGCCTACACGAACGCCGCGCACGCGAACGGCGTGCAGTCGCTCGGCTGCATCTTCTTCTCGACCAACGACCGCGGCGATCAGAGCTACCGCGAGCTGCTCGTGCGCGGCGAGGACGGTTCGTTCCCGGTCGCCGACAAGCTCATCGAGATGGCCGAGTACTTCGGCTTCGACGGCTACTTCATCAATCAGGAGGAATCGGCGGGAGTCGCACCCGCCGATGTGCCGACCTACAAGGCCTTCCTGCAGGCGCTGCGCGACGGCGGCATGTACGTGCAGTGGTACGACTCCACCAACAGCCCCGGCGGCGAGCTCCAGTATCAGAACCAGTTCAACGCGGTGAACAGCCCCTTTGTGCTCGACGCCGAGCAGGGCCGCGTGAGCGACTCGATGTTCCTCAACTACTGGTGGAACACGTCGATGCTGCAGGCGTCGGCCGATCATGCTGTCTCGCTCGGTCTCGACCCGCACGAGGTCGTCTACGCCGGCGTCGAGGCTGGCAAGGACCAGTTCAATCAGCTCTACGACCTGGACCAAATCTTCGGATCGGACGGCGATCCCGTCGTCTCGATCGCCACGCTCGGCGCCGACTTCGTGCACTCCGACTTCGCGGGCAAGACCGATGACGCGAGGCAATGGGAGGCCTTCGACCGCGAGCGGCGCTGGTGGACGGGATCGTCGACCGGCACCGCGGCCTCGCCCGAACCCGGGTGGGACGGCGTCTCGAAGTACATCGCCGAGCGTTCGGTCATCTCCGGCGACACCTTCTCGACGGGCTTCAGCACCGGCCACGGTCTGGCGACCTGGGTGGATGGCGTCCGATCGAGCGATGAGGAGTGGGGTGACATCAACCGGCAGGACGTACTGCCGACCTGGCAGTGGTGGGTCGAGTCGACCAGCGCGACGCCGCTCGCGGCCGACTTCGACTACGGGCCCGGTGCCGTCGCTGCCGCGCGCTTCGGCTACACCCCCGTCGGCGGTTACAACGGCGGCAGCTCGCTCGTGCTGAGCGGTGACCTCGACGCGGATGCGACGTTCCGTCTCTTCCAGACAGATCTCGCGGTCGGCGCGGATTCCCGGGTCGAGCTGACCTACCGCAAGGCGGACTCGGACGACTCGACGCTGAACGTCGCCGCCGTCTTCGGGAGCGACCCGTCGCGGGTCGTCGAGCTGCCCGTGCAGGACGGCGGCTCGAGCACCGACGGCTGGCGCACCGTGAGCATCGACCTCGGCGACCGTGCCGGCGACCGGATCGTGACGCTGGGTCTCGAGGTGGGCTCGGGTACTCAGCCCATCGCGGACTACCAGGTGAACATCGGTGCGCTGCGCGTGCTGCCCGGGGCGGAGCAGCAGCCGTCGGCTCCGCAGGGCTTCGCGATCGACGAGTACCTTCCGGGTAGCGACGAGCTCTTCGCCTCGTGGGATCTCGCCCCGTACGACCAGGTCCGTCGATACGAGCTCTACCTCGACGAGCAGTTGCTCGGCGCGGGCTACGACGAGGTGCACTACGTCAAGGACATGCCGTCGAGGGACGGGCAGCTGCGCCTGGTGGCCGTGGCGCCAGACGGCAGCCGCAGCACCGCCGCAACCGCCGCCTTCTCGCCGAGCGCGCTGGCGTCCGAGATCACCGCCGAGCAGGATGGTGAAGCGCTGACCGTGCGATGGACGGCGCCGGCGAGCGGCTCCGCGGTCGCGGCGTACGCCATCTCCTTCGACGGCACCGTGCAGCTCGGAGTGGTGCCGAACGCCGATGGCACGAGCGCGACCTTCTCCGGCGTGCCTGCGGACGGAAGCCCGCTGCGGGTGCTCGTGCAGTCGGCCGATCAGCGCTTCTCGACCTTGCGAACGACCTTCGCCGACAAGATCGTCGAGCCCTACCCCGCCACCTCGGCACGGTTCGACGGCGATCGCCTGGTGCTCACCCGCCCCACGCTGCGCGATTGGGACACGTTGACGATCCTCGAAGACGGCGACCCGCTGCCGTTCGCGACGACGTACAACCAGGGTGCGAGGGACTTCATCGTCCGAGGCCGCACGACGCTCGCAGCGATGTCCCCGACGCTCGCATCGCGGGAGTCGGAGGTGGTCGCTGAGATCCGCGACTATGCGGGCAACGTCGCGAGGACCGTGCTGCGTGCCGCCGCAGTCGATCCGACGGATCCGACGGATCCGACGGATCCGACGGACCCCACGGACCCCACGGATCCGACGGATCCGACCGGTCCGACGGACCCCACGGGTCCGACCGATCCGACGGACCCCACGGGTCCGACCGACCCCGCCACCCCGGGCGCAACGGGTGATGGCGGCGGCACGGGCTCGAAGGCGATCGAGACGCATCCGGCGGGCGAGCGCCTCGCCCGCACCGGGGCCGAGACGGCGCCCTGGCTGCCCCCTGCGGCGCTCGGAGCGGTGCTGCTCGTCTTGGCGGGGGTCGGGCTGATGGTCCACCGGCGCAGTACGCGCTCGGCGGAGCGTTGAGCACAGGAGGGCACCGGCCGCGGGCCGGTGCCCTCCGCTCGCACCGAGGCGTTCCACGACCGAGCAGTCGGTACCCCGGCAAAGACGATGCCGGCCGCAGCATGGGGTCTGCCCCGGGCCGACCGGCCGGTGCTCGACGCGCGGCCCTCGCATGACGACAGGAGCATGACCTCATGCATCACGCTCACCCCGACCAGGTGCGAACCGCTCTCGCCGTGGATCTCGGCGGCACCAAGGTCGAAGCCGCGCTCGTCGACGGCGGCGGCGGCATCCTGCCCGGCACGCGGCACCGAGCGCCCACGGGTGCGGCGGCGGCCCGCGATGCGGGGGCGGCCGCCGCGGCGATCCGCAGCGTCGTCGCCGAGACCCT
>JAAIGF010010740.1_pt1 | contig 18001 bp, 13 predicted proteins | sample 6487441 | NCBI WGS metagenome assembly JAAIGF01 (sample SAMN13974129, study PRJNA590717) | phyllosphere metagenome | biome: pepper field; feature: multiple bacterial spot infested pepper fields; material: pepper leaves; isolation source: leaves from pepper fields | host: Capsicum annuum ... | reverse complement strand
GCGATGGTGCCACAGTCCGTCCAGCGCGCGTTTAGCCACGTGCTTCCGCGTTGACACCCCGGCCGCTAGAGTGGCGCCACCGCGCTGGAGGATCGCATGGCAACCACGGGCTTCGGCGTCATCCGCCACACGACCCTCATCATCACTGCGCTGCTCCTGCTGAGCGGCTGCGCCACGCTGCGCCAGTTCGGCCCCTCGGTACAGGTGGCCTCGGTCACCCCGGGCCAGTACATCGCGCTCAAGCGCGGCGACATCCTCACCAGCGGCAGGCTGAGCGCGGCGACCACCGAAACGCTGCGGGTGGCCGGCCTGGACGAAACCGCCTGCGCCAAGCCCGGCCCGTCCTGCATCGAGGCGATGGAAGCGAGCATCGTGGTGCGCGAGGAGGACAAGCGCTCGGCGCTGGCCGAACTGTGGCTGCAGGAGGCGATGGCCCTGCCGGTACCCAAGGCCAATCGCGAAACCACGCCGGCGATGCGGGTGGCCGACGCCGGCTTCCAGCCGCGACTGGATGCGTGGATGCAGGTCGCGCGGCAGGCCTACGCGTATCTGTTCTTCACCGAGCGCACGGCCAACCAGCGCGGCTTTGAAGACCGCCAGACCCAGGTGCGCGACTACTACAACCTGGCCGTGCAGGAAGCCGCGGTGATGCTGTTCGATGCGTATTCCAGCCACCAGGCGGGCAACGACAGGAGCCGCCTGCGGCTGGGCCGCTGGACCTTCGTGCTGGCGCCGCCCGATGAAGGTGCCGCGCAGGATACGCGCGAGCCGATCGAACTGGTGGCCGCCGCCTCGATGTCCTTCACCGGCACCCTGCGCAGCGTGCACCGCCGCGATGGCTTCGGCGCCGAGCTGGTGGCGGTGATGGCCGACCCTGCGACGACCGGCCTGGCCGCTGCCGCCAACGCCGACCAGCCCGGTACGCCGGCCGCGCCACCCGAGCGCAGCTGGAGCGAGATGCCCTCGCCCTCGATGACGGTGCTGCTGCGTTTCTCCGGCGCCAACCTGTGGGAGATGCTGCACGACGACGAGCCGGAGCTGGAGATCCACGATCCTTACCAGATCGCGCAGGTGCAGCTGCATGGCGAGCAGGTGCCGCTGGCGGCCAACTTCACCGCCGGCTACGCGCTGTGGCTGGCCCGCTCCAACTTCAGCCGACAGTCGCTGCGCTCGCTGTTCGGCGGCAAGGGCGGCATCGACCGGCCGCATCTGTTCATGATGCAGCCCTACGATCCGGACCGCCGCGTGCTGCTGATGATCCATGGCCTGGCCAGCAGCCCCGAGGCCTGGGTGAACGTGGCCAACGAGCTGATGCGCGACGACGAGATCCGGCGCGATTTCCAGGTATGGCAGTTCTACTACCCGACCAACATGCCGATCGCCCTCAGCCATGATGCGATCCGGCACACGCTCGAGGACGTGATGCAGCACTACGATCCCAGCGGCAAGGCGGTGGCCTCGCATGACATGGTCGTGGTCGGGCACAGCATGGGCGGGGTGATCTCGCGGCTGATGGTGTCCTCGTCCGGCGACCATCTGGTGGACACGCTGCTGGCGACCACGCAGCTGAGCCCGGCACAGCGCGAACTGCTGCGCACCAAGGGTCCGCCGCTGCTGACCTTCCAGCCCGAACCGGAAATCTCGCGGGTGGTGTTCATCGCCACACCGCACCGCGGTACCGATGTGGCCGGCACCCGCGTGGGCCGCTGGATCGGCCGCCTGGTGCGGCTGCCGTTGACCGTGCTGGAAGACGTGGCCAGCGCCGCCAACGATGGCCACGTCGACCGTGACGACGGCAAGCACGGCTACCAGATGAACAGCATCCAGAACCTGGACAAGGACGATCCGTTCGTGAAGGCGGTGGCCGACCTGCCGATGTCACCGCGGGTGCGTTACCACTCGATCATCGCCCGTGCCAGCGCCGACGGCCCGCTGGAAAAGACCAACGACGGGCTGGTGCCGTACTGGAGCTCGCACCTGCCCAACGCGGTATCGGAAAAGGTGATCGTGTCCGGGCACAGCGTGCAGGAAGCCACGCCGGCGATCGTCGAACTGCGGCGCATCCTGCATGAGGACATGCAGGCGCACCCGCTGCGTCAGCCGCTGCATCACCCGTAGTCGCGGCACGCTCAGGCCGGCAAACGTGGCCCCTGCTGCTCACGCTGCTGCGCCTGCGCCAGCTGCTCCTGGTCCAGGCGATCGGCGCGATCAAACACGTCCTTGAGCGGCGGCGCGGGACTTTCCAGATCGACCGCAGCGCGGAAGCCGGGAACGTCGCCCATCACCCACAGGCGGTCTTCGCTCACCAGGGCACGCTCCACCCGGCCCGCATCGTGGATGCCGGCCTCCTTGGCCTTGAGCATTGCCTGCGCAACCACTTCATCGGGAACATGGGCGGGCACTTCACCACGGATGCGGTCGAACAGCGCGCGGTTGGCGGCTGACCCGCCCGGCGGCAGAGCGGCCTCCGGCTGGCCGGTAACCGCAGGCAGTTGCCCGGCCGTCTCGATCTCGGCGGCAGTGGTGACCGCCCGGGGCACCATCCGGCTGTCGGAGAACATGCCGTCGCGGCCATCATCCATCATCGTGACGATGGCGCTTCCCGCGCCCACCCTGCCGGTGGCTGGGTCGGGCTGCAGCGTCAGCGTGAACGGACGTCCTGCCTTGTCCAGGCCAGCGGCGGCATGGGTCTTTTCGATGGCGGCAGTGGCAGCATCCAGCTGTGCAGCGGTGCGCTCGATACCCGCGGCCTCGTAGGTGGACGCGACGAGACCACGCAGTGCGTTTGCCTCAGGCAGGATCGGGTTGGCCTTGGCCTGCAGCGCCAGCCCCTGCAGGTCATGCACACCCTGCTGCTGGCTGGCGTGCACGGCATTGAGTTCATCACGCAGATTGCCTTCGGCCTGGTTGACGCCATAGACGCGGCCGGGCGTGGTCCACTCGCCATTGCTCTGCAGCTGGTAGTCGTGGCCATCGGAGGCGCGCAATGAATAGGTGTCCGCCGCCGCCCTCTGTATCGCCTCAGGCACCGGCCAGTACCTGTCCCAGCCGAACTGCCGGTAAGCCACGTCATAGCGCGCCGCCAATGCGGGAGGCGTGTTCATCGCATTTTCGGCGATGCGCACACGCGCCTGCTGGTCCAGGGCCGCCGCTCGCTCCGGGTTTGCGGTCTCGGCATGGGAGATGCGGATGCCATGCTCAAGCACGTCGGTCACCACCTCCCGATGCCAGGCGCCGGTGCTGGCATTGCGCACCCAGTCGGCATGGCCCCCCATGCTGGGCGTGTCGCCGCGGGCAGCGGGCTGCCGATAGGGATCAACCGGATCGGAAAGCTTGGCCAAGCCAAGCTCGTACGACGCGTTGGCCGAGTGGTAATTGAGCTCGTTGGCCAACCGGTCACCGGCGACGTAGCGCACGTTGCGATAGGCGGGGTCGGACTGCGCGCCCCCCGTGGCCAACTGCTGGGTATCGGCCGTGCGGCTCCAGGTGCGCTTGGGATCCTCCGGATCGCGCGTCCACTCATTGCCGTCTGCGTCCTTCTGGGTATAGACCCGTTTGATGTCTTCCTCGCGCGCCCAGCGTTCCCCCATGAAGGCGCCGCCCACGCCACCGACGATGCCGCCGATGCCGCCGGTGATGAGCGCACCCGGTCCCGTTTCAGACCCGGCAATCAGGCCGTAGCCGGCGCCGGAGAGGAACCCCAGGGCAATGCCGCCGCCGATGCCGCCGACATTGCGGCCGACGAAATGGGTTTTGGCCGAATCCGCACCCGTCTGGTTGCCCTGCGACTGCAGGCGGACCACATCGTGACCGGTGGTCGCGAAATCATAGGCGACGGCTGCTACAGCCAGTGCCGTGCCACCACGGGCCAGCATGCTGGGCCGCACGCCACGGGCAGCGGCCTCGGCCGCCGCCGTACCCGACGCGATGCCTGCATCCAGCGCGGCGACCGGCGCGACCGCGCCCGTGATGCCGGTGGGCGCACGCACCATTCCCCTGGCAGCCAGTTCTGACGCTGATTCGAAGGCCACAGCGTCAGCCCCCAGCGCCGTTGCCGCCTCCCTCGAAATGCGTACCGTCGTGATGTCACCGCCAAGCTGTGCCTGCGGAATGAACACGCCCTTGGGCACGGCATCGACAAAGGCGGCCTGCACCCGTGGCAGCACGGCCGGTGCACCGCCCTGCGCGTGCACCACTTTCAGGTCGGCAATCGCCTGCCCACCCAGCGTACGCACGTTCGGGTTTTCGAGAATGGTGGGCAGTTCCACTTTGCCGAACACCCGCTCGATGTTCGCCTGCGTGGCGATGACCTTCACGTCGCCGCGCAGCGAACCTGCAAATTCCTTGGACGCCTCACCCCACAGGCAGCCCTCCAGTGACGTAGGGCTGTTGGCCAGCGCCTTGGGCGAGCCGTAGAGAAACTCGGTCGCGGCAGCACCCGCACTCTGCAACGACTGGCCATTCCTGACCATGATCCCTTCAACCGTCTCGGCAATGGCGTCTGAAACCTGCCGGTTTGACAGGAACTGCGCCCGCGGGGTGTGGTTGATGATGGGTTCGTTGGTACGGGCGGCCATCTCCAGCGCGATGGTTTCCGATGACACATCGCCGACCGGCCGGCTGTAGAGATAGCCACCCTCGCCGACCGCCTTGGCCGGATACTCACGGACGATTGCCTGGATTTCCTGCAGTGAACCTGCCTGACGGATCCTGCGTATCTGATCGACATAATCGTCGCTCATGACACGACCTCGTCGTCGGAAATCAGGATCCAGCCCTCCCTGAACAACACGCGGCCCTGGAAGCGGCCGCTGGGATAGTCCACCAGCAGGCGAGGCCTGCGCTCCCATGCAGCGCCGGCAGCAACCAGTTCGCTGATGAGTCGCTGCAGGCGCTCCACGTCGGAGAATGCGAATACCTGGGCGGTGCCGGGCATCGGCATTCCCAGGTTGCGATCCAGGCGATAACCGAACGCAACGACTTCGATGTTGAAATCGTTGTCGTTGGCGAGAAAGGCGCGCTGGATCTCACCGAACAGTTCCTGCCCATCGAAGCACACGGCGAACGCATCGTGCCCGGCCTGATCGGCACCGCGGACCAGGCCGGCAAATCTCGCCCGGCCGCTGGGCAGATCCTGCCAATCGAAGGGGGACGAAAGCGGAACGGCGGGATCCATCACGGGCATGCTCCTGGGGTCGGCAATCGGCGCTGAACTTACCACCGCCCCTGCCAGTGCGCCATTCACACGGGCATTGACTGCATTTCCACCTTGCTGAATGCGTGACGGGCGCAGCACATCGCCACGCCCGCCACTCACCCTTGCCGATGGACCGTCAGAAATCCAGGCTGTAACCCAGCGTCACCGTCCGCCCACGCCCGGCGAAGTACCGCGCTGGTTCGATCAGCGCGCTCTGCGAGTAATAGGTGATGTACTGCCGGTCGAACAGGTTGGCGATGCCCAGGTTCACCTTGCCCTTGGCAAGCCTGTAGTCCACGCCCAGATCGAACAGCGCATAGCCGCTGAATTCCTTGGCGGCCTCGTCGAAGTTGCGGCTGAAGGCGTACTGCCCCTGCACGAAGGTCGACAGCTCCTGCGTCCACTGCGCCGACCAGGTGGCGATGACGCGGTTCGGCGCGATGTTCAGGCCGTCCAGGCGCGCATCGAGCCGGCCATCGGCGTTGCTGTCGTAGCGGCCGCGGGTCCAGGCATAGGACAGCCCCAGGCGGTGCGCATCGTTCAGGCGGTAACGCACGCTTGCATCCAGGCCTTCGATGGCGGTCTTTTCGCGGGCGAGCTGGAACGCGCCGTCGACTGCGATGACGCGCGTGCCGTACTCGGAGCGCGACTGGAACGCACTGGCCTCGGCTTCCCACGACGGCGAGCGGTAGCGCACGCCGATCTCGCTGTTGCGGGTCAGCAGCGGCTGCAGCGAACGCAGCGATTCCACGTTGGTGCCCGGCGTGTTGATCGAGCGCAGCACGCGGCCGACGTCGGGCATGCCGAACCCTTCGGAATAGCTGGCGAAGGTGTTGAAGCGCTCGGTCGGCGCGTACACCAGCCCGATGTTGCGCAGGTTCTGCTGGAACTTCAGCTTGCCGCCCTGCACCGCCACGCGGTTGTAGCGGTACAGCGTGGTGTAGCTGTCGATGCGAAGGTCGGCCTCTTCGCGGCGCCAGCCGCCCTGCACGGTCAGCTGCGGCAGCAGTCTGTAGTCGGCCTGCACGAAGCCGGCCACGCTGCTGTAGCGCGAATCGGGCACGTAGGTGCGGCCGCTGCCGTACAGATCCTGCTTGCCACTGTCGCGCAGCGTGTCCACGCCGGCAGTGATCTTCAGGTCGCCGCCGAGCAGGTCATCGCGACCCAGGCTCGTCTTGGAGCCCCACTTCGAGGCGGTCGAGCGCGACTGGTCATACAGCGTGCCGACCGGTGCGATCAGCGGATCCTGGAAGGTGGACGAATTGTCGGCGCCGAACAGGCCTTCGAACTCCTGGTTGAACACCATCGCCTTCAGTTCCATGCCCGCCAGGTCGTGGTGGGTGTAGCTGAGGCCGGTGGTCCAGGCATCGTTCCAGGCCGGCGTACCCGGAGGCGTGCCGCGCACCGACGTCGTGGCGATGCCCAGGTCGCGGTTGCCGGCCACCGGCACGTACTCGGCCTTGGACTTGATGCGATAGCGGTTGCTGCTGAACTGCAGCTCCTGGTTGTCGTCGATCCAGTAGCCCAGCTTGGCGTGCAGGTCATAGGCACGGGTCGACATCAGGTCGCCCTGGGTGACGTCCACGCCGATCGGCGTGCCCTCGCCGTCCACCCACAGGCCCTGGTCTTCATAACCGGCGCCGAGCAGGTAGTCCCACTTGCCCTTGCTGCCGCTGATGCGGTAATCGGCGCGATAGCCGGTGGTTTCACCGCGCACCTCGGACGTCGGCAGCGTGGTCTGCACGCCCACGTGCTGGTTGACCGCACCCGGCTCCGGGCGCCGGGTGATGAGGTTGATGGTGCCGCCGGTGGCGCCCAGGCCGTTCATGGCGTTGGCGCCCTGGATGACTTCGATGCGCTCGACCAGCGCGTAATCAATCGTGTGTGCTTCGCGGCCGGTCGGGCGCAGCGGGTTCGACTGCGGAATGCCATCGACCAGGATCAGCGGCGTGCGCCCGCGCAGAGTCTCGCCGCTACCGTTCATCTTGCCGCGGCTGGGCGTGTACGACGGCAGCAGGCTGGACAGCACATCGGACGAATTGCTGCTGAGGCGCAGCTGCTGCTCGATCTGCTCCTTGCCGATGATCACCACCGTCTGCGGCGCGGTGGCGGCGTCCTGGCCGGTACGCGAGGCGGTCACGATGACCTTGTCGAGCGTCTGCGCCTCGGGCGGGGCCTGCTCGGCGTGGGCGTTGGCACAGACCAGCAACGAAATGGCGACCGTCAGCCGCGAATATCTCAGCACGTGAACTCCTCTTGGGGGGAGGGCGTGGCGATATGGCTGGCCCGGAACAGGGGCGTATCTTTCCCGACGTGTCGAAATGCGTCAAATCCATGCGCCGGGCCAAAGGGCCTGCAGCGTTCGCCAGCCGCCCATCCCGGCACACCTCCTCCTCCCGTTCCATGGCATGCTTCGTGAAACCGTTTTCATGGAATGGAGGGATTCCACGATGTTGTCGCGTCTTCGCCGGCCCGCACTGCGCGCGCTGCTGGCTCTTGCTCTGCCTGCCGCTGCCTGGGCAGCCCAACCGCCCGCCCCGCTGAAGGTGATGTCCTTCAACGTGCGCACCCCGGCCGATACCGAACCCGGCAAGCGCTGGGACGACCGTCGCGACGTGATGGTCAAGGTCATCCTCGATGCGCACCCGGCCGTGGTCGGCACCCAGGAACTGGTGCAGGAACAGGCCACCTACCTGGCCGCCCACCTGCCCGGCTACCGCTGGTTCGGCGAAGGCCGCCGCGGTGGCGACGGCGACGAACACATGGGCGTGTTCTACGACACCAAGGTGCTGGCCATCGAGGAGTCGGGCAACTTCTGGCTGTCCGATACGCCGGACGTGCCGGGCAGCATCACCTGGGGCAACCTGTACCCGCGCATGGTCACCTGGGCACTGTTCCGCCGCCTGGACGATGGCCGTCGCTTCTACTTCATGGACACCCATCTGCCCTACCGCGACGAGGACGAGCCGCGCCGGATCAAGGGTGCCGAGCTGATCGCCAAGCGCCTGCAGACGCTTCCCGCCGACCTGCCAGTGGTGCTGACCGGTGATTTCAACACCGAGCCAGGCAGCGAGGCCTACAAGGCGTTCACCCGCGTGCTGCAGGACACCCGCACCCAGGTGAAGACGCCGAAGGGCCCGCGCGAGACCTTCCACGATTTCACCGGCAAGGCCACCGTGCAGCTGGACTGGGTGCTGGTGCGTGGCTTCCATGCACGCAGCTTCACCACCGACGACCGTCGCATCGGCGGCGTGCTGCCGTCGGACCACTTCCCGCTGGTGGTCGAACTGGACTGGCCGAAGCCCTGAGCACGTGCGGCCATCGCTACGGCGGTGGCCGCCTTCCCAGCAGGCGATACAGCGCCTGATGCTGGTCGCGGGCCTGGCAGATGCGCGCGGCGATGGCCAGGAACAGGCCGATGCCGACCAGGCCTGGCCCGAGCATCGCGTCGGGCAGGCGCAGGAAGCCGATGGCCACTGCCAACGCGGCCAGCACCAGCAGCGCCACCACCACTACGGACAGGCCTGCGCCAGGCAGGCCGGGATCGCCGAACAGCACCCGCTGCGTCGATTGCTTGTCGTCACTCATTGCCGCCGCTCCTTGGAACCTGCCCTATTAGTTACTACGGCGGGCCAGCGCTTCGGCAGAGTCAGAAGCGTCATGACGGCAGCGGGCCAGATACAACAAAGGGACGGATGCCTGCGCATCCGTCCCTTCGTGGGTACCGCAACCCTGCGGTTACTGCACCTGCGCCACGCTCGGCGCCTGCGGCGACTGCCCCCAGCCGCCCAGTGCCTTGTAGACACCGACCACACTCACGTTGACCTCGGCCTCGGCTGCGGCCAATGCATCGTCGGCGGCCAGCTGCGTGCGCTGCGCATCCAGCAGGGTCAGGAAGTCCTCCGAACCCTCGCGGAAGCGGATCTGCGCCAGCGATTCGGCACGCCGCGCCGCCTGCGCCTGCTCGACCACGATGGCCAGCCGCGCCTGCTGCTTGGAGTAGCGGGTCAGCGCGTTCTCGGTGTCTTCCAGCGCCAGCAGCACGGCCTGCTCGTACTGCGCGGCCACGCCTTCGGCCTCGGCCTTGCTGGCACGCAGGCGTGCACGCACCGTGCCGAAGTCGAACGCCGCCCAGCTCAGCGACGGGGTCAGCGACCAGGCCTTGTTGTTGCCGTTGACCAGGCCGCTGGCATCGCCGCCGAGGAAGCCGACGAAACCGGACAGCGACAGCCGCGGGAACAGGTCGGCCGTGGCCACGCCGACACGCGCGGTGGCGGCGGCGAGGCGACGCTCGGCCACGCGCACATCGGCACGCTGGCGCAGCAGTTCGCGGGTGTCACCCAGCGGCAGCGCCTTGGCAAACGCCGGCACGTCCTGCGGCGCCAGCATCGCGGTCAGCACTTCCGGGCGCTGGCCCAGCAGCACCGCCAGGCGGTTGCGCGACTGTGCCTCGGACACTTCCAGCAGCGGGATGTCGGCCTCGATCGCCTTCAGGCGGGCGCGGCTGCTCTGCACATCCAGTTCGCTGCCGGCACCCAGTTCCCAGCGCGCCTCGGTCAGCTTCTGCGTATCGCGCAGGTTTTCCAGCGTGTGCTGGGCCACCGCGATGCGCTTCTGCGTGCCACGCAGCTCGAAGTAGTTGCGTGCCACTTCGGCAGCGACCAGCACCTGCGCATCGGCCAGGTTGGCCTGCTCGGCACCGAGATCGGCGCGTGCGGCTTCTGCAGCGCGGCGCTTGCGGCCGAACAGATCCAGCTCCCAGCCCGCATCGAAGCCGAGCTGGTAGCTTTCACTGAACACCCGCTGCCCACCCAGCTGCGGATCGGGTTGCTTGCGGCGGTCGTAGCTGCCGTCAGCGGTAATGTGCGGGGCCTGGTCGAAGCGGCTCTCGACGAACACCGCACGGGCCTGGCTGACGCGGGCCACGGCCACGCGCAGGTCCAGGTTGTCCGACAGCGCGCCGTGCACCAGTTCTTCCAGCACCGGATCGTCGAACTGCGCCCACCAGCTGGCCACCGGCGAAGCAGTGCTGTACCCCGCCTGCTGTGCGCCCTGCAGGACCACCGGCTCCTGCGCCGGGGCCGTGTAGTTGGGGCCGACGCTGACACATCCGGCCAGCACCAGGCTGGAGATGGCCATCGCCAATGTACGGATCACCACGGCAGCACCTCGCCCAGGTAGGTGAAGCTGCCGCTGGCGCCGGCTTCGCCGATCAGGGCCATTTCCACGCTGGAACGTGCGCCTTCGCTGATCTCGATTTCGCCGTTGCCACCGTTCATGTCGGTCTTCACGTAGCCGGGGTGCACGGTGTTGACCTTGATCGGGGTGTTGCGCAGCTCGTAGGCCAGGGCCAGGGTCCAGCTGTTCACCGCCGCCTTGGAAGCGTTGTAGGCCGGAACCTTGAAATCGTAGATGTCCGAATTCGGGTCGGCGTGCAGGGTCTGCGAAGCGAGCACGCTGGACACGTTGACGATGCGGCCGGACGTGGCCTGCTTGACCAGCGGCAGGAAGGCCTGGGTGACCGCGACCAGCGCGTAGACGTTGGTGTCGAAGGTGCGGTGCCAGGTGTCCAGCGACTGCTCGGACGGCGCCTGCGCCGGGTTCTCGATCATGATGCCGGCGTTGTTGACCAGGATGTCCAGGCGGCCGTGGCGCTGGCGCACCTGCTCAACGGCCTCGGCGATGCTGGCGGCATCGGTCACGTCCAGCTGGATGGCTTCCACCGGCAGGCCTTCGCCCTGCAGCAGCAGCGCCTGCTCCACCGCGGTCTCGCGCTTGCGGCCGGCCAGCAGCGTGTGCACGCCGGCCTGGGCCAGCTGGCGCACGGTTTCCAGGCCGATGCCACGGGTGGCGCCGGTGACCAGCGCGATCTTGTTCTGATGGGTGTTCATGGATTCATGCCTTGGTTTGGGGGAAGCGGCCGCCGCTCGGGGCGGCGACCGCGGGAGTGCATGTCAGTGGTGGATGGTGGACTCGCCGTGCTGCACCAGCTGGCCACCGCCGTTGCGGGTGACGAACTTGCGCAGGGCCACGTAGAACACCGGGGTCAGGAACAGACCGAACAGCGTCACGCCCAGCATGCCGGCAAACACCGTGATGCCGGTGACAGAGCGCACTTCGGCGCCTGCACCATGGGACAGCACCAGCGGCACGGTGCCGGCGATGAACGCGATGGAGGTCATCACGATCGGACGCAGGCGCAGGCGGCAGGCTTCCAGCGCGGCTTCGACGATGCCCTTGCCGCCCATTTCCAGTTCGCGGGCGAACTCGACGATCAGGATCGCGTTCTTGCACGCCAGGCCCATCAGCACCACCAGGCCGACCTGCACGAACACGTTGTTGTCACCACCGGTCATCCACACGCCGAACAGGGCCGACAGCAGGGTCATCGGCACGATCAGGATCACCGCCAGCGGCAGCGACCAGCTTTCGTACAGCGCCGCCAGCACCAGGAAGGCCAGCATGATCGCCACCGGGAACACGATGAAGGCGGCCTTGCCCTGGGTGGCCTGCTGGTAGCTCAGGTCGGTCCATTCGGTGGTCATGCCCACCGGCAACACCTTGCCGGCGATCTCGGTCAGCTTGTTCATCGCTTCGGCCGAGGACAGCAGGCGCGGATCGGCTTCACCGGCCAGGTCGGCGGCCGGGTAGCCGTTGAAGCGCAGCACCGGGTCCGGGCCGAAGGTCTGCTTGATGGTGACCATCGAACCGATCGGCACCATCTCGCCGCGATCATTGCGGGTACGCAGCTTGCCGATGTCTTCGACGCTCTCACGGAACGGGCCGTCGGCCTGGGCGATCACCTGCCAGGTACGACCGAACTGGTTGAAGTCGTTGACGTAGGCCGAGCCCAGATAGGTCTGCAGGGTGTCGAACAGCTCGGTGAGCTGCACGCCCTGGGCCTTGGCTTTCACGCGATCCACTTCCGCATCCAGCTGCGGCACGTTGGCCTGGTAGCTGGTGATCGGGAAGGCCATGCCCGGGGTCTGCGCGACGGTGCCCTGCATCGCCTGCACGGCATTCTGCAGCGCGCCGTAGCCCAGGTTGCCACGGTCCTGGATGAACATCTGGTAGCCGTTGCCGTTGCCCAGGCCAAGGATCGGAGGCGGCATCATCGCGAAGGCGAAGCCTTCCTGCAGCCCGGCGATCTTCTGGTTGATCTCGGCATTGATCTGCGCAGCGGTACGACCATGACGCTCGGCGAACGGCTTGAGCGGAATGAACGCCACGCCGGTGTTGGGCGTGTTGGTGAACTGCAGCGCGTTCAGGCCCGGGAACGAAATGGTGTGGGCAACGCCATCGGTTTCCTGGGCGATCTTGGCGACCTTGCGCAGCATTTCATCGGTACGCGCGATCGACGAGCCTTCCGGCAGCTTCACGCCGGCGATCAGGTACAGCTTGTCCTGGGTCGGGATGAAGCCCGGCGGCACCAGCTTGAAGATCATGCCGGTACCGACCAGCAGGATCGCGTAGACCACGAACACCGCACCGCGACGGCCGAGGATCTTCGAGACACCACGCTCGTACTTTTCCGAGCTGGACTTGAAGAAGCGGTTGAACGGACGGAACACCCAGCCGAACAGGCGGTCGATGAGGCGCGTCGGCGCATCCTTGGCAGCGTCATGCGGCTTCAGCAGGCGCGCGGCCAGGGCCGGCGACAGGGTCAGCGAGTTGATCGCCGAGATCACCGTGGAGATCGCGATGGTGACCGCGAACTGCTTGTAGAACTGACCGGTGACGCCGGACAGGAAGGCCATCGGCACGAACACGGCGCACAGCACCAGCGCGATCGCGATGATCGGACCGGACACTTCGCGCATGGCCTGGTGGGCCGCCGCGAGCGGGGTGAGGCCTTCCTCGATGTTGCGTTCAACGTTCTCCACGACCACGATCGCATCGTCGACCACGATGCCGATCGCCAGCACCAGGCCGAACAGGCTCAGCGTGTTGATCGAGAAGCCCAGCAGGTACAGCGCAGCGAAGGTACCCACCACCGACACCGGCACGGCGATCAGCGGAATGATCGAGGCGCGCCAGGTCTGCAGGAACAGGATCACCACCAGCACCACCAGGGCGATGGCTTCGAGCAGGGTGGACACCACGGCCTTGATCGAGTCACGCACGAAGATGGTGGTGTCATACACCGCCTCGTACTTCACGTCGGCCGGCATGGTCTTCTGCATCTCGTCCATGGTGCCGATGACCGCATCACGGATTTCCAGCGCGTTGGCGCCCGGTGCCTGGAAGATACCGATGCCCACCGCGTTCTTGCCGTCCAGCTGCGAGCGCAGGGTGTAGTCGCCGGCGCCCAGTTCAACGCGGGCCACATCGGACAGGCGCACGATCTCGCCATCGGTGCCGCTCTTGAGCACAATGTCGCCGAATTCCTTCTCGGACTTCAAGCGGCCCTGGGCATTGATCAGGGTCAGGAACTGGCTGTTGGGCAGCGGTTCTGCACCGAGCTGGCCGGCCGAGACCTGCACGTTCTGCTCGCGCATGGCGGCAACCACGTCGCTGGCGGTCAGGCCGCGCGAGGCCACCTTGTCCGGGTCCAGCCAGGCGCGCATGGCGTAGTCACCGCCACCGAAGATCTGCGCATCACCCACGCCCGGGATACGGGCCAGCGCGTCCTTGACGTGCAGGCGGGCGTAGTTGCGCAGGTACAGGGTGTCGTACTTGCCATTGGGCGAGGTCAGGTGCACCACCATCAGGAAGGTCGGCGACTGCTTCTGGGTGGTCACACCCTGCCGGCGCACGTCCTCGGGCAGACGCGCCTGCGCCTGTGCCACGCGGTTCTGCACCTTCACCGCCGCCGCGTCCGGGTCGGTGCCCGGGCGGAAGGTAACGGTCATCTGCAGCACGCCATCGGAGCCGGCCACCGACTTGAGGTACATCATGCCCTCGACGCCGTTGATCGCCTCTTCCAGGGGGGTGGCCACGGTTTCAGCGATCACCTTGGGGTTGGCGCCCGGGTAGACCGTGCGCACGACCACCGACGGCGGCACCACTTCGGGGTACTCGCCGATCGGCAGCAGCGGAATCGAGATCAGGCCGGCGGCGAAGATCACGATCGACAGCACCGCCGCGAAGATCGGCCTGTCGATGAAGAAACGGGAAAAGTCCATGGAGGAATTCCTGGGAAATGCCGCCGACGGGCAACAGCCGCCCTGCCCCTCGTCAATCTGACGAAGGCAGGGAAGGCTGCCGCTGGCGCCGGCAGCTAAGCGGAAACTTGGTTCAGGAGACGGCGGATCAGTGGCTCAGGGCGGCGGTGGCATCGCGGCCCGGTGCAGCGGCCGGCGGCTGCATCGCCACCGCCTTGGCCTGCACCGGCATGCCCGGCATGAAGACCTTCTGCACGCCGTCGATGATGACCTTGTCACCAGCGGCCAGGCCGCTTTCGACGATGCGCAGGCCTTCGGCGGTGCGGCCGAGCTGGATGTCGCGGCGCTGGGCCTTGCCATCCTTGTCGACCACGTACACGTACTTGCGGTCCTGGTCGGTCAGCACGGCCTTGTCATCGATCAGCATGGCCTGGAACTGGCCGCTGCCGAGCAGCTGCACGCGGGCGAACAGGCCCGGGGTGAACTGGCGGTCGGCGTTATCCAGCAGCGCACGGACGCGGATGGTGCCGGTGCTGCGGGCCACCTGGTTGTCGAGGAAGTCGACCTTGCCGGTGTGCGGGTAGCCCTCTTCACCGGACAGGCCGACCTTCACCGGCAGTTCGCTGTCACGCTCGCTCGGGCGTTCACCCTTGCGGGCCATCTGGGCGTAGCGCAGGAAGGTGCTTTCGTCGGCATCGAAGTACACGAACACCGTGTCCAGGGAGACCAGCGTGGTCAGCACGCTGGCGCTGTCGCCGGCGGTGACCAGGTTGCCGGCGGTGACCATCGCGCGACCGGCACGGCCGTCGATGGGCGCGCGCACCTTGGTGAATTCCAGGTTGAGGCGGGCGGCATCCAGTGCGGCCTGCGCGGCCTGCACCGCGGCACCGGACTGGTCGGCCGCGGCGCGACGCTGTTCGGCGGTCTCGGTGGAGATGGCCTGCTGCTCGGACAGGCGCTTGGCACGTTCGGACTCGCTGCGGGCCAGGCTGGCCTGGGTGCGGGCGCGGGCCAGTTCGGCGGCGGCGCGATCGTACTCGGCCTGGTAGCTGCGGGCGTCGATGGTGAACAGGACGGCGCCCTTCTTCACTTCTTCGCCTTCCACGTAGTTGACCTTGTCGATGTAGCCGGAGACGCGCGGACGCAGTTCGACGCTCTGCACGGCCTCGACGCGGCCGCTGAACTCGTCCCACTGGCTGATCGGCTTGACCAGCACCGGGGCGGCACTGACCTGCGGCGGCGGCGGTGCGCCGGCCTCTTCGGCATGGCCGCCACTGCAGGCGGCCAGCACCGCAGCTGCGAGGATCGACACGCCGGCCATCGCCAGGCGACGGCTGAAACGATGTGGGGTGGTGTTGGGGGAAGTCATGGCATGCATCCGTACGGAAGGGGTGGTAGTGCGTGTAAATCGAAGATCGATGAAACGGCGGCGTAGCCTGCGACCTCAACGATGGTTGAGGTCAAGCAACGCCTGCGGTGTCGCGCCACAGCGGTGGCAGGTCGAGGTTCAACAGGCCGCGCGGCAGTTCCGCATCGCTGCTGTCGCAGCGGACGATGGCGCGGTTGTCGCGGCATCCGTCAAGCAGGGACACCACGCGGCGGCCGACCAGCAACGAGCTGGGCCACTCGATGCAGGCGTTGGCCGCATTGGCCGGGGTGCACACGGGGCTGCACACTTCCAGCATCTGCGCACGCACGCCCAGTGCCTGCGCTTCCTGGTGCACGACCTGCGCGTACATGCGCAGCGCGGCGGTGGTGATCGAGGTTTCACCGTAGCCAGCCCAGGGCTTGGCACCGGCGGGGCTGCCGATCATCACGTAGCGGCGGGCGTGCGGGTTGTCCTTCAGCAGCGGCAGCAGGTGCCGCACCGCGTGGGCATGCGGCATCAGGTCGGCCTGCATTGCACCCAGCAGGGCATCGCCACTGCGGTCGATGACACGGCCGCGGTTGTACGGGCCGCCCATCGCCGCGACCACGGCGGCCAGCGGGCGCGGACGCTGCGCCACGCGTTCGGCCAGCACCCGTGCCGAGCCGTCGTCGCTGAGCGAACCCAGCATCGTCTGCAGACCGGGCTCGTCGGCGAACAGCTCGTGCAGTGCCGCCAGCCTGCCCGGGTCGCGCCCCACCACCAGGACCGGACTGCCGGCCTCCAGCAGGGCACCGACCACGCCCTGGCCGACGGCACCGGTGCCGCCGAGGACCAGGACTTCGGGCGTCAGAATCCCATTCACGGGACATTTCCTCCCAAATCCGGGATAGTCCCAATTCGACGCAGTCGGTCGCCCTGGCGGGGGACCAGACGGATCGAACTGCCGCGCTGGCTACGGACGGGCGCGGTGAACTCCCGGAAATCCTTGTGTACCAAGGAACTGGGGCGGGCTTCCACGGTCATGGCCTGGTCCAGAGCGTTCTGGCCGGCACGCCGGAAGTGGTCAAGAATGTTGCGCAGGCTCATGGGGGACGAGCTCCATTTCACGAATGGCGCCACGATAGACCTCAAACCTTTACTTGATTAGTCCGGATTAAGGGGAATAATCATCCCGTCCCCGGTCCAATCGATCTGTCACGATTGTCCCATCCCCGCCGTCCAGGATCCCGACCATGTCCCACGATCTCAACGAGACGCTGATCTTCGTCAAGGTGGTCGAGCAAGGCAGCTTCATTGCCGCTGCCAAATCGCTCGGCCTGCCCAAGACCACGGTCAGCCGTAAAGTGCAGGAGCTGGAAACGCGCCTGGGTGCGCGCCTGCTGCATCGGACCACGCGCCGCCTCGGCCTGACCGAAGCCGGTTCGATCTATCACGAGCATTGCCAGCGCATCGCGCGCGAACTGGAAGAAGCCGAAAGCGCGGTGAGCCAGCTGCAGTCCGGCCCGCGTGGCTGGCTGCGCTTCACCGTGCCCTACGCCATCGGCATCACCTGGATCGCGCCGCTGCTGGGCCAGTTCCATGCGCAGTACCCGGAAATCCGCCTGGACATGCACCTGGGCAACGAGAAGCTGGACCTGATTGCAGGCGAAGCCGATCTTGCGCTGCGCGTCGGTGCCCTGCCCGATTCCAACCTGGTCGCGCGCAAGCTCGGCAGCCTGCGCACGCAGGTGTTTGCCAGCCCGGCTTACATCGAACGCTACGGCGAGCCGCTGCACCCGGAAGAACTGCAGTTCCACCGCATCCTGGCCATGCGCAAGCCGTACCACACCGGCAATTCGCCGCGCTTCACCTGGCAGCTGGGCGAGAACGGTGGCGAGCTGCGCGACTTCCCGGTGACGCCGCTGATGACCGCCAACGACATGTCGGCGTTGAACGGCGCGCTGGTGTGCGGCGAAGGCCTGCTGCTGACCGGCGACGTGATGGCCAAGCCGTTCGTCGAATCCGGCATGGTGCGCCGCGTGCTGGCCGGCTGGACCGGCCCGGAAGTGGACTTCAACGCGGTGTTTGCCGGCGGCCGCCTGGTCTCGCCAAAGGTGCGTGCCTTCGTCGATTTCCTGGTGGAGAAGCTCAACTTCGACGCCAACTACATGCTGGCGCAGTGCCCGGCGGCGAAGCTGGCACGGCAGCAGCAGGAGAAGGAGGACGCCGCGCTGGAAAGCAGTGGCAAGCGCATCCTCGAGAAGGTCACTGCTGCGGCATGACCGACGCATCCACGCATGGCGTGGATCTACTGCTCGACTGGCTTTTGTAGAGTCGAGCCATGCTCGACTG
>JAAIGF010300926.1_pt1 | contig 18003 bp, 19 predicted proteins | sample 6487441 | NCBI WGS metagenome assembly JAAIGF01 (sample SAMN13974129, study PRJNA590717) | phyllosphere metagenome | biome: pepper field; feature: multiple bacterial spot infested pepper fields; material: pepper leaves; isolation source: leaves from pepper fields | host: Capsicum annuum ... | reverse complement strand
TTAAAGACAGCTCGAGAACTCGCTATGACACTCAAGACCATCGAAGGTACTTTCATCGCTCCCAAGGGCCGCTTCGCCCTGGTGGTCGGCCGCTTCAACAGCTTCGTGGTCGAAAGCCTGGTCAGCGGCGCGGTCGATGCCTTGGTTCGCCATGGCATCAGCGAAGACGACATCACCATCATCCGCGCGCCGGGTGCCTTCGAAATTCCGCTGGTCGCCCAGAAAGTCGCCCAGCAGGGCGAGTACAACGCCATCATCGCCCTCGGCGCGGTGATCCGTGGCGGCACCCCGCACTTCGAATACGTGGCCGGCGAGTGCACCAAGGGCCTGTCCCAGGTATCCATGGAGTTCGGCGTACCGGTCGCCTTCGGCGTACTGACCGTCGACTCCATCGAGCAGGCCATCGAGCGTTCCGGCACCAAGGCCGGCAACAAGGGCGCCGAAGCTGCCCTGTCCGCTCTGGAAATGGTCAGCCTGCTGGCGCAGTTGGAGGCCAAGTGAGCCAGAACGACAAGAAGCCGGTGAAGAAAGGTCCGAGCCCCAAGGTACTGGCTCGCCGTGAGGCGCGTACCCTGGCCATGCAGGCACTGTACTCCTGGCATATCGCCGGCCAGGCGCTGAACGAGATCGAAGCGCAGTTTCGCGTCGACAACGACTTCAGCGCGGTCGATGGCGCCTACTTCCACGAGATCCTGCATGGCGTGCCGCGCCAGAAGACGGAGATCGACGCCCTGTTCGAGCCGCTGCTCGATCGTCCGCTGGAAGAAATCGACCCGGTAGAGCTGTCCATCCTGCGTCTGTCCACCTACGAGCTGCGTAACCGCATCGACGTGCCGTATCGCGTGGTGATCAACGAAGGCATCGAACTCGCCAAGGTGTTCGGCGCTACCGATGGTCACAAGTTCGTCAACGGCGTGCTCGACAAGCTGGCGCCGACCCTGCGCGCCGACGAAGTCCGCGACTTTAACAGCAAGCGCTGAGTGTCTTGGGCGAGTTCGAGCTGATTCGTCACTACTTCGCCGCAGCCGCCTGTGCGCAGGCGGCCGATGGTGTGGTGCTGGGAATCGGCGACGACTGCGCCCTGCTGCAGGTGCCGGCTGGCGAGCAGTTGGCGGTGTCCACCGACACCCTGGTCGCCGGTGTGCATTTCCCGGCCGGCGCGCCGGGTGAGCTGCTCGGCCAGCGCGCTCTGGCCGTTGCGGTCAGTGACCTGGCGGCCATGGGCGCGACACCCTTGGCGTTCACCCTGGCGCTGACCCTTCCCGAAGTTTCCCCCGACTGGCTGGCCGATTTCACGGCCGGGCTGGAACGTATGGCGCGCCAATGCGATGTGCGGCTGGTGGGGGGCGACACCACCCGCGGGCCATTGAGCCTGACCCTTAGCGTATTCGGCCGCGTGCCGGCTGGCCAGGCGCTGACCCGCGCCGGAGCACAGCCTGGCGACCTGCTGTGTGTCGGCGGCGCGCTGGGCAACGGCGCCGGCGCGTTGCCGTTCGTGCTCGGCGAGCGGGCCGAGCAGCCGGGCAGCGCCGAGTTGCTGGCTCATTACTGGTCGCCGGCCCCCCAACTGCAGCTTGGCCAGGCCCTGCGTGGTGTCGCCACGGCGGCGCTGGACATCTCCGATGGCCTGCTCGCCGATTGCGGGCACATCGCCCGGGCGTCCGGCGTGGCGCTATTCGTCGAGCAGCAGCGCCTGCCGCTGTCAGCTGCGTTGCTGGCTTGCGTGGACGAGGAAAGCGCACGCCAGTTGGCGCTTGGGGGTGGCGATGACTACGTGCTTGCCTTTACCCTGCCTGCCGAGAGACTGGACGCGCTACGTGCCATGGGCCAGCCTGTACAGGTGATCGGTCGGGTCGAGGCCGGACAGGGCGTGCACCTGCTGGACGCCGGAGGCCGCGACATCGAGCCACGCCACAGTGGCTACCAACATTTCGGAACGCACCGTGACTGATCATCCCAAGCAAGTCCCCGCCGAGTTCGTGCCACCTTCCGTGTGGCGCAACCCGTGGCATTTCCTGGCCTTTGGCTTCGGCACCGGCACCATCGCCAAGGCGCCAGGTACCTGGGGGTCGCTGGCTGCCGTGCCGTTCATCCCGCTGTGGCAGATGCTGCCGGACTGGGGCTACTGGCTGCTGCTGGGCGTGACCATGGTGTTCGGCGTGTGGCTGTGCGGCAAGGTGGCCGACGACCTGCGCGTGCATGACCACGAAGGCATCGTCTGGGACGAGATGGTCGGCATGTGGATCACCCTGTGGCTGGTGCCCGAAGGCTGGGGCTGGGTGCTGGTGGGCTTTCTGATGTTCCGCTTCTTCGACATTCTCAAACCCTGGCCGATCCGCTGGATCGATCGTCACGTGCACGGTGGCTTCGGCATCATGCTCGACGACGTACTGGCCGGCGTTTTCGCCTGGCTGGCCATGCAACTGCTCGTCTGGGGCTGGGCCAATGGCCTGGCCACCAGCCTCGGTTTTGCCTGATCAGGAGGCAGATGATGCGTGGTGTGTGGCTGGCTTTGTTGTTGTCGATCAGCGTCTGCGCCCAGGCGAGCAGCGAGGTGCCGACCTCCATCCGCATGGCCAGCGACGTGTGGCTCGATCGCATCAACCCCGATGGCACGGGCCTGTCCTGGGACGTGCTGCGCAAGGTGTTCGAGCCCGCCGGCGTCAAGCTGGAGATGCAGATCGTGCCCTACACCCGCTCGATCGGGCTGGTGAAGCGCGGCGAAGCCGACGCCTGGGTCGCCTCCTACCAAAATGAGGTCAGCGGTGGCGTGGTGTACCCGACCTGGCATTACGACTCCGACCTGATCAGCGCCCTGAGCGTGGCGGCCAGGCCCGAGCCGGATCAGGCCGAACTGCGCCGTTCGCGCCTGGTGTGGATGCGCGGTTATGAATATCAGCGCTATATCCCTGGACTCACCCACTACAACGAATTGCAGCGCCGCAGCGGCATCCTGTCGATGCTCGACCAGGGCCATGCCGATTACTACCTCGATGCCCGCCCCGAGGTCGAGCAGGTGCTCGCCGGCGCCGCGGACCCCAGCGAGTACCGGGTCACCGACCTGTTGCGCCTGCCCCTGTACATCGGGTTTTCCGACACGCCGCGCGGGCGGGCGCTGGCCAAATTGTTCGATCAGCGCATGGCCGCGCTCGTCGAGCAGGGTGAACTGCGCGAGGTCTTCGAGCGCTGGGGCCAGCATTACCCCTTCGAATAGCCGGGAGAGGCACGGATGCGTCGAGTGATGATGATCATGGTCGGCTTGGTGGCAGCCCCGCTGCTGCTGGCCGCGCCGGCGGTTCAGGTGGTTGGGCTGTTTCCGGGCGCGGCGGTGCTGTCGGTCGACGGCCAGCGCAAGCTGGTGCGCGTCGGCCAGACCGGGCCCGGAGGCGTGCAGGTGGTCAGCGTCGACAGTCGCGGCGCGCTGCTGCGTGTCGATGGCGTCGAGCGCAGCTATGGCCTGAGCCGCGAATACAACACCGAGGGCTTCGCCGCGCCGCAGAAGCAGACCTTGAGCATTGCCCGCAGCAACGGCGGCCATTATTGGGCCGAGGGCGCGATCAATGGCCGGGCCCAGCAGTTTCTGGTCGATACCGGGGCCACCTCGATAGCCCTCAATGAGAGCCACGCCCGTCGTCTGGGTATCGACTACCGCACCAGCGGCCAGCCGATTCAGGTCAGTACCGCCAGTGGCACGGCCAAGGGTTGGCGCGTGACCCTCGACAAGGTCAGTGTCGGCCCCTTGCAGGTGCTCGGCGTCGAGGCGGTGGTGCTCGAAGGCGGGTCGCCTACCGAGGCCCTGCTGGGCATGAGCTTTCTCAATCGTGTCGGCTGGCGGGTGGAAAACAACCTGTTGGTGCTGCAGTCCCACCTCTGAGCGGCTGGCGACAAGCCTGTCGCCAGCCAGCCGGTGTTTTTCAGTGATGATCGTCTGCGGCGGGTCGCGGCTGGTCGCGGTACAGCCGGCTGACCAGCGGGCCGATGGACAGCCCCTGCAGCAGGATCGAGGTGAGCACGACGATATAGGTCAGGCTCAGCAGCAGATCGCGTTGCTCGCCCAGTGGCAATGACAGTGCCAGCGCCACTGACACGCCGCCACGCAGCCCGCCCCAGGTGAGGATGCGGATCGCCCCGTGGGATACCTGCCGACGCCCGTCGGCGCGGCGGCGCATCACCAATACCGCCGGGGCCACCGTCAGCAGGCGTGCCACCAGCACCGCGCCGCCGAGCACCAGGGCGGCGATGATGTGCAGCCAGGAGAACGGCAGCAGCAACAGTTCCAGGCCGATCAGGGCGAACAGCAGGGCATTGAGGATCTCGTCGATCAGCTCCCAGAAACCGTCCACGTAGCGGCGCGACTCGTCCGACATGGCGTGCTTGCGGCCCAGGTTGCCGATGATCAGGCCGGCCACCACCATGGCGATCGGCCCCGAGACGTGCAGCCGCGCAGCCAGTGCCGCACCGCCGAATACCAGCGCCAGGGTCAGCATTACCTCGACCTGGTACTGGTCAATGCTGCGCAGCATCAGCAGCACGCCATAGCCCAGGGCGGCGCCGAACAGCAGGCCGCCGACCGCTTCATGCACAAACAGCCAACTCACCGTTCCCAGCGTCGGCGTGCTGCCCAGTTGCAGGATGCCGAGCAGGATGGTGAACACCACCACCGCGGTGCCGTCATTGAACAGCGATTCGCCGACGATGGTGGTGGCCAGCGGCTTCGGCGCGCCCGACGATTTGAGGATCCCCATCACCGCAATCGGGTCGGTCGGCGAGATCAGTGCGCCGAACAGCAGGCAATAGATGAAGTCCACGTGCCAGCCGAACAGGGCGAAGATGTAGAACGCCAGGGTGCCGATCACGCTGGTGGCGATCAGCACGCCAACGGTGGCCAGCAGGCCGATCGGCCACTTGTAGCTGCGCAGGTCATGCAGGTCTACGTGCAGGGCACCGGCGAACAGCAGGGCCGGCAGGAACCAGGTCATCAGAATGTCGGAAAAGTCGATGCGGCGGATGATCTGCTGCGCTTCGATCTCGATCAGCGGGTAGCCCAGCAGGCTCAGGCCCTGGGCGATCAGCGAAAAGATCAACGCGGTGGCCATCACGCCAATGGTCGGCGGCAGGCGAATGAAGCGGTAGTTGACGTAGGTGAGCAGGGTGGTAAGGACGATGAAAGCGGCAACGAGGTCGAGCACGAGGTCTCCTTTGAAGGCTGATGTTCGCCATCCCGGCGAACACCCTGGAGGGCCGATGATACCTGGCTTGTAACCGGATGTGTGGCTGCCGGAAGCGGCTACCCCATGGCAGAACGATGGCAAAAAAGGGGAACCGAAGCGGCACATCAGGGTCGAGTAACCATGGGTCGGAAGGCTGCAGGGCGCGTGCGTCCTGGCATGAGGGGCACTGTTGCAAGATGCTCCAGCCTCCGGCATTGGACGGCCGATGCGCAATGCATCCGGCCAGCTCGACACGCCAACGGCGGTCGTTAACTGGAGTCGACATATGCTGAAAAGCTTTGGCAAGGTGCTGCTGGGCGCTGTTGCGCTGGTCGCGGTACTGGCCTTGCTGGTCCACTGGATCACCCCGGCGGTGCTCGCGCAGCACCGCGAAGACCTCATCTACTACCTGCAGGCACATCTGTATCTGGTATTCGTGTCGATGCTGGCGGCCCTGGCGGTCGGCATCCCGGCCGGCATCCTGCTCAGCCGGCCCGGGCGCGAGCACAGCGCCGAACGCTTCATGCAGGTGTTCAACGTCGGCAATACGGTGCCGCCATTGGCGGTGCTGGCCATCGCCCTGTCGGTGGTCGGCATTGGCAATGGCCCGGCTATCCTCGCGCTGTTTCTCGCCTCCTTGCTGCCTATCGTGCGCAACACCTACGAAGGGCTGCGCAACGTGCCGGGTTCACTGAAGGAGGCCGCTACCGGCATCGGCATGACACCACGCCAGGCGCTCTGGAAGGTGGAGCTGCCCAATGCCGTGCCGATCATCGTCGGCGGCATTCGGGTGGCGCTGGCGCTCAATGTCGGTACCGCGCCGCTGGTGTTTCTGATCGGCGCCAACAGCCTCGGCAGCCTGATCTTTCCCGCCATCGCCCTCGAAGACCAACCGCTGCTGATTCTCGGCGCGGCTGCCACGGCTCTGCTGGCGCTGCTGCTCGACGGCCTGGTGGCCGCCACCAGCCGTTTCTGGTTCGAGCGTGGGGTGGCCCGTTGAAGGAAACCATGATGAAGTTTTTCGTTTTGTGCTTCGGCCTGCTGCTGGCGGCGACCAGCCAGGCCGCGGAAATCCGTATCGGTGCCAAGGTATTCACCGAACAGGTGATCCTCTCCGAACTCACCGCTCAATACCTCGAGCCCCATGGCTATCAGTCGCGCATCGTCGGCAACCTGGGTAGCACCATCGCCTGGAATGCGATGAAGAGTGGCCAGCTGGATATCACCTGGGAGTACACCGGCACCTCGCTGGTGGCCTACAACAAGGTCACCGAGCGCCTCGACAAGGAGGCTGCCTACCAGCGCGTCAAGGAACTGGACGCCAAGAGTGGCGCGATCTGGCTGGCGCCGTCGCGCTTCAACAACACCTATGCGCTGGCACTGCCGGAAAAGGTCGCGGAGGAAAATCCCGACATCCACACCATCAGCGACCTGGCCGAGGCCCTGAAACAGCCTGGCAAGGGCAATCGCCTGCTGGCCCTGGATATCGAGTTCGCCAATCGCTCCGATGGTCTGGACGGGCTGGTCAAGGAATACGGCCTGAGCTTCACCCGCAGCGAGATTCGCCAGATGGATCCGGGCCTGGTCTACACCGCGCTGCGTAACGGCCAGGTGTTCGTCGGCCTGGTGTACACCACCGATGGCCGCCTGGACTCCTTCGGCCTGCGCCTGCTCGAGGACGATCACAAGTACTTCCCGGACTACACCGCCGCGCCGGTGGTCAATGCCGACTACCTCAAACAGCACCCGGAGCTCGAGGCGCTGCTCAAGCCACTGGCCGAGCGCCTGGACGACGCCACCATGCGTCGCCTCAATGCCCGCGTCGACGTGGATCGCGAAACCCCTGCGGTAGTCGCTGCCGATTTCCTGCGTCAGGAAAAACTGATCGGGGAGGGCAACTGACATGGATTTCATGACCGCTTTCCAGCATATCGACTGGAGCCAGGTGTTCAGCCTGACCGTCGAACATATCGCCCTGGTCGGCATTGCCGTGGGGCTGGCGATCCTCATCGGCGTGCCGCTGGGCATCCTGATGACCCGCTTCCCCTGGCTCGCCGGGCCGCTGCAGGGCCTGGCCACCGTGGTGCTGACGCTGCCGGCCATCGCCCTGTTCGGCCTGCTGCTGCCGTTCTACTCGCAGTTCGGCCAGGGCCTCGGGCCGCTGCCGGCGGTAACCGCGGTATTCCTCTATTCGCTGCTGCCGATCCTGCGCAACACCTACCTGGCGCTGACCAGCGTCGAGCCGGGCATTCGCGAAGCCGGCAAGGGCATTGGCATGAGCTTCTGGCAGCGCCTGCGCATGGTCGACCTGCCGATTGCCGTGCCGGTGATCCTGGCCGGGGTGCGCACTGCCGTGGTGATGAACATCGGGGTGATGACCATCGCCGCCACCATCGGCGCCGGTGGCCTCGGCGTGCTGATTCTCACCGCCATCAGCCGTAGCGACATGGCCACCCTTTTCGTTGGTGCAGTGCTGGTGAGCCTGCTCGCCATCGTCGCCGACCTGTTTTTGCAGTGGCTGCAGAAAACGCTCACTCCCCGTGGCCTGAAAGCCGCCCACTGAGGACCCGAACATGATTCAACTCGACAAACTGACCAAGAAATTCCAGCAGAAAGGCAAAGATGTCGTCGCCGTAAATGAAGTCAGCCTGACCGTCGACGAAGGCCAGATCTGCGTGTTCCTCGGCCCCTCCGGTTGCGGCAAGAGCACCACGCTGAAGATGATCAACCGGCTGATCAAGCCGACCTCCGGGCGCGTGCTGATCAACGGTGAAGACACCACCGGCATCGACGAAGTGACCCTGCGCCGCAACATCGGCTACGTGATCCAGCAGATCGGTCTGTTTCCCAACATGACCATCGAGGAAAACATCACCGTGGTGCCCAAGCTGCTCGGCTGGGACAAGAAGCGTTGCCACGAGCGTGCCATGGAGCTGATGAGCATGGTGCAGCTGGAGCCCAAGCAGTACCTGTCGCGCTACCCGCGCGAACTGTCCGGCGGCCAGCAGCAGCGTATCGGGGTGATCCGTGCCCTGGCCGCCGACGCGCCGGTATTGCTGATGGACGAACCCTTCGGCGCGGTCGACCCGGTCAACCGCGACGCCATCCAGAACGAGTTCTTCCAGATGCAGCGGGCGCTCAACAAGACCGTGATCATGGTCAGCCACGATATCGACGAGGCCATCAAGCTGGGCGACAAGATCGCCATCTTCAAGGACGGCACGCTGCTGCAGTTCGACCACCCGGACACCCTGCTGGCGCACCCGGCGGATGACTTCGTCAGCGGCTTCGTCGGCCAGGACAGCACCCTCAAGCGCCTGCTGCTGATCCGCGCCGAAGATGCCGCCGACGATGCGCCCTCGATCCTGGCCGAAACCAGCATCGCCGATGCCGTGGAGTTGATGGAAGAGCATGACCGCCGCCACCTGGTGGTCACCGATGCCGGCAAGAAGGCCCTGGGCTACGTTCGCCGCCGCGATATGCGCGGGCAGGGCGGCTCGGTGCAGCCGTTCGTGCAGTCGTTCAACGCCACCGCCGCCCACGACGAACACCTGCGCATCCTGCTGTCGCGCATGTACGAGTTCAACCGCTCGTGGCTGCCGGTGCTCAGTGCCGACAACGACTTTCTCGGTGAAGTCACCCAGGAATCCATCGCCGACTACCTGAGCTCCGGTCGCTCGCGGGGCAAGAGCAGCATCGTCTCGCCGGCCGAGCAGATCGCCAGCTGACGGTTTGCCAGAAGCCGGTCATGTGTGGCCGGCTTCGGGCGTACCCGTGCTCGTTCAGGCCTGCTCGAAGATCACGTAAACCTTGCGGCACGGCTCCAGCACTTCCCAGGTGCCGGTGAAGCCTGCCGGGATCACGAAACGGTCGCCGGCGCGCACGGTCTTGGCGTTGCCATCGTTGTCACGCAGCACCGACACGCCCTGGAGGATTTCGCAGTACTCGTGCTCGGTGTAGCTGACCGTCCACTGGCCGACTGCGCCTTCCCAGATGCCCGTATTGAACTGCCCGCACGGACTGGCGTAGTGGTTGCGCACCTGCTGCTGCGGATCACCCTTGAGGATTTTTTCGGCAGCCGGGCGGTAGCTTTCGGTGCTGCCTGCGCCCTGGGCGAAATCGACGATCTGCTGGATATTCATATTCGCTTCCCTGGTCAACGTGAACGTACGTCGATCTTCCCACGGCCGTGGCAGGCCTGGGGCGGCACGGCGTAACGAGTTGTTCGAGTCTATGTTTAAAAAAATGAACGCAGCAAGGGCGTTTAGCCACCAAGTGTCAAGAATATTGAAAATCCTGCGAACGCTGGTTTAGTGTGGCTCGCAGTTTTAGGCCGTATGGCACCTCAAAAAACGTAGGCGAGGCAGCCAGCGCAAGGCAAAAACAGGTGAGAAAGCGGAGTCTACGTGTTGTAAATGAGCATTTTGATTGGACTCGCATCCGAGCCTGTTTTTAACGCCGCGATGGCAACGCAGGTAGTTTTTAGAGGTGCCCTATAGCGACCACCAGGCGCCCAGCGCCTTCACTGACAAAGAGGATGATCAGATGACCGGTTTGACCCGTACCGACTGGGAGCAACGCGCCAAGGCTCTGAAAATCGAGACCCGTGCCTTCGTGCAGGGTGAATACCAGGCTGCACAGAGCGGTGAAACCTTCGAATGCATCAGCCCGGTCGATGGCCGGGTGCTCGGCCAGGTCGCCAGCTGCGATCTGGCCGATGCCGAACTGGCGGTCAAGTCGGCGCGCGCTACGTTCGACTCCGGTGTGTGGTCGCGTATCGCCCCGGCCAAGCGCAAGGCCAAGATGATTCGCTTCGCCGAGTTGTTGATGGCCAATGCCGAGGAGCTGGCGCTGCTGGAGACCCTCGACATGGGCAAGCCGATCAGCGATTCCCTGGGCATCGACATTCCCGCCGCGGCCAACGCCATCCGCTGGAGCGCCGAGGCGATCGACAAGGTCTACGACGAAGTCGCACCGACCCCCCATGATCAGCTGGGCCTGGTGACCCGCGAGCCGGTCGGCGTGGTGGCGGCGATCGTGCCGTGGAACTTCCCGCTGCTGATGTCCAGCTGGAAGCTCGGCCCGGCGCTGGCCACCGGTAACTCGGTGATCCTCAAGCCGTCCGAGAAGTCGCCGCTGACCGCCATCCGGGTTGCCGCCCTGGCCGTCGAAGCCGGCATTCCGGCCGGCGTGTTCAACGTGCTGCCCGGCCATGGTCACACCGTCGGCAAGGCGCTGGCGCTGCACATGGACGTCGATACGCTGGTGTTCACCGGTTCGACCAAGATCGCCAAGCAGCTGATGATCTATGCCGGCGAGTCGAACATGAAACGCGTATGGCTGGAGGCGGGCGGCAAGAGCCCCAACATCGTCTTCGCCGATGCGCCGGACCTCAAGGCAGCCGCCGAGTCCGCCGCCAGCGCCATCGCCTTCAACCAGGGCGAAGTGTGCACCGCCGGCTCGCGCCTGCTGGTGGAGAACTCCATCAAGGAGCGCTTCCTGCCGATGGTGGTCGAGGCGCTGAAAGGCTGGAAGGCCGGCAACCCGCTGGATCCGGACACCAACGTCGGTGCGTTGGTCGACACCCAGCAGATGAACACGGTGCTGCGTTACATCGAGGCCGGCCACAAGGATGGCGCCAAGCTGCTGATCGGCGGCAAGCGCACCCTGGAAGAAAGCGGCGGCACTTACGTGGAACCGACCATCTTCGACGGCGTGACCAATGCCATGACCATCGCCCGCGAGGAAATCTTCGGGCCGGTGCTCTCGGTGATCGGTTTCGACAGCGCCGAGCAGGCCGTGCAGATCGCCAACGACACCGTGTATGGCCTGGCTGCGGCGGTGTGGACGGCGGACATCTCCAAGGCGCACCTGACCGCTCGCGCCCTGCGCGCCGGCAGCGTGTGGGTCAACCAGTACGACGGCGGCGACATGACCGCGCCGTTCGGTGGCTTCAAGCAGTCGGGCAACGGCCGTGACAAGTCGCTGCACGCTTTCGACAAGTACACCGAACTGAAAGCCACCTGGATCAAGCTCTGATCCTGCAGGGATGAGGCGCGCCAGCTGGCGCGCCCAGGCGAATCGGCGGCCGGGCTCCCAGAGTCCGGCCGCTGTGCTTCGATGGGGAGTCAGTAATGCGTTGGGGTACCTACTTCGCCGTCTGCGCGGCGGTGATCAGTATCGGCCTGGCCATGGGCACCACCATGCCGCTGGTGTCGTTGCGCCTGGAGAGCTGGGGCTACGGCTCGTTCGCCATCGGCATCATGGCCGCTACGCCGGCCATCGGCGTGCTGCTGGGCGCCTCGCTGGCCGGCGGGCTGGCGGCGCGTTGCCCCACGCCGCGGCTGATGCAGGCGTGCCTGCTGGCCGGTGCGCTATCGGTCACCGGCCTGGCGCTGCTGCAGAGCTACCCGGTGTGGATCGTGCTGCGCCTGCTGCTGGGCGTGACCCTGACCGTGGTGTTCATTCTCGGCGAAAGTTGGATCAACCAGCTGGCGGTGGAGAAGTGGCGCGGTCGCCTGGTGGCGCTGTATGGCACCGGCTATGCGCTGAGCCAGCTGTGCGGGCCGTTGCTACTGAGCTTGCTGGGCACCGAGACCGACCTGGGTTTCTGGTTTGGCGTGACGCTGCTGATCGGCGGCTCGCTGCTGTTGATCGGCCGTACCGGCGCGCCGGTAGTCGATGCGCACAGCGCCTCAGGGCGCGGCCTGCTGGTGTTCTGCCAGCGCATGCCGGCCATTGCCTGGGCGGTGATGCTGTTCGCCGCGTTCGAGGCGATGATGCTCACCCTGCTGCCGATCTACGGCCTGCGCCAGGGCTTCACCCAGGAAGTGGCGTTGTTCATGGCCAGCGTAGTGGTGGTCGGCGATGCCGTGCTGCAGTTGCCCATCGGCCTGCTCGCCGACCGCATCTCACGGGTCACCCTGTTCCGCCTGTGTGGGGTGGTGCTGCTGTTCTCCAGCCTGGGTATTCCCCTGCTGTTGCATACCCCGCTGATCTGGCCGGTACTGGTGCTGTTCGGGGCCAGTGCGGGTGGCCTGTTCACCCTGTCGTTGATCCTGATTGGCGAGCGCTTTCGCGATGATCAACTGGTGCGCGCCAACGCCCACGTGGCGCAGCTATGGGGCATCGGTTGCCTGATCGGGCCGCTGGCCACCGGCGCGGTGAGCCAGTGGGTCAGTGGGCATGCCTTGCCGATGCTGATGGCAGTCGGTGCAGCGGCGTTCATCTGGCTGGCCTGGCGGCCCCATGCCTTCGACGAACAGGTAGCGCTATAGCATTTTCTCCAGGCCGATGGCCCGGGCAAACCAGGCGTTGAAGCGGCGCCAGCGATTGCCAGGCTCTTCGGTCAGCACGAAGGCCTGGCCATCGTCCTCTCCGATCCAGACCATGCGCGAGCCATTGCCGTCGTGCTGCAGGCGCACTTCATAGCTCACCGATGGCTTCATGCCCTGCAGCGCCAGTTCGCGCAGGTACGCGGCGAGCTGTGGGCTGTCGACCAGCACGCCGACCTCGGTATTCCACAGCACCGAGCGCGGGTCGACGTTGAACGAACCGACGAAGGACTTCTGCTTGTCGATGACGATGGCCTTGCTATGCAGGCTGGAGTTGGAGCTGCCGCTGAAGCTGTAGGCCGGTGGCGAGTCCGCACCCGGCTGGCTGCGCAGCTCGAACAGGCGCATGCCGTGCTCGAGCATTTTCTGCCGATAGGGCGCGTAGCCACCGTGTACCGCGGGCACATCGGTGGCTTCCAGGGCGTTGGTGAGCAAACGGATATCCACGCCATCGTCGGCCAGGCCGATCAGGAATTGCAGGCCCGCCGGTGCCGGTACGAAGTAGGCGGAAACCATCACCAGATCGCGCTTGGCGGCTTTCAGGTGCGGCGCCAGCTGGGTGGTGAGCAGCAAGTGCGGGTCCGGCTTGCCGCTGGCCAGCACCTTGCTCGGTGCATCCCACAAGGCGACGCCGGGTGCCCAGATCAGCTCGTCGAGCCACACCTTGAGCTTGGGGTCATGCTGGTAGGCGAGCAGGCGCTCGTAGAGTTCCGGCTGCTCGACGCGAGCGGTGTCCAGGTAGTCACGCAAACCCTTGCGAGCTTTGTCGAGATCCTTTTGCGAGGGTTCGCGCCAGACGAACTCCTCGATGGGCTTGCTCAGCCGGCTGTTCCAGTACTGATCGAAACTTTCGGCCAGATCCCTGGCGATGGGGCCGACCGACAGCATGTCGATATCGGTGAAGTTCATGTTCGGCTCGGCGTCGAAGTATTCGTCACCCAGATTGCGCCCGCCGACGATGGCCGCCGCGCTGTCGGCCAGCCACAGCTTGTTGTGCATGCGCCGGTGCTGCTGGGAGAGGTTCAGGCCGCGGCCGATCACCCGGGTGACGCCGTTCAGGCGGCCCAGGTGCAGCGGATTGAACACGCGGATCTCGATGTTCGGGTGGGCGGCCAGCAAGGCGATCTGGTAATCCTCGCCGTCGCTGGTGGTGTCGTCGAGCAGGATGCGGATGCGCACGCCGCGGTCGGCTGCCTGCAGCAGTTCCTTGATCAGCGCGCGGGTGCTCAGGCCGTCATGCACGATGTAGTACTGCAGGTCCAGGCTGTGCTGCGCCGCGCGGATCAGCTCGGCGCGGGCGGCGAAGGCTTCGTTGCTGGCCGGCAGCAGGCGAAAGCCGGAATGGCCCTGATGTCCGGCGGCGCGCTCCTGCAGCGCTGCACCGAACGATGAGTCAGCGGCGGGCAGCGCCTGGCTGGGGACGATGGGCACCTGATTGGTACAGCCGCTGAGCATCAGCAGGGCGATAAAAAGCACGCGCAAGGGCACTGTTGCAGCCTCCATGGGCTGTCCGGATGTGCTGATAGGACGACGCTGCGCGGGGAAAGATTCAGTCTCTCGGCGGTGGCAATTCTGCCAGCATGGCCGCCACGGTTTCGCCCACCTGGCGCACCGCGGCTTCGATAATCGGGCTGGGGCGCGAGGCGTAGTTCATGCGCAGGCAATTGCGGTATTTGCCAGCGGCGGAAAAGATGCTGCCCGGGGCGATCTGGATCTTGTGGGCGGCCAGTTCGCGGTTCAGGCGCTGGCTGTCGAAGCCCTCGGGCATTTCCACCCAGAGCATGAAGCTGCCTTGCGGGCGGCTGACCCGCACCGACGGCGGGAAGTAGCGGCTCACCCAGTCGCTCATCTGCTCCAGATTGCGCGCGTATTGCCCACGCATGCGGCGCAGGTGCGGCTCGTAATGGCCGCCTTCGATGTATTCGGCCAGTGCCAGTTGCGGCAACTGCGCGGTGGTGCCGGTGCCCATGTATTTCATGTGCAGCACCTGATTGAGGTAGCGGCCCGGGGCGATCCAGCCAACGCGGAAACCGGGGGCCAGGGTCTTGGAAAACGAGCTGCACAAGAGCACCCGGCCATCGTCGTCGTAGGACTTGATGGTGCGCGGCCGCGGGTAGTGAAAGGCCAGCTCGCCGTACACGTCGTCCTCGATGATCGCCACGTCATGGCGCTGGGCCAGGGCCAGCAGAGCGCGCTTGTTGGCCTCCGGCATGATGTAGCCCAGCGGGTTGTTGCAGTTGGGCGTGAGCTGGATGGCCTTGATCGGCCACTGCTCGAGGGCCAGCTCCAGTGCCTCGATGCTGATCCCGGTCAGCGGGTCGGTGGGCAGTTCCAGGGCCTTCATGCCGAAGCCCTTGAGCGCCTGCATCACGCCATGAAAACTCGGCGAATCGACGGCGACGATATCGCCCGGCACGCAGATCGCGCGAATCGCGGCGGACAGCGCCTCGTGGCAGCCGGTGGTGATGACGATGTCTTCAAAGGACAGCTGGCAACCGGAGTCCAGGGTCAGGCGGGCAATCTGTTCACGCAGGCGCGGGTCGCCATGAATACTGCCGTAGGTGAGGGTGTGCAGGTCCTGCTTGCGACTCAGCCGTGACAGCGCGCGCAGCAGCGGCTTGAGCGTCGGGCTGTCGATATCCGGGCGGCCGCGGCCCAGCTGCACGAAGTCGGGCCGCGGCTGCGGGGCGATCTGCTCCAGCACCTGATCCCACTGCGATACCTCCACGGGCCGTTGCGGTGCCCGGCTGACCTTGGGCAGCGCCGGTTTGTCGCGACCTGGCGGCACGAAATAGCCGGACTTCGCCTTTGGCAGGGCCAGGCCGCGGTCTTCCAGGTGCCGATAGGCCTGCTGCACGGTGCTCAGGCTGACCCCGTGTTCCTGGCTCAGGGCGCGCACCGAGGGCAGGCGGTCGCCCGGGCGATACAAACCCTGCTCGATGCGTTCACCAAGCAGGTCGGCCAGGTTGGTATAGAGGGTCATGTTCGCGCACCTGTATGGGAAATTGCTGCCGAGGCCATACAGATAGCCCTGTAAGCGACCATTCAGTTTGGAATCGGCGACATCTGTATGGATTTAATTCCGATTCTTTGCATCTGTCATGCTTTTTCCGCAGTCGCCATCATCATCTCCCATATCCCCAGGACGCAGGAGAGCGACATGAACGGGCTGAGCGACGTGCGATTGACCTTGAAAGGCCGCGAGCTGGAGAGCGTTGCAGGGCGGCGACTGTCGGGCGTGCCGGCGCGTATGGCGATGACCCATCGTTGGCGATGCTTCATCCTGCGGCTGACCACCCGGCGCGCCTTGCTCGAGCTCAGCGAGGCCCAGCTGCGCGACATCGGCCTGAGCCGCGAACAGGCTCAGCGTGAAGCCAGGCTGCCGTTCTGGAAGCTCTGACACGGGGCTGTAGCCCGGCGTTGGGCGCGGTGATACCCGGGGCTTCTTTTTCCTGGGTATCGCTGCGCTGAAGCGCAGCCTACGCGCTGCGTGCGGGCGGTGTCAGGTCAGCTCCTTGAGGCGGTGCCAGAGCATGCCCAGCGCCAGCAGCGGCGAGCGCAGGTGGCGCCCGCCGGGGAAGGTCATATGCGGCACCTTGGCAAACAGCTCGAAGCCGCCGCCGGCTTGCCCGGCAATGGCCTCGGCGAGCAGCTTGCCGGCCAGGTGCGTGGCGTTCACGCCGTGACCGGCATAGGCCTGGGCGTAGAACACGTTGGCTTGATCCTTGAGCCGGCCGATCTGCGGCAGGCGGTTGGCGCCGATGCCGATCATCCCGCCCCACTGGTACTCGATGCGCACGTGCTGCAGCTGCGGGAACACGGCGAGCATCTTCGGGCGCATGTACGCGGCGATATCCGCCGGGTCGGTGCCGGAGTAGCGGCAGGCGCCGCCGAACAGCAGGCGGCGGTCGGCGGACAGGCGATAGTAGTCGACCGCCACCCGCTGGTCGCAGAGCGCCATGTTCTGCGGGATCAAATCGCTGGCCTGCTCCTCGCTCAACGGCTCGGTGGCGATGATGTAGCTCCCCGCTGGCAGCACCTTGCCGCCCAGGGTCGGGTTGAGGTCGCGGATGTAGGCATTACAGGCCAGCACCAACTGCCCGGCGCGCACCACACCCTGAGCCGTGTGCACGCGGATCTCGCTGCCGTAGTCGATTCGTGTGGCGGGCGAGCGCTCGAACAGGCGCACCCCCAGGCTCTGTGCCGCAGCGGCCTCGCCCAGCGCCAGGTTGAGCGGGTGCAAATGCCCCGAACCCATGTCGATCATGCCGCCGACATAGCGCTTCGAGCCGACCACCTCGTGCATCTGTTCCGGTTGCAGCAGGCGCAGCTCGTGGCGATAGCCGAGGTTCTGCAGCTCGGCGGCATCCTCGGCGAAGCCGGCCAGGTCGCGCGGTTTGTTGGCCAGGTCGCAGTAACCCCAGGTCAGGTCGCAGGCGATCTCGAATTGCGCGACCCGCCGGCGGACGATTTCCACCGCCTCCAGGCCCATCAGTTTCAGCTCGCGCACACCTTCCTTGCCGATCACCGCTTCGAACTGCTCGACGCCATGGCCGACGCCGCGAATCAGCTGCCCGCCGTTACGCCCGCTGGCGCCCCAGCCGATGCGATGGGCTTCCACGAGCACCACCGAGAGGCCTTTCTGGGCCAGTTCGATGGCGGTGTTGAGGCCCGAGAAGCCGCCACCGACGATGCACACATCGGCGTGCTGCTCGCCTTGCAAGGCCGGGAAGTCGAGCGGTTGGTTGGCGCTGGCGGCGTAGTAGGAGGGCGCATGCTCGGCGCTATGAACCGGCGGGTGGGCACGGACGGTCATGTGCAGGATCCTGAGTGTTATGTGCGTAAAAATGGACGAAGCATAAGCGCGCAATCGGCTGCGAGCCAACCGGCGATCACCTTGGCAGGTCGAGCTTTGCGCCGCCCGGGCCCGCCTGTACCATGCTCGTCTGCCGTTCCAGAGCCCTGACCATGAGTTGTACCAGCCGCAAGATCGACCTGCTGCGCCGCCAGATTCCGCGCTTCGACTGCGTGCCCGGCTGCCACGATTGCTGCGGCCCGGTGACCGCGTCTTCGGAGGAAATGTCGCGCCTGCCACGCAAGAGCGCCGCCGAGCAGGAGGCCGCCCTGGCCGAGTACAACTGCGTGCATCTCGGGCCCCAGGGGTGTCAGGTATACGACCAGCGCCCGCTGATCTGCCGGCTGTTCGGCACCACGCCGAACCTGCCATGCCCCCACGGTCGCAGCCCCGAGCAACCCATCGAGGCGCATGTGGAGCGCCAGGTGCACCAGCTGATCGCCAGCACTCGCCAGGTGCTCGTCTAGGGTCTGTTGCCGTTTCAGCGCGAGCCGCGTTGTCGCGAGAAATCTCGCCAGGCCGGGCGGCGATCCGCTAGGCGGAGGACGCAGGGAATGGACTAGCCGTCCGCGTTTTCCCTTGCCAAGTCCTCCAACGACGCATG
>JAAIGF010117791.1_pt1 | contig 18041 bp, 20 predicted proteins | sample 6487441 | NCBI WGS metagenome assembly JAAIGF01 (sample SAMN13974129, study PRJNA590717) | phyllosphere metagenome | biome: pepper field; feature: multiple bacterial spot infested pepper fields; material: pepper leaves; isolation source: leaves from pepper fields | host: Capsicum annuum ... | reverse complement strand
TCAGTCCGTACTCACAAGCACCCACACGAATTGCTTGATTCGATTTGTTAAAGAGCGTTTGGTTAAGAGCTTTTCGTCTCAACCGAGGCGCGCATTCTACGCTTTCCTCATTTGCTGTCAAGCGTTTATTTTGAAGTTTTTCGAGAAACTCGTTTAGCTTCAAACACTTGACTCAACAGGGTGGCTGGCACTGCCCGCTACCGCGTTGGAATGGTGCGCATTATAGGGCGGCGATTTTTCAGGTCAACCTTTAATTTCAATAATTTAGGATATTTTTGAAAAATGGCGTATTGGGGTTGCCTGGTGCTCGTCGTGGGGCTTGCAGCGTTTGGGAGATCGAGCGCCGCCCGCGCGGCGCTTCGCGGGCAAGCCCGCTCCTACATTTGTTTTGGGCCAGTTATGCCTGTGGCATCGGCGCGCGCACCGGGGGTGCATGGCTGGAGATGGAGATGGAGATGGAGTGTAGCCATGGGGGGCAAAACTCTCTGCTGACGCCTTGCTCCGTACCCTGAAAATTGCGCACTATATTGCTCAACCGCTCACCTCGCCCAAGGATTGCCGCACGTAAATGAACATCCAACCCCGCAGCTTGGCCGCTACTCTCTTCCCGATCGGCCTGCTGCTTATCGCCATGGCATCGATTCAGTCGGGTGCCTCCCTGGCCAAAAGCATGTTTCCCATTGTCGGCGCACAGGGCACCACCACCCTGCGCCTGATCTTCGCCAGCATCATCATGCTGCTGATACTGCGCCCATGGCGGGTACGCATGACCGCCAACACCCTGCGCAACGTGGTCATCTATGGCATGGCGCTTGGCGGCATGAACTTCCTCTTCTATATGGCCCTGCAAACAGTGCCTATCGGCATCGCCGTAGCACTGGAGTTCACCGGACCGCTGGCCGTGGCCATTTTCTCTTCACGCCGGCCAGTCGACTTCCTGTGGATTGCCCTGGCCATTGCTGGCCTGCTGCTGCTGTTGCCGGCAGGCCATGGCGGGCAGGCTCTTGACCCACTGGGTGCCGCCTATGCACTCGGGGCGGGTGTGTGCTGGGCCCTGTACATCCTGTTCGGGCAACGTGCCGGTGCCGAGCACGGAATCCAGAGTGCTGCCTTGGGGGTGGTAGTCGCAGCCCTGTTCGTCGCCCCTATCGGCATCGCCCACGCCGGCAGCGCACTGTTCACGCCAGCCCTTATCCCCGTGGCACTGGCCGTTGCCGTGCTATCCACCGCCCTGCCCTACAGCCTGGAGATGGTTGCCCTGACGCGCATCCCGGCACGTACTTTCGGCACCCTGATGAGCATCGAGCCGGCATTTGGCGCATTGTCCGGCCTGCTATTCCTCGGTGAGGTGCTGACGGTAACCCAATGGCTGGCGATTCTAGCCATCATTGCGGCATCGGTCGGCACCACCCTGTCGATGCGCAAGGAAACCCGCCCACCCATCGCAGCAGACTGATATGAGAAATATTTTCATTTAAGACAACATTAGTGATTGTAGCGGCCCGCCTCGCTGATTAAGCTGTCACAGAATCATCATCTTTACGCTATCTACTGAAGCGAACACGGACGCTGAGGACCATTCAGGAAGAGCCGAAGCGATAACGACAGGGCCTGACATTTGATTCGCCCTGCATTTAAGGACAGGAATGAAACGTATTTTTCTCATCCTGGCCATCTTGGCCATTGCTGGATGTGCCGCCACAGCCAAGACCGAGGTCAAAAAGGGCAAGAAGGGCCTGCATATCAATTGTTCCGGTCTTTCTTCTTCGTGGGACAATTGCTATAGCAAGGCCGCTAGCTCTTGCAGCACGCGCGGCTACCGGGTGATTGCCCGCTCGGGCGACAGTGATGGAGAGGCTGGTGACTACTTGTTCGGTATCAACCCGGCGGGTTACACCAGCCGCAGCATGATCGTCATCTGCAAATAACATGAAGGGCAGCTCATTGGCTGCCCTTTTCATTTGCCTTTACAGCCTTGCGGTACGCGCCTCCAGCCAGGCCAGCGCATCCCCCTTGAGCAAGGGAGCCAGGCGCTCACGCACAGTGGCGTGGTAGCCGTTCAGCCATTCCACTTCTTCCTTGGACAGTAACCCGGGCAGCAGGCAGCGGGTGTCGATCGGGCATAGCGTCAAGGTCTCGAAGTTCAGGAAGTCACCGAAGGCACTCTGGCCCGCTTCACGGTTGACGACCAGGTTCTCGATGCGTACCCCCCACTGCCCCGGGCGGTACGTGCCCGGTTCGATCGAGCTGATCATGCCCGCTTGCATCGCTGTCTGCGGTGCCGGTGCCGCCTGGTAGGCAATCACTTGTGGCCCCTCGTGCACGTTCATGAAATAACCCACCCCGTGCCCGGTGCCATGGCCATAGTCAACCTGGCCAGCCCAGATCGGCGCCCGCGCAATGGCGTCGAGCAACGGTGACAGGACGCCACGCGGGAACGCGGCACGCGACAGGGCGATCATGCCTTTGAGCACGCGGGTGCAGTCCTCCTTCTGTGCCTGGCTGGGGCTCCCCACCGGCACCATGCGGGTGATGTCGGTGGTACCGCCCAGGTATTGCCCACCCGAGTCGATCAGCAGCAGGCCATCCCCTTCGATCAGCGCATGCGACTGCTCGGTGGCGCGGTAATGCGGCATCGCACCGTTGGCATTGAAGGCGGCAATGGTAGAGAAACTCAGCGACACGAAGTTCGGACGACGGGCACGCGCGGCGCTCAACTGCTCGTCAACCGTCAGCTCGGTAATCACCTCACGACCGAGGTTCGCCTCGAACCAGGCAAAGAACTCGCACAAGGCCGCGCCGTCCTGCTCCATGACCTGGCGGACATGCACCAGATCGTCCTCACCTTTGCACGATTTGCTCAAGGTAGTGGGGTTGATCCCCTCGACCAGAACCACGTCAGCCGGCAAGTTGCCCAGCAGGCCACAGGTGACCCGGGCCGGGTCCAGCAGCAGACGGCTCGCCGCCGGAACGGTACCCAGCGCCCGCCCTGCTTCGCTGTAGTCGCGCACCTCAATACCGTCGACCGCCAACACCTGGCGCAAGTGCGCATCCACTTTGTCCTGGCCAACAAACAGGATGGCCTGCTGCTGATTGATAAGGGCAAACGCCAGGAATACCGGGTTATAGGAAACATCGCTGCCACGCAGGTTGAACAGCCAGGCGATGTCATCAAGGGTAGCGATAAAATGCCCGTCAGCCCCTCTGGCCTGGATGGCCAGACGCAATTGCGCAAGCTTCTCTGCCCGGCTCACCGTGGCGTGGGGTGGCAAGTGCTGGTACACCGGATTGGCTGGCAGTGCCGGGCGACCCTCCCAGACCTGCCCCAGCAGGTCTTTGTCAGTAACCAGTCGTGCACCACGAGCCTTCAGCCGCTCGCCCAGCTGGCGCGCCGACGCCAGGGCCATGACGGCGCCGTCCACCGCAACGCTGCCATTGGGCTCGACGTTGTCGCCCAGCCACTCCAACGCGCCGGGTTTACCCGGCAGCAGCTTCATCAGTTCGATGCCACTGCCTGCCAGTTCGTGCTCCGCCTGTTCCCAATAGCGGCTATCGACCCACAGCCCGGCAAACCCGGAAGTGACCACCAGGGTACCGACCGAACCATGGAACCCCGACAGCCACTGGCGCCCCTGCCAGAAACCGGGCAGATACTCGGACAGGTGGGGGTCGGCCGAAGGCACCAGCAAGGCATCGATGCCCTCGGCAACCATGGCCCGGCGCACGTGCGCCAGACGCTGCGGCACGCGTTGTTCAAGGGTGGTCTGGACGTTCATGCGCTCTCCTGCGGCTACATCACGGTTGATCCAATATGCCGATAATGGAGCAGCCGCCAGAGCCCTGCAATCATCCCGCCGCGAACAGGACGCGTCCTACATCAGGACCATCGATCAAGTCCCGCTGAACTTCCCCAAGGCACCGGCTTCACACACTGTACATTCATTGCACACAGGCAAATGACCATGCCCAGTGCCTGCGACCCGAAAACAGCGGTGGTGCTGCTCGACACCCGCAAGCATACGCCCGAGCACGAGCATGCTGTGCACCTCAAGCTGGCCGAGGGCCTGGCCCGCCTGCTGGGCTGCCACACTGCACACCCCAGGCAGCCGCCCAGTGCCAGCGACGGCTACTACTACCTACCCACCGAGACCCTCACCGACCCCAATCACTGTTTCACCTTGGGTATTCGCAATGAGCAGGACCTGTTTGGCGGCCTGGTGCCACAGCCATACATGGCGACAAAGGCTATTTCCCACCCGTTGCCGGCCGGGGCCAGCTTTCCGCCGGGCTGGACCGATGCTTTCGCCCGGCAAGCATGCGATGCCCTGCTGCGCGGCTACACCGTGTTCAGCAAAACCGATGCACGTAACGCTGCACAGTTGCTATTGCTGGACGGCCCCATACGGATCAAGCCGGTATTGGCCTGCGCGGGCCGCGGGCAACAGGTGATTACCGCTGCGGATGAACTCGAGCCACTACTGGCCGCAATGGATGACCAGCAACTGGCAGTATGGGGATTGGTACTGGAAGAAGACCTGAGCGACGTCCAGACCTTCAGCGTTGGGCAAGTGCGCGTTGCCGGCCTGACCTGCAGTTACCACGGCACCCAGCAACTGACCCACGACCATCAGGGCATCGAAGTCTACGGCGGCTCTGACCTGGTCGTGGTACGTGGTGGCTACCAGACCCTGCTGCAATTACCGCTGGAAGACCACCTTCGCCTGGCCGTCAACCAGGCCATGACTTACGAAAAAGCTGCCGAGCAGCACTTTCCTGGCTTTGTCGCTTCACGGCGCAACTACGACATCGCCCGCGGCAGCAACCCTTCAGGCCGCCTGTGCAGCGGCGTCCTCGAACAATCCTGGCGACTGGGGGGTGCCAGCAGCGCCGAGTTGCTGGCCTTGCAGGCATTTGCCTATGACCCGGCATTGCAGCAGGTACGTGCCTCTACCCATGAAGTGTTCGGCACCCCTGACCTGCCCACTGACGCCACCCTCTTCTATCAAGGAAACGACAGTGAACTCGGACAACTCAGCAAATTTGCGCGGATTCGTGAGCATGACCATTCAGAGTGAAACCGTTGAACTGCAAGTCGAAAACGACCGCATCGCCGGCACCCTGGTCAGCCCGGGCAGCAAGATGCCGGGCATTCTCTTCGTTCACGGCTGGGGTGGCAGCCAGCAACGTGACCTGGCCCGCGCCCGGCACATCACCGGGCTGGGCTGCGTATGCATGACTTTCGACCTGCGCGGCCACGAAAAGACCGAAAGCCAGCGCCTGACAGTCACCCGTGAACAAAACCTGCAGGACCTGCTGGTGGCTTACGATCGCCTGATCAGCCACCCGGCCGTCGACAGCAGCGCCATCGCCATCATTGGTAGCAGTTATGGTGGCTACCTGGCGACCTTGCTGACCCGCGAACGACCGGTAAAATGGCTGGCCCTGCGGGTGCCTGCCATGTACTGGGACGACGAATGGGGCAACCCCAAACAAGCCCTGGACCGACAGCGCCTGAACGCCTACCGCCAGCGCCCGCTAGGCCCGGCGGACAACCGTGCACTTGCAGCCTGCGCCGAATTCGGCGGTGATGTACTGCTGGTGGAATCCGAACAGGACGACTATGTGCCGCACAGCACATTGATGAGCTACCGCTCGGCATTCGTCAGCGCCCATTCGCTCACCCACAGGATCGTCGACGGGGCAGACCACGCGTTATCCAGCGAAGCAAGCCAGAAAGCCTACAGTTCGATCCTGGCGGCATGGATCAGTGAAATGGTCATCGGTGCCCGCCTGGACCGCTACCCGCACTATGCACCGTGGTACGCCTGAGGCTCGCCCACCTGGCAATGCAGGCCGCCATCGGCACCGCGCACCAGGCTGCGCAGGGTCTGATAGGCGGCGAAGTTCACACCGCGCGCCTGATGCCGGCCCAGCAGGTCCAGGAACGGTTCTTCGGTGAAGTACACGGCCGCCGCCGCCCAGGCTTGACGTGACTGCCATTGCAGGTACTGCAACACCCGGCTGCCATCATCACTGGCCTGGATGCTGACGCCCTGCAGGCCTTCACAGCGTGCAGCCAGCACTTCGCTACGAGCCACCAAGGCTTCGGCCAGGGCTTGCTGGCACCTGCTGGGCACTTCGTATTCAATCATCTGGGTGAACCACAGGGCTTGAGGGTTTGCCGACATCGACGGTCTCCTGGCTACGGGCGCAGCAGCGCAATGCCGAGCAGGGTAAAACCTCAAGTAAAGTCAAGGTCAAGCAGTTTTCGCGGGCCTTACCCTGATACTGCAAAACGTCGCCGATAGTCGCTCGGAGTCAGGCCGGTGATGCGCTGGAACACTTTGCGAAACGCACTCGGGTCCTGATAACCAACACCCCATGCTATCTGCTCAACGTTGCGCCGGGTGAATTCCAGCAGGCGGCACGCCCGCCCCACCCTTACCTGCTGGCAATACTCGGTCGGGCGCAGCCCGGTGGCGGCACGAAAGCGCCGCAGGAATGTACGTTCCTCCAGCCCCGCGCAGGCCGCCATCGCGGCAAGGTCGGCATCCTGCCCGCCATTGCCCTGCAACCAATGCTGCACCTTCAACACAGCCTCGTCGCCGTGGTCCAGGCGCGGGTTGAACAGCGCACCGGGCAACGGCGCCGTAATTGGCTCAACCGCCAGATAACGGGCGGTTTCGCGGGCCACTGTCCCCCCCAGAAAGCGCTCCAGCAGACGCAAGCCCAGGTCGGTCCATGCCATCAACCCGGCCGAGGTGACGATATCGCCATCGTCCAGCAACGGCTGCCGGGCCTCCACCCGCACTTTGGGGAAGCGCTGGGCCAGCGCATGCACGTAATTCCAGTGGGTGCAGGCCGGGCGGCCATCCAGCAGGCCACTGGCGGCGATGAAGAACACGCCGATGCACACTGAAGCCAGTACCGTGCCTCGCCCGTGCAACTGGCACAGGGACGAGCGGTGGTGCTCCAACAGATCGGCCTGCGGGGTCGACTCCAGGCTCGGCGGAATGATCAGCACACGCAGGGCCGACACGTCGCTAGCCGGGCTTTCGGGGGCAGGCTGCAACTGGCCCGCCTCGTTTACCTGCCAGAAGCTGCTGCGCACCATCGGCAACCCGGCGGCCCCCAGTTCGGCAGCCACCCGGTTGGCCACCAGGAACAGGTCGGCCAGGCCATGCACCGCAGCGCGCTGAACGCCGGGGTACAGCAACAGGCCGATGTCCAGGCTGGCAGGGGTGTCAGTTTTTACCCGCATAGTGTCGTTCGCGCCAATCCTCAGGTCGGTGCACACAGCCTATAACTAACGTCATCCAACGACTACTGCCAGAGGAGGCAGCATGAACAAGCAGGCGCTGATCATCATCGATATCCAGAACGACTACTTCCCGGGTGGCAAGTGGACACTCGATGGCGCTGAACCGGCTGCCGACAACGCGGCCCGCTTGCTGGCAGCGGCCCGCCAGCGCGGCGACCTGGTGGTGCATGTGCGGCATGAGTTCGACAGCGCCGATGCGCCCTTCTTCGCCCCCGGCTCGAAGGGAGCGGCCATCCACAGCAAGGTGGAACCGGTTGCGGGCGAGCCGGTGGTGCTCAAGCACAAGGTCAATGCCTTCCTCGGCACCGACCTTGAACACACGCTGGACCAGCATGGGGTCGAGGCATTGACCATTGTCGGCAGCATGAGCCACATGTGCATCGACGCAGCTACCCGTGCGGCAGCGGATCTGGGCTATGAGGTGACCGTGGCGCATGATGCCTGCGCGACCCTGCCACTGGAGTTCAACGGCAAACAGGTGCCGGCGGCGCACGTACACGACTCGGCGATGGCAGCATTGGCGTTTGCCTATGCCAAGGTGGTGAAGACTGATGAGCTGATAGGCGACTGACCCTGAGGCTACTCGATCAGATCACCACATTGCGCACAAACCGTACTGCCGCCTCGCCATCATTGCGATAGGCATACCGGCAGTTGCTGGGGAACACGTGAAACTGCCCCACCAGCAAGCGATGTTCAGTGCCTTCGATGATCAGCGTAAGCTGGCCTTCGCATACATAAATCTGCTCGCTCCAGCCCTCGGCATCGGCCTCGCTGACATAATACTCCCCCGGTGCCAGGGTCCATTCCCAGAGTTCCACTTCACGCCGCGCCGGGCTGGTGCCGAGCAGCACCGCCCGGCTCTGCGGATGCTCGCCGGCCCAGGCCAGTTCGTCGATGCGCCCGGGGTCGCGCTGGTCGGGTGCCTGGATCAGGGTACTGAAGGCCACGCCCAAGGCTTCAGCGATCAGGTCCAGGGTCGTCAGGCTGACATTCTTTTCGCCCGCCTCGATGGCCACCAGCATGCGCCGGCTTACCCCGGAGCGCTCAGCCAATGCCGTCTGGCTCATGCCGGCAGCGTTGCGCAGGCTGCGTACATTGAGGCTGACATGTTGCAGCACCGATGCCCGGTGCGTGGAATCTTTGTGCACTCTATTGCTCGCTAGTGAAAATTGCGCAGTATACTGCCCACTTTTGCGGCGATTGTGCGCCGCCTTCCGCCGAGTGTGCAAGACCATGAGCCAGCCCAGCAGCAAACCGACCGCCGCCATTACCTTTCGCCTGAGCAGGGCCGAACTGGTGCTGGTGTTCATCACCATGTTGTGGGGCGGAACCTTCCTGCTGGTACATAACGTGATGACTGTCAGTGGCCCGATGTTCTTCGTCGGGCTGCGCTTTGCCGCAGCCGCGCTGTTCGTTGGTGTGGTCTCGGCGCGGGCACTGCCCGGGCTGACCTTTACCGAACTGAAGGCAGGCATGCTGATCGGCGTATCGATCATGCTCGGCTATGGCCTGCAAACCATGGGCCTGCAAACCATCAGCAGCAGCCAGTCAGCATTCATCACTGCACTGTACGTGCCGTTCGTGCCGCTGCTGCAGTGGCTGGTGCTCGGCCGCCGGCCCGGCCTGATGCCCAGCATCGGCATCTGCCTGGCCTTTGTCGGCCTGATGCTGCTGGCCGGGCCGGAGGGCGGTAGCCTGCACTTTAGCGAAGGCGAAGTGGTCACCCTCATCAGCGCAGTGGCCATTGCCGGTGAAATCATCCTGATCAGCCGCTACGCCGGCCAGGTGGACGTGCGCCGGGTCACCGTGGTGCAACTGGCGACCGCCTCGCTGCTGGCGTTTCTGATGATCGTGCCGACTCAGGAGCGCATCCCCGACTTTTCCTGGCTACTGCTGGCCAGCGCAGTGGGCCTGGGCGCCATGAGCGCGGTAATCCAGGTGGCGATGAACTGGGCACAGAAGTCGGTTTCGCCCACCCGTGCCACGCTCATCTACGCAGGTGAGCCGGTGTGGGCCGGTATCGTCGGGCGCATCGCCGGCGAACGCCTGCCGGGGGTGGCCCTGCTCGGTGGCTTGCTCATCGTGGTCGCGGTAGTGGTCAGCGAACTCAAGGTACGCCGCCCCCGCGAGGCCGATGCAGCAGACGAAGTGCATGATGACTGTGAGCGCCAGGCTGGGCTGTGAAGCAGCCAACTGCAGCTATGCTTTGTAAAGAACTGTTATAAAAAAATACCTTGTCACAGCCATTTTGTAGGATTCTGCGACAGGTTGCGTGTTGGTGATCAACACCTCGGCACGTATGATTCTTTGCAAACTTCTCCAGAATAGACTGCTATGTCATTGATAGTGCTATTGCTTCTGCCGTTCGTGGGCAGTTGCCTGGCAGCCGTGCTGCCGCACAACGCACGTAACGCCGAGTCCATTCTTGCCGGGCTCGTGGCCCTGGTCGGTACCGTCCAGGTAGCACTGCTGTACCCTCAGGTTGCCCACGGTGGCGTGATACGGGAAGAGTTCCTGTGGCTGCCCAGCCTGGGGCTCAACCTGGTACTGCGCATGGACGGCTTCGCCTGGCTGTTCTCGCTGCTGGTGCTGGGCATCGGTACGCTGGTGTCGCTGTATGCGCGCTACTACATGTCGCCGCAAGACCCGGTGCCACGGTTTTTTGCCTTCTTCCTGGCTTTCATGGGTGCCATGCTTGGCCTGGTGATCTCCGGTAACCTGATCCAGCTGGTGTTCTTCTGGGAGCTCACCAGCCTGTTCTCCTTCCTGCTGATCGGCTACTGGCACCACCGCGCCGACGCTCGCCGCGGCGCCTACATGGCGCTGATGGTGACCGGCGCAGGCGGCTTGTGCCTGCTGGTGGGGGCGTTGCTGCTCGGCCATGTGGTCGGCAGCTACGACCTGGACAAGGTCCTGGCTGCCGGCGACATCATCCGCCAGCATGCGCTGTACCCAGTGCTGCTACCCCTCATCCTGATCGGCGCCCTGAGCAAGAGCGCACAGTTCCCCTTCCAGTTCTGGCTGCCCCACGCCATGGCAGCGCCCACACCGGTATCGGCATACCTTCACTCCGCCACCATGGTCAAGGCCGGGGTGTTCCTGCTGGCGCGCCTGTGGCCGGTACTTTCAGGTAGCGAGGAGTGGTTCTGGATTGTTGGCGGTGCCGGCGCCATCACCCTGCTGCTCGGCGCCTTCGCCGCTATGTTCCAGAACGACCTCAAGGGCCTGCTGGCCTACTCGACCATCAGCCACCTTGGCCTGATTACCCTGCTGCTGGGCCTGAACAGCCCGCTGGCCGCCGTTGCTGCCGTGTTCCACATCCTCAACCATGCCACCTTCAAGGCCTCCCTGTTCATGGCCGCCGGCATTATCGACCACGAAAGCGGCACCCGAGACATTCGCCGCCTCAGTGGCCTGATCCGCCTGGTGCCCTACACGGCCACCCTGGCCATGGTGGCCAGCGCCTCGATGGCCGGGGTGCCTTTGATGAACGGTTTCCTGTCCAAGGAAATGTTCTTCGCCGAAACAGTCTTCATCAGCTCTACCGCCTGGGTAGAAGCCACCCTGCCGGTAATCGCCACCCTGGCCGGCACCTTCAGCGTGGCGTATGCCTTGCGTTTTACCGTCGATGTATTCTTCGGGCCGAAGGCCCAGGACCTGCCCCACACCCCGCACGAGCCACCACGCTGGATGCGCGCACCGGTCGAACTGCTGGTACTCACTTGCCTGGTCGTGGGCATCTTCCCCGCCCAGTCGGTCGGCCCGCTGCTGGCCGCTGCCGCCCTGCCGGTAGTGGGCGGCACCCTGCCAGAGTACAGCCTGGCCATCTGGCATGGCTGGAATGCTCCGTTGATCATGAGCCTGGTGGCCATGAGCGGCGGTATCGTCCTGTACCTGCTGCTGCGCAAGCAACTGCGCCTGGGCCGTTTCCCTTACCCACCGCTGATCGAACGCTTCAACGGCAAGCGCCTGTTCGAGCACGGCCAGGTACAGCTTATGTTGGTGGCGCGGCGCATCGAGCGCCTGCTCACCACCCGCCGCCTGCAATCGCAGCTGTTCATGCTGGTGGTCGCCGCGTTCCTCGCCGGCCTTACGCCCATGCTCTACAGCGGCCTGAGCTGGGGCGACCGGCCGAAGATTCCAGGCTCGGGGGTGTTCGTCGCGCTATGGCTCATTGCAATCGCCTGTGCCATCGGTGCCGCCTACCAGGCCAAGTACCACCGCCTGGCGGCCCTGATCATGGTCAGTGTCTGTGGCCTGATGACCTGTATCACCTTCGTCTGGTTCTCTGCGCCCGACCTGGCGCTGACCCAACTGGTCGTGGAAGTGGTCACCACGGTGCTGATCCTGCTGGGCCTGCGCTGGCTACCACGGCGTATCGAAGGCGTGTCGCCATTGCCCGGCAGCCTGGAACGTGCGCGCATGCGACGCCTGCGCGACCTGCTGCTGGCCGTGCTGGTCGGTGGCGGCATGGCCGTGCTGTCGTACGCCATGCTGACCCGGCCAACACCCAATGACATTTCCTCGTTCTACCTCAGCCGCGCACTGCCTCAGGGCGGTGGCACCAATGTGGTCAACGTGATGCTGGTCGACTTCCGTGGCTTCGACACCCTCGGTGAAATCACCGTACTGGTGGCGGTGGCGCTGACCGTGTTCGCCCTGCTGCGGCGCTTCCGCCCTCCCAAAGAGAGCATGCAGTTGCCAGCGCAGCAGCGCCAACTGGCACCCGACGTGGTCACCGACCTGATCAACCCGCGGCATGCCACCGATACCGCGCTGGGCTTCATGATGGTGCCTGCGGTGTTGGTACGCCTGCTGCTGCCGATTGCCTTGCTGGTGTCGATGTACCTGTTCATGCGTGGGCACAACCAGCCAGGCGGCGGCTTTGTCGCCGGCCTGGTGATGTCGGTGGCGTTCATCCTGCAGTACATGGTGGCGGGCACCCAGTGGGTCGAGGCGCAGATGAGCCTGCGGCCGCTGCGCTGGATGGGCACCGGCCTGCTGTGTGCAACCCTGACCGGGGTTGGCGCGATGCTGCTGGGTTACCCATTCCTGACCACGCATACCGCCCACCTGCACCTGCCATTGCTGGGTGATGTGCACGTGGCCAGCGCGTTGTTCTTCGATGTAGGCGTGTACACCGTGGTGGTGGGCTCGACCCTGTTGATCCTCACCGCCCTTGCGCACCAGTCGGTGCGCGCCTACCGCCCGGGCAACCCGGCGAAAACCAGCCAAGCAGGAGCCGCCTGATGGAAGAAGTGATTGCAGTCGCCATCGGTGTACTGGCCGCCTCGGGGGTATGGCTGATCCTGCGCCCGCGTACCTATCAGGTAATCATGGGCCTGTGCCTGCTGTCTTATGGGGTCAACCTGTTCATCTTCAGCATGGGCAGCCTGTTCATCGGCAAGGAGCCGATCATCAAGGACGGCGTCACCCAGGACCTGCTGCACTACACCGACCCGCTGCCGCAGGCGCTGGTGCTCACAGCCATCGTCATCAGCTTCGCCATGACCGCGCTGTTCCTGGTGGTGTTGCTGGCCTCGCGTGGCCTGACCGGTACCGACCACGTGGATGGCCGGGAGCGTGACGAATGAGTGGCATGAGTCAACTGATCGTCGCGCCCATCCTGCTGCCGCTGATCACGGCAGCGGTGATGTTGCTGCTGGGGGAAAAGCACCGGCGGATCAAGGCCAGGCTGAACCTGTTGTCGACCTTCGCCGGCCTGGCCATTGCCATCTGCCTGCTGCTGTGGGTGCGCACCCAGGGCCAGGCTGAGTCCATCGGCGTCTACCTGCCGGGCAACTGGCCGGCCCCATTCGGCATCGTGCTGGTGGTGGACCACCTGTCCGCACTGCTGCTGACCCTGACCGGGGTCATCGGCTTCAGCGCGCTGCTGTTTGCCCGCGCCCGCTGGGACAGCGCCGGGGCCAGCTTCCATGCGCTGTTCCAGATCCAGTTGATGGGGCTGTACGGTGCGTTCCTTACTGCCGACCTGTTCAACCTGTTCGTATTCTTCGAAGTGTTGCTGGCCGCCTCCTATGGCCTGTTGCTGCATGGTTCGGGCCGCGCCCGGGTGCGTGCCGGCCTGCACTACATCGCCATCAACCTGTTCGCCTCTTCGCTGTTCCTAATCGGTGCAGCGATGCTGTACGGCGTGACCGGCACCCTGAACATGGCCGACCTGGCCTTGAAAATTCCGCTGGTGCCGGAAGCCGACCGCGGCCTGCTGCACGCCGGCGCAGCCATTCTGGCCATGGCCTTCCTGGTCAAGGCCGGCATATGGCCGCTGAATTTCTGGCTGGTACCTGCCTATGCCTCGGCCAGCGCGCCAGTGGCTGCGCTGTTCGCCATCATGACCAAGGTCGGCCTGTATGCCGTGCTGCGTCTATGGACGCTGCTGTTCTCCGGGCAGGCCGGCGCTTCTGCGCATTTCGGTGGCGAATGGCTTGTATACGGTGGCCTGGTCACCCTGGCGGTGGCCGCGGTGTCGATCCTGGCCGCGCAGCGCCTGGAGCGCATGGCAGCCCTGAGCATCCTGGTTTCGGCAGGCACCCTGCTCGGTGCGGTCGGTTTCGCCCAATCCGCGCTTACCGGCGCAGCGCTGTTCTACCTGGTCAACTCGACCTTGGCGCTGTGCGCACTGTTCTTGCTCGCCGAACTGGTCGAACGCTCGCGTTCGGCCAATGAAGCACCGCTGGACGAAGAAGAAGACGCCATGCCGTCACCGCTGGAGTCGCTGCACCCACCCAAAGGCATCAACCTGGACGATGAGCAGAAGGTGGTGATAGGCCAGATCATCCCATGGACAATGGCCTTCCTGGGCCTCAGCTTCATCGCCTGTGCCCTGCTGATCATCGGCATGCCACCGCTGTCGGGCTTTGTCGGCAAGCTCAACCTGATCAGTGCGCTGTTCAACCCACTGGGCCTGGGCGTACCCGCCGAGCAGCCGCTGAGTGCTGCCGGCTGGTGCCTGGTGGCTTTGCTGATCCTGTCCGGCATGGCCTCGCTGATCGCATTCGGCCGGGTCGGCATCCAGCGTTTCTGGAAGCCCGAAGAACGCCCCTCGCCCGTGCTGCGCCGCTATGAGTGCCTGCCGATCGTCATCCTGCTCGGCCTTTGCATCATCCTCAGCCTCAAGGCCGAGCCGCTGCTGCGCTACACCCAGGACACCGCCGCCAGCCTGCAGGCCCCCGACGCCTATATCGAAGCCGTCATGGCCGCCCGGCCAGTTCCTGGCCCCACCTCGCTCGACGTAAAGGTGCAGCCATGAACCGACTGTTCCCCGCCCCGCTGCTCTCGGCCTCGCTGTTCGGCCTGTGGCTGCTGCTGAACCTCTCGGTTAGCCCTGGCAACCTGTTACTGGGCGCTGCCCTTGGCGTGCTGGCGCCCCTGCTGATGGCGCCCCTGCGCCCGCAGCATGCGCACGTAAGGCGGCCACTGGTCATCGCCCGGTTGATCGCCCGGGTAGGTATTGATGTGGTCGTGTCCAACCTGCTGGTGGCCCGTGGCGTGCTGCGGGCTGGCAAGCAGCCGCCACGCTCGGCGTTCGTCCATATCCCGCTGGCCCTGCGCGACCCGCATGGCCTGGCGGCGCTGTCGATGATCACCACGGTGGTGCCCGGCACGGTCTGGTCCGAACTGGCGCTGGACCGCAGCGTACTGCTGCTGCATGTATTCGAACTGGACGATGAAGCGGCCTTCATCCAGCACTTCAAGGACACCTACGAACGCCCTTTAATGGAGATTTTCCAATGACAGGCCTGCTCGCCAACGCTGTACTTGCCAGCCTGTTCATCTTCGCCCTGGCCATGGGCCTGGCGCTGATCCGGCTGTTCCGCGGTCCGTCAGCCCAGGACCGGGTGCTGGCGCTGGACTACCTGTACATCCTGGCCATGCTGACCATGCTGGTGCTGGGGATCCGTTATGCCAGTGACACCTACTTCGAGGGTGCCCTGCTGATTGCGCTTTTCGGCTTTGTCGGCTCGTTTGCCTTGGCCAAGTTCCTGCTGCGCGGTGAGGTGATCGAATGACTGAAGCCCTGGTATTGCCGTTCTGGCTGGAACTGGTCACTGCCGTGCTGTTGCTGACTGGCAGCCTGTTCGCCCTGATTGGCGCGGTGGGCCTGGTGCGCCTGAAGGATTACTTCCAGCGCATGCACCCACCGGCTCTGGCCTCGACCATTGGTGCCTGGTGTGTGGCACTGGCCTCGATCATCTACTTTTCATGGCTGAAGGACTCGCCGGTGCTGCACGCCTGGCTGATTCCGATCCTGCTGTCGATCACCGTGCCGGTAACCACGCTGTTGCTGGCGCGGGCGGCGCTGTTCCGCAAGCGCATGTCGAAAGAGCCGGTGCCCGAAGAGGTCAGCAGCGGCCGCGACCGTGGCAACTGAGGTACTGTCGCCTCAGCCTTGGCTGAGGCGCTGCAACTCGCGGCGGACCATAGCCGCATAAGGCGGTGGGCTGAGCCGATAGAGCTCAGCCGCCACCCAGTTCAACCATGCGCCTTGCAGCTCATCGCGCCGGGCCAGCAAGCGCTCGGCCTCCGCTACGGCACCTGCCTGGTGCTGCCGGTGAAACGCCGCCCGCGTGGCAGGCGCGTCGTCAGCATCGGTCATTCACTGGCCTTGAAGGTAGTCAGTTCACCCTTGCGCCATTTGGCAACCTTGCCGGTCACCGCCTTAAGCAACTTGCCCAGGCCTTCCTGCACTTGTTGCTGCGCGGCGAACACCAGCATCACGCCCTGGCCTTCGCGGAACACGATACCCTCGCCTTCCGGCACGGAAACAAAGGCGTAATCACCCACGCCATACACATTCAGCTTGATTTCGCGAAAGCGCATTTCCAGCTTGCCACCTTCGCGGCTGGGCAATACAGCAGCGCGGAAGTGGTCGCCGACTTTCAGCTCCAGCCGCTGCTTGTCATCGACCACCAGTGCACTCTCGGTGTCGATTTCGGCCATGTACAGGCCTTCGGGATTCTGTTCGGTTACATAGATAAAACGGCCCTGGAACAGGTGGGCCAATTTACCGCGCAAGTCGCCCAGGGCGAACAACGCATGGGTATCAAGTGTGCTGACTGCCAATGAAGTAATCCTCAACCGGTTACAACCCGCCCTCACCCGAACTCGGGGAGGCACGGCCATTTCTTATCGATAGGCGAAAAGAGTAATAAAGCGATATACGAAATGTCTGTGCTCGCTGACGATGCAGCGTGCAGGAATCTTTACTCTGGTTTGCCAGAATCGCCCCCAACCGAAGGCGTTTGGCTCACTCCCGACGCGGGAGGCGTGATGCCTGAGATCACTCGCCAGGAAACGCAATCAACGAACTGAGCCTGCAAGAAGACAAGCCCAAGCATCCATGTGCGCACTTACTGTAGGACAAATATGCCCGAAAACACTGAAACCCGTCGAGAGGTAATAAACAATATCAGGCCGCCAGGCCTTTCTTCAATTGCTGTTGCCAGGCCGCCTGGCACTCCAGTGCTTCTTCACGCGTGGCAAACGCGGTGCCACGGCGCTCACCATTGACCAGCACTACCCAACAGATGCGCTTGCCTAGCGCCTGCAAGGTAGCCGGCACACCCGAACCAATCATCACGGCTACATCGACCCGGCTATTCATCATTCCCTCCGGCACTTAATTAGCACCCTAACGATATAGCCATGATACGCCTGCACGTGGCGAGGAAACAGCGCATCCCGGTACAGCAGTGTTACGCGCCGGGCAACAAAACCGGCGCCCGCGAGAAACGCAAAAAGCCCCAGGGATTGCTCCGTGGGGCCTGGCACCGCGCGCGGGGTTATACCTGGCGCTGGTGGCGGTCGAGCTGCTCGTGGCGCTCCTGGGCTTCGATGCAGTACTTGGTGGTCGGGCTGATCAGCAGACGTTTCAGGCCGATTGGCTCACCGCTGTCATCGCACCAGCCGAAGCTTTCGTCGGCAATACGGTCCAGGGCCATTTCCAGCTGTGGCAGCAGGCGCTGGTCGCGGTCGATGGCATTTACCAGCCAGCTACGCTCTTCTTCGACCGAAGCCACGTCGGCAGGGTCCGACGGGGTGTCGAGGCCTTCGATGGTGGTGCGGCTGAGCTCGATGCGTTCATGGGTTTCGACTTTCATCGCCTGCAGCAGCTCAGTGAAGAAGGCCAGCTGGTCGGCGTTCATGTAGTCATCGGCCGACATGGCCAGCAACTGTTCCTTGGTCATCGATTTCTCTATGAAAAAATGTGCATTTGGGCGATTCAGGTGCCGCCGACGCCTTGGCATCGGTGGCGGAATTCTTCAAGCGCCAACTGGCACTCTTTTACAGGGGGCGGCAGTCTAAGGCGCCACGTCGCGTGGAGCAACTGCAAATGGATGCGAATTTGCTTCACTTGCTTACAATCCGCCGGTCGGCACCCCTACGGCAACGCAGTGGCACCAGTAAACTGTAAATCCGCCCCACAGCCACGCCCGCTGTTGCTGTTGCTGTTGCTGTTGCTGTTGCTGTTGCTGTTGCTGTTGCTGTTGCTGTTGCTGTTGCTGTTGCTGTTGCTGTTGCTGTTGCTGTTGCTGTTGCTGTTGCTGTAGATCTTGATCTTGATCTTGATCTTGATCTTCGCGACTTCAGGAGGCCGAACGCAGGCCTTGCGGAGGCAGGTGACGGGCATGGATGCCCGTCAAGCGCTGAGGCCCCAGGATGGGGCCTTCGGCGCGGTCCTGCCGGGAGCAAGGCC